>Ga0114129_10003077_pt1 | contig 23398 bp, 22 predicted proteins | sample RhiMetdeltSRZDD1_FD_80071 | JGI IMG/M metagenome (GOLD analysis project Ga0114129, IMG submission 80071) | Populus rhizosphere microbial communities from Tennessee, USA - Rhizosphere MetaG P. deltoides SRZDD1 (version 2) (version 2) | ecosystem: Host-associated > Plants > Roots > Rhizosphere >...
ACACTTTTACGACTTCGAATACACGATCCCTGTCCAGGCAAGTAGCACGTCGAAATAAGGTTTTGTTTTATGAACACGCCAATCCGCATTCTTTTGCAGACTACCATCCCCTATGAAGAAGACAACTGGCACATCGGCAGGTTTTCCCTGCTGAACGATCATTTAAGCTCTGCGAAGACTCCCGCAGGCGAAGCAGTGTTTGAAGTCACAGCTCGCAACCGTGAGACTACCTCGTCAGGTGATGACGAAGTGTTGAGCAACCTCGATTCGTCCGACTTCGCCGAGTTATGGCTCTTCGCTGTGGATCTCGGAGAGGGATTAAGTGCTGACGATTGCAGCGGAATCACACGATTTCGACAACGCGGCGGTGGGATCATGGCTACGCGCGATCACCAGGATCTCGGACTGTCGTTATGTACGCTCGGTGGTGTAGGTCGTGCGCAATTCTTCCATAGCAGACAGCAAGAGCCGGATCCATCGCGACACGTGCCTGACGATCAGGACAATCACGATCTGTCGTGGCCCAATTACCACTCCGGTTCAAACGGTAATTATCAGCGCGTCACCGTAGTCGATCCTGTTCATGAGGTAATGCGCCGTCGGGACAATCCATCGGGTGTTATCGAATGGTTTCCGGCTCATCCACATGAAGGTGCTGTAGGTGTACCCGGCGACGACACCTCAGCAAGAGTAATCGCGACTGGTATGAGTCAGGCGACAAAACGAGTATTCAATCTCGCAGTCGCTTTTGAGAACTCCGAAGATCATCATGGCAACAGACTGGGGCGCGCCATTGCCGAATCCAGTTTTCATCACTTCGTTGATTACAACTGGGACACATCAATGGGCTGTCCAAGTTTCTTGACTGAACCTCCGGGCCATGAAATAGAACGGGACCCTCGACGGTTGGACGATATGAAAACTTACGTGCGGAACGTTGCAGCCTGGCTTGCGGGTTGAGATTTCATGAAGCGCAATCCCCTATTCGTCCTGATCTGTCTGTTCATTGTTATTGCGCCTGTATCCGCGAAGGATCAGTGGACCAAAGTTCAATCGAAAAACTTCACCATTGTCGGGAATGCAAGTGAAGGCGATATGCGCAAGATCGCTTTCAAACTCGAGCAGTTTCGACAGACCCTCTCAATGCTCCTGCGGAAGGCATCGATATCCACACCGATTCCTACGACAGTAGTTCTGTTCAAGTCCGATGATTCATTCCGACAATTCAAGCCTCGGTACCAGGGAAAGATAAAAGAAAATGTTGGCGGTTATTTTCTACCCGGCCGGTTCACGAACTATATCGCGCTGACGATCGACAAAGAGAGCGTGAATCCCTACAGCGTAATTTTTCATGAATATGAACACTTCGTTCTACACAACAACCTTGCACGTTTGCCGCTTTGGCTTGATGAAGGTCTCGCAGAGTTTTACAGCACGTTTGAAACAGACGGCGACCTGAAGGTCAACATTGGCGTTCCAGTGATACCGCACCTTTACCAATTACGCGTTCAACCTTTACTTCCTTTCAAGACCCTTCTGTCGGTTGACACCAAGTCGCCACACTACAACGAGTCGAGTAAAGCGGGAATGTTTTATGCAGAGTCGTGGGCTTTAGTCCACTATCTGATGAACGGGAACCAAACAAAGCGTCAGCAGCAGCTGGTTAGTTTCCTCAATCTTCTTGACTCTGGAATGACGGTTCAGGAAATGTTTCAAAAGGCGTTTGGCGCTGACTTCACCACCGTTGAAAACGAATTAGACGCGTATGTTCGTCGGTTTTCATTTCCGGTCTTGTCCTTGACGCTTCGGCAGCAACTGAACACAGAAAAAGATATGACAGCCACGCAGCTTTCCGAGGCTGAGTTGCAGTATTACCAGGGAGATTTACTTTTCCGTTTGGGCCAACTCCCGGAAGCTCGAGTATTTCTCGAGAAGTCAATCGCGTTAGATTCGAAATTTGCCATGGGCTGCGTTTCTCTGGGGACTCTTCGACTCGCGCAGGGGCAGGAAGCCGAAGCTGAAAAGATGTTTCAATCCGCGATTGAGACGGACAGTAAGAACTACCTCGCCCATTATTATTACGCGGCGATGCTCGCAGGAGATGAAAAGTTTGACGAGGCGATCAGCCATTACAAGCAGGCGATTAGTCTGAAACCCGATATGGGATTGTTCTATTCGGATCTGGGTTACGCCTATTTGAGAGCAGGCAAAGAAGACGAGGCGGTCCAACTGTTTCAAAAGGGAAGTAGTATTGATCGGAAGCAATCGCACCTCTATCGCACGCTGGGCTACATTCACTTTCGCCGTGGCGAAGTAGAAAGGGCAGCAGGCGATGCGTACAACTACATTAATATCGAAGGATGGCGAGACGAACACTCACAATACATGTTTTTACTTTGGTATTTCAGTTTGCGTCAGCTGAAGAGAGACGACTTTGCAAAAACCAAGTTGACCACCGCTCTCGCGCAACTGAATCCAACGGAATGGCCGTTCGCGGTTTTACAATATCTGAACAGCACTCTCAGTCTTTCGGATCTCCTGACGCAAGCGAAGACTAACGATGAAGAGACCGAGGCGCATGCCTACGCAGGTCTTGACTTGTCGCTGAAGGGTGAACGCGACAGCGCACTCGAGCACCTGCGCTGGGTGCGAGACAAAGGCAATCGCAGATTTGTCGAATACCAGATGGCGTTGGCTGAGATTGCGAAACTTGAAGGCAAATCCCAAACTCCTGTTCAACCAAGCGTGCCATAGTTTGAGATCTCTCTGCTCAGCTTTGCCTCAAAAGTCCTCCATGTCTGACCGGCTTGCAAACGGCCAAAGAGACTGTGCAGAGAATGGTTACTGGTGTTGATTCGTGTGAATTCGTGGATCGCTCCTTTCTTTGGCTAACAGCCGATCCACGAATTCACACGAATCAACACGAAAAACTGAGGGTGATCCGAGTTTTGACCGGTGTGAGAATAGATGAAGGAATTTTGGAGTCTCTCAGAGAAAGACAACCCGTTTTAGAATGATCTTACGAAGGTTAATGATTCCTCAAATGCCATATTGCGCGAGACTTTGCATAACGATTCTTGGGCTCTTCCTATTTGCTTCACGAGCCTTCCCACAAAGTAATCCCCAAACGGCTTCAACTCCGACTCGCGCGAACATCCTTCGCGGAGAATATGGTCGTTACCGAGCGAACAACGACTTGCTCTTCTATCATCTTGACGTCCGAGTCGATCCTGATCAGAAGTTCTTGAAGGGCCACACAGAGATTCGCTTCAAGATGTTGAAGGACGACAATCGCATCCAACTTGACCTTCACGAGGCTCTTAACGTCGACGCGATCGAGTGGCTAGAGTCGAAGAATAAGACCCAGCTGAAGTTCACTCGCGACTCCGGCGCGGTCTTCGTTGATTTTCCGCAAACTTTAAAGGCCGGTAGAACGATCACTATCAATTTCTACTATTCCGGCCATCCGCTCGAGACGGGACGCTTTGGTGGTATTGCTTTCAAAAAAGATCCCGCCGGGAGGCCGTGGATAAATACTGCTTGCGAGGGTGAAGGCGCGAGCATCTGGTGGCCTAATAAGGATCAGTGGCGCGACGAAGTCGAGTCGATGAAGATCAGCGTTTCGATACCCAATGGCCTGGTTGACGTTTCCAATGGAAAGTTTCTTGGTAAGACTGACTTGGGTGACGGTTATGCGCGATGGGATTGGCTTGTTCATTATCCGATCAACAACTACAACGTCTCGCTGAATATTGGTCGCTATGAACACTGGTCGGAGCAACTCGGGGACCTGCCACTGGATTTCTATGCGTTACCGGAGAACCTGGAGAAAGCAAAGAAACAATTCTCGCAGGCCAAAGGGATGTTGCAGGCATTTCAGCATTACTTTGGCGAATACCCGTTCAAGAAAGACGGATACAAGTTGATTGAAGTGCCTTATTCGGGCATGGAACATCAGAGCGCCGTGACGTACGGTAATCATTTCGCAAACGGTTATCTGGAGAAAGATTGGACCGGCGTTGGCATCAGTCCGCGTTTCGACTTCATCATCATTCACGAGAGTGGGCATGAATGGTTTGGTAACAGCGTCTCAGCTGCTGACACATCAGACATGTGGATTCATGAGGGATGGACGACTTATCTCGAATGTTTGTATGTGGAATACATGTTTGGTAAAGCTGACGGCTTGAAATACACGAACGGTTACAAGTTGAAAGTTCGTAATCGCCAGCCAATCATTCCGCCGCAAGGGATAAATGCTGAACCACCGCAAGACATGTACTTCAAAGGAGCGCTGTTCCTGAACACCCTGCGAAGCGTTGTTGATGACGACAAGGCTTGGTTTGCACTGATTCACGATCTGTATCAGCAGTTCAAGTACAAGAACATAATGACCGAGGACATTGTCGAGTTTTTCAACCGGCGCACGGGCAAGAACCTGACGCCGATCTTCGATCAATACTTACGCCATACAGCCTTGCCCGTGTTGGAACTGAAGTTTGCGGACGGAAATGTCTCGTATCGATGGAAAGCAGATGAGAAGGGCTTTGCAATGCCAGTTCGAGTGAGAGCGAAAGACAGCTGGCAAGTTATTCAACCTACAACTGAATGGCAGACGATGAAGTCGGCGCTGAAGAAGGATGATTTTCAGGTGGCAACAGACCTGTATTTCATTGAGGTGAACAAACTCGGATAGGTCCTATTCCTCTACTGTGATGCGCGTGGATCGTTCTTCCAGGCATGTAACAGACGATCCACGAAATCACACGAATCAACACGAACAAAAACGGGATGAGATCTGGTCTAAACTCGGCGACAGCTGCCGTTGAACCTGGCGCCTTCTTCCACGACGAGTGCGGGCGCAGCAACCTTTCCTTTCACATTCGCAGTCCGTCCGAGAACGAGTTCCTTACTCACGTGAATGTCACCCTCGACGGTTCCGTTGATTTTCGCGACCGCTACATTGATTACGGCCTTTGTCACCTCAGCGCCTGTACTGACTATCAGTGTTCCATCAGGTGAAGTGACGTTGCCGGAAAAGTGGCCGTCGATTCGTAGCATCGACTTAAAGCGCACCTCGCCACTAAAGTTGACAACATCGCCAACAAACCCAAGCCAATTATCTTTGTTTACGTTTGTGCGTTGGCGCTCGCCATTGCTTAAAACTGGTCGAGTACTCACTGCTGACGCCCCTTCCGCCATGTTGTGACTGTAACCTGAAAGCTGAGGTAGGTGGAGAAGCTTGCGCCGGGATTTGCCGCTGCCCCTATTGTTCCAGGGAGTTGAAGAACGATTCTGCAAAGCAACTATAACATTGCAACGACGCGCCCAAATATTACGATTCGATTGTCGTTGTGCGATGTCGATAGGTTCGCGCTGAGTGTATCCTGACCGAGTTGCCTACGGGCTTCTTTGGTGTGACTTAGTGTGAATTCGTGGATCGTTCTCTCGCGGACCTAACAGACGATCCACGAATTCACACGAACTCGCACGAATAAAAACTGACGGTAATCACAGTTTGACACCTGTTTTGAGTTTGACCGTGGAGTTGTTGCGGTCAAACGGTCACGTCCCGCCATGTCAGTTGCCTTGTCGGCGAGCACAGCTTTCTAACGCTGTGATTTCACCTGTCTAATCGTCGGCGGTCGGTGTATCTTTGCAGAATTCAAAGGAGGATTCCTGGAAATGCTTCCCGGTAAAAGGCTGTTACTTCTTGCCTGCACTCTTCTCTTATTCAGTGCCCCCGTCGGCGCCGCTGAGATCCAAAGTCGCTTCGCAAAATTCGGAGACATAAAGATTCACTACCTCGACCGCGGCAAGGGCGATCAAGCGCTGGTGTTTGTCCATGGCTGGACATGCAGCGCCGATTTCTGGAAGCCGCAGTTAAACGATTTTCCATCCCTGAGAGTCATCGCGGTGGATCTCGCCGGACACGGTGAAAGTGACAAGCCACATGTGTCCTACACCATGGATTATTTCGCGCGCTCAATTGAAGCCGTCCTTCAGGACGCTAAGGTGAAACACGCCGTCCTGGTGGGACACAGCATGGGCACTCCGGTGGTTCGACAGTTCTATCGATTGTTTCCGGACAAGACAGCGGGAATTGTCATTGTTGATGGCGCCCTTCGGATGTTGTTTCCGAAGGAACAGATGGAACAGTTCATAGCTCCGATCAGAACGAACTATAAGGAAACAGCACCGAAAATCGTTGATGGAATCGTGGCTCAGATGAAGGACGACAAGCTGAAGGCTGAAATCCGAACGGCAATGCTAGCCACGCCTGATTACGTCGGGATCAGCGCGATGGAAGCAATGGCTGACGAGAAGATTTACGCGCCTGACAAAATCAACGTCCCAGTTCTAGCGGTCCTGGCGAAATCGCCATTTTGGACGCCGGACACGGAAACGTTTCTGCGTTCACTGGCTCCAAATCTTGAGTTTGTGATGTGGGACGGTGTTAGTCACTTCTTAATGATGGAAAAGCCTCAGGAGTTTGACCAGACGGTTCAGGCATTCCTGACAAAGAACAAACTTCTCACGAAGTGAAGGAGGGCCGCAATGCAGGCACATCCGAAGGTTTTGTTATTCCTGTTCGTTGTGGGTCTGTTTGTCTCTGTCGCAGTATCGGCGAGCCCGCCGATTAGTTCCGAAGTGTGGTTGCCAACTGGTGAATCCCCCGGAAGCAAAGTGATTGCCGGCTACAAGAATTGGACCCAGGTCAACATCGCACCGCATCTAGTTTCGCCACAGTTATCTGCTCAATGTGCCGCGCCGACCGCCCTGCAGTTGAGTATGGACAACAAGAATCCACATCTCAATAAGTTTGTGCTGGTATATGTCAATGACATCGGCAAGGCGGCAATGATGGAGGAGAAGACTCCTGTGTTTCCAGAAGGTTCAGTGATCGTAAAGGAAAAATGGCCGTCCGCGGTGCGAGTTAGCACAGCGTCGCCGGAACTCTTGACGGTCATGAGAAAGCGCGAAGCTGGTTACGATCCCGATAAAGGGAACTGGGAGTACATGGTTTTTGATGGAACCGGTCAGGCATTACAGGCGAGTGGCAAGCTGGAGAATTGCCAGGGCTGCCACATTCAACATCGAGCAACGGATTACGTCTCACGCGTTTACTTACCGGCGAAGTTATGGGAGAAGTTGCGGTGATTTCGTACCGCACCGTGTTCCTTTACGCTCTTGTTTTCACCCTCTTTTTGATTGTTGTAGCCAGGAGTGTTCGACTCTTTAAACCGAATGAGCGTGCTGTGATATTTCGTTTAGGTAAGTTTGTGTCTGTCCAATCCGGGCCAGTCGTCCTTATCGTTCCATACCTTGATCAAGTTGTAAGAGTAAGAGTCCAGCAGATCGAAGGATCGGACCGGATGTCTGAAGAAGAATTACGACAACGCATTGCTAAGATCTATGAATCGTGATTTCGTGGATCGGCTGTTATCCAAAGAAGGGAGCGATCCACGAAATCACACGAATCAACATTAATAAAACCAGTCTCTGCATAGTTTCTTTGGCCGTTTGCACCCGGTGAGACAAGATGCAGGACTTTTGAGGCAAAGGTAACGAAGACCAAAGACCTAAGACCAAAGACCCAAGACCATTCCCTGTGCACGTCCGTCATACCATCAAACCCGGAGACATTGGATATATCACGTACCTGCACGGCAGCCTGTATGCAGCTGAGTATGGATTAGATCACACGTTCGAGGGCTACGTTGCTGCGGGACTTGGCGAGTTTGCCAGGAGGTACGATTCAAAACACGACTACTTTGCCGTTGCCGAAATCGATGGGAGAATTGTTGGCGCAATAGCAATAGTGAGCCAACCTGATCGCACGGCTCAGTTGCGATGGTTCCTCGTGCATCCCGTTGCGCGTGGTCGTGGACTTGGCCGAAGACTGTTGGCGGACGCGGTCAATTTCTGCCGGCGATGCGAGTACACGTCGATATTCTTGTGGACGATCAGCGAACTTAAAACTGCAGCACATCTTTATCGCGAAGCTGGTTTTCAACTCACCGAGCAAAACACGCACGAGATCTGGGGTGCTGTTAGAACGGAAGAGAAATACAAACTGATTTTGTAGGGGGTGGCCCTCTGTGGCCACCCCACACTGAAAACTTGATCACGCCACGTATCGAGCCGGGCGGCCACGGAGGGCCGCCCCTACAAATATGAAGTTCGATCTCCACACACATTTCTACACTGACACTTACTTTCAAGCTATACGCGACCTTCCATCGGAGTTTTCGTTTGCTGAAAGTTCGACAGGTCAGACAATCATCACGTACCACAGTGCACGCTTCTTTGGTGTGACTCCGGCGATGACCGACGTATCACAACGGATCGAAGCGATGGATCGTGTGGGAATTGACGTTGAAGTGGTGTCGCTGTCAACTCCCAATGTCTTCTTCGCTCCCACGGAACATCAGGCGAGTGTCGCCCGCATGATGAACGACTCATACGCTGAGTTGATTGCGAACCGTCCAACCCGATTCAAGGGCTTTGCCTCGATCCCGATGGATGCGGGAGAGGACGCGCTGCACGAGCTTCATCGAGCAATCGATCAATTGAAGCTCAACGGTGTCATTCTGCTCAGCAACATCGCAGGCAAACCGCTAACGTCTCCGCAATACAGAGAATTCTTTGCCGAAGCAAATCGAATGAACCTTTGTATCTTCCTGCACCCAATGCTGCCGGCAAATGCAGATGCATTTCGTGAATACGTGTTAGGTCCAATCATAGGGTTTCCGTTTGACACCAGTCTCGCCGTGGCGAGGATGTGCTACGACGGGATGTTTGAGGAGTTCCCCGATATTCGCTGGATCATCGGGCACCTTGGTGGCGCGGTACCTTACCTGATGGAGCGAATGGATAATGGCTTCCGGGACTTTGCAGACTGTCGCGCAAAGATCGACAAGTTGCCAAGCTACTATTTGAAGCGACTGTACTACGACACAGTTTCATTTAGTCCGCACACGTTGACGATGGTTCGTAACCTCGTCGGTGCCGATCACATGGTAATGGGCAGTGATTATCCGCACTTGCTCGGCTCGATTGACCGTGCGGTGAGCTCGATTGAGAACCTGGAGATAAGCAGCGAAGAGAAACAGCAAATCTTTTCCGGCACAGCCATGGGAATCCTCAATAACGCGTGAGTGGTTGTCTTAAAAATAGGTCTTATAGGTCCTATAAGTCCTATCAGCCAAAGTGCAACCGCAAACTCCAACACCAAAGCCCACCCACTTTTTTGTAACTTTTCTCGAACCCACGTGTTTTAGGAGACGTAGCGCAGCATATGGCGAGCCACGATGAAGAGTTCACCATGCTATTTCAGGAGTTCTACCCTAGCCTATGCCGGTTTTTGGAGTGTTTATTGGGAGGTCGAGTCGAGCTGGCGCAGGATCTGGCACAGGAGAGTTTCCTGCAACTGCATCGGACGGCATGGGAGACTTTGCCGCATGAGCAGGCCCGTTTTTGGCTCTATCGAGTCGCTCGAAACTTTGCCATCAATGAGTTTCGCAAGTCGCACACGCGTTACAGGCTCTTTGATCGAGTTGTAGAAGTTATGACGCCGCGGAGCCGGAACCCGGAAGAGGAATATGAAACGACCGAGCGAAAGAATTTGGTGTTAACGATGTTGCGAACGCTCCCGGAAGATCAGCGGGTTGCGTTGCTGCTGCGAGAGCAGGAAGAGTTGAGCTACAAAGACATCAGCCAGGTATTAAACGTATCCGAGAGCAAAGTTAAGGTAGACATTTTTCGCGCTCGAGCAGCTTTACGTGAACGCTGGTCAAAGAAGGCGAAGAGTTATGGAGCGGGGGCGTAAGCGGTTTCAACAGGCCTTTGGGTAACACGACAAGCTAAAAAAGCATATCGAACATCATGAACTGCGATTGCACTGAAAAAATCTCGTCACTTATAGACGGTGAACTGTCACCGGCAGAAGCAAATGAACTTGAACATCACTTGCTGACTTGCTCTGAGTGTCAGGAAGCAAAAGCTGATTTTCTGAACCTGCGTTCTCGAATCGCTGAGTTCCCAGTTTCCTTCAAGCCAGTCTCCCAACGCGAAGCGCTGGAGAGAATCCTGGGCAAACAGAAATCAGCGAGACCTGTCTGGCGTTGGGTATTTAATCCAGCCGTCGCAGCTGTTGCTTCACTGCTGATTGTCGGTGCTGTTATCGCTCTCCTTATTTATCCGAAGCTAAAGTCAAGTCAAGTTGCCAATCGCGAAATAGCAACTGTCAACTCAAATCGAAACAATCAAACACCGAAATCCGGACCAGCCACGGGCGGCAATGGGCAATTGAACAATCCGAAGACAGCTCCTCAGAAAAAATCGCCGCCACCTGCGGGCACCGAGAAGAACAAAGTAGTTCCGAATAAGAAGCGCCCGCCGCTGGCGTTCGAGCCGCAACCTGACAATATCGCGTTGAACAACTCTCAACCTGACGGCGAAGCCGAGCGAGTTCGATCAGCCGATGCTGAGACGATGACCGCGATTCACTTTCAGAAATCGGAGTTGTTACTTCGATCATTTCGAAATGTGCGTCTGAGCAAGACGGGTGCGTCTTCTGAACTCGAATACGAGAGAAAGCTCGCGCAAAAGCTTATCTATCAAAACATGATGCTTCGCCGTGAAGCAGACGCATCTGGCGATGCGCAAGTGGCTTCATTACTTGAAAGTCTCGAGCCGATTCTTTTGGACATCGCCAATTTGCCGGCGAACGCTCGGTCGGCAGATGTGAAGACCATCAAGGATCGGGTTGAGCGAAAGAACATAGTTGCACTGTTACAAGTTAATTCGACTGCGCTTGCTCGTGCGCTTGATTAATTAGCTCTTTCTTTTTTCAGTAGGAATCAAAGACTTGATGTCCGATATGCTTTAGCTTGTCGTAGTGGAACCAACGAAGCCCTCATTTTCCACGGTTCTCTGAACCTGAGGGCTTCGTTGGTTGCATTACGACAAGCTGAAGCATATCGGACATCCTCAGAGGCACAGGGAACATGGAGATGACATGTGCGTTTTTGATCACCGCTCGATCTTCTGCGCTAGCTCTCGGGTTCTCTGTGCCTGTGCGGTGAACCGGCAAGACTGAACGAATCACAATTAATAGAGGATTGACGACGATGAAATATCTTGACTCTAGACGAACACGAACCGCACTAGCGCTGTTGGGCTGCTTGAGTTTACTTACCGCTGTGTTGATTTACGCGCAACGAACTCACGCGATCGATCAAGACATACAAAAGCTAAACCGCTTTGTGCAGGGCAACAAGATGAACACGGCTGCCGCACAAATCTTCAAGGAGGGACGTGATTTTATTGAAGCTCAAAATTGGCAGAGAGCGTCCGAGAAGTTCAACGAATTCATCAAAGGTTACCCGAAAGAAAAGGATCTTGATGCCGCATTGTATTGGTATGCGTACTCACTCCAAAAGCAGGGTCTCAAAGAGCAAGCTGCAACTCCACTCAGGCGGCTGATCGAACGCTTTCCCGGCTCGAGCTGGCGTCGCGAAGCGGAAGCATTGTTGGTCGTAATGGGCTATCAAAATGTCGTTGCTGACGTCAAAAATAGTGAGGATTGTGAAATCAAAGTACTCGCTCTTCAAAGTCTGTTCGAAGCGGACAAGGAGCGGGCGATTACGATCGTTACCGACTCTTTAAAAGCAAATCCAGCCTCCTGCCCAGGCTTCCAGTCTACAGCTGTCTCGCTTTTGGGAGCTTATGGTGGCGAGCGCGCGGTCCCCATTCTGCTTGATATCGCTCGCGCAAACACTGCACTCAAGCCCGATCTGAAGCTTCGGCTGACAGCAATCAAACGACTGGGTGACCAGCACAATGAGCAAGTCGTTGATGAACTGATCAAACTGTACGACGCCGATCAAACAAAGGAAGTTCGTGTTCAGATCCTGCGCGCATTGGTGGACAGTCGAACTCAACGAGGTAGCGCCAAACTTTTGGAGATTGCTCGTAGCGGACCCGACCTCGCAACACGGCAATATGCGATTCGCTACGTTTCCGACTTGCGAGATGCGAACGCGTTGGACGAATTAATTCGTATCTACGACGCAGATAAGACTCCTGAGATCCGAATGCAGGTTTTGCGGGCGTTGGCCGATCGCGATGATCCGCGTGCGCGAGCAAAGCTCCTTGAAGTTGCGAAATCTGGTGACACCCCGGAAATGAGATACGAGGCGATTCGCAGACTTGCAGATCACGGGCGCATTAGCATGGACGAGTTGCTCCAACTCTATACGTCCGAGACTGATCCGAAACTGAAGCAGGCAATGCTTCGTGCGTTTGCCGACAACAAGGATCCACGCGCGCGCGCAAAACTTTTTGAGATCGCCCGCAGCAATGATGCACTTGATCTGCGAAAGTATGCGATTCGCATATTGGGTGACAGGGATGACGAGCAGACTACGGATCAACTCGTGGCGATGTATGACTCAGAACAAAACCCGGAATTACGAGCGGCTCTGATGCGAGGCTTTGGAAATTCAAAGCAGAAGAGCGCCGTACACAAACTAATGACGATCGCCCGCAGCGATCCATCTGTTGAGCAACGGAAACTCGCGGTCAGATATCTCGGCGAAAGCAAAGATCCGGAAGCGTTGAAGTTTTTAGAAGAGCTTTTGAAATAGCGGGGCTATCCGATGCGTTTTCTCTCCGCGCAATCTCCGCGTTCTCTGCGTCTCAGCGGTTAAGAAGTTCTTCGCTCTTCATTTACCGCAGAGACGCAGAGACCGCGGAGAAGACGCAGAGAGAAAACTTCTGGCTATACAACAGTTTCGGTTGGCTGGCGGCGCGGCGGTGAGTTCTCCAATATCTCATCACGTAACGAACTGTTGCGCCGTCAGTCATGTTTCGTGTTGATTCGTGGATCGCCTTCCTGACCTGAACAAACGATCCACGAAATAACACGAATCAACACGAATTAGCAGAGAGATGCGGAGGAGATTCCACCATGCAACGATCGAAGATCAGTCAAACATTCTTGTTTAGTCTTTTGCTCGGCGTTATTTCCTGCGCAGGTGCAAAACCGGTCGCGAGCGTGGAAGCTGCGAGCGATGTGCAAACACAATCACCGACAGCAACGGTTCAGAGTTTCACCGCAGTTGAAGGTGCAGACCTGATGGCAAAACTCGACGCTGCAAGAGAAAAAGCCAAGACAAAGCGATCGCCCTACTGGTCAGCTTACGCATTCGATGTTCGCTCAGGCGTGGCTATAGATCCGGCTATTCGAGAGTTTCATGGTTCCATAAACACCATGGGCGATACGACGGTGTTTGTCGGTACGACCGCTGACGGAATGACTGTCGAAACTCGGAGTCTTGCGATCTTCCTGTTGCGCGATGCATCGGGCAACCAAATAACCCGAATGGAGGTCTACAACCTCGAGCGCAAACGTGAGTACAGCGGTTATCCCGTGTACTGGTTGGGCCGAGCTAACAATGAAGAGAGTTTGAACTACCTGCGCGCCTTGGCGTCGGCTGCGCCGCTGGATCAGCTTAGCGAACGTGCCGTGCTTGGAATTGCATTGCATGACGACGCGCGTGTCGGTGGCATGTTGAAAACCTTCGTGGAGAATTCAGTGAACCAGCGAATTCGCTCCTCGGCTGTTTACTGGCTCGGTCAGGTCGGAGGCGAACAAGCGTTTTTGGCGAGCCTTGTTCGGAATGAAAAAGAAGAAAAAAAATTTCGCCGGCAGGCAGCACATGCAATCGGGGCGAGTCACGATCGTGGTGCGATGTCGGTAATTCAAGGTCTCTATGAAGCTGTTAAGGATGTCGACATTCGTCAGGGGATCATTTCAGCGGCCGGGAACAGCATCGAAGAGCAGCCCGCATTCGTTTTCCTGCTCGGCATTGCGAAGAACGACGGTGACTGGGAATCACGCCGCTCCGCAGTACGGCAGTTAGGGCACTTCAAACGTGATGACACGGTCGACGAGTTACTCAAGATCTACTCAAACGAACCAAACCTCGACGTAAAGCGCGCGGCTTTGCGATCACTTGCTGAAACAAACAATCCGCGCGCTCAAAGTCGCGTGCTCGAGATTGCGAAGACTGAAACCAATCCTGATTTGCGCAAACAGTCGATACGGGTGATTAGCGAGCGTGGCGAAGCAGCAGTGGATGATCTCCTGAAGTTGTTCGATTCTGAGCAGGCGGTGGATGTGCGGCGCACCGTACTACAGGCACTCTCAGATATCAAAAGCCCGCGAGTTGACGACAAGTTGTTTGCAGTGGCCAGTGGCAACGACCACGTTGATGTCCGGAAACAAGCGATTCGATTGCTCGGCGAACGTGCAGGCAAGAAGAGTTTTGAGTTTCTCAGTGCCACCGCTCAAAGTCCTGACGGGAATACGGAAGTGCAAGTTCAAGCTGTGAGAGCCATAAGCGAACGTCACTCGGAGGAGTCAGTGCCGATTTTGATCAAGATTGCGCGGTCACATCCGAATCAGCTCGTTCGAAAACAGGCGATTCGATCATTGGGAGAGTCCGGAGATCCACGAGCGGTGGACTTCTTTCGCGAAGTGTTGGCGAAAGAATAGAACTTAGTGCTTTGAGCTTTGTGCTTTGTTTTTGTAATCGTACGAAGCATGCACAAAGAACAAAGCGCAAAGCTCAAAGCACAATTTTCACCGCAGGTAGTGAACGTCTGAGGCGCATTGAACTGCGCTACAGCCTTGGGCATCGCAAACTGCGGTGAATCTTTGTATAGCTAAGATTCTCTTGAGTGATAAGAGCAGCGACTTCGAACAAGACGCTTTTATCACCACAGAGACACGGAGACACCGAGAAGCACACAGAAATCCGCTTTCGTGCAGTCACTAAATTCATTTCTCCACGCGGTAATGCAGCCGCACAACTCCATCCTTGTACCCTTCAGTTGACAGCAAACTAAGCTCGATGTTTCTGTGACGCGGCGCGATTAATGGGATTCCTTCGCCAATGAAAGTCGGAATAACATGAATGATGAACTCATCCAGTTCTCCGGCGTCCAGGAAAGAAGCAATGATGCCGCCGCCACCCATCATCCAAATGTCTTTCCCGGGTGTTGCTCGCAAACGGCTCGCAAACTCCTTGATTGGTTCGTTAACGAAAGTCACATTTAGTTTGGACTTCGGTGGTTTGTGCGTGAAGACATAGTTCCTGGTCTTCGATAGATTGCTCTCCACACTCTTCTTGTCGAACTTCAAACTCTGATCGTAAGTCTTTCGTCCAAACAGTATGGTGTCGATTGACTTGAAGAAGGCTTTCATTCCGTAGTCGCCGGCAGTTCGAGGTCGGTTAAGCCAGTCAACACTTCCGTCTGAGCGAGCGATGTAACCATCTGCGCTGGTTGCGATGTAGACGATAATCTTTCGAGTCATAACTATTCGCGCAGTTGTCAGTGGTCAGTTGTAATAGGTCCTATGCGTCCTATAGGTCCTATAAGAACCACTGACCACTGACCAATTTCAAATCCCCGCCAAAATTTTTTTCCACCTGGCCCATGCATCATCGCGGGCTTTCTTGTTGGCTTTGTAAGCAACTAATGCCTTGTCGTAATCCGCTTTTGCTTTGTCGTCCGTTTCCTTAGTGCCAGTGGCAGTTGGCGCTGTTGGCTCGGGAGCATCGCCCGCCCTCATGAAACCGTGACCTGCGCCTTCGTACGTGACGGGTTCGTAAGTCTTCTTCAACTCCGCCATCGCTTCGGTGGTCTTCGGCAGCGTCGCATTGATGCGAGCGTCGTTGCCGGCATAGAAACCGTAAACCGGAGCCGTGATCTTCGCGAGAGCGGCCTTGTCTGCAGTTCCGTCAGCCGACGCGGGCGCTGATCCATAAAACACAAACGCCGCTTTCAAGCTGGGCCGATTTGTTGCAAAGCGGAAAGATTGACTACCACCCCAGCAGTAACCCGTTACAACCACCTTGCCATTTGCCGCCGGCAGCTTCGAAACGTAATCAGCCACCGCATTGAGATCCGCTGTGATCTGATCCGGCGGAAGGTCGCGAATCGCCTGACCGACGCCATTGCGATCGAGTGAGCTCGTTCCGCCGCCGTTTGGACCCATTCCCGAAAGCAAATCCGGCGCAATCGCGATGTAACCGGCTTCGGCTAACTGATCCGTCAAACTCTGTACCCAGTCACTCATTCCGAAAATCTCATGAATCACAACGACTGCGGTCGCTTTGTTCTTCACTTCGGGGTAGACCACAAAGCTATTAACCTCACGTGAGCCGTTTTTTACTTTCACCCACTCCTGGTGCCGGGGAGACTTCGCCAAACGCTGCTTAGCCCAGTCCTGTGACTCAACTGCGTCAGCAGACGGGCTCGGTGTTGCGTGGTTATGTCCGCTCATGTTCTGCGCACGAGCACAACTCGAGAAGAGAAGCAGTCCGACGACCAGGCTAATTACGTTTTTCATTAGCAGTACTCCCGAGCGATTGGATTTTGAAAGTGTGTGGTTATCGTACCGAAGAAATGGAGGATCGAACAAGTCAGTAGATCTCAAATTTCAGAGCTCAGATCTCAGATGGAACCGTATTTGAGATCTGGAATCTGAGATCTGAGATCCACTGACCACTGACTGAAAAGAGCTTTCTCGTGTATGATGCGCACGCTTTTTCATCTTTTGCCGATGGCCCAAAGGTTTCCCTGAGTCATGAAAAACCAAAAGTCGAAATTTTCTCTTTTACTGTTACTGGCTATCTCAACTGTATTGATGTTCGGCTGTGCGAAGTCTGAGCCCGCGACAAATCAAGGATCTACAGCCACGCCGGCGGCATCGCCTGCTGCTACTACTGCCGCATCCCACACGGGTGACGTTGGAGTTCCTGAGTGCGATGCGTTCCTAAAAGCTTACGAGGCCTGCGTTCACGATAAGGTACCGGCCGCAGCGCGACCAACGTTCGACACAACCCTCGCTAATTGGAAGAAGGCATGGCACGAGCAAGCTGCCAATCCTCAAACCAAGGCTGCATTAGCATCGGCATGCAAGACTGCCCACGATAACGCGCGCACCACAATGAAGGCGTACAACTGCACGTTCTAACGAACTGGTCTTGGAAATCAATCAGAACGGGAGCGAAGCGACCGATTGGCCTCACCCTACAGCGCCGGATTCTGGCAGTGTTCGAAGAGGGTGAGGTTCAATCGGTCGCTTCGCTCCCGTTCTGATTCCACTTCATTCGGACGAACGACCCTACTTCCGCATCATCATAATCGCAGCATACGTTTCAATCCCGTCCCACAGATTCTGTAATCGCAGATTCTCATTCTCGGCGTGTTGGTTGTTGTCGTAGTTTGCGATTGGGACTGATAACGTCACTGTCTTCAGGTTCTCTGTGATGACTGACAGGGGCAAACTACCTCCGGACGTAGGCAGCAGCACCACTTTGTCTTTCGTGGTTCCTTGCACAGCCTCAATCAACGCCAGTGAGATTGGATGATCCATCCGAGTACGCTCGGCGTTATAGCCACCTGGTCTCGCCTTTACTTTCGCCAACAAAGGATACTGTAGCCGCTCGGCATCAGTTGGATCGTGATCGATGACGAAGTATCCCTGTTTGCGAATGTGATCGATTAGTCTCTGAATTTGCCGGCGGTGATCGTTTCCCCTGACCAGTCGCAGATCTAACACTGCTGACGCAGTTGTGGGGATGACATTGCGGGCGAGCGCGCCGACATCGCCACTACTGAAGCCATTAATATTCAGCGAAGGAATGTTGATCAGCTCCATGAGACTTTTTCCGGCGCCCTCACTTCGATGAAGACCCAATTGAGACTTGAGTTCATTGTCGTATTGTGGTGCGTCACTGATAGCTTTGCGCTCCGCTTCGCCTAATGGTTCCACGTCGGAATACCAGCCATCGATTGTGACTCGTCCGTCATCGTCCTTCATCGTCGCGAGTAGACGTGCCAACAACATGGCGGGATTTGGAGCCCAGTTGCCGTAATGTCCGCTGTGCAACGGGCGTTTGGCGCCGTAAACAGTCAGGTCAACGTTAACGTCACCCCGTGCGCCAAAGACGACTTGCTTCACGCCTGATTGATGCACCGGGCCATCACAAATGATCCAGGCATCGCTTTGAAGTAATTCTTTATGGAGCTTGATGATTTCGCCGAGGTGAGATGAACCAGCTTCTTCTTCTCCTTCAAAGACAAAAATGAGATTGGAATTCGGAGTGGTTCCGCTCGCCTTCAAAGCGTCGAATGCGGTGAGGATTGCCATTACACCGGCTTTGTCGTCTGAAGCTGAGCGAGCATAGATGCGCCAGTTTGAGTTGATAGGCTCATTGCCAGCTGCAAGCGAAACTACTTGACCGCCTGACTCAAGCGCGGCGCTTCGAAATACAGGTTGCCAGGGAAGTGTGCCCAACCACTGTTTGGGATCAGTGGGTTGGCCATCGTAATGGGCGTAGAGAATCAGTGTCCGTGAAGCGCCGGGTGTTTTCCATTCACCGTAAACGAGCGGCGGAACATTAGGGGTTTGAGCTTCCAGCAAGCGTGGATTCAAACCACGTGGTTTCATCATCTCCACGATGAGGTCGGCATTCTTGCGAATGTTTGCTGTATCGGAAGCGACGTTGGGGATCGCAAGTAAGGAAAGAAACTCGCGAATGATTTTGTGCTCATTAGCGCGTCGATACTCGCGGACTTTATCCTGGGTGGTTTGTGCAAAAGAGATAGAGGGAACAATTAGAATCAGGAGCAGCAGGGCTCGGTGCATCTGGGCTTTTCTCTCCCGGCTTTGATAGATGAGTCCGAGAGATTATGAGGGAAGTGGAGTAAGAACCGAAATGCGGTAGCCAAATGTCCGACGAATTTTTAGTTTGTCTCGGATGGCCGCTACATACGAGATATTTATTCGTGTTTATCTAATTACTTTTTAGTACGCCACTGTTGTCGATCGCCGTGTAAGTATCTGGCATCAGCAGACCCAACCACGGATCCGTCTTTGGCGTAAAGAACAATTCCGCATAAACCTTCTCGTTGAACTTATCGACATCAGCCCGCCACGTGTTGTTCGTCAACCATGCAAGCAAACGAGTGTGCATACGGTATTCGTTGCGAACTGTATCGAGGGCTATTGAGTTTTGGAACTTGCTCAGCAGACTCGTCATCTGCTCGCTGGAGAGACTGGGGTTCTGCTTCTTGATTAGAGAAATACTTTGCTCATCGAGAACGGCATCATTCTTGTGCATTGCCGCGATCTTATTCCACGTTTCCTCGTCTGTAATTCGTCCGAGTGCTTCCGACCCCGCTGTCATTGCGCGCAGGACGGACGCCTCGCTAATCGCTTTCGACACGGCGAGCGGCATAATACTCAACGCCTCGCCCTTTTCGTTTACCTGAATACTGACTCCTTCCGGCTTCTTCCCTCCAAGCTTCGTGATATCGGCGAGCCAAGCGAGTGAGATTTTGTTGTTAAGCAAATTATAGTGTTCCAGTAAGAGCCGGCGCTTTTCGACGTCCGTTTTTCCTTTCAAACTGCCAAACAAGATTTCCGTGGCGGCCAGACTTCGCTCAAAAGCTGCTGGCCCATACACACCTGGTATTGCGTCGATTATTTGTCCATCAGAATCGAGGACGTAATGAATGCTGTTGCCAGTAATAGTCCGTTGAAGTTTTCGACCATCGCCGAAGTCGATGGTAATCAGCGGCACCGGACGAACCGTTTGCCAGTGGAGAATGAATTCGTTGCGAAGCGTTGCGGAGATAGCTGCATTGGAATACAGCACCGTTCTGAAGAAGCGGCTGTTCGCGCAACTTAATTCGTCGGTGAGTTTGCCTAACAGTCTTAGTGAAAGAATCGGTTTGCCTGTTTGCGCCGCGACCTTGCGAGCTTCGGATAGATCTGTGTACCAATAGAGTCCCGACAAATAACTGTTTCGTTGCTGACTGACGGCATCGAGGGCGGCAGATATCCGTTGCCACTCTGGAGTTGCTGCAACCATTGGATTGGCGATGTGACGTGCGATTTCCTCCGCATACTGGTTCATCAGCATTCTCATGCCCGCAGGTCCAGCCAAACGAAGTTCAGCAATAGCCAGAGTCGATACTGCCGCGTCTGACGAGGCTGCTTTAAGAGCAAGCACTTCGGCAGCGTCTTTAGCGATTACGGTGTGAAGAGAAGCGAAAAGGAAAAAGAGGAGCGAAAGCAAGTGGAACTTAACTCTCATCGGGACCTCCGAAATGGATGGAATGCTTTGAGAACGGGGAAAGTGATTGTTTGAAGGAGGGGAGATGGAAAGGGTTGTCCCAGTTCCGAACCATTTTCCATATCTCATTTGACATTTTTCAGTTGTCAGTTCGAGCAAAGGACCAATCTCTACCAATCCGATGACAACTGAAAAATGTCAAATGAGATATGGAAAATGACTTGGGAAATCTACTTCGCCAATCCCTCACGCACTTTCTTGGGCAGTTTATCGTGGACGAGCTGGTAGGCAATCTTTAGAAGTTCTTTCAATTCCTTTTGCGGTAGTGCATTCAGATCTTCAAGTGCAACCCAGTGGTAGCGAGCAACGTAAGGAGCCGGGATGATTCCTTCCTGCTCCACCAGTTCGGCAAACTTTTCAGGCGTGCACTTGAAAGAGAGCTTAGTTGGATACTTTGCATCGAGGCCGGCGACCGCAAATATTTTTTCCCCGATGCAAAAGAGCAGATCGTTACCCCATTGCACCCGCTCGGTCACGTGCGGAAGTGAGAGGCAGTATTGGCGAATTTTTTCGAGATCCATAACCGCTTGTTCTTTGTGCTTCGTACTTTGTGCTTTGCAATTATCGTCGCCTGAGTAGGCACCAAGTACTAAGTACCAAGTACAAAGCTCAAATCCTATTTCATCAACTCCAACACGGCGGCAGTCATCGCCTTCACGCCGGTTCGAAGCGTAGGCTCTGGCACTGGTGCGAACAGCGCTGAGTGTAACGATGGTAACGGCACACCGCGTTCCTGATTGTCCTTGACCTTCGCAGGGTCCACCGCGCCAAGCCAAAATATGACGGAAGGAATCTTCTGATCGAGGCTTAGATAACCAAAATCTTCACTACCCATCACCGGAGGAGCCTTTAAAACATTTTCAGGGCCCAGCGCTCTCTTGAACGCGCCCGCCAGCCTCTCACTCAGTACTGGATCATTATAGGTAGCCGCGGTTACTTCCGTTTCACTCGGCTTCACTATCGGCGCGCGATCTTCGGGAATCCCGGCAGCGGCAGCGACACCCTTTGTGATTCGCTCGATAGATGCAAGCACATGTTTTCTAACTTCTTCTTTGTAAGTTCGAACTGTCAGTTGCAAGTTAACTTCATCCGGAATGATGTTATAGCGTGTGCCACCATGGATCGAACCAACCGTAACAACTGCCGGGTCGAGAGGAGAGTTCTCACGGCTCACAATGGTTTGCAACGCCATCACGACCTGAGCAGCGACTACGATCGGATCTTTTGTGGCTTCAGGTTTTGAGCCGTGACCGCCGACTCCTCGAATTTTGATATCCACCGCGGTCGCGCTTGCCAGTGCATATCCGGGAACGTAACCAACCTTACCAGCTTCTATTTCTGCGCTGTCGTGCAGTGCAATTGCGAAGTCTGGTTTCGGAAATTTCTCATAAAGTCCATCGCGTAGAACTGCACGTGCCCCATCAATTGTCTCTTCGGCTGGTTGACCTAATATGATCAGTGTTCCGTGCCATTCAGTTTTCCGTTCTGCCAAAACCTTTGCGGTTCCTAACATGTTCGTAATGTGAATGTCGTGCCCGCACGCATGCATGACGCTGACTTCAACTCCGGCGTCATTCTTTGTTTTCACCTTGCTCGCATACGGCAGACCAGTTTTTTCGTCAACGGGAAGCGCGTCCAAGTCTGTGCGAAGCAAAACAGTCGGGCCGGCCCCGTTTTTCAAGATTCCAACTACACCGAAGCCGCTCCATTCAGGTTTTTCAAACTTGCCGATATGATCGGTGACGGTATACCCGAGCTTCTTCAGTTCACTTCCGAAAAATGCTGCAGTCTTCTCTTCATGGTGAGATAGTTCTGGCGCCGCGTGCAGCATCTTGTAAGTTGAGAGCAACCAGTCGATGGTCGGCTGATCGATCAGAGTGTCGTAATCAATGCTATCGATGTGATCGTAGGTGTGAATCATTCGTTCGTTGCTTTGAATAGAAGTTGGCTTCATAGCGATTAAAAGCAAAAATGAAAGAAAGAGGGGGCCAATGAATTTCATCCGGGCTCCTTTCGTTGTAGCACAGACTTAAGTCTGTACCACTTTCAAGCAGGCGAGGACGCCTGCGCTCCCAGCAACTCGCTTCGCAATTCGCTAATCCGTGTCAAATGGTAATCGTCATGCTCAGCCTGGAAGAAGAGCATGTCTACCAAACGCATGTTCACGTTGAGTCTGGGGTGTAGCGCCACTCGACCAAATATTTGACTGTCGAGGTTAGCGAGTTGTTCGACGGTGGTCATGCGTTCGCGCCGGAAGTTATGAAGGATAGTTTCGATCGCAGCGTCGTTGTGGCTGGCATCGAACGTTTTGCGATTTGACATATCCGCTGCATGAAGTACTTCCGCTCCTGACATGTATTCGCCGATCCGTTGTTGCACGAGAGATTCCAGGTCCAGCAAATGACCGGCGTTTTCCTGTATCGACCAACGTCCATCATGCTGAAATGTCAGCACACTACGCGGCACGTTATGACAATGCTCATCCAGCCTTGCAGGAACTCCACGCAGACGTTCGATTAGTTCTGGGTAGAGTCCTACTGGGAAATTGAAATCGAAAGTGCGATCTGTCCACTTGATCCGGGTCATGATTCGATCCTGAATAGGACCTATAGCTTTTACTCGCCTGCTTCGATACCTTTCTTCACTTCGTCGATTGCCCCCTCCAAAAGTTTGATTGCGTTGACGCGGTGGCCGCCTTTGTCAGTAGTTGCTCTTTCGAGGTCGCTTTTTGCACTTCTCAGAAAGTCCAACGCGGCTTGCATGTGCGGCTGATCGGGAAGCGCCGTTGCGTTGACACTTGCGTGGTTATGTCTGCGGTCGAAGGCGATGCCTCGATTTACTTCGACAATTGCCGCGTTGATCAAATTAATTGCCTTCCCACGATGTCCGCCCTTGTTTGGGGTCGCCGCGATGAGGTTTGCCTTAGCATTTTGCAGATTCATCTTCGCAGATTGCATGTTGGGCTGGTCAGGGGTTGCGCGAATAGCGACACCAAGAAGAAGCACTGCTGCGACTGACAGAATAAAGCTCTTGTGTTTCATATAGACGCGAACTCCTAATTTAGAATGTTGGGGCTGAGAAAGCGCGGCTATCCTACAACCGAGCCGGGGTTATTTCCAATTTCCGATTGGTTGAAAATGTCCGACGAACTTTAGTTTGTCGTGGAAGGCAGCTCC
>Ga0114129_10003079_pt1 | contig 23397 bp, 27 predicted proteins | sample RhiMetdeltSRZDD1_FD_80071 | JGI IMG/M metagenome (GOLD analysis project Ga0114129, IMG submission 80071) | Populus rhizosphere microbial communities from Tennessee, USA - Rhizosphere MetaG P. deltoides SRZDD1 (version 2) (version 2) | ecosystem: Host-associated > Plants > Roots > Rhizosphere >...
CTGCAGCGCGTGCCCCGACTGGCCGTCGAAGGTGACGAAGACCTCGTCGTTGCCGTTCATGTTCGGTTCGACCGAGATCGTCGACGTGCCGGTCACGACCAGGGGGCGGTTCGTGAGCATGTGCGGCGCGATCGGCGTGAGCAGCAGCGCGTCGACGACCGGCTGCACGATCGGGCCGCCGGCGGCGAGGTTGTAGGCCGTCGAGCCGGTCGGCGTGGCCACGATCAAGCCGTCGGCGCGGACCCGCATCACCCGGTCGGCGCCGATGCACACCGAGAGCTCGATGATCCGCGATAGCGCGGCCTTGGTGATGACCACGTCGTTCAGCACCAGCTCGTCCCTGAAGACGCGTCCGCCGCGCATCGTCTTGGCGTGAAGCATCATGCGCTCCTCGATCGGCGCGGTGCCGTCGAGCACGCCTTCGAGCGAGGGATAGAGGTCGTCGAGCGTGATCTCGGTCAGGAAGCCGAGGCTGCCGAAATTGACGCCGGCGATCGGGACGTCCGCGCCCGCGCGCGCGACGCGCCGCGCCATGCCGATCAGGGTGCCGTCGCCGCCGAGGAGCACGATGAGCTGGCAGGCGTGCGGCAGGTCTTCCTTCGATTTGATCTCGCGGCTGGTGATGCCGGCCAGTTGCGCCGCGTAGGTCTCGAAGACCGGCTCGAGCCCGCGTGCCTCGAGCCACGCGGCGAGCCCGACCAGCACCGGCGCGGCCGCGTCGACGCGCTCTTTCGCGACCAGACCGACTCGTGAGATGGCGCGATCGTTCATACGCGTGCGTGTCGGAGATGGAGCAGGAACTCGCGGTTGCCTTCCGCGCCGGTAATCGGTGACTCGATCAGGCCGGCGCGGGCCAGCGCCAGGTCGGAGGCGGCCGCAGCGACTTCCTCGACCACGCGCCGCTGCACCTGCTCGTCGCGCACGATGCCTCCCTTGCCGACTTCGTTCCGCCCGGCCTCGAACTGCGGCTTCACCAGCGCGATCACGTCCCCGCCGCCGTCCAGCAGCGGCGGAATCACCGGCAGGATCTGCCGCAGGGAGATGAACGATACATCGACTGTGACCAGGCCGAAGCGCCGCGCCGCTTCCGGCAGCTGGTCCGCCGTCAGCGTCCGTGCGTTGATTCGTTCGAGCACGATGACCCGCGGGTCGGTCCGCAGCTTCCAATCGAGCTGACCGTGGCCGACGTCGAGCGCGACGACGAGCGCCGCGCCGCGCTGGAGAAGGGCATCGGTGAAGCCGCCGGTGGACGCCCCGATATCGAGCGCCGTGCGGCCGGCCGGCGAGATGCCGAACGCATCCAGTGCGTGGGCCAGCTTGATGCCGCCACGGCCGACGAACGGATGATCGGGCTCGTCGAGCGTGATCGTGGCGTCGGGCGTCACCACCGCGCCGGCCTTGCCCGACGGCTGGCCGTTGACCCGCACCTGCCCGGCGAGAATCAACGCCCGGGCGCGCTCGCGCGTGACCGCCAGGCCGCGCTCGACCAGGACGAGGTCGAGGCGCGTTCCTTTCTTCAATGCGTGCGCGCCACGACCCATCGCGCGATCGCGGGAAGATGCCCGCTGATGCCCGCCGCGGCGAGCGCGTCGAGCGCGCGGGTCACGCTGGCCTCCGCCCGGCGGCGCGACTCGTCGATCCCGTAGAGGGCAGGATAGGTCGGCTTTCCGGCCGCCGCGTCCTTGCCCGCCGTCTTGCCGAGCACCGCCGACGCGCCTTCGACATCGAGGATGTCGTCGACGATCTGAAACGCCAGCCCGATGTGGGTGCCGTAGTTGGCGATCGCAGCCAGCACGTCGCCGGACGCGCCGGCCATGATCGCGCCGGCGACGGCGCTGGCCCGAAGGAGCGCGCCGGTCTTGCGCGCGTGCATCTCGCGCAGCTCCGTTTCCCCGAGCGGCGGCGCCCCCGGCTCCGCTGCCTTGAGGTCGAGCGCCTGCCCGCCGACCATGCCATGCGCACCCGCCGCCTCCGCGATCGACCGCATCGCTTCGAGCTTCCGCCGTGCGAGCTCGCCGCCGGGAAGGGTCGTGAGCGCGTCGGCCCGCGGCTCACGCGTCAGCAGCACGAACGCTTCGGTGAGGAGCGCGTCGCCGGACAGGATCGCGGTGCCTTCGCCGTAGACGACGTGAGCCGTGGGACGGCCGCGGCGAAGTGTGTCGTTGTCCATCGCCGGGAGGTCGTCGTGCACCAGCGAATACGTGTGAATGAGCTCGAGTGCGCAGGCGGCGGGCAGGGCGAGGGCCGCCGCCGCATCGGCATCGGCGTCGACCGCCGTGGCTTCGCCAGCCGCGAGCGCCAGCATCGGACGGAGACGCTTGCCTCCGGCGAAGACGCTGTAGCGCATCGCCTCGACGATGACGGCCGGTGCGCGCGCCTCGGTCGGCAGGAACCGGTCCAGCGCGCCGTCGACCAGGTCGCGCCGCCGCGCGAGCCACGCCTGCAGGGCGTCGTCGGAAGTCACCGTGACTTGCCGCTGTCGTCCGGCGGGGTCAGGCCCATCGCGGCGTGGGCCGGGCGAATCTCGCCGCGCTCGTTGAGGATCTCGAGCCGCCGTTCCGCTTCCTCGAGCCTGGCGTGACAGAACCGCGACAGCTGCACGCCTCGCTCGTACAGCTCCAGCGCCTTCTCGAGCGTCAGATCTCCCTCTTCCATCTTCTTGACGATGGCCTCGAGCTCGGCGCTCGCCGATTCGAAGTCCTTAATTGTCGGATCCATGGGCGCTGCGCACCTCGCAGTCGATCTCTCCTTCGTGAAGCGTGACCCGCACCACATCGCCCGGCGTCACCGCGGACGCGCGCCGCACGATGGCGGTCCGATCGGCATTCCAGCAGACGGCGTAGCCGCGCGCCAGGACCGCGAGCGGGCTCAGGGTGTCCAGCCGCCCGGCCAGCGCGGTCAGCCGCGCGGCCGCCCGCTCCTGCACCCGGCCGGCGGTGACGTGCAGACGGGAATCGGCGGCAGCGAGCCGCGCCCGCATCGCGGCGAGACTCCGGCGAACGTCGCGCGACTCCAGACGAACCGCGCGCGCCTGGTGCTCGCGGGATCGGCGGGCGACGAGCGATGACGCGGCGCGGCGGAGCGCATGGGTCAGCTCCGAGATGTGCCGGCCCTGCATGGCGACCCGCACGTGCCAGCCGGCCAGGCCGCGCCGGCTTGTCAGCGCGTGCAGAACGTTTCGCCGCCGCTGGATGTTGCCGCGCATCGCCGCGTCGAGACGCCCGTGGAGCCGATCGATCCGCGCGCAGAACTCTTCCTTCGCGGTCACCACCATCTCGGCGGCCGCCGACGGCGTGGGCGCCCGCAGATCGGCAACGAAGTCCGCAATCGTGACGTCGACCTCGTGGCCGACCGCGGAGATGACGGGCACCGGGCAGGCCGCGATCGTGCGCGCCAGCGCCTCCTCGTTGAAGGCCCAGAGATCTTCAATCGATCCGCCGCCGCGGCCGACGATGATGACCTCGACGCCGGTGACGTTCGCGAGCGCCTTCAGGGCCCTGGCGATATCGTCGCCGGCGCCGTCACCCTGAACTCTCACGGGCCGGATCACGATGTGCGCATTGGGATGCCGGCGGCCCAGCACCTTCAGAATGTCGCGGAGCGCGGCGCCGTCGAGCGACGTCACGATCCCGATCTTGCGGGGCAGCGCCGGAATCGGCCGCTTCCGGTCGGCGGCGAAGAGACCTTCCGCCTGGAGCTTGCCCTTCAACTGATCGAAGGCCAGCTGCAGCGCGCCGACGCCGTGCGGCTCCATGTGCTCGCAGACCAGCTGGTACTCGCCCTTCGGTTCGTACACGCTCAGCCGGCCGCGCGCGACGACGTGCAGGCCGTCTTCGAGCTTGAACTTCAGGTAGCGGTACGCCGATCGGAACATCACCCCCTTCAACTGGGCGGCGCTGTCCTTGAGCGTGAAGTAGACGTGGCCGGTGTTCCAGACGCGGCAGTTCGAGATCTCCCCTTCGATCCAGAGCTCGTCGAAGCCGGACTCGAGTGCGTTCCGGATCTGCGTCGTCACCTCTGACACGGAGACGACCCGCCGGCGCGGGCGGACCGGCGCTGCTTCCTCCCGCGACAGGGGAGCGTCCTCGAACGGTTCGTCGAACAGCCCGGACATCTCAGAGGCGCGAGTGCGCCAGGTTGCCTTTGGGTGAGGCGTGCGCCGCAGCCAGCGCCTCGACCTCGTCGTGGGAGAGATTGAGGCGCTCGATCGCGGTGGCCTTGCCGGTGGCGGGATCGGCGGTGATGACGACCGCGTTCAGTCGTCCTGGTCCCGAGGCGGCCTCGAAGCGCGCGGGCATCGCGTTGAGGAACCGGCCCAGCGCCGCCTCGACGGTGACCCCGATGATCGAGTCGTGCGGACCGGTCATGCCGACATCGGTCAGGCACGCCGTGCCCTTCGGGAGCAGGCGCTCGTCGGCCGTCTGGACGTGCGTATGCGTGCCGAGGACGGCGGTCGCGCGCCCGTCGAGATGCCACGCCATCGCGACCTTCTCCGAGGTCGCCTCGGCGTGGAAGTCGACCACGATCACGCGAGTCTTGGCCCGCAGTGCTTCGATCTCCCGCAGCGCCACGGTGAAGGGATCGTCCAGCGGGGTCATGAACACGCGGCCCATCACGTTGATCACGCCGACCGGCTCGCCGGTGCGGGTCCGCCCGAGATACGACCCGCGCCCCGGCACGCCCGCCGGGAAGTTGGCCGGCCGCAGCAGCTTCGGTTGCCGCGGAATGTAGTCGAGCACCTCTTTCTTGTCCCAGATGTGGTTGCCCGAGGTCATGACGTCGATGCCGTAGCCGAAGAGGACGTCGGCGATGTCCCCGGTCACGCCGAACCCGGCCGCGGAATTCTCGCCGTTGGCGATTACGAAGTCGATGCCGTAGTGCTCGATCAACGCGGGCAGCCCGCGGCGAACGATCTCCCGTCCCGGCTTGCCGAAGATGTCGCCGATGAACAGGAGCTTCATCAGGCCCCGTCGACAGCGATGCGGATGTCGCGGCCGCGGCGCTCTTCGATGCGCGGCAGCACGATGCGCAGCTCACCGCCGGCGAGCGAGGCCCGCGCGCGGCCGGCATCGAACGCGCCCGACAGGCGCACTGCCCGCACGAAGCGCCCGAAGGTCCGCTCCGCCAGGTGAAACGCCGCCTCGCGGTGGGGGCAGGAGGCCGGCAGCTTCCGTCCCGCGATGATCAGCGTCCCCTGTGCGAACACGACCGTGAGGTCTTTGCTGGCGACTCCGGGGATATCCATCAGCAGCTGGATGTCGGTCGCGGTCTCGACCACGTCGAGCGGTGGGGTGCAGTCGCCCGGACCCGGACCGACCTCCTCCTGCAGCAGCTGCCTCAGCCGCGGGTCGTCATCCAGGGCCGCATGCTCCCAATAGATGTGGGCCACAGTGCCCAGCATTGTAGTCCGGGAGGGCTGGCCGGGAGCAGGGGGCCGGGTTCGGTATCCGGCCGCCTGGTAACTGTTGAGTTCAGAATATATATTAGTGTATAAAACTAAGATTATATGCTTGACATAAGCTAACTGCCGCCGTATATTGCTTGAAGACAATTTCCCTCGGGACCGTCCCGAGGCGGTCGGATACGGCAGAAGGAGGAAAGACAAATGGCAATCGTTCGCTGGGAGCCCGCTCGGGAGCTTGCGTCGATGGAGATCGATCGGCTGAATCGGATGTTCTCGGATTTCTACAACGAGACGTTCCAGCGCGGCTGGGTGCCGGCAGTCGACATCTACGAGACCGATCAGCACGAGGTCGTACTGAAGGCCGAGCTGCCCGACATGAAGCGGGAGGACATCAACCTCACGTTCGAAAACGGCGTGCTCACGCTCAGGGGTGAGCGGAAGTTCGAGCAGGAAGTGAAGAAGGAGAACTTCCAGCGCATCGAGCGGCATCACGGCTCGTTCTCGCGGTCGTTCACGCTTCCCAACACGGTGGACGCCGGACAGATCAGCGCCTCCTACAAGGACGGGATGCTGACCATTCGCCTCCCGCAGCGCGAGGAAGCGAAGCCGAAGCAGATCGCCGTCAACGTCGAGTAACGGTCGAACGCTCTTCGCTGGCGACGGGCCGGACCATCCTCCGGCCCGTTTCTTTTGTACTGCTGCTGACCGAACGGATCAGTTCGCGCTAGAAGTCCACACGGGATTCGGGTAGTCTGTGATATTGACCATGGCGCAGAACGCAGACGTACAGGACCCCGCCACCGCTCCAGACGAGACAGCGGCGCAGCCGTCCGCTCCCATCACCAGCCGCTTCCTGTTCGTGGATGTGGCCGCTCAGCGTGCCAAGCAGCTCCGCCGCGGCGCGCTCCCGCGTCTGCACCGCGCGCACTCTCCGCACAAGCTCGAACGCGTCGCGATGGAAGAGGTGCGTCAGGGGGTCATCCAGTACACCCTGCCCACGGTCGACGACGTGCAGCGCGGCCGCGGCCGCTCGAACGACTGATCCCGGCCGCTCCGGCCGGAACCTCCCGGGTCTTTCGCGCGTAATTCGCTCCTGAAGGAGGCGGCCGTCGTGTGGCCGCACGCATCAGATGATCGAGCTGGGCGCACTGCTGGTGGTCGGCGTGGTGCTTGTCAGCCTCGTCCTTGCCGCGGGACTCATCCTCAAGACCATCCTGTGGGTCCTGCTGCTGCCATTCCGTCTGGTCTTCTGGCTGATTGGAAGCCTGCTGATTCTGCCGTTCCTGCTGATCAAGGCGGTGGTGGGCGGGCTGCTCATGCTGCTCGCGCTGCCGCTGCTCGTCATCGGGCTGGTGATTGGCGCGATCGCGTTCGCGGCGGCGCTGCTCCTGCCCGCGATCCCGCTGCTGTTCCTGGTCGCGCTGCTCTGGTATCTGCTGCGCCCCGAACCGCAGGTGCTCGCTCGCAGCTAGGTTCCAGCCACGCGTCAGCCGCCGGCCGTGACGGCCGCCGGCTGACGTTCGTGCCAGTCGGTCGCGCGCTCGAAGGCCGCGGCCGCCCTCAGCAGCGTCCCTTCTTCCATCTTCCGTGACGTCAGCTGCAGCCCCACCGGCAGATTGTCGGCGGTGAATCCGCACGGCACGCTGATCGCGGGCACGCCCGCGAGGTTGGCGCCGACCGTGAACACGTCCGCAAGGTACATCAGCACCGGATCGGCGGTCCGCTCGCCGAGCCTGAACGCGCCGGTCGGACTGGTCGGCAGCGCGATCACGTCGACCTGCTCGAACGCCGCGTCGTAATCGCGGCTGATCAGCGTGCGCACCTGCTGGGCCTTGCGATAGTAGGCCTCGTAATAGCCGGCGCTGAGGACGTAGGTGCCGAGCATGATGCGGCGCTTGACCTCGGCCCCGAAACCGGCGCCGCGCGTGTGTTCGTACATGTCGATCAGCGTCCGGTCGATGCCCTTGCCGCGCACGCCATAACGAACGCCGTCGTAGCGGGCCAGATTCGAGCTCGCCTCGGCGGTGGCAATCAGGTAGTACGCGGCGATGCCGTGACGGCTGTGCGGCAGCTCCACGTCGAGCAGCTTCGCGCCGCGGCTGGCCAGCACGCCGAGCGCGGCCTCGATGGCGCTCAGCACGCCCGCTTCGACCCCCTCCGACATCAGGGTGCGGGGCACGCCCACGCGCAGGCCGGTCAGCGATCCTTCCACGATCGAGCTGGCGAAATCGGGCACGGACGCGTCGACCGAGGTGGCGTCGCGCGGGTCGTGTCCGGCGAGCACGCTGGTCGCGAGCGCGGCATCCTCGATGCACGTCGCAATCGGTCCGATCTGGTCCAGCGACGAGGCGAACGCGAGCAGTCCGTATCGCGACACGCGGCCGTAGGTGGGTTTGAAGCCGGTGACGCCGCAGAGCGCCGCCGGCTGCCGGATCGATCCGCCGGTGTCCGAGCCGAGCGCGAGCGGCACCAGGCGGGCCGCCACGGCCGCGGCGGATCCGCCGCTCGACCCGCCGGGAATCCGTTCGAGATCCCACGGGTTGCGGGTGACGCCGTAGGCGGAGTTCTCTGTCGACGAGCCCATCGCGAACTCGTCGCAGTTGGTCTTGCCGACGATAATCGCGCCCGCGCTCTCGAGCCGCTCGACCACCTCGGCGTCATACGGGGGACAGTACCCCTCGAGCACATGGGACGACGCCGTCGTCGGCATGCGGCGGGTGCAGATGTTGTCCTTGAGCGCGACCGGGACGCCGAGCAGGGGCAGGTGCATCAGGTCGTCGCGGCGGCGATCGATCTCCGCCGCTCGCGCGAGCGCGCCCTCCGCGTCGACGTGGCGGAAGGCGTTGAGCGCGCTGTCGGCCTGAGCGATGCGGTCGAGGGCGGCCTGGCAGACGTCGACGGCGGCGACTCGCCCGGACGCGACGGCCCGGCGGACGGCGGCGGCGGTAAAGGGAAGCGTCATGCGCCGCCCAGCACCCGTGGTACTTTGAAGAGACCCGCGGCGCGGTCGGGATCCGGCGCACTCTCGAGCGCTTCAGCGCGTGGCAGCGAAGGCCGGATCTCGTCGTCGCGAAGCGGCGCGCTGAGCGCCAGCGGGTGCGAGGTCGGCGGCACGCCGCTGGTGTCGAGCTCTTGCAGCTGTTCGGCGTACTGCAGCACCGCGGTGAGCTGCCGCGCGAACAGGTCGCGCTCCTCCGCGGTCAACGACAACCGCGCGAGATGCGCGATGCGCTCCACTTCTTCCGGCGCCAGACTGGAAGACATTCGGCGATGCTAACACGCTCGGGACTCGGGCTCGGGACTCGGGGCTCGGGGCTCGGCGAAGCCGGTGGTAACCAGAGGCAACCAGCCGCTTGGATTGGTCCCGGTTGCCTCTGAATACCACCGGCTTCGCCGAGCCCCGAACCCCGAACCCCGAGCCGATACAGAAACGCCCATGCCCATCCGCCCCGCCGCCGTCGCAGGCACGTGGTATCCGGGAACCGCCGGCGCGCTGACGCGCGACGTCGACGGGTATCTGCAGGACACGCCCGAGTGGACGGGCGGGCCGATCCAGGCCGTGCTCGCGCCGCATGCGGGCCTGATGTTCTCGGGGCCAGTCGGCGCGCACGCCTACAAGGCCGCGTCGTCGCAGTCGTTCGACGTCATCGTGCTCGCAGGCCCTTCGCACTTCGTCGCGTTCGACGGCGTCTCGATCTTCCCGGACGGCGCGTTCGCGACGCCCCTCGGCGAGGCGCCGATCGACGAGCGGCTCGCGCAGGCGCTGCTCGAGTTCCCGATCGTGCGCGCGCTGCCGGCGGCGCACCAGCGCGAGCACTCGCTCGAAATGCAGCTGCCGTTCGTGCGCCGGCTGTTCCCCGACGTGCCGATCGTGCCGCTGGTGATGGGGTATCAAAGCCGGGACACGATCGTCGCGCTCGCCGAGGCGCTCGGCGCGGCCTGTCGTGGCCGCCGCGCGCTCCTGGTCGGAAGCACGGATCTGTCGCACTACTTCGACGCCCGTACGGCGGTGTCGCTCGATAGCGGCGTGCAATCGCACGTCGCCGCCTTCGACGCCGAGGGATTGCTCGAGCGGTTCGAGCGGTACCCGGAGCACGAACGCGGACGCTACGTGGCCTGCGGCGGCGGCCCGGCTATCGCGGTCATGATGGCGGCGCGTGCGCTCGGCGCCACCGGCGCGCGTGTGCTCAAGTACGCACACTCCGGCGAGATCTCGGGCGACTACAGCGGGGTCGTGGGGTACCTCGCCGCGGCGATTGGCGCATTCGAGGGCGACGGGACGCGAGTGACGGCATGCTGACGATCGAGCAGCGGCGGACCCTGCTGGACCTCGCGCGGTCGTCGATCCGGTCGAAGGTCGTTGGCTCCAGTCCGGCGTCACTCGAGCCCTTGCCGTGGCCGGACGCGTCCGGTGTATTCGTGACGATCAAGCGGGGCCTACACCTGCGGGGATGCCTCGGCACGCTTCAGAACCGCGCGGGGCTGGCCGGGGAAGTGGTGCGCTGCGCCGCGGATTCGGCCACCGAGGATCCACGCTTTCCGCCGGTCGCGCGGGAGGAGTTGCCGGACCTGGCGCTCGAGATCTCTGTCCTCGGCCCGCTGGAGGCCATCGACGCCCGGCCTGATGCCTTCACCATCGGCGAGCACGGTCTCGTGGTGGAACGGGGATTCCATCGCGGTCTGCTGCTGCCTCAGGTCGCCACGGAGTGGGGTTGGGACGCCGAGCAGTTCCTCTGTCAGACCTGCGTGAAAGCCGGGCTGCCGCCCGATGCCTGGCGGCACGGCGCGCGCGTCTTCCGGTTCGCCGCCGAGGTCTTCGGCGACTGATGCCGAGGCTCGGCGCCCATCTCTCGATCGCTGGAGGTTTGCCCCGCGCCGTCGATCGCGCGGTCGCGTCGCGCTGCGAGGCCCTCCAGATCTTCACGAAGTCGGCGGGCCAGTGGCGGGCCCGCGTCCTGCCCGACGACGAAGTCGTCCTGTTCCGCCGGCGCGTGGCCGAGACCGGCGTCTCACCTGTCGTCGCCCACAACAGTTATCTGATCAACATCGCCGCGGCGGCGCCGGCGCTTCGCGAGCAGTCGCAGGCGGCGCTGCTCGAGGAATACGACCGTGCCGACGCGTTGGGACTGCAGGGGCTCGTCATGCACCCGGGGTCCTACACCACGGGCACGGAAGCGGAAGGCCTCCGGCTGATTGCGTCAGGTCTGCGGACGCTGCTTCGGGCGCGGCGCCGCGCCGCGCCGCTGATCCTCCTCGAGCACACGGCCGGGCAGGGAACCAATCTCGGACATCGCTTCGAGCACCTGGCGCGGATCATCGAGCTCCTCGACGGATCGCCGCGTGTCGGCGTGTGTCTCGACACCTGCCACCTGCTGACGTCGGGTTACGATATCTGCTCCGAAGAGGGCTACGCCCACACGTTCCACCAGTTCGATCGGCTGATCGGTCTCGACCGGCTCAAGGTGTTTCACCTGAACGATTCCAAGAAGCCGTGCGGCAGCCGGGTCGATCGCCACGAGCACATCGGCAAAGGGTGTCTGGGACTCGAGCCGTTCAAACGCATCCTGACCGATCCGCGCTTCGCGGGGCTGCCGATGCTGCTCGAGACGCCGAAGCTCGATACGCCCGAGAGCCGGCGGCAGGGCGACGTGGATCCGTGGGACGCCCGTAACCTGCGAACCCTGCGGCGGCTGATGCGAAAGGGAGTGACGGCGAGATGCGAACCAGGTGGTCGATCGTTTCGTGCGCCCTGATTGTGGCGATGGCCGCCTCCGTCCCGGCGGCGGCCTGGGGCTTCGAGCCGCACAAATACATCATGGCGCGCGCGATCCCGCTGCTACCGGCGCAGATCCGGCCGTTCTTCCTCAAATACCAGACCACGATCGTCGAGCACGTCGTCGACCCCGATCTCTGGCGGACGGCGGGATGGGAGCAGGAGCCGCCGCGGCATTTCCTGGACATGGATGCGTACGGGCCGTACCCGTTCCCGCATTTTCCGCGCGACCGCGACGAGGCCGTGAAGCGCTATGACGCCGAGTTCGTCGACAAGAACGGGCAGGTGCTGTGGCGCGGCGCCGAGATCTATCAGAAGCTGGTCGAAGCCTTCCGTCAGCAGGCGCCGTATTCGCGCGACAACATCAAGTTCTTCTCCTCGGTCCTCACGCACTACATCTCGGACGCGCACGTCCCGTTCCACGCGGTGGTCAATTACGACGGACAGCTCACGGGCCAGCAGGGGATCCACGCGCGGTTCGAGACCGAGCTGTTCGAGCGGTATCGCCCCGTGCTGCGCGTGACGCCGAAGCCGGTCGGCCCGGTGCCGAACGCGCGCGACTACTTCTTCGATGCGCTGGTGGCCAGTTTTCCGCTCGCGCAGACGGTCCTCGACGCCGACAAATCAGCGGTGGGCGGCCGCGAGTTCTACGACGATCAGTACTTCCGGATCTTCTTCGGCCGGGTCCGGCCCATCCTCGAGCGCCGTCTGGGGGACTCGATCACCGCCGCCGCATCGATGATCACCGCGGCATGGATCGAGGCGGGACGTCCGGCGGTGCCGCTGGAGCAGCCGCGCGTGCCGAGGCGAGTGCGCCGGGATCCGCCTCGCTAGTGGCGATCTTCCGGCTGAAGCCGGAAGCCACTCGTCCACGGTTTATGGTGTGGCTTCCGCCTTCAGGCGGCAGGCGGACTCGGCGGCCGGCCCCCGTCCTTGCCGAACCGCCTGTCAATCGCCCGTTCGACCGGCTCGAGAACCAGGAGCGCGGCGACGGTGATGGCGGTCGCGATGAACGCGAGATGGTACGAGCCCCCGCCTGCGGCGACCCCCACCGCCGCATTGACCCAGACCGTGGCGGCCGTGGTCAGTCCCTGAATGCCGCTGTCGGTGCGCATGATCGCGCCGGCGCCGAGGAAGCCGATGCCGGTCACGATCTGAGCGGCGATCCCCCCGCCGTGGGGGGCCAGCTCGAGCGACATCAAAGTGAAGAGCGCCGCTCCCACGGCAATCAGGATGTTGGTCCGCAGCCCGGCGCTTTTGTGCCGGATCTCACGCTCGATCCCCAGCAGCGCGCCGAGGAGTGCGGCCGTCAGCAGCCGTCGAATGAGTTCTGGGTCGGGAATGGGAGTCATGGGCTAGGTCGATGCCTCGTGGCACATCGGTTGCACGCCATCCAGTTGCCGCTGAAGCGGCAGGAGGCGCATCGACATGCTCTGGACTCTGGTCGTGATCCTGCTCGTCCTGTGGGCCCTCGGCCTCGCGTTCAAGGTGGCGAGCGGCCTGATCCACATCCTGCTCGTCATCGCCCTCGTGGTCATCGTGTTCCGGTTGATCAGCGGGAGGCGGGTCGTCTGACGGTCACTGGACGATCCACAGCCGGGTGCGGTCGAGCGGAACGTCGACGCCCGCATGCCACGTCTGCCCCCGCCCGCGCCTGACCAGGATGTCGTAGAGGCCCGCCCGCACGACGAACAGGGTGTAAGGCCCCGGAGCGGTCGGGACCGCGGCCGGCTGACCATGAACGTTTGCTGTGAACAGCGCGACCTCGGCCCCCGCCTCTGGTGCGCGGCCGCCGGCACCCCGGATCTGCAGCGCGCCATATCCGGGGACGAAGTTGATCACTTCCAGATGGTGACCGGCTTCGTCCGGGTAGGGCATGACGACCAGGCGCTCGGCCCATCGAATGTTGAGGACCCGCCCCTCACCCTCGTGTACCGCCTGCGCGTCATACATCCCAGGCGCCACGGTAAGGGTGCGCCGCGCCCCCGGCAGGATCTGCCCGACCGGCTGATCGCGCTGGCCCGCGCGATGCACGATCACCCGCGTGGCATCCGAGACGTCTTCCGGGCCCCGGAAGGTGCGGATCTCGAGCGTGAGCTGTTGCGCCGACGGATGACTCGCGAGCAGCGCCAGCAGCAGAATCAGACGGCCCGGCATCGGCGGGATATTACTCTGAACCTTCTGAACCTTCTGAAACCCGAGGTATCGTAGAAAACGTCCATGGACGTCTATCTCGTGCCCGTCGGCCTCCAGCGCTATGAGCTGTACTGCGAGGTTCCCGACGAGCCGGACCAGGCCGGCGTTGCCGAACCGCCGCCGGGCTTCTTTCACCGACTCGTGGATCGATTCAAGGCGACGATCGCGGACGCCGAGCGCGAGCGGCGGCACGGGCCGCCCGCGGATGTCCCGCACGGCCGGCTGGCCCGGATCAAGGCACGGACGATGCGGTGGGTGGTCGAGAGCATGGCGGAGCAGAAGCTGCTCTGGCACCTGCGCAAGCAGGAGTCGGCCTGCTTTCACTATCCCGACGACGTCGAGGAGCCGCGCGCCGTCGCGATCCTCCGCGATTCGCTCGGGCGCGATCTCGCCAAGCATCGCAAGTGGCTGGTGATCGACTCGATCCTGATGGCCATCTTCGGGATCGTCCTCTTCGCGGTGCCCGGCCCGAACATCGTCGGCTACTACTTCGCCTTCCGCGTCGTCGGGCACTACCTGTCGTTTCGCGGCGCCTCCCAGGGGCTCGCGACCGTGTCGTGGCGTAATGAGCCGAGCGCGCCGCTCACCGAGCTCCGGCGCGTGCTGACGCTCGATCCGGTGTCGAGGGAGTCACGGTTGCACGCGGTGGCGGAGACGCTGCGGCTCGAACACCTGGCCAGCTTCTTCGAGCGGAGCGCGGTGTCCACGTGAGGCTGAGCGAACTGGCCGCTCGCCTCGACTGCACGCTCGAAGGGAATGGTGATATCGACATCACACGTGTCACCAGCCTCGAGGCCGCGGGCTCCGGCGACCTCACGTTCTTCGCGAACCCGAAATACGCGGACGCGTTGAAGCGCACGCAGGCTTCCGCGGTGATCGCCTCGCCCTCGGTGACCGGTCTGGCCTGCGCGGTCCTGCGCGCCGGCGATCCGTATCTGACCTTCGCGCGCGCGCTCGGCTTGTTCGCCGATCCCTGGCACCCTCCGGCGGGCATCCATCCGCTGGCGCTCGTCGAATCAGGAGCCGTCGTCGCCGCCGATGCGAGCATCGGCCCGTTCGCGTTCGTCGGAGAAGGTGCGCGGATCGGCGCACGTACCGTCGTGCATCCGCACGTCAGCGTCGGGCGCTTTGCCGAGATCGGCGAGGACTGCGTTCTTCACCCGCAGGTCTCGGTGCGCGAGCGCGTCACGATCGGCAGCCGCGTCGTGCTGCAGAATGGCGCGGTGATTGGCGCCGACGGATACGGCTTCGCCCGGCGTCCCGACGGCAGCCACGAGAAGATCCCCCAGAACGGCGGCGTCGTCCTTGAAGACGACGTCGAGATTGGCGCCAATGCGACGGTGGACCGTCCGGCGGTGGGGGAGACGCGGATCGGCGCCGGGAGCAAGATCGACAACCTGGTCCAGGTCGCGCATGGCGTCCGCATCGGACGAAACGTGCTGCTGGCGGCTCAGGTCGGCATCGCCGGCAGCAGCGTGATCGAGGATCAGGTCACGCTCGCCGGGCAGGTCGGTGTCGCCGGGCACCTCACGGTCGGGAAGGGCACGATCGCGACTGCACAGACCGGCATTCCGAATTCGGTCGAACCCGGTGCGTTCGTTTCCGGGTACCCGGCGATTCCCAACCGGGATTGGCTCAAGGCCTCCGCGGTGTTCCGGAAGCTGCCGGAGCTGCGCAAGCTCGTCTCCGATCTCGAGCGCCGGATCGGGGAGCTCGAGGCCGAAGCCGCCCGCAAAGCCTGAAATTCCGGGATCCTTCTGCGATAATCGAGATCCATGACTTTCACTGCCCGGAAGCGGGCGGCCGCCGTTCTGGTCGCCGCCACGCTCGTCGCCGTCGATCCCACCGCGCGGGCAGCCGTCAGGCCACCCAAGCTGAATTACACGATGACGACGTTGGCCAACGGGCTGCAGGTCGTCTTTCTCGAGGACCACTCCACCCCCATCGTCCACGCCGAGATCTGGTACCACGTGGGCTCGAAGAACGAGCGGCCCGGCCGCACCGGGTTCGCGCACTTGTTCGAACACATGATGTTCAAAGGGTCGAAGAACGTGGAGCCCGAGGGACATCCTTCGTGGATCTCGAGCGTCGGCGGCCAGAGCAACGCCTACACGAACGAGGACTCGACCGTGTTCTGGCAGACCTTCCCGGCGCAGTACCTGCCGCTGGTGCTGTGGCTGGAAGCCGACCGGATGGCATCGCTCCGGATCGAGGAGAAGGTCTTCCAGACCGAGCGCGAGGTCGTGAAGGAAGAGCGCCGGATGCGGGTCGAGAACCAGCCGTACGGCCGCTTGAACGAGATCGTCTACGACCAGGCGTTCACCGTGCACCCCTACAAGCATCCGACGATCGGCTCGATGAAAGATCTCGAGGCCGCCTCCATCGAGGACGTGCGGGATTTCTTCCGGACCTATTACGTTCCGAACAACGCGACCCTGGTGCTGGTGGGGGACTTCGACACGCGCGAAGCCACCGGCCTGGTCCAGCAGTATCTCGGCCGCATTCCGAAATCGAGCAGGCCGGTGCCGCGCGACATTCCGCAGGAGCCGCCGCAGACGAAGGAACGCCGCGTCCGGCTCGAAGAGGCGTGGCCGCTGCCGGCGGTCGTCGTCGCGCATCACATCACGTTCGACGGCAACCCCGACTCGTACCCGCTGCACATCGCGTCCAAGGTGCTCTCGGACGGTGAGAGCTCCCGCATCTATCGGAAGCTGGTCTACGAGAAGCAGCTGGCACTGGCGGCCTTCGGCGGCGGGAACATCATCGAGGATCCGAACCTGTTCTTCGCGGTGGCGATCGTGCAGCCGGGCCAGAAGCCGGAGGACGCGGTCAACGCGCTGATCGCCGAGCTCGATCGGCTCCGGACCGAGCCGATCTCCGAGGCCGAGCTTCAGCAGGCGAAGAACCAGTTCGCGCGCGACTACATCCTCACGCGTGAATCCAACAAGGAGAAGGCCTCGCATCTCGGGCATGCGGTGGTGATCCACAACGACGTGAAGACCGCGGACGGCGAGTTCGACATCTTCATGAACACGACCGCGGCCGACGTGCAGCGGGTGGCGCAGACGTACTTCAAACCCGAGAACCGGCTGATCCTGACCATCATGCCGCGTGGCGGCGTCACCGGGGGTGGGCGTTGAGCCGCCGCGCCTCGCTGGGCGCCTGCGTGCTCGCCTTCGTTTCTTTCACCAGCGCTCGACCGCCGGTCGCGCAGGTGGCGGACTGGCCGTCGGAGCGGCCGCCGCGTCCGCTGGCGGCCCGGGACGTCAAGTTCCCACCCTACGCGCTGAAGACTCTCGCCAACGGCCTGCAGGTGATCGCGGTGTCGCATCACGAGCAACCGGCCGTGAGCCTGCGCCTGATGGTGCGCGCCGGCGGCGCACAGGACCCCGCCGACAAGCCCGGGGTGGCATCGCTGGCCGCGGCGCTGCTCGATCAGGGGACGACGACGCGGTCCGCCGAGCAGATCGCCCACACCATCGACTCCATCGGCGGCGTGATCGGCGCCGGCTCGGGCACGGAGTACAGCTTCATCCAGGCGATCGTGATGAAGGACAGCTTCGGGCTGGGGCTCGATCTGGTGTCCGACATCGCCAAGAACCCGGCGTTCGCGCCGCAGGAGATCGAGCTGCAGCGCAAGCAGATGCTGTCGACGCTGACGGTCAGCTACGACGACCCCGAGTACCTCGCCGGCGTGGTGTTCGAGCGGCTCGTGTACGGCCCGCATCGCTACGGTCGCCCCGACTCCGGCACGCCGGCGTCGCTCGCGGCGATCACGCGCGACGATCTCGTCGCCTTTCACAAGACGTGGTTCGGCGCCAACAACGCGATCCTGGCCGTCGTCGGCGACGTCACGACCGACGAGGCTTTCGCCGGCGCCGAACGGGCGTTCGGGACCTGGGACAAGGCCTCCAACGCGGCGGCCCAGACGGAAGCCCCGCCCGCGCCGGCGCGTCGGCTGGTCATCATCGACCGGCCTGGCGCGGTGCAGACGGAAATCCGCGTCGGGAACACGGCGCTTCCCCGCAAGCATCCGGACTACCTGGCTCTGGATCTGGCCGTCAAGATTCTCGGCGGTGAGGGCGGCAATCGCCTTCACCGCGTGCTCCGGTCGGATCGCGGCCTGACCTACGGCGCCTCCGCCGACCTGAACGCCCTCAAGGACGCCGGTACGATCGTCGCGGACACCGACACCCGATCCGAGACCACCGGCGAGGCGCTGCGCCTCATCGTCGACGAGATGTGGAAGCTGCAGCGCGAGCGCGTCGGCGAGCGCGAGCTGAGCGACGCCCAGGCGTACCTGACCGGCAGCTTTCCGCTGACGATCGAGACGCCGAGCGCGATCGCCCTGCAGGTCCTCAGCGCGGTCTTCTTCGGCCTCGACCTTCGCGAGCTCGAGAACTTCCGCGAGCGCGTGAACGCGGTGACCGTCGACGACATTCAGCGTGTCGCGCGCACCTATCTGCATCCCGATCAGCTGTCGATCGTCCTGGTTGGCGATGCCGCCAAGTTCGAGAAGCAGCTCGCGGGCGTCGGCTTCGGACAGTTCGAGCGAATCCCGGTCAGCGAGCTCGATCTGAGCCTGCCGGCGCTCCGGCGCCGGGCGGCGACTGGCGCGGGCCGGCTGGAGCCGATTGGGTACGGTCTGCAGACGCCGCCCGCGCGGCCCGGAGCGGCGCCGCGCGAGGACGCCGACGCGCTGATCGCAAGGGCCGTGCAAGGGAAGGGCGGCCTCGAGAAGCTGAGGTCCATCCGCACTATTCACGCGGAGTCGGAGACGATCGTCGAGGCGGATGGGAAGAAGGTGACGATTCCCACCACGATTCGCATCAAGTACCCGGGCGCGTTCCGTGTCGACAGCGAGATGCCCGCCGGACGGGTCGCCCAGGTGTTCGACAGCGGGACCTTCTGGATCCAGGACGCGCGTGGCGCGACGACCGCTCCGGCCACGGCCGCGGAGTCGATGCGAGGCAACGTCCAGCGCGACGCGATTGCGTTGTTGCTGGCGCTCGCGGATGGCCGGGTCAAGGCCCGGCGCGGAGACGATCTTGACGTCGACGGCCGGAGGCTGCCCGTGCTCGATGTGGCGCTCAAGCCGGGCGGACCCCTGGTGCTGGTGCTCGATCCCGATTCCGGTCTCATCCTGCGCGAGCGGTATCCCGCGCCGGAGGCCGCGGGCCAGATCGAGGAGCGCTTCAGTGATTACCGCGACGTCGATGGCATCAAGGTCGCCTTCTCCGTCAGCGTCACGCACCCGCAGCTCGGCGAGGTGGTCAGGCGGATGCGCCGCGTGGCGTTCAACGTCCCGCTCGACGCCTTGCTCTTCACCAAGCCAAGCTGATCCCCTGACCGCCGCCGGAGCTGCCGCCACGTGCGCGTGATGATGTCCTGCGGCGAGCCCTCCGGGGACATGTACGCCGCGGAGCTCGCCCGTCAGATCCTGGCCCAGGATCCATCGGCGGCGATCACGGGCTTCGGTGGCGAGCGCCTGCGCGCCGCCGGGGCCGACCTGCTGGGGGACTTCAGCGGGCTCTCGGTCACGGGCCTGCTCGAAGTCGTCCGCATCCTGCCGAGAACGCTCGAGATGTATCGCCGCCTCGTGGCCGCCGCCCGGGCGCAGCGCCCGGACGTGTTCGTCGCGATCGACTTTCCCGACTTCAACTTCCGCCTCGCGCATGCGCTTCGCCGGCTCGGTGTGCCGGTCGTCTACTACATCAGTCCGCAGCTCTGGGCCTGGCGCCCCGGCCGCATGAACACGATGCGCCGACTGGCCGATCGCGTGCTGGTGATCTTTCCATTCGAGGAGGCGATCTATCGCGAGGCGGGTGTGCCGGTCGAGTGGGTCGGCCATCCATTGCTGGACGTCATGCCGCCGCCGCGGCCGAAGGAAGAGATCGCCGCCGGGCTCGGACTCCGCGCCGGCGATCCGATCGTCGCGCTGCTGCCAGGCAGTCGGAGAAATGAGGTTCAGGCAATCCTTCCGGATCTCGTGGCCGCGGCGCAGACGATCCGCCAACGGCTGCCCACCGCGCAGTTCGTCCTCGCGCGCGCCCCCCATGTGTCACAGGAACTGCTGCGGCCGCTGCAGCAGCTCGAGCCTGCCGCGACGATCGTCGACGGCGGTTCGGACGACGTGCTGACCGCTGCGGATGTCGCGCTGGTGGCGTCGGGGACGGTGACCGTGCAGGCCGCGCTGCACGAATGCCCGATGGTGGTGGTCTATCGGCTGTCGCCGCTGACCTACCGGCTCGGCCGCCGGTTCGTGCGCGTCGACACGTTCGCCATGGCAAATCTCGTCGCCGGCAAGCGCGTGGTGCCCGAGCTCATTCAGGACGACTTCAAGCCGGAGCGGGTCGCGGCGGAGGCGATCTCCATCCTGACCGATCCGGCGCGCGGCGCGACGATGCGGCGTGAGCTCGCGGAGGTCAGGCACCGTCTCGGCACGCCAGGCGCGAGCGCGCGCGCCGCGCGGGCCGTGCTGGATGTAGGCCGCCTTCGCGCTACGCGCTCCGGCGAGCCAGGCTGATGCAGTACGTGCGAAGGCGGGGCAGGCTGATGCAGTACGTGCGACGGCGAGCCAGGCTGATGCAGTACGTGCGAAGGCGAGCCAGGCTGATGCAGTACGTGCGAAGGCGAGGCAGGCTGATGCTGGCCTTGCGATAGACTGCGGCAATGACTGTGCGCGTCGTCGTCTTCTCCTTGCTGCTCGTCGTGCCCGCCGCGCTGCGGGCAACCGTGCTCGTCCCCGCGGAGTTTCGTGAAGTCGTCACCGGATCGGACATCATCGCCTACGGCCGGGTCACCGAAACCACCGCGGAATGGAGTGACGATCGGAAGCACGTCGACACACTTGTGACATTTCAGGTTGGCACCTACCTCAAGGGCGGGCCCGGTGACACGCTGGTGTTCAAGGTGCCAGGCGGCACGATCGGCCGTTTCCGAAACGTGCTCGTCGGCGCCCCGCAGTTCACCGCCGGCGACGAGGCGGTGCTGTTCCTGAACAGCCGGGGACGCGACCTGCCGGCGATCTTCGGCCTCAATCAAGGACTCTTCCGGGTCACGGTCGATGCGGACAGCCGGCGGATGGTGACGCCGCCCCTCCTCGCGCGCAGCGACGTGCCCGAAGTCGTCGTGCGCGGGGCGGCGTCGCGGCGGATGCTGCCTCTTGAGACCTTCGGGGCCCAGGTCCTCAGCGTGCTCGGCGACTCCGCGCGGAGCGCGCGATGAAGCGCAGCGCGCTGCCGCTTCTCGTCGCGCTGGCCGTCGTGCTCGCCACGGCGCCGGCGCTCGGATATCTCAAGCTCGGCACGCGGGTCGGCTCCGGAACGGCGAACCTCCGATGGACCAGCCAGCCGGTGCGCTACTACGTGACCGAACGCGGCACGACCGGCGTCACCGCGCAGCAGTTCCAGACCGCGATCGCATCGTCGTTCGCGGTGTGGGCTGGCGTCGGGAACGCGGACGTCTCGTTCACGTTTGCCGGACTGACGCAGGCCAATCCCACGACCGGCGACAGCATGACCGTGCTCGGGTATCAGAACCGGCCCGACCTCGACCGCGTGCTCGGCGCGACGAACTTCATCGTCGACGTGACGTCGGGAGAGATCCTCGAGTCCGACATCTTCTTCAACACCGCCTTTCCGTGGTCGACCGAGGCCGCGGGCGTGACCGGGCGCCACGACCTCCAGTCGATCGCGGTCCACGAGATCGGACACCTGCTCGGACTGGGCCATTCGGCGCTCGGCGAGACCGAGATGATCTCCGGCGGCCGCCGCGTGCTTGGCGCGGAGTCCGTGATGTTCCCGATCGCGTTCTCGGCCGGCAGCATCCACGATCGCTCGCTCAAAGCCGACGATGTCGCCGGGCTCACCGACATCTATCCGTCGACACGGTCGCGGCGTTCGCTCGGCAGCATCAGCGGCAAGGTGACGAAGAACGGCACCGGTGTGCTCGGCGCGCACGTGATTGCGCTCAACAGCCGGACCGGCGAGATGGTCGGCGGCTTCTCGCTGAACAACGAGGGGGCGTTCACGATCGCCAGCCTCGAGGCCGGCCCGTACGTGTTGCGGGTCGAGCCGCTGGACGACGGCGACATCTCGAGCTTTTTCGACTCGAGCCTGAACATCGACGTCAACTTCAACGTGCGCTTTCACGACCGCATCGTCGTCGTCCCGACGGGCGGCGGCGCGCGGGATATCGAGGTCAAGGTGACGCCGAAATGAGGGGGGCCCTCAGGTGGGCCCTGGTGTGCAGTGCCATTCTGGGAGTCGCGAGCATCGCGGAGGCGCAGATCTTCATCGGCCGCGTCGCGCCGCGACGCGGGTCGATCGAGGCGTCGGGCGGCGGCGCGTTCGCGCCGGGCTTCGAGCTCGGCAGCCTGACCGCGGAGTTGACCAGGAGCACGCCGACCGAGAAATTCGACCTGTTCACGATCGACAAGGAAGTGACGGGATTCCCGGGCGCGTTCGCGCGGCTCGGCTACTACCTCTCCGACAGCGTGTCAGTGGAGGGCGGCATCCGCTATGCGCGTCCCGTCCTGTCCATCCGGCTGTCCGGCGATGCCGAGTCGGCGCGCGACGAGACCGCGGAAGAGACGCTCTCGCATTACGTGTTCGATGGCTCGCTCGTCTGGCATCTCCGGAACCTGTCGTTTGCATCGGGCAGCGCGATTCCGTACCTCGCCGGCGGCGCCGGCTACCTGCGCGAGCTCCACGAAGGCAATCAGCTGGTGGAGACCGGTCAGGAGTACCACGCGGTGGGCGGGCTCAACTACTGGCTCGGATCCGGTGCTCACCGTTTCGGCCTGCGGGTCGAAGGGGGACTCTCGGCGCGGAAGAAGGGGTTCGTCAACGAGGACAAGGTCCGGACGGTGCCCATCGTGTTCGGCGGGTTGTCGTATCTGTTTTGAGCGACGGCGGCCGGGGTCGGGTCCGAGCGCCTACGGCACTGGCGTGAACGGCGGCTCGTAGTCCACCTCTATCGAATCCTTCACCAGTTTGTAATACGCAATCGTCCGTCCCGCCCAGGCGGCGCCGCTCTGTCCGTTCAGCCCGACCGTGATTCCCCGATGGTGCTCGACGCGTGCCCGGTGGACGTGACCGCAGAGCACCGCGGCCGCGCCGGCGGTTTCCGCGGCGGACCAGAAGCGGTCGCGGTCGGGTTGCCGGATCGCCATCGGGATCACGAACTGCCAGCGATCGAGCCAGGACTGGCGGCCCTCTGTCGTATCGCGGCTACGCCACTGGTAGGGCGCGACGTCGAGAGGGTAGTGGTGAACCAGGACCACGAGCATGGCGGCGGTCTTCTGCCGGGCGAGCCAGTCCGTCTGGCGCGTGTCGATGGCGCCAGTCGCGTGGTGCACGCGGATCTCGCGGCCATGAATGGTGAGCGGCAACCACGGCGCCAGGATCGTATCGAGCACGGCGATCGCCACGCCCTGATCCAGCCGCTTGAGGAACGGCGGTGGGGCGACGACGCCCGGCGCGCGTCGTTCGATCGCGGCGTAGAAGCGCTGGCGGCGTGCCGCGATGAGCGGCGGCGGATCCCAGAACCTCAACACGAGACGGCGCAGGTCCGCCCGGCGCCGCGGATGTCCGCCGCTGGACGCCAGATCGTGGTTGCCGTGCAGGAGGGTCAGGGCAGGCGCGGCCAGGAGGTTGCGCTCGGCGAGGGCGTCGAGCGCGCGGTCGAGAAGGGCGGGGTCCCACCAGTCGAGCAGGTCGCCGGTGATGACCAGATGGTCGACGCGCCGCGCGACGATGCGATCGAGTTGTCTGGCGAACTCGACCGCATCGGCTTCATCTCTCAGATGCAGGTCTGACAGATGCGCGAGAACCACGCGCTCAGATCTTCGTGTTCACCGTGGCGTCGTCCGACGGCATGACGGGATCCTCGTCATCCTCGATCGGCTGCTCGTAGCGCCTCGGCGTGTCGAGCGGCTTTTTCTCGTCCATCGACCGGTTGCTGATCCCGGACTCGCTCTCGCTCGACTGGTCGCTCCACCGTTCGCCTTCAGCCTTGTCCC
>Ga0114129_10003080_pt1 | contig 23394 bp, 21 predicted proteins | sample RhiMetdeltSRZDD1_FD_80071 | JGI IMG/M metagenome (GOLD analysis project Ga0114129, IMG submission 80071) | Populus rhizosphere microbial communities from Tennessee, USA - Rhizosphere MetaG P. deltoides SRZDD1 (version 2) (version 2) | ecosystem: Host-associated > Plants > Roots > Rhizosphere >...
CCGCCCGGCGTCGGCAAGACGTCGCTCGGCCAGTCGATCGCGCGCGCGATGAACCGCAAGTTCGTGCGCATCTCGCTCGGCGGGGTCCGAGACGAGGCCGAGATTCGCGGCCATCGCCGCACCTACATCGGCGCGATCCCCGGCCGCATCGTGCAGGCGCTCAAGCAGGCGGGCGCGATGAACCCGGTGTTCATGCTCGACGAGATCGACAAGATCAGCGTCGGATTCCAGGGGGATCCGGCGGCCGCGCTGCTCGAGGTGCTCGATCCGGCGCAGAACCACGCGTTCCGCGATCACTATCTCGAGATCGACGTCGACCTCTCGCGCGTCCTGTTCATCGCGACGGCGAACCAGCTCGGCACGATCCATCCGGCGCTGCTCGACCGGATGGAGATCATCCCGCTCGCCGGCTACAGCGAAGAAGAGAAGCTGCACATCGCCACGCGCTATCTGATCCCCCGTCAGCTCGACGAGAACGGCTTGACGGCCGAGCGCGCGACGTTCGAGGAGGCCGCGATCCGCCGCGTGATCGCGGAATACACGCGCGAAGCCGGCGTGCGCAGCCTGGAGCGGCAGCTGGGCGCCATCGCGCGCAAGATTGCCGCGAAGGTCGCGACCGGCACCGCCGAAGCCAACGCCGCCTTCGTGGTGCGCGCGGCGGATATCCCCGATTACCTCGGCCCGCCGCGCGTGCACGCCGAAGTTCCGTTCCGCGTTTCACGCGCGGGCGTCGCGACCGGCGTCGCATGGACGGAAACGGGCGGCGACGTGCTCTTCGTGGAAGCCAGCCTGCTCCCATCGGGCCATCACAATCTGATCCTCACCGGTCAGCTCGGCAACGTCATGCAGGAATCGGCGCGCGCCGCCGTGAGCCACATCCGCGCTCACGCGAAGGCCCTCGACATCCCGCCCGACTTCCTGGACAAGTACGATCTGCACGTGCACGTGCCGGCCGGCGCGATCCCCAAGGACGGGCCCTCGGCGGGCGTCACGATGGCGACGGCCATCGTATCGGCGATACGCAATCAGCCGGTGCGCGAAGACGTCGCGATGACCGGCGAGATCACCTTGACCGGTCTCGTGCTGCCGGTCGGCGGGATTCGCGAGAAGGCGCTCGCCGCGCGGCGGCACGGGATCAAAACGTTCGTGCTGCCGGAGCGGAATCTGCCCGACATCGCGGAGCTGCCCAACGAGGTCAAGCGCGACATGACGTTCGTGCCCGTCGACACGCTCGAACACGTGTTACGAGTCGCGCTTCCGCTCCCGACCGCGGCAACGTAGCCCTGGTGGCAGCCGCCGCATCCCCGCTCGTCCTCTACATCTCGGGCCACGGCTGGGGCCACGCCTCGCGCGCGATCGAGCTGCTGGACGCGATGGCCCCGCGCGCGCCGGACCTGCGGCTGCTCGTGCGCACGGCCGTCAATCCCGCGCTGCTCGCGCGAACGGCGCGCGCGCGACTCGAGCTCCATGCCGGCGAGACCGACACGGGCATCGTCCAGCTCGACAGCCTGACGATGGACGAGGAGGAAACAGCCCGGTGCGCCGCGCGGTTCTACCGTGAGTTCGACGCGCGCGTCGATCGGGAAGCGGCCTTTCTCGCCGAGCAGCACGCCTCGCTCGTCGTCGCCGACGTGCCGCCGCTCGCGATCGCGGCGGCGGCGCGAGCCGGCATTCGCTCCGTGCTGGTCAGCAATTTCACGTGGGACTGGATCTATCAGGCGTATCCGACGTTCGAACGGCTCGCGCCGGGCGTCGTCGCACGGATTGCCGACGCGTACGCGCGGGCGACGCTCGCGCTGCGCCTGCCGCTGCACGGCGGGTTCGCGTCGACGCAGGCGGTGACGCGCGACATCCCGTTCATCGCGCGCAGATCGCGGCGCCCGCGCGAGGAGATCCGGCAGGCGCTGGCGATTCCGCCGCGGCGACCGGCGGTGCTCGTCTCCTTCGGCGCGTACGGCGCCGACCTGCCGCTCGACGCGATCCGCGCGTCGGGTGCCGTGACCATCGTCGACGAGGAGGCCGGGTTCGCCGCCGGCTTTCGCTACGAAGATCTCGTGGCCGCGGTCGATCTCGTGATCAGCAAGCCGGGCTACGGCATCGTGTCTGAGTGCATCGCGAACGGCACGCCGCTGCTGTACACGTCGCGCGGGCGCTTCGTCGAGTACGACCTGATGGTGGCCGAGATGCCGCGCTATCTGCGCTGCCGCTTCATCGCGCAGGAGGATCTGCGCGCCGGACGGTGGGGGAATGCGATCGAGGCGCTGCTTCGACAGCCGCCGCCGCCCGAGCAGCCGCGCGTGGACGGCGCCGACGTCGCCGCTGACGCGATCGTGGCCTTACTGCGGTGAGCTGACCCGCACACGCCAGATCCCGTAGTCCTCCTTGCAGGGAATGCGTTATCTTGCACAACGGGCGGGAGCGCCTTCAAGCCCCCGATGTCGCTGACGCTGTTGTCAGGGAGACTGTACCAATGGTGACACGACGACGCTTTCTCTGGTCGACGCTGGCCGGTGCGGCCGGCTTGCCTGCGGTCCGGCTGTCGGCGCAGCGCGGCGGGCGGGGCGCGGAAATCGGGCCGATCCCGCCCGGCATCGCCGCGCTCACGTCGATGAAGGACCGCGCGAAGCCGATCACGGCCGACGAGCGGCGCGCACGGATCGAGCGCGCGCAGAAGCTGATGGTCGAGCACAAGATCGACGCGATCGCCCTGACCGGCGGCACGTCGCTCGTCTACTTCACCGGGATCCGCTGGGGCGGCGGCGAGCGCCTGTTCGCCGTCGTCATCCCCGCGAAAGGATCGCCGTACTGCGTTTCGCCGGCGTTCGAAGAGGATCGCGCGCGCGAGCAGCTCGCGCTGGGCCCGTTGTCCTCGACCGAAGTGCTGACGTGGCAGGAAGACGAGAGCCCGTTCGAGCGCGTGGTGCAGGGGCTCAAGACGCGCGGCGGCGTCAGCGGCCGGCTGGGCATCGAGGAGACGACGAAGTTCGTGTTCAGCGACAGCATCGCGGGCATCGCGCCGGCGCTCAAGGTGGTGAGCGCGACGCCGATCACCGCGGGCTGCCGCATGATCAAGGACGCGCACGAGATCGAGCTGATGCGCCTCGCGTCGCAGGTGACGCTGAAGGCGTACGAAGCGGTCTACCGCGCGTTGTCTCCGGGCATGACGCAGAACCAGGTCGGATCGCTGATTGCGGCGGCGTACTCACGGCTCGGGTTCCCGGGGTTCGCGAGCGTCCAGGTCGGCGAGTACACGGCGCTGCCGCACGGATCGATTCAACCGCAAACGATCCGCGAGGGCACGATCATCATGATCGACGACGGCTGCACGGTCGAAGGGTACCAGTCCGACATCACGAGGACGTTCGTGCTCGGCAAGGCAACGGACAAGATGAAGAAAGTCTTCGACATCGTCCACCGCGCGCAGGCCGCGGGCCTCGCGGCGGCGCGGCCCGGCGTCCCGCTCGAGTCGATCGACGCCGCCGCGCGCACGGTGATCGTCGACGCCGGCTACGGACCGGGGTTCAAGTACTTCACGCACCGGCTCGGCCACGGCATGGGGATGGACGGGCACGAGTGGCCGTACCTCGTCAAGAACAACATGTTCGGGTGGCACAAAGCTGTGACCGCGCAGCGCGGCATGGTGTTCAGCGACGAGCCCGGCATCTACATCCGCGGCGAGTTCGGCGTCCGTCTCGAGGACGACATGCACATCACCGAGTCGGGCGCGGAGCTGTTCACGCCGCAGAGTCCATCGATCGAAGATCCCTTCGGAGCGTGACAGCGTCAAGTCTCAAGTTTGAAGTACTTCAGACTTCAGACTTGAGACTTGAGACTTGCCACGTCACAGCGCTTTCCTCCCGAACTCTCCGGGGCTGAGCGGCCGCGGGACGCGGTGAATCGGCGCGGGCTTGACGACGCGCGCCGCATGGCGGACGCTGCGCGGCGACAGCTGGAGCCTGGGCGCCGGCGCGGCGCGCATCGCCACCGGCGATGTTTTCCCGTCGCGGCGCGCAGCGTTCGATGACTCGACCGGCGACGCAGGTTCGTTGACGAGAGCCGGCGTCACCGTCGCCGCCTCGACGCGCACGACGCGTGCCGCGCCCGCGCGCGCGGCCGGCGCGCACATCTCCCATACGACGCTGCCGACGGCGCCGAGCAGCAGCAGCGCGCCGACACCGAACGCCCAGCGATGGTCGATCGCGCGCCGCGCGCGGACGGGCGGCGTCGCGGGGGCGGCGCTCGCAGCGGATGCCTGCGCCAGTTCGGCGCGTAAACGATAACGGTCCTCGTCGGCTTCCTTGAGCTGGCGGCGCAGTTCCTCGGTCGACACGCGGGAACGTCGCCGATCGGGGGGCGAGAACGGTAGCGGTTCACTCATGGGCGCACGGACCTCAACCGGTAAGTCCCATGCCAGAAACGATCCGGCTGGCGCCGGGCTAGGCCTTGACGCAGGTGACCAGCGACCAGATCCGGGGGACGTTCACCTTTTCGATGGAGACCGGTCGGAGCTCGGCCTGCGCGAGAAACGCCGGAAGGTCGAGATCGGACTTGAATCCGATGTGCACCGTGAACGGCGAGATGACCGTCTCGATGCGCGCAAGCAGCGGGTTCGGGCTGCGGAAATGGTTGAGGAAGATGATGCGGCCGCCGGTGCGGCACACGCGCCGCATCTCGCGCGCGACGGCGATGGGATCCGGCACGACGCTGATCAGATACGGCGCGTATACGATGTCGAATGTCTCGTTCGCGAACTTCAGATCGGCGGCGTCCATCTCGACCAGCCGCACGTTGCGAATGCCCTTGCGCGCGATGCGATCGCGCGCCTTCTCGAGCATCGACGAGGAGAGATCGATGCCGGTCACCGCGCAGTCGCGCGGGTAGAGCCCGGCATTGATGCCGGTGCCGACGCCGACCTCGAGCACGCGATGTCCGGGCTGGATATCCATGCGCTGGATTGCATGAAGCCGGCCGTGATGCAGCGTGGGGCCGTAAACGAAATCGTAGACCGACGCGAGCTTCTCGTACACGCGCGCGACGAAGTCGTTCTCGACGGCGGTCACCGACAGCGCGCGCGTGGCGGCGTCGGACGGCCCGTCGGTCGAGTCGTGCGGCTCAAATAGGGCCATCGGGTGCCTCAACAGATGTCGTGCTCTACCAAAGAGTTAGAGGTATCCAAGCACCGTTCCTGCATTCGGGCACAGCCTATGGACTATACATCCGGTCGATTAGCGAAGTCCATCGACGACGGCGAGCGCAGCGTCGATGTTGCCCGAGGCCGTCGAGATCTGCAGCCCTTCGACCGCGCCGCGGATCCGCGCGGCGATCTCTGCGGCAATCGCGATCCCTTCCGCGGTGCCGCCGTCGGCGCTCTCGGCCGCGCGCATCCGATCGAGCAGCACCTCGGGCACGCGCATCCCGGGCACTTCGTTCGCCATGAACTCGGCGTTGCGCGCGCTCTCGAACGGAAAGATCCCGGCGATGACCGGCAGCTTCGCGTCCTCGATGCGCCGGAGAAACTGCTCGAACGCCGCGACGTCGAACACCGGCCGCGTGATGACGAACTCGGCGCCGGCCTCTACCTTGTACTCGAACCGCCGCAGCTCCTCGTCGAGATTCGGCGCGGCCGGGTTGACCGACACGCCGATGTGATACGCCGTCGCCGCGCCGATCGGCTGGCCGCCGATATCGCAGCCGTGATTCAGGCGCGAGACGACGTTGGTGAGGCCGATCGAGTCGACGTCGAAGACGGCGGTCGCATCCGGGTAGTCGCCGACGCGCCCCGGATCGCCGGTGATGAGCATCAGGTTGCGGAGCCCCATCGCGTGGGCGCCGAGGAGATCGGACTGGATGCCGAGCAGGTTCCGGTCGCGGCACGAATAGTGGAGGATCGTCTCGATGCCGGCCTGCTGCTCGATCAGGACGGCGAGCGACAGGGCGCTGATGCGCGCGCCGGCGCGGAGGCCGTCCGGGATGTTGACCGCATCGATGCCGCGGATCCGGAGCGACCGGGCACGCTCGACGACCGGCGCGCAGTCGAACCCGCGCGGCGGCAGCAGCTCGATGATCGACGCGAAGCGTCCGTGCGCGATGGCGTGCGCGAGGCGGGACTTCCGCTCGCGCGAAACCGGCGGCGTCGCACCGCGAGACGTCTCAGAGACGACTCTGACACCACTCCGGGACGTCTCTGAGACGTCTCTGACACCACTCGGAGTCGCATGCTGCGCCCGGGCCGCGCGCACCGCCGCCTTGATCTGCCGGATGTGCTCCGGCGTCGTCCCGCAGCAGCCGCCGACGATGCGGACGTTGTGCAGCACGAAGCGGCGCGCGTAGGACGCCATGTACTCCGGCGACGATAAATAGATGTTGCGCCCCTCCACGTCGCGCGGCTTGCCGGCGTTCGGCTGGGCCGCGAGCCGCAGCTTCGTGACCGCCGCCATCCGCTCGATCGTCTCGAGCATGGGCGCCGGGCCGACGCTGCAGTTGACGCCGATCAGCGTGGCGCCGCGGCGCTCGAGCTCGGGCGCGAAACGCTCCGGCGGCATGCCGTCGAGCGTGTTGCCGTCCTCTTCGGTCGTCATCTGGGCGACGATCGGCCGGTCGCTCACGCTCCGCACCGCGTCGATGGCGGCGCCCATCTCGTTCAAATCGCGGAAGGTCTCGAGGATGAAGAGGTCGACGCCGCCGTCGGCGAGCGCCTGCGCCTGCTCGCGGAAGTAGGCGCGCGCCTCGTCGACGCCGGTCTTCCCCCACGGCTCGATGCGGATGCCGAGCGGGCCGATCGCGCCGGCGACGTATGCGGCGTCGCCGGCCGCCTCGCGCGCGAGGCGGACGCCGCGCTCGTTGATCTCGTGCAGCCTGTCGGCGATGCCGAACGATCCCAGCTTGATCCGGTTCGCGCCGAACGTGTTGGTCTCGATGATGTCGGCGCCCGCGCGCACGTAGTCGCGGTGCACTTCGGCAACGAGATCGGGCTGCGTGAGGTTCAGCGCGTCGAAGCTCTTGTTGATGAAGACGCCCCTGGCGTACAGCATCGTGCCCATCGCGCCGTCGCAGACGAGCACACGTTCGGCAAGCGCATCCAGGAAAGGCTTCAGCATCGCGTCAGGTGTCGAGGCGTTCGCACCGAAAGGTCTCCGCGTCGACGAGCAGATACGACCGCGTCACCATGTCGAGGCCGATCGACCGGACGCCTTGCCGGACCGAGTCGGTGAACTCGTGGTGATGGCCGAACAGGTGCAGCCGCGGCCGCATCGCGGCGATCACCTCGTTGATCACGGTCTTCCCTGAATCGATGCGTCGGCCCGCCGGATAGAACGGGCGGGGCGCCTCGTGCGTCAGGAACAGATCGATCGACTTCAGGTTCTTGCAGACGACCACCTCGTCGCGGACGAAGTGCCGCCGCTTGTCGTCGCGGCTCTTGCCCAGCTTGAGCGACGCGCCGGCCGCCTTGCGTCCCTTCGACGGCGGCAGGGCGGCGGCCGGCGTGTTGTACCACGTCGGCGCGAACGTGCCGCCGAGCGCGGCGACCCGCCAGGGGCCCACCAGATGAGGCCCGCCGTTGGCGAGATAGCAGAGGTTCTTCGCCGGCGGACGCCCGGCGATCGCGGCGGCAATCACGTCGAAATCTTCGTTGTTGCCCTTGATCCAGTAGAGCGGCGCGATCGGCGCGAAGTAGCCGCCGTCGTTGCTGGCGACGTCGCCGACTGAAATCCACAGCGGCACGTCGGCGTGCCGCTGCATCAACTCGTGAACCGTGTCGAACTCGCCGTGGATGTCGCCAAGCGCGCCTATCTGCATGGGCAGGATGCGATCGAGCGGCGGGACCGGCCTCCTGCCATTCCTGCCTACTGGGTCGCGGGCGCCGTCGCTGCGGGCACGAGCAGATCTTCCTTGTCCCAGATGAAGTCGGCCTTGCTGTAGACCGCGAGCTCGTAGTCCTTGCCCATGAAGATCGCACCCACCGGGCACGCCTCCTCGCAGTACCCGCAGAAGATGCAGCGCGTCTTGTGAATCTGGTAGACCGACGCGAAGCGCGGTCCCGCCTGGACCGTGCCGTCGTTCTCGGCCGCCTCGAGATAGATCGCGTCGGCCGGGCACGCGACCGCGCAGAGGCCGCACGCGACGCATTTCTCGAGCCCGTTCTCGTCGCGCATCAGGACCTGCTTGCCGCGCCACTTCGGGAACATCGGCACTTTCTGCTCGGGATAGTTCACCGTCACCGGCTTCTTGAAGAGGTGCTTGAGCGTGGTCGCAAAGCCCACGATCAGAGGACGCACAATCGCCATTTGCTCTCAGTTTACTCGGCCGATAAGATCACTGTAAACCATGCCGGGCCTGACGTTTCTCTCACCCGAACGGGTGCTGCTGACCACGCTGCTCGTCAAGCTGGCCGTGATGGCGGCCTCGGCGACGATTCTCGTCCGCTTCCGGCGCTACCGGCACATCCTCATTTTCGAGCGCCGCCCCTGGCCCGACCGCGTGACCTTCGCCGTCAGCCTGGGCCTGCTGCTCTCCTCCGGCGTCGCGGCCCGCCTGCTGCTCGGGTACAACGCGGCCGACCTGACGCTCGAGGGATCGTTCATCGCCGGGCTGATCGACGGCCCGTACGCGGGCGTGACCGTCGGCGCGCTCGTGGGTCTGCCCGCCCTCGCCAACGGCGAATGGATCGCGCTGCCGTTCGCCATCGGATGCGGGTTCGCGGGCGGCGGCCTTCGAGAGCTCTGTCCGAAGGAGGCGATCTGGCACTTCTCGCCGTTCGTCTTCACCAGCCTGCCGCGGCGCGCGTGGCAGATGCTGCGGACGCTGCAGGTGGACTGGCAGGTCGTGCTCCTGCTCGCGCCGATCGGCCTCGAGCTGCTGCGGCAGGCGCTCGGGCTCCGCTGGGGCCATCACCGCCTGTTCTTTCTCGACGGCACGGCCTCGCCGTGGATGATGAGCGCCGTGCTTCTGGCGACCGTCCTCGCGGTGGCGACGCCGATCAAGATCTGGAACAACGCGCGGATCGAGCATCGGCTGCAGGAGCAGGAGAAGCTGCTGCTCGCGGCGAAGATCGAAGCGCTCGCCAACCAGATCAACCCGCACTTCCTGTTCAACACGCTCACGTCGATCTCGTCGCTCATCCGCACGGAGCCGGAGACCGCGCGGATGCTCATCACGAAGCTCTCCGGTCTGCTCCGGCGGCTGATCCGCAGCACGGATCATTTCGTGACGCTGCGTGAAGAGCTGGCCTCGATCGACGAGTATCTCGACATCGAGGTCGTCCGATTCGGGCCGCAGCTCAAGGTCATCAAGCAGATCGAACCCGATACGCTCGACGTCGTCGTGCCGAGCATGCTGCTCCAGCCGCTCGTCGAGAACTCCATCAAGCACGGCCTTGCGCGCAAGGTCGGCGAAGGCCGCATCACGATTCGCAGTGCGCTCGTGAACGGCCGTGCGATCATCGAGGTCGAAGACGACGGGCTCGGGATGAGCCAGGAGCAGCTGGAACAGGCTCTGGGCGGCGGTATCGGCCTGAGCAACGTGAACGAACGCCTGCGCACGATCTACGGCGCGGCGTGCGTGCTGAAGCTCACGAGCGTGCCGGGACGCGGCACGTGCGCGCGCGTCGAGATCCCCGAGCTCACGATGCCGGAGCGGGTGATCGCCTGACCATGGATCTGCGCGCGGTCCTGGTCGACGACGAGCAGCTCGCGCGCGACGAGCTCGGCTACCTGCTCGGGCAGATCGGCGGCGTGGAGGTGATCGGCCAGGCCGGCAACGGGCTGGAGGCGCTGAGCGCGATCGAGCGGCTGCAGCCCGATGTGGTGTTTCTCGACGTCCAGATGCCCGGGCTGACCGGGTTCGAGGTCGCGCGGCGGCTCGTCGACCAGCGCCTCCTGGCCCACGTCATCTTCGTGACCGCCTACGATCAGCATGCGATCGAGGCGTTCGAGGTGAACGCGGTCGATTACCTGCTCAAGCCGGTCGACCCGGCGCGCCTCGACGTCGCGGTGCAGCGCGCGCGGCGTCGTGTGTCGGCCGAAGCGCCGGGACGCGGCGACGCCGTCAGCTTCGACCAGCTCGAAAAGCTGGTGCAGCTCGTCGCCGAGCGGCAAAGCCGGCGCGATCGGCTCGCGATCAAGGTCGGCGAGCGCTTCATGCTGGTGCAGGCCGACGAGATTATTTATGCGTCGTTGACCGATGATGCGATTACGGTGGTCACGCCGCAGCACTCGGGTACGTCGAACTACAGGACGCTCGACGAGCTCCAGACGCGGCTCGATCCGAGCGTCTTCTGGCGCGTCCACCGGTCGCATCTCGTCAACATCAACAAGATCAAGGAGATCGTCCCTTGGTTCAGTCGGAACTATATCCTGCGGATGAAAGACCCGAAGGCGACGGAAATTCCGGTAAGCCGTACGCAGACGCGTCGACTGCGGGAGTACCTCAAGCTTTGAGCTGGGGCGGCGAGGAGTCCGGCGCCCGCCCGGCCGAAGGGTTGTCCCACTCGGCTGACAGCGTCGCGCTGCCGGCCGCGCAGGATCGCCTGCGCCTGACCAGCCCGGGGATTCGCCTCGCGCAGATCAAGGAAGAGCTCGTCGCGTGGGTCAAGACGCTGATGTCGGCCGCCGTCTACGCGACGCTCATCGTCACGTTCGGGTTCCAGGTGGCCCGCGTCGAAGGCCAGAGCATGGCGCCGACGCTTGCCGATCAGGATCGACTGATCGTCAACAAGCTCGCGTACCGCATCGGCGAGCCCCGCCGCGGCGACATCGTCATGCTGTACTACCCGCTCAATCCGGAGAAATCGTTCGTCAAGCGCGTGATCGCGGAAGAAGGCGATACGGTCCGCATCGCGGACGGTCACGTCTACGTGAATGACATCCCGCTCAAGGACGATTACGTGCCGAACGAGTTCCGCAGCCACGACGACTACGGTCCGACGGTCGTGCAGGAAGGCTACTACTTCGTGATGGGGGACCACCGCAACAACAGCTCCGACAGCCGCCACTGGGGCTTCGTGCCGAAGCGCTACATCATCGGCAAGGTGCAGCTCCGGTGGTGGCCGGTTTCGAGCGCGAAGGTGTTTTGAGCCAGAGACCGTCACGAAACGCGTCGGTCTCACGCGTGCTCGTGCGGGTGCTGGCGCTCAACCTGGCGGTGGCGCTCGCCAAGATTGCGTTCGGGTACCTCAGCGGCGCCATCAGCATTCTCTCCGACGGGTTCCATTCGCTCACCGACGCGGCGTCGAACGTCGTCGGCCTCGTCGGCGTGCGCGCGTCCAGCCGGCCGCCCGACGAGGATCATCCCTACGGCCACCGCAAGTACGAGACGGTTGCCGCCGGGGCCGTGACGGCGTTCCTCCTGCTCGTGATGATCGAGGTGCTGCGCAACGCGTTCAATCATCTCACCGGTCGATCGACGCCGCCCGAGATCACGTCGACCAGCTTCGGGGTCATGGCGGGAACGGTCGCCGTGAACCTGCTCGTGATCTGGTACGAGTCGCGCGAGGCCGAGCGCCTGAGCAGCGAGATTCTTCTCGCCGACGCGACGCAGACGCGCGGCGACGTGTGGACGTCGGTCACGGTCATCGCCGCGCTGGTCGGCGCGCGCCTCGGCCTCCCGATGCTCGATCCGCTCGCCGCGCTCGTCGTCGCCGGATTCATCGGGTACGCGGGCTACCAGATCGCGCGGACAACGACGCGGATTCTGAGCGATCGGGTCGTGATCTCCGAAGGCGACATCGAGCGCGTGGTCAGGGCCGTTCCCGGCGTGATTGGCTGCCATCAAATCCGGACGCGAGGCTCCGCGGACCACGTGTTTCTCGATCTCCACGTCTGGCTGCGCGGCGACATGCCGCTCACCGAGGCGCACCATCTCTCACACGTCGTCAAGGATCGGCTGATGAACCGCTATCCGCAGATCGCAGACGCCATCATCCACATCGAACCTCCGCCATCCGAGTAGCGCGAGGCTTTTACCCGGACGTCATGGACTGGACCGAGCGATTTGCCGCGTTCGTTCGACGCAAGGAAACGGCCGCGCGCGCCGCTGCGTTGTCGCCGCTCGTGACCGATGGCGTCGCAGATGAACAGGGCCTGGTCACGATCGGCAATGCCTGGTCGGAGCGGTTCTTCGATGGGCCGTTCTATCTGTCGCCGGCGCCCGCCGATGTGCCAGCGACGAGCCTCGTGTTCGTCGAATCGGCCGACGGCAACACCAGCGCGGCCGATCCATCGACGCTCGGCGGCGGCGAGACCGACAAGCACGTGATCTACGAAGGACTGTCGCGAGTGGCCGCAGACGCCGTGATCGCGGGCGCCGAGACGATTCGCGGCGGCGACGTGATGTTCTCGATCTGGCATCCCGAGCTGGTCGCGCTGCGGCGCGCGCTCCAAAAGCCCCGGCATCCGATTCAGATCGTCGCGACGCTCCGCGGGCTGCCGCTCGACGAGACGCTGATCTACAACGTCGCGGATCTCCGGGTCGTCGTCATCACCGTGCCGCCGGTCGCCGAAGAGATGCATCGCGGCCTGCGCCAGCGGCCCTGGATCACCATCGTCGGGATGCGACAGCCGTCGGAGCTGCCGCAGGCGTTCGCCGAGCTGCGCCGGCTCGGGATCGAGCGGATCTCCTGCATCGGGGGGCGAACGGTCGCGAGGGCGCTCACGGACGCCGGGCTCGTGCAGGATCTATATCTGACGACCGCCGCAAGGCCGGGCGGCGAGCCGAACACGCCGCTGTTTCAATCGCCGCCGCGCGGCCGAGTCGTCGTGCGAAAACACGGCACCGGGCCCGATGCCGGGATGGTATTCCGTCACTTCTGGGTCCAGGGCGTTGCCCTACCTGACCATCACGCTCGAAAGACGCGCGAGATCGATCACCGACAGCGTGTCCGAAAGGTAGTTTCCCAGGAACAGCGTTCGGCCGTCCGGCGACAGGCTGAATTCCCGCGGAAACGCGCCGACAGCGATCGTGCCGACGACCGCGGCCGCGCCGTCGCGAACCTTTCGCGCGTCGATGACGCTGACGGTTTGCGGCCTGTTCGGGTTGGCCGCGATGCGATTCGAGTTCGCGACCACGACGTGCCGGCCGTCGGGCAGCGCCGCGATCCCGACCGGTGAGGTCCCGACCGGTACGGCGCCGATGCGTGCTTGGAGCGGACTGGTCCGCAGCTTCACGGCGTCGAAGCCGACGACCGCGTCGCTGCGCCGCGCGGACACCCAGGCGGAACGGCCGTCCGGCGACATCGCGAGACGAACCGCGCTGCAGCCCGCCGGCGCCTTCGCGACGATCGAGCCGGCCGGGTCCGTGGAGGCGCGCTCCACGTCCACGACGATCACGGCGCCCTCTGATACCTCGGGGTTCGGAAACCTCGCGCGATCGACTCGATCGGGTGGACACACGATCGGCCAGTTCCACGCCGCGGGCGCGACCTCGCTCGTCGTGTACAGCCACTTCTCATCCGGCGAAAACGTCAGGGCGATGGCGGCGACGCCGACCGGTATCCGGCCGATCGTCGCATCTGAACCGAATCCGCTGCGGCGCGCTTTTTCCAGATCGACAACGGTGATCGTCCCCGCGTGCTCGTCGCTGACGAACAGGAGCCTGTCGTCGCGCGTGACGTTGACGTAGAAGCTGCCGGCGGACTTCCCGTCGGTCATGCGTCCGACAATCGGATCCGCGTCGCCGCGGACCATCGATGGGACGTCGAGAAACAGGATCTCCTCGTCATTCGCGGCGATCAGGAGTCGGCCGTCGTGCGTCAGCACGATGCCGTTCGGTCCGGGCCGCATCGCGGGCCGGCCTTCATGAGCGGCGATCGGCACGACGCGCTCGAGCAGAATCGCGCCCGCGTCGCGACGCAGCACCGCGATGCCGTTCGACATCGGGTCGGCGCTCGCCACCGAGACGAACAGACGGCAGCCGTCGCTGGTCGCGGCGATGCCGAACGGATGCCCCGGCAGCTTCACTTCCGTCACCGCGCCGGGCGCGGCGGCGTTGCACGAACCGCTCGACGACCGCGGTTGCGCCGAGACCGCGCGAGGTGAGGCGATTGCGAGCGCCGCGGCCAGCACGACCGCGGCCGCCGGGCAACCCATCACGGTCGGAGGCTGATCTCGAACAGCTTGGGCCACAGCTTCCCGGTGACGAACAGGCGATCGCGCTGGGCGTCGTACGCGATCCCGTTCAGGACGTCGGTTCCGGAGGCGCGATCGGCCGCGGACAGCAGGCCGGCGAGATCGATCCAGCCCGTGACGCGGCCCGTCGTCGGCGAGATCCGCGCGATCCGATCCGTCTGCCAGACGTTGGCGAAGATCTCGCCTTTCACGCATTCGAGCTCGTTCAAGCGCTCGACCGGCACGCCGCCGTCGGTGACCGTCAGCCGCCGCTTCACGGCGAAGGTCTCCGGATTCAGGAACCGCAGCGACGCGGTGCCGTCGCTCATGATCAGCGACGCGTTGTCGTGCGTCAGCCCCCATCCTTCGCCTGGATAGCTGAATGTGCGCTTCGGCGCGAACGTGTGCCGGTCGTACACGAACGCGAGATGCGACTGCCACGTGAGCTCGAACAGACTCGACTTCCAGATCGTGATGCCCTCGCCGAAATGCTCGCTCGACAGCTGCCGCTGCTGGACGACTTCGCCGGTCTCGAGCTTCACCTTGCGAATCGACGAGCGGCCGTTCAGCCCGGTGCCCTCGTACAGAAAGCCGTCCACGAACTCGAGGCCCTGCGTGAACGCCCTCGGGTCGTGCGCATAGGTGTGAACGACGACGTACGACATCCGCGGCGCGCGAGCGCTCTGGCCGGCGCTTCCCGCCAGCACGACCCCGCCGAACACCGCAATCGCCGCGACCCTGAGCACTCTGCGAATCCCTATTCTCGAATCCCTAACCTCGACGCGATCGCACCTAGCCTTAGTATCCTGCGGTTTTGTCGACGAGGTTCAACAGCGGCTGCCCCGACTCGAACCGGCGCAGGTTCTCGGCGAACAGTCCTACGAGCGGCGTCCAGTAGTCCTCCATCGCGCCCGACGTGTGGGGCGTGACGATGACGTTGGGCAGGTCCCAGTACGGACTCGACGCATCGAGCGGCTCGCGCGTGAAGACGTCGAGCGCCGCGCCTGCAATCGTCCTTCGTTGCAGCGCCTCCACCAGCGCTTCGTCGTCGACCAGCCTGCCGCGGCCGATGTTGACGAGGAACGCGCTGCGCTTCATCCGCGCCAGCGTGTCGCGGTTGATCAACGCGCGCGTGTCAGGCGTGACCGGCACACAGAGCACGACGACGTCGCTCTCGGCGAGCAGCTCGTCGAGCCGATCGGGCGGCAGCACGCGGGCGACGCCGGCCGGCGCCGGATCGACGCGGCGCTTCGTCGCGATCACGCGCATGTCGATCGCCGCCGCCATGCGCGCGACCTCCTGGCCGATCGACCCGAAGCCGACGATTCCCATCGTCGCGCCGGCGAGAGAGCGAATTGCCGTCGTCGCCCCCTCGAGCTCGTCCTGCGCCCAGCGCCGCTCGATCTGACGGCGCACCGCGACGTGCAGCTGGCGTGCGAGCGCGAGGGCGACGCCGATCACGTGCTCGGCGATGGCGCGCGCCCGCAGGCCGCGCGCCGTGGTGAGGACGATCGGGCTGGCGATCATCTCGGGCGACAGCATGTGGCCGACGCCGACCGCAGGCACCTGGATCCAGCGCAGACGCGTCGCCGACGCCAGCATGTCGCGCGAGAGGTAGGGGATGAAGGCGACCTCGGCCTCGGGCACCAGCCGCCGGATTCCCGCATCGTCCCACGCGTCGACGAAGTCGTGATGCGGGAAGTCGCGGCGCAGGCGCTCGACCCAGACGCGCGGCATCACCCACGCCGCGGCGTAGCTCGTCACGCCGACGAGGATTTTCATCGGCGGCGGTACGTGCCCGATCGGCCGCCGGATTTGAAGGTCAGGCGGATGTCGCCAATCACCATCGCGCGATCGACGGCCTTCAACATGTCGTAGATGGTGAGCGAGGCGACGGCGACGGCGGTCAACGCCTCCATTTCGACGCCGGTCTGCGCCGTCGTCCGCACGCGGGCCTCGACGTCGTACCCGCGCGCGGTCGGCGTCAGCTCGACCTGGACCGTCGACAGCGGCAGCGGGTGGCAGAGCGGGATCAGCGCGGCCGTCTGCTTCGCCGCCATGATGCCGGCGACGCGCGCCGCCTGCAGCGGGTCGCCTTTCTTCACCGCGCCGGAACGGATCAGGCGCCGTGCCTCGCGCGACATCGCGATCGAGCCGCGTGCGACCGCCTCGCGGGCGGTGACCGGCTTGTCGCCGACGTCGACCATCTTCACCCGTCCGCGCGAGTCGACGTGGGTGAGTTTTGGCATCGCGGCAATCGAGACTTGAGACTTGAGACTTGAAACTTGAAACTTGAAACTTGAGACTTGAAACCTGTTACGTCTCGTGAGTCTCGCCCTGCGCCAGGAAGAACGACAGGCTCTCGAGCGACACGGTCAAGTCTACGCTCTTCAGCTTCACGTCCGGCGGCACCTGCAGCGCACCGGGCGAGAAATTGAGGACCGCCTTGATGCCGGAGGCGACGACGAGGTTGACGACCGGCTGTGCGGAGGCGGCGGGCACGGCGATGACGGCGATGCTGATGCCGTCGCGGCGCGCGATCTTCTTGAGATCGCGGATGTCGTGGATCGGGACGCCGCCGCGCGATTTCTGGCCGACCTTTGCGCTCAGGTTGTCGAAGAGCGCCGAGATCTCGAAGCCTTCCTGGCGGAATCCCGGGTAGTCGGCCAGGGCAAGCCCGAGATTGCCGGCGCCCATGATGGCGACGCGCAGCCGGCGGTCGAGGCCGAGGATCTGGCGCAGGTGCCGCTTGAGATCGCGCACGTAATAGCCGACGCCGCGGACGCCGAACTCGCCGAAGTACGCGAGGTCCTTGCGGATCTGCGCCGCGTTGAGGTGGAACTGCTCGGCCAGCGCCTGCGAGGAAATCGTGCGCACGCCTGCGCCTTCGAGCTCGTTGAGCGACCGAAGGTAGACCGACAGGCGGTTGGTGGTGAGCTCGGAAACCTGATCGAGACTCGGGCGTTGCGCGCGGACGGGTCTGGCCCTGTCTCCTTTGTTCGCTGTTTTCACAAGCCAGCCGCGATTGTACCAAAAAACCGCATGCTAATATCCCGGGCCATGGCCACCACGCGAACGCAAGCGGGCTTCCAGCCGTACGTGCCGCCGTCGCAGTCCCCTGCTGAATTCACTGCCAAGGCGATCGTGCTCGGCGTGCTGTTCGGCCTGGTGTTCGGCGCCTCGACGGTGTACCTCGGGCTGCGCGCCGGCCTGACCGTCAGCGCATCGATCCCGATCGCGGTGCTTGCCATCTCCGTGCTCAAGAGCCTCGGCGGCTCGACCATTCTCGAGAACAACATCGTCCAGACGATCGGATCGGCCGGCGAGTCGGTCGCAGGCGGCGTCGTCTTCACGATTCCCGCGCTGATCTTTCTGACGCCGCGGGGCCCCGACTTCTTCAACTATCCACAGATCACGATGCTGGCCTTCGCCGGCGGGATCCTCGGCGTCCTGATGATGGTCCCGCTGCGGCGTGCGCTGATCGTGAAGGAGCACGGCGTGCTGCCGTACCCTGAAGGGGCGGCGTGCGGCGACGTCCTCGTGGCCGGCGAGCGTGGCGGCGCACTAGCGCGGACGGTGTTCCAGGGTGTCGGCATCGGCGCGCTGTGGAAGTCGCTCTCGTGGATCGTACAGATCTTCCGGACAGCCGTCGGCTACAGCATGGCGCGGACCAGCTTCTTCCCGAACGCCACGCTGAACGTCGATATCTCGCCCGAGTACATGGGCGTCGGCTACGTCATCGGTCCGCGGATCGCGGGCGTGATGTTCGCCGGGGGCGTGCTGTCGTGGCTCGTGCTGCTGCCGCTGCTGTCGATTCTCGGCCGCTATCTGACCGTGCCCTTCCCGCCCGTTCCGGCGAGCGGGCTGCGCATCGATCAGATGAGCGCGCAGCAGCTGTGGAGCGCGTACATCCGCTACACCGGCGCGGGCGCCGTGCTCGCGGCGGGCATCATCACGCTCGCGCGCACGATTCCGACGATCGTGTCGTCGTTCCGCGACAGCGTGAAGGACTTCGGGGCCGGCGCGGGACAGGCGGCGAAGGTCCGCACCGAGCGCGACATCCCGCTGATGGTCGTCCTCGGCGGGTCGCTGGCGCTGGCGCTGTTCCTCGCGGTCGCCCCGCGGATGCCGACGCAGGGCAATCTTCTCGTCTCGGTCCTCGTCGTCATCTTCGGGTTCTTCTTCGTGACGGTGTCGTCCCGCATTACCGGCCTCATCGGCTCCTCGTCGAACCCGATTTCCGGCATGACGATCGCGACGCTCATCCTCACCTGCTCCATCTTCGTCGCCCTCGGCTGGACCGGCGATTACTATGCGCCGGTCGCGCTGTGCGTCGGCGCGGTCGTGTGCATCGCCGCGGCCAATGCGGGCGCGACCTCGCAGGACCTGAAGACCGGCTACATCGTCGGCGCGACGCCGATCTATCAGCAGATCGGGCTGATCATCGGCGTCCTGACCTCATCGCTCGTCATCGGCATGACGACGTTGTATCTGAACAACGTGATGACGATCGGATCCACGTCGCTGCCGGCGCCCCAGGCGACGCTGATGTCGACCATCATCAAGGGGCTGCTCAGTCAGAACCTGCCGTGGGGGCTGGTGCTGGTCGGCGTGTTCATCTCCATCACACTGGAGCTGTGCGGCATCCACTCGCTGTCGTTCGCCGTCGGTTCGTACCTGCCGATCGCGACGACGGCGCCGATCTTCGCCGGCGGCCTGGTGCGCGCGTACGTGGAGCACCGGACCGGCCGCACGGAGGAGTCGGAGGTCGGCGCCGGCACGCTCTTCAGCTCCGGGTTGATTGCGGGCGGCTCGCTCGCGGGGATTCTGTACGCCGTGCTCTTCGGCCGTAACATTATTCAGGAAGCCGACGGCGCGGTGACCGGGCTGATTCCGTTCCTGCACGAAGGCACGTCGGGCACGATCTTCGGCGCGCTGCTCTTCGCGGCGCTGGGCATCATCCTCGGCCGCGCGGCGCAGAAAAAAGTGATGTAGCGGAAGAGAATCATGTAGCGCGACGCTTTAGAATCATGTAAGCGCGAGGCTTTAGCCGAGCGATGAAGCGAACCATCGTTTTACTCGTCGCGTTGTCGGCGACGCTGTCCGCGCAGCCGCCGTCGCGCCGCGCCACGAACATCGCCGCGCTCCTCGGGTTTCCAGGCTTCTACCACCTCCGCACGGTTGTCGTCGTCGGAAAGGTCGAGACGCGCGACAACGGAGAGGTCCGCGTCGGCGACGAGAGCGCCAGTGTGCGCCTGGTGTTCAAAGGGAGCGCGCCGAGCGGCCTGGACGAGATCCGCGGCGAGTTCGTCGACCTGGGACGCATGAGGCTGGACGATCCGCGTCTGGCCGGCATCGATCTCCGGGCCACGTTTCACATCGAGCCGGACGGGCCGTGGCCGAAATCGGGCGAGGTCACGGCGATCATGGCGACCGCCGTGGCGCCGGTCTCGCCTCCGCCCGCGCCGACCATCCGCGCGATCGTGCTCCACCCGCGGCGGTACCTCGAGCAGAAGGTGACCGTCACAGGTCAGTACGCGGGCAGAAACCTGCTCGGCGATCTGCCCGATGCGCCAGGCCGCAGCCGCTACGACTTCGTGCTGCGATCGGCGGACGCCGCCGTGTGGATCACCAACATGCGTCCGAAGACGAAGGACTTCGATCTGTCGCTCGACGCGCGGATCGACATCGGCCGCTGGCTGCAGATCACGGGCACCGTGAAGGAAGCGCGCGGGCTGCAGTGGATCGACGCCGAAGCGGGCACGCTCGCGGCGGCAAAGCCGCCGACCGAATCGCCGCCGGCCGAGGCGGAAGTGCGCGTGCCGGCCGGCCCGGCGCCGGAAGTCGTCTTCAGCGCGCCGACGCAGGACGAGAGCGACGTGCCGCTGGGCACGACCGTGCGCATCCAGTTCAACCGCGAGATCGATAAGGCGACGTTGAAAGGGCGCGTGCGGGTCAGCTATCTGGCGGCTCAGACCGTCGAGCGCGGCGAGCCGACGACACCCTCAGCGGAGCTCACGGTTCAGTACTCGCCGGGCAACCACTTCCTCGAGATCCGGTTCAGGAACCCGCTCGAACGGTTCAGGACGGTCAAGGTCGAGCTGCTCGAGGGGATACTCGGAATCGATCAGCAGCCTCTCAAGCCCTGGACGCTGACGTTCGCGACAGGGGGATCGTAAAGTCGGACGTCGGAAGTCAGATGTCGGAAGACTTCATGGGACGACGCGAAAGGCGTGCAAGGTGCGCAACGTTCCACGGGTCAGCTCCATGACATAGTCGCCGGCGGCGAGCGGCGCCAGCGCGAGCTGCGCCGTCTGCCACTTCGATCCGTCGGGATCCTCCCGCACCGCCGCGGTCACCGGAACCGCGAGCGCCTTCCCCGTTTTGTCCAGCAGCCGGGCCGACACCGGATCGGTACCGGTCGCCGGCATTTCCACTCTCACCGTCTCACTCCGGCGGAAGCGCAGATCCGCGGTCGGCGCCTCCTTGTTCGCCGTCGAGGGGCCGCGGCGGATGAAGATCGCACCGACGCCGGCGTCGCCAGCCGGCAGCGTGAATCGCAGGGCGTCATTCGACGCCATCGCTCCCGGGGCCGCGCTCCGCGCGCGTGCGCGGACGGTGTACTCGCCCGCGTCGAGCGGATGCGTGACGGTGAACGTCGTGCGGAACGTCCGCGTGCCTGGCGCGACGATCGCGTGCGCGGTCGCCAGCGTGACGCCGCCGGGCGCGACGAGCGTCACGTCCGCGTCGCCGCTGTCTTTCCAGTCCACCTCGCCGACGACCCACACGTCGCCGTGCGTCGCGGCGACCTGCAGGCGCAGCGGCAGATCGCGAGCGGCGGCGCCGAGACTCCCGACGGTCGCCTCGATCGCCCGCGCCTCCGCCGCCGCGGCGGCCTCGCCGGCGCCGCCCGTGGCTCCGGTCGCCGCGCGGCCCGCCGCGATCTCCTCTGGCGTCGCGGCCAGGTACCCGCGCCGCGCGCGCACCTGCACGCCGGGCCGCTTGACGCGGACGGCGATGCGCCGGAATCGACCGTCCAGCTTCGTATTCGTCGAGTAGTAGCCGAGGAGATAGTAGGAGGTGAGATCGTCGACGACCCGCCTGACGCCGCGATCGAGATCGTTGGTGTCGACGATCGCGAGGCCGTCGGTGTTCTCGGCGAGCGTTCTGAGCGTGTCGATCCTCCGCGTCAGGAGCGCCCGATCGACTGAGGGCGGCGGCGGGTTCGGCCCAATCGGCTCGTCGAACGCCGCCAGCCCGCGTGGATCGATCGGGTAGAACGACACGTTGCTGCGGTTGGCCAGGTCCGGCAGGCGCTGGAACTGCCGCTCGTTGTCGAGCTGCGCGAGGTTCAGCCGATCGCGATCGCATTCAAGGTCCGTGCTCGGGACGTTCCCCGTTGTCGTGTCGCGCGTGGTCAGCTTGCCGCCGCGCGGATCGACCAGGATTTGTGGCACACCCGGCGCGTTGCACCGAACCGGCCGCGCCAGATTGCTGTTCGGGCCGAACAGCCGCCATCCGTTGCTGACGACGAGGACCGCTTTCCGTTCTTCGCGGACGCCGCGCAGGAACAGCACGAGATCCTGCAGCGCGTCGAGGGCCAGCTTCTCGCGCCGGCGTTTGATCATCTCGTCCGCGACGCCGCGGTCGTTGACCGATGCAGATCCACCGCCGGGAGCGGGACACTGAATCGGCTGTGCCACCCCCGGATAGCACCGCTCGTACTGCTGCTCGACCGGGTCCCTGCGGACAATCGCGTTCCGCTCGCCCCAATACCAGTACCGGGCGAGGATGCCTTCGATCGTGGTCGTCCGGCGCGCGAAGGTCACGTCGGTCGCCGACATGTCCGGCGTCATCACGCCGACGAGATCGTCGGGCCCAATGATCCGCTCGAGCGCATCGGTCAGCGGCTTCCGGATGCGATGCGAGTCGGTGACGTCGACGTGACCGATGTCCAGGAACACCGCAAACACACGGCCGCGCGTCGACTCGAGCATCGCGCGCGACTGCGCGACGGTGTTCGGCTCGACGCGCGTCTCCTGCGGACCGGCCGGCCGGACGACCACGCGCTCGAACGCGTCAATCCGCTGCGGCACGTTGTCCTCGAACAGCTCGAACTCGTCCCGCCGCAGATCGACGACCGGAGCGCCGCCGAGCGTCGGAAACACGTCGACGCGCACGTAATTCGCTTCTGTCCTGAACGTGGGCTGCGGCGGCTGGTTCTGGACGCCGATCGCCGACCCGGCCAGGGGGAGGACGAGCAGCGACGCCGCGACGGTTCGTCGGATCGCCATGCCTGCTCGCGAGTCTACACCGGCCGGCCGCGCAGCAGCGCGGCAATCCGATCGCGCACGCGCGCGATCAGCGTGTCCCGATCCTCCATGTCCATCCCTGCCGTAGGGATTGGCTCGCCGACGCGAACCGTGACCGTCACCGGTCGGATCACCGGACTCCCCCTCCGCATCGCCGCGCGCCCGCCGTCGATCGCGACCGGCACGATCGGCGCGCCGGCTTTCAGGGCCATGATGAAGCCGCCCTTCTTGAACGGCAGCAGCGCCTCTGTCTTGCTGCGCGTGCCCTCGGGAAAAATCAGGAACGAGTTGCCGGCACGGAGCGATGCGGCGCCCGCTTCAATTGATCGCATCGCGGCTTCCTTGTTGCCGCGGTCGATTGGGATGAAGCCGCCCATCCGGAACGCGCGCGCCAGCAGCGGAATCCGATCGAGCTCCGCCTTGTAGACGATGTGCATGCGAGCGTGGAGGGCGGTGAAGAGCACCGGCGGATCGATGTTGCTCTGATGATTGCAGCAGTAGATGGCGGCGCGATCGCGGGGCAGATGCTCGCCGCCCTCGACTCGATAGCCGATTCCCGACAGCGCCAGCCCGAGCCGCACGCCGCCGTGGCCGAGGACGTACAGAATGTTCTTCGATCGGAAGACGATGGCGAGCAGCATGCCGACCGGCGCCGCGACGAGCACGTAAAGCGACACGGTGACGTAGGTCGCAACAGACCGAAGAGCGGCGATCAGCAAGCGTGCCGAATCATAAACGAGAAGGCCCGTCGCCATTCGTGACGACGGGCCGTCGGAAAAATCGTCTGTGTATCTAGGCGAGCCGGCGTTGTGGGGCGGAGCCCCACCTCATTACGACGCGCGGGCCGTGCGGCGCGGCGCCGCCGCAGCGACGGCGCGCGGGACCGCCTTGGCCACCTTGGCGCGCGCGGTCGTCCGAGCCTTCGTCGTGAAGCAGCGCTCGAGCGCGCGGTCGACGCGCGCTTCGATCGCGGGCGCCGTCTC
>Ga0114129_10003081_pt1 | contig 23393 bp, 20 predicted proteins | sample RhiMetdeltSRZDD1_FD_80071 | JGI IMG/M metagenome (GOLD analysis project Ga0114129, IMG submission 80071) | Populus rhizosphere microbial communities from Tennessee, USA - Rhizosphere MetaG P. deltoides SRZDD1 (version 2) (version 2) | ecosystem: Host-associated > Plants > Roots > Rhizosphere >...
AAATCGTCCTGGGGTGATTCTCGGCGCTTACTGCTCAAATCCCGGACATACGCCGTCAGTTCGTTCAGGCTTTGTGCCGCACGTTCCAGCAAATAGAGGGGTTTTTGACGCACGGTGCCCAGGATAGCAAACAAATCATCAGACCATTGCTTGAAGCGGTCGCGATCATCTGCCGGAAGCCCCAGCAGCTCAGCGATCACCATTACGGGCAGAGGATATGCCAGGTCGCGAATTACATCAACGAGTGAACCCTTGCTCTGTGCAGACGCCAGCAGTTCATCCACGATCCTCTGGATCTGAGGGCGCAACCGTTCCACACGGCGCGGCGTGAATGCATAGTTCATCAGCCCACGCAGATGTGTGTGATACGGCGGGTCGGCGTAGAAGACTGTCTTCGAGAAGGAATGATAGACCGGCTCGACGATTTGTCGCTCCGATTCGGGTAAGCGTTCAAAGCCGCGCATCAACCCCTGGGCGCGCGAGAAACGATCGTCGGTGTAGAGAGAATCGATATCCGCGTAGCGACTGAGGACCCAGAAACCTAATTCTTCATCCCAGTGGACAGGATCATGATGGCGAAGTTGTTCATAGAATGGATAGGGATTGCTTCGGATTTCTTCACGCTGTAAATTCAATAAACTAAAGTTGTCATTCGTAGACACTTGTATTCAACTACTCCTCTGAACACAGAGGATTATACTACTTATTTGTGAAATCGGATACAAACAATCTCCTTTTACATTCAAAAAACAGGATTGCTGGAAGGCAATCCTGCTCTCTGCAAGATCACGAAGATTAACTCCAATACGTTTGGATTAGCCTGGCGGTGAATGGCATGGCTCGCAGGAACACATCAATCAACAGACCGAACATGAATAGCGAACCAAATTTGCGGTTGTTGAAGAATGCATATCCAACGAAATACAGAGGCCAGCCGATCTGTCCTTCCGGGCGGGTTGTGGGCTTGGGTGTCAGAAACTTGGGATAGATCTGCAGGAATGTGGGGATTGCCAGGAAAACAATCAGCATCACAGGGGTAAAGAATTTGACTGCGATCAAATACAGTGTGAAAAGATAAGGTGCGATCATCATGATCAGGACGGCATAACGAGAAGCCTTTTCACCGATTACGACTGGCAAAGTATGGATGCCCTTTTTCTTATCCATATCAAGCTTGTCGATATGCTTCCCGAAGATGACGGTGGTTACACCAAGAACATAGGGCAGACTCGCCAGCACAACATTCCAATTCCACTGGTGTGTCAACACATAATATCCGCCGCCAATCATCAGTGGTCCCCACACGATCAGCACCGCGATCTCTCCCAACGCCATCCCTTTGAGAGGCCAGGTATAGAACAAAAGGAAAAACGCGCCCAGAGCAAGCAGGATCCAGGTCGTGGCGCTAAAGTTGGTATAGGAGGCCAGATAGATACCCAGGACAAGCGCAATCAACGCTGTCACGGCAAAATATGTGAGATGCTGGCGCTGGGTCATCAAGCCGCTGGCAATCGGCTGGGCACCATAGATGTTGCGATAGTAGTTATCCTTATCCACGCCGCGGACAAAATCCGTGTAGTCGTTGAAGATATTGTTTGAAGCATGAGCCAGAATGAGCCCAACTGTGAGCGCCAGCCAGGGCAGGAAACTGAAGCTTCCGTCGCGCAAAGCAAACAGCCCCGCGAGAGCTGCCGAGATGAAGGTCATGATCAGAACCGCCGCGCGCGTAGAAATCAGCCATTTTGAGATCACGTCCAGTTGCTCCCACTCTGATTTTGAAACAGTAGGGATTACGTTGAGGGCTTTGCGCCACATTGTAAAATTCATATCTTTGCTCCTTCGCGTGGTGTACCGCGGCCGTACATGCGGCATTATATAGATAAATTATATCTAAAATGGAAGCGATAGGCGTTTCAGATTTGTCAGGCGGTCAGAAAGCCGGTTCTAGCCCTCGGCGGATGTTTCGCCCGGCGGGAGAGTGAAATAGAAGGTTGCCCCTTTTCCCAGTTCAGATTCAACCCAAATCCTTCCCCCGTGAAATTCTATGATCCGTTTTACGAGAGCAAGCCCAATTCCCGTCCCTTCCGTCCGGGAGTCCAGCTTGTCGAAAAGTCCAAAGATGCGATCGCCGAATTTTGGATCGATCCCCATCCCGTTATCGCGGACAAAGAATATCGGCGAGTTGTCTTTCGAGCTGTCCACCTGCCCAATCTCGATACGCGGATTGGGCTGATCGCCCATGAACTTCGCAGCGTTATCGATCAGGTTTTGCCAGACTTCGAGAAGCCGCGGCCCATCGCCATAAACCTGTACAAGATCCTCCTCAACGCTCACCTGGATGGGCACGCTACGGCCGCTGATGCGCCCCTGCAAAAGCTCAAGAACTTCAGAGACCATATGATTCATATCGATCATTTCGGTCTTGTTTACAGAACGACCGATCCGCGAGAGCTCCAGCAAATCGTTGAGCAAGCGCTGCATCTTATCGGCCGCATCGCTAATGCGCTGAATATCTGTTTCGAGGCGTTTCAGGTTGCCGCGTTCTGCATCCTCCTTCAAAAACCCGAGGAAGCCTTTGATCGTGATCAGTGGAGACTTCAAGTCATGCGAGGCTGTGTAGGTAAAACGTTCCAGCTCTGCATTCTTCAGCTCTAATTCGGTGATCAGTTTTTCGCGCTCGCCCAGGATCCATTTCTGCAGAGACACATCGCGCACCATGGCTAACACAGTATCCGGGCTCAACGGTGTGATACGCGCTTCAAATGTTCGATTCTCGTTATCCTGCAGGAGTTGGTATTCAAATGCATGAACATGACCAGACTCCAGAGCTCGTTCAATGGCGAAGGCGGTTTGGTTTGCTATCGAGGCCGGAAGAACTTCCTGGAGCTTCTTTCCCAGGAATTGTTCCGGTGGCAGGAGAGGCCGGCTCGTTGCAGAAGGGATAAACTGCAGGATTGTGCTATCCCGATTGAATTCGAAGATCATATCGGGGATGGCATCCAGCAACGCGCGGGTGCGCGCCTCACTGAGGAGCAACGCCTCTTCTATGTTCTTGAGCGCTGTAATATCAAGCTGGGTACCCCATAAGCCGGCAAGACAATCATTCTCGATTACGCCAATGGCATTGTTTAAAAAATGAACTATCCTGCCATCGCGGGTTTGTTCCCGGGTCTCCCGGTTTCCCGAACGATATCCGTCCTTCACCAGCTTGAGCGTGGCCTGAAAGTTGTTCTCTGTGACTTCGCCGCCTGTCTGCAAATCAAGCAAACGAACTCCCCGGATCTCGGCACTGGAGCTGTAACCATACATTTGAGCCAGGGCATCGTTGCTCTCAGAAACGTATCCGTATTCATAGATCAGCCGCACCTGCTCCTCCGCTGGCAGGCTGACCGGAATGGGCTGGTCGAATGCCAGCAGCCAGATCCCTTCCATGCTTTGTTCCACAAAGTTACGATATTTCTGTTCACTTGCTTCCAGAGCCATCTGGGAGCTTTTCTGCTCAGTGACATCATAGAACATTGCCAGGGCAGCCGGTTTCCCCTCGAACTCAATCAATTCGTAAAACGAAAGCGTGGTGCGTTCCTCACCCGAGGCGGTTCTGATCTTATGAGCAGGATTCTGAAGGGATTTGCGTTCCTTCAGCCTGGCGAGGAATCTCTGTCGTTCAGAAGTACTGCTCCAGCTCCCCAAATCGACAGTCGTTTTTCCGATCGCAGAACTTGGGTCGAAACCGGTGAGCTTCCAGTAAGATGGGTTGGCATCAAGCAGGTAGCCTTCTTCCAGAGAGACAATAGCAATTGCGACCGGGCTCACCTGGAAAATCTTACGGAACTTCTCTTCGCTCTTCCGGACAGCATCGAGTGATTGCCGGCTCATATTAATCACCAGATAACTAAGCAGAAATAGCAGGATGAAGATGGCTGTCAAATCCCTCGCGATATTGAGGGGAGAATCCAGGTGAGGAATTCGCAGACCCGCCATTTCTGTGACTGCAAAGAGCCAAATGGATGCAAGGCTCAAAATAAATATCGCGACTGAGATCTGCCAGTTTGTAAGAAGTGCAGCAACAAAGATGATAAGGATGTAAACATAGATGGCCACATCGCGTACCCCGTCTGCGCTCCACGCCTGATAGGTAATACTGATCCAAGCCACAACAACGAACGCCAGGGCAGCCTGGTCTATATATCCTCGTCTCACGGCAAAAAGCAAAAGCAATTGCACCAGAAACAGAATGATTAATACGAGAAGTGTGGTGCTCTGCGAGAGTGTTGCCCCGTTCATCAAACGGATCATGATCATCACCAGATCGACGATCAATGTGCTGATCAGAATGGCATCGAACAACCGGGAGGTCGTTTCACGACGTTCCACTCCAAACAACGGTCGAAATGCCTGACGGATGGGTTCCAGATTCATGTGTTTGCCCTGGCGAGAGGAGTATATCACCCGACAAATAACAGACGCGTTTCAGCTTTGTTCAGGAAACGCCCTCTCGTATGCAGCGATCACCCGATCCCAGACTGAGTTCAGGTGGTGGTCGATCGTTTGAAATTCAGGGTGCGCCTCAAACCAGGCCAGTGAGCGCCACAACCCTTCCGTCCAGGTAACTTCGCATGCATAATCAGGCACGAAGAGTTTGATCTTGCTATTGTCGAACACCACGCTGTTAGCTTTATCCCCTACAAGACTTCCAAGCGAATCTGGATGGTACATGGCCAGGAGGTCTGAAGGAATGTGGACGAGGTTCGGTTCCAGGCTGAGAGCATGATACGCCTCGACGTGGATCTGGTCCCACGTCAGGACTTCATCTGATGTAATCTGGAACGCCTCACCAATGGCTTCTTTGTTTCCCAATAAACCAACCAGTCCTTTAGCAAAATCTCCATTCCAGGTCAGCACCCAGAGCGAGGTGCCGTCTCCCGGCACAATGACCTTTTGTCCGCGCTTCATGCGGTCGACCACGGTCCATGGATGCATCCAGCTCGAGACCCCCAGCGGAATCTGCGTGGGTCCATAGGTATGGGAGGGGCGGACGATCGTGACCGGAAAACTCTCGTCTCTATAGGCTTGCATCAATCTGTTCTCAATCACAATCTTGTTGCGTGAATATTCCCAGTATGGATTTTCCAATGGAGTTTCTTCGGTGATCAGGTAATTCCTGACAGGCTTTTGATATGCAGAGGCAGAACTAATGAAAACGAATTGGTCGGTTTTGCTACGCAAGATCCGCAAGTCCCGCTCGATATCCTGTTCCGTATACGCGATGAAGTCCACCACAGCATCAAAATGGTAACCTTCCAGGAGTGTCGCAACCCGCGCTTCCTCCCTGTAGACATCCGCCTGCAAAACCGCAGCGCCCTCTGGAACGGGAATCTTTTTCGAAGCAGAACGGTTGAGAAGAAATAGCTCGTACCCGCGTGCCAGGACAAGCTCAGAGCAGGCGGAGCTGATGACGCCCGTTCCGCCGATAAACAGAATTTTCATTAGCCCTCTCCCATCTCAGGAATCGGTTCGACAGGCACGCGATTGGCCAGGTAGTTTTCCACCCAGAAAACCATCAGCGCGAGCCATACAAGACTGAAGCCAACCAGGCGAGACTGGTCGAACGGCTCATGATACAGAAAAACGCCGATCAGGAACTGCAGGGTTGGCGCGATGTATTGTAGGATGCCGATCATCGTCAATGGGATTTGACGTGCGGCGGAGGCAAACATGAGCAGAGGGATACTGGTCACCGCGCCTGTGCCAATCAATAGAAAGTCCGTGAGGGATCCTTGATGAAGGAAGGCGCCCGTCCCTGCGAACTGCACGAACAAGAGATAGATCAAGGCAAGTGGAGACACAAGCGCCGTCTCGAGGGTCAGTCCATACAATGAGCCAAGGGGTGCCATTTTTTTGACAAACCCGTAAATGCCGAATGAAAATGCCAGAGAGAGTGCGATCCAGGGCGGGCGCCCGTAGGTAAAGGTGAGATAGATGACACCTGCCGCGGCCAACCCAACTGCAACCCATTGCATGGTACGCAGTCGTTCACGCAGGAAAAGCACGCCCAGCAGGACACTGATCAGCGGGTTGATAAAGTAGCCAAGGCTCGTCTCCACGATAAACCCCGAATTGACACCCCAGACGTAGACCAGCCAGTTAATGCTTAGCAGAACACCTGCAAGAGCATAAATACCGATGACTTTGGGTACAAGCGCAACAGAACGAAATTTCTGCCATTGTTTGGTGAACAGGATCACGGCGATCAATAGAATGAATGACCAGCTGATGCGATGCCCAATCACCTGCAGAGCAGGCACCTCGTGCAGTAGTTTCCAGTAAATCGGAAAGAATCCCCACATCGCATACGCGGCAAGACCATTCCAAATGCCTTTATTCATTCATCTCCTTTGATTCTTTGGAAGACCCGAAAGGTCCGGGTTCTCTAAAAGCTTTCGATCGGCTGTCGGCCTGCGAACCCCGCTTCGACTTCATGCCAAAAGGCAATTTCCCCTTCCCCATATTTCCAGCATAGATATACTTCTTGTCCATCTCTTAGGGCAGGGAAATCCAACAGCCCGAGATTGATATCCTTGACCAGTACACCTAAGTCCTGAATTTGGTGAACAAGTGTGTCGAGTCTTTCGAAATCCTTGACCATAGCGCTCAGGGCACGATTTCCGCCATTTCCCGCGGATTTTTCGATCGCCGGCCAGGCTTCCGGCTGATTCCTGAGAATTGCCTGGCGGATCTCCTGAATCTCATCCACAAGGGGACGGATCGTATTCAATGTCTCATTTGCTTCCGGGAGTGTGAAGTACTGTGGCATAAGGGGAGTATACAGTGAAAATGTAAAAAGTGAGAAGCTAAAACCAGGCGGGAGCAGAGCTTGTGATTACGGGCAAACGTCTGGATGAAAAGCTCCTCCCCTGAACGCCGAGATTGGATACGGTTATCTGACGCGCTTTCAAGCCTCAGGATTGTATTTCCCGACAGAAGGATGTTGGGAGGTCACTGCCAAGGCAGCCGACAAGGAGCTTTCCTCTGTAGTCTGGGTTGAACCTTAACCAACTATCGCCCATGAGGCGGGTCAACAGGGGCACGTAACACACAGGTTTGCGGCATCGTTGAGTAAAGCAACAGGTTTCAGCCTTTGCTTCACATTAACCTGGGCAAACCCTAAGTTGAGACAAACGAGGTTGCGAGACTGGATTATGCGTTACTATGCTTTGGCGTGTGACTATGATGGTACGTTGGCTTCGCATGGTCGAGTAGAAGAAGAAGTTGTCGCTGCGTTGAAACGAGTGCGTAGCTCGGGACGAAAATTGATCCTGGTTACGGGGCGCGAATTGGATAACATCATACATCTTTTTCCACACCTGGACCTTTTTGACAGTGTGGTGGTCGAGAATGGCGCACTGTTGTATCACCCGGCCAGCCGTGAAAAGAAAGTATTGGGCGAATCACCTAATGCCCAACTCATCGATCTTCTGCGAGAGCGTGGCGCCAGCCCACTGGGGGTCGGACATGTGATTGTTGCCACCCGCGAGCCCCATGAAAAAATCGCCCTGGAAACAATTCACGAACTTGGGCTGGAATTACAGCTGATTTTTAACAAAGGGGCCGTGATGATTCTTCCTTCCGGCTTGAACAAGGCTACCGGTCTCAAGGCAGCGCTCACTCAGTTGAGTCTTTCCCCTCACAATATTGTTGGTATTGGTGACGCCGAGAATGACCATGCATTTCTCAGCCAGTGCGAATGCGCCGTTGCCGTAGCGAACGCGCTGCCTGTGCTGATGGAACGGGCAGATTTTGTGACACAGGGGAATAACGGAAACGGTGTTATTGAATTGGTGGACAAACTGGTGGACTCCGATCTCCTGGAGCTCGAATCGTCATTGTCCCGCCATGAAATCGTCGTAGGGACTCGCGAGGATGGACAGGAGATTCGGATCAAACCCTATGGCACAAACGTCCTGGTGACAGGCACTTCGGGAAGTGGGAAATCCACCTTTGCCACAAGCTTTCTCGAACGCCTGATCGAGCAGGAGTATCAATTCTGTATTATTGACCCGGAAGGTGATTATCAAAACTTTGAAGGTGCCATGGTCTTGGGTGAGGTGGCACGAGCGCCACTGGTCGATGAAGTCTGTGACTTCCTGGATAAATCAATGCAAAATGCGGTCATCAATCTCCTCGGTGTAGCGCTCGACCACCGGCCGGCACTCTTCAGGGAACTCCTTCCGGCTCTTTTGAAGCTGCGACTACAGACCGGCCGGCCGCACTGGATTGTGATCGATGAAGCACATCACGTGCTGCCATCCGATTGGGCGCCAACCTCCGCGGCGTTACCCCAGGAACTACACGGACTTATGCTCATCACAGTTCATCCTGATCGAGTTGCTCCGGCGATCCTTGCCTCCACGGCTACGGTCATCGCGATCGGCGACTCACCTGATGAGATCATCAAAACTTTCAGCAAAACGATTGGGCATAAAGCTCCCAAAGTTCCCTCAGATAAATTACAGCCCGGTGAGGCCATCGCCTGGGATAGAAAAACGGCGAAGAAACCAATCCGGTTCCGAAGTATTCCCCCTCAGACAGAGCATCACCGCCACATCCGCAAGTATGCGGAAGGCAAATTAGGCGATGATAATGCCTTCTATTTTCGAGGACCGGAGGGGAAGCTCAAGCTGCGCGCCCAAAATCTCATCACCTTCATGGAACTGGCAGAAGGGGTTGACGATGAGACCTGGTCACATCATTTGCGACAGGGCGATTATTCGGATTGGTTTCGGTCGGTAATCAATGATGAAGAACTTGCGCAGGAAGTAGAGAAGATCGAAAAAATGACCGATGCTTCGCCGGAAAAGAGCCGGGCTCTCATCAAATCCATGATTGAAGCACGCTATACCAAACCAGCGTAACATCTCTTAACTTAGAATTCAGGCAGGCACCGCGTGATACCCTTTTTTCTTCACGGCGGCAATGATCTGTTCGTCGGTTAGCTTGGATTCGTCATATTCCACAGTCATTTGCAGCTTGTAATAACTGGCATTGATCTCTTTCACACCTTCAAGTGTGTCTTCGAGCGATTCGAGCTTCATTGCACAGTTAGTGCAGGACATATCAGTGACTTTGAATGTTTTTTTGATCATAGAGTTACCTCGGACGCTGGACCATAGACAATTGGCCTTCATGGTCTATGGTTTATGGTCTTTACTCAAACACAATCTGCCCAGTGTACATTCCCATCGAACAGGTAAAGAAGAGTGTACTCCCCCTTTCCTGCGCCGGGATATTGACCTTCACAGTGCCCGTATCAGGGAGCAGCTCATAGTAATCCAACGCCGGGATCACAAAATCACGCGAACAGGAATAGGTTTGGTCGGTGACCAGGTTGAGAGTGAAATCTTTGCCCGCGGGCGCGCTCAAGGTCTGTGGGAAATAACCTTCGTTTTGCACATAGAGCACCACCTCCCCCTCGGCCGGCGTGGATTGAGGGGATTGCGCGAGAGGTGCAGATCTGCTATCGGACGGGACAAGGCTGCGGGTCAGATTTTGAAAGGAGAGAGGTGATCCCAGGATGTTGAGTCCGCTGTTCATAGTTACCAGCCCGAGGATCAGGACAACCACGGCGACAAACCGCATAAAGAACTTTTCGAGACGCGCACCCAATTCCGTCGTGAGATAAGCGACAATGAAGAAGACTGGGCTCGTGCCGAGTGTGAACGCGAACATGAGAGCCGCCCCCATTGCCAGGCTGCCTGTCCCAAGGGCGGCTGCCATCATTGCCTGTGTCACACCGCAGGGGATGAAGACCGTCAGCGCGCCAAGGAAGAGCGGCGTGAATGTGTCGGTACCTTTGGCAGTGCGGCGGATGTATCGCGTGATGAATTTTGGCGGCTCAATCGAAAAATAACGGAAGATGGGATGAACGTTGAACATGCGCAAGGCATTGCCGAGCATAAAAATGCCGACGAGGATCATCAGGATCGCGCGTGTCGCCGGACTCAGAGTGAGATAGGAGCCGAGCAAGCCGAGCAATGCACCGAGTATGGTATAGGCAACGATTTTGGCGGCTAAAAACAGCAAGATGGGTAATACCGAACTCGAACGCGGCTGCACCTGGACTGGGGTCTTCTTGCCGCGCTGTTTTTTGGGCAGTGTCGCCTGCTCGAGATAATCCTGTTCAATCTGGTGTGCCAGGGAGCTCGCCAGCAACCCACCCTGGACGGCAAGACAGCTCAAACCACCGGTTGTCAATCCGGTGACAAACGCCACGACAAGCTGACTCATCGTACCCGAATCGTTTGTGATAGTTACCGCTGTGGAGTCAGATTGGAGGACGATCATCACAACGGCTATCGTGAGGAGCCCAAGCCCAAGCGTGATCAGAATGACAGGGTCCATCGATTGTTTCTGATTTCGTGACATTAGACCTCAGGAATAAAGGCGTACTGGTAAAACAAGTAACAGATAGCTGGGAACGGCGTCGGAAATCTCTTCGAACCGGAACAGTTTGAGACTTCCGACGCCGTTCATGAGTCTAGCGTTGACCACCATCCCAGACCACGAAAGGCATGTTGATCACAACGCCGGGCTGCTCGATCGTCAACTCTCCATTGGATTCCGCTTTGAGCACTTCTGCCACCGACGTAAGTTCGCGAGCAGGCGCTCCTTCTGCCCAGGCAATCACGTTCAGGCGGCGCAGAGGAGTGTAGCCGTCGGTTCCAGGCGGATTGTCAAAGACATCTGCTTGAAAACCGAAGGGACCAGATCCCTCCAGGCCATTGGTGAATACATAAACGTTCGCCAGTGACTCGTCCGGCACACTCGCAAGCGTTGGCACATGCACCACCGGAGATTTCATCATATTGGTGAGTTTTTCTGCGACTCCGGCATCCGAGGCTTCCGGATGGACGAAATAAATCTCCTTGCCTTCGGCGTATGCCTTCCCGGCAGGCAGCTCCGCTTTAGCAGGTCCGCTCGGTTGGGGTGCGCATGCAGCGACGACAAACGTCAGTGTGGCAATCATGAGGAGAGTCAGTTTCTTCATATCCTGGTTCCTTTTCTGTGATGTAGATTGTGTTGTTAAACCTTCTGTCTTCGCAGTCTGAGGCTGTTCGTAACAACAAAGACACTGCTAAATGCCATGGCGCCGGCGGCAAGCATTGGATTCAAATAGCCGAGCGCCGCCGCAGGGATGAGCACCACGTTATAGAAGAATGCCCAGAACAGGTTTTGTTTGATCGTGCCGAGCGTTCTGCGGGAGAGGGAGACCGCTCGCGCCACCCCGCGCAGGTCGCCGCTCATGAGCGTCACGGGCGCGGCAGCCATGGCGACGTCTGTGCCGGTGCCGATCGCAATGCCAACGTCTGCCTGGGCCAGGGCGGGCGCATCGTTCACGCCATCCCCAACCATGGCGACCACTGTGCCATTCGACTGCAGCTTCTTCACCTCCGCGGATTTTCCTTCCGGCAGGACTTCTGCCAGCACCTGGTCGACGCCAACCTGCTTTGCAATCGCTTCGGCGGTTTTCTGGTTATCACCTGTGATCATCACAACCTTCAAGCCCATGCGATGTAATTCAGCAATCGCTTCCTTCGAGCCATCTTTGATCGTATCCGCGACGGCGACAATCCCCGCGACTTCGTTATCAATCGCAATGAGCATAGCCGTCTTGGCTTCATCCTGAAGGCGTGTGACTTCGGAGGCAAGCCCGTTCAGGGAAAGCCCTCGAATCTCCATCATTCTCAGGTTACCGACAGCGACGCGTTTCCCATCGACTTCTGCCTGCACCCCGTGACCGGGCTCTGCTTGGAACGCAGCGGGTTCGGCCAGCGCAAGCCCGCGCGTAGTTGCCTCCGCCCAGATCGCTTCGCCGAGCGGATGTTCGCTGCCTTTTTCAACAGAGGCGGCAAGGCGCAGTAATTCTTCACTGCTAATCGGTGTCTGGTGACTGGTAACAATGTTTGTGACTGCAGGCTGCCCTTTTGTGATCGTGCCGGTCTTATCGAGCACCACAACATTGACCTTGCCGGCACGTTCCAGTGCTTCACTATTGCGGAACAGGATACCTGCCTCGGCGCCTTTCCCGGTCCCGACCATAACAGCCGTCGGCGTGGCAAGGCCCATCGCACACGGGCAGGCAATCACCAACACCGCGACCATGTTGATCAGGGCACGCGTGAACCCGTCTATGTCTGCATTGACCGGCAGCGTCGGACCAAAGAAATACCACCCGGCAAAGGTCAGGGCCGCGATGCCAATCACGATCGGCACAAAGATCGCAGAGACCTGATCCGCCAGCTTCTGGATCGGCGCCTTGCTGCCTTGGGCATCTTCCACCAGTTTGATGATCTGTGCCAGCGCCGTTTCCTTGCCGACCTTGGTCGCTTCGAACTTTAACATGCCAAGCTTATTCAGCGTGGCGCCAATGACGGGATCGCCGGATTTCTTTTCAACGGGCAACGATTCCCCCGTCAGCATCGACTCGTCGATCGCGCTGCGTCCCTCGACTACCACGCCATCGACAGGGATGGTCTCGCCCGGCTTCACCAGCACCACGTCGCCCACGCGCACGTCATCGACAGCGACTTCCACTTCCAGTCCATCGCGGACGACACGCGCAGTTTTGGCGCGCAGTCCCATCAACTTCTTGATCGCTTCAGAAGTGCGACCCTTGGCCCGCGCTTCCAGGAATTTGCCAAGTTTGATCAGCGTGATGATAACCGCGGCAGTCTCGTAATAGACATGACCCGCAAGCCAGCCAAAGGTGATTGGAAGCGAGTAGAAAAACGCAGCCGAGGCACCCATCACGATGAGCACATCCATATTCGCTGATTTATTGCGAAGCGCTTTGAATGCGCCTATATAGTACTGCCAGCCCACGTAAAACTGAACTGGAATGGCCAGCGCCAGCATCAGCCAGTTGAACCACGGCTGCGCCTCAACCATCCCTTCCATACTGTTCGCCGTGTAGAAAAAGTTCGGAAGCAGGCCAAAGTCCTTTCCCATCGAGAGCAGGAAGAGCGGGATCGTGAAGATCAAGCCAACGATCAGCAGACGACGCTGTTCGGCGATCTCATGTTCACGCGCCCTGGCTTCGGCGTCTTCCGCCTCGCCACCCAGTTCGAGGGCTTCAAAGCCCGTGCTGACGATGGCGCGCCGCAACTCTGCCTGCGTGACGATCGTAGGCACGTATTTGACCCGCGCCTTCTCTGTAGTGTAATTGACCTGCGCTTCCAGGACGCCTTCCAGGCTCATGAGCGCCCGTTCGAGCCGGCGCGCATCGTTGTCATCGGAAAGACGCTTAATAACAAGATCCGCCTCCCCCGTCGCAACACCATATCCGGCGCGATTGACGCGCGCGATCACATCCCTGAGCTGCAGCTTTGACGGCTCAAAATCCACAGTCGCGCGCTCTGAGGAAAGGTTCACGACCGCGCTCTGCACTCCATCCAGTTTCTTGAGGTTGCGCTCTACAGTAGCGACGCAGTTGGCGCAGGTCATGCCTGTGATCGGGAGAGTTAATTGTTTCGTATTGCTCATTTCACATCCATAGACCTGACAGGTCCTTGTATTACAAACTGATCAAGCCTTCCGCAGGGTAGTTGATCTCGGCAAGCAGGGATTTGATCTTTTCTTCATCCGCCGGGGCATCGAAGCTGATCACCACTTTCTTCGTGGCTTCGTCTGCCTTCACAGACTGCACGCCCTGCAGTTCAGCGACTTCCATTTCGATGGTGTGTGTGCAGTGGCCACAGTGGATGGCAGGGACGGTATACGTTACGGTAGTCATGGTTGAATACTCCTTCGGTTGATTTGTGTTTTAATCATACGGGTGCCCGCGCCCCAGGACGGCTGGGGCACGGAAGATTAGACTTTCGTTGACATTTCGAAAACTTCGGTGATTTCCTTGAGCACGCGTTCGCGCTCCTTTTTGTCGTTCCCCTGGATGGCAGTGATCACACAGGAATTCAAATGGTCCTCCAGGATCCGGGAACTGACTTTGCCCAGTGCCGCCTCAACAGCCTGGATCTGGCGGATGACGTCGATGCAATACGCGTCTTCCTCTATCATGCGGATGACACCACGTAGGTGTCCTTCAATGGTCTTCAAACGGCGGATTGTATTATCGTTTTGCATGATTACCTCATGAATTCAGACAAATTCTGCAGCCAGCTCCTTACCCCCCCCGGGGGGGCTGGGTATACTGAATGATAACATGCTCGATTTACAAAAGTCAAGAACTCGGGGCTGTAAAATGTCACAACAATAGGGTGAAATTTATCCTATTAAGAGTAGAATTATCCTGATGAAAATCAATCCCAGTGATTTACGCCGGGTAAGCGTCTTCAGAGATGCCACAGACGAAGATCTAAAGCTATTCGCTGAAAACGGCATTCTCCGCTCGATCGAAGAAGGCGAGTTTTTCTTCTTCCAGGGCGATCCGGCAAAGTACTTCTATATCCTGGTGACGGGACGCGCCAAACTGCTGCAAACCAGCCGGGCCGGTCAGCAGGTCAATTTGCGGACTCTTAACGAATGGCAAATGTTTGGAGCGCTGGGCGCCGTACGCGAGAATGCGCTGTACCCCGCGACAGCACAGGCTCTGGAACCCAGCACCGCCCTTGCTATCGAGAGCGATTTTCTCAAGAAGATGATGCAAACTCGTCCCCACCTGAATATCAACTTGATGCAGCTGATGACGGGCTATATCATGGAGATGCAGGAACGTTACCGTGAACTGGCAACGGAGCGGGTCGAGCGACGGATTGCGCTGACTGTTCTGCGCCTGGCAGGACAGATCGGCAAGCGCCTCGAGGGCAAGGAAATGATGGTTGAACTGCCTCTCTCCCGGCAGGATGTAGCAGAGGCGTCGGGAACAACTATCTTCACTGTCAGCCGTGTGCTGGCAGAATGGGAGCGCCGCGGACTGGTGGAAGCGGGTCGCGAGCGGGTTGTCATCCGCAATCCGCATGGACTGGTGCAAATCTCAGAAGGGCTCGATCCGTAGAGTTGCACAAAGCAGGAAACCAAGGACACGCCATAGGCGTGTTTTTTGTTATTTGCGCTGGCGCAAAGACAGAATACCCTGATCCAGATATCTTTGGGGCAATGGACGTACCAATGATCGACCTCCAATTGACTGTTGATAAAGTGCTGCAAAGATGGCCGAAGACTTTTTCCGTCTTTATGAAGCATAAAACGAAATGCGTAGGGTGTTTCATGCAGCAATTCTGCACACTCAAAGATGTGGCAGAGACTTACCAGCTCTCCGCGGAGAAATTGATCGATGAACTCAATAATGTGTCCAATGAAGGAAATAACCAAAGGAGTATCCGATGAAGAATTTTTATAAACTGTTCGTTTTGTTCTTGACAATCTCTGTCCTGCTCTCCGCCTGTGGGGGCAGCGCCAAAACGGAAACCACGTCGATGTCCGAGGGGAGACTGGTGGAATATTCGCTTCTGAGCACCATGCTGGACGGCCAGATGGCTTTCGTGGGTGTTGGCGGCGGCATCGATGGCGTCAAAAACCCGACCCTGAGCGCCAATGTCGGTGATACAGTCCGGGTCACGCTCACCGGCGGGGATGCCGTGGAACATGATGTCGCCTTCCCGGATTTCAATGCAAAGTCTGAACATATCGCGGGCAAAGGGTCGACCTCGACCTTTGAGTTTGTCGCAGACAAACCAGGCACCTTTGCCTACAACTGCCTGCTCGCAGGGCATAAGGAAGCTGGCATGATCGGGAAATTTGAGGTGACAGGCAGTGCCCTGAGCGATGCAAACTCTTCCTCCGCCCCTGTATCCGGCAGCGCTGTTGTGACCGGACCGGTTGTTGTCAGCAATGACCCCACCACTGGTGCAGATATCGTGCGTGACCCGACAGAAATCCCCGCCCAGATCCAGACAGGCCTGCGCGAACCGCAGACTGTGCGTATCGACCTGGAAACGGTTGAAATCGAGGGACAGCTTGCCGACGGGACAACCTACAAGTATTGGACCTTCAATGGCAAGGTACCCGGTCCCTTCTATCGTGTACGCGTGGGCGACACCATTGAAGTTCACCTCCGGAACCTGACCAACAGCACCATGGCGCACTCCGTAGACTTCCATGCTGTGACGGGACCTGGCGGCGGCGCGACGATGTCCCAGACCGCTCCTGGAGAAGAGACAATGTTTACTGCGAAGGCGCTGAACCCTGGTCTGTTCGTGTACCACTGCGCTACGCCAATGGTTGCCGAGCACATTGCCAACGGTATGTATGGCTTGATCCTGGTGGAGCCTGAAGAAGGTCTGCCCCCGGTTGATCGTGAGTTCTACGTCATGCAGGGTGAACTGTATACCAACGAAGCCTTTGGTTCCACCGGTTTACTGACCGAAAATGTACCGGCGTTGCTCAACGAAGATCCCGAATACCTGGTCTTCAACGGAGCAGTCGGCGGACTGACCGAGCAGAAGCCGCTCAAGGCAAATGTCGGCGAGACCGTACGTATCTTCTTCGGCGTAGGTGGGCCCAATTTCACATCGTCCTTCCACGTCATCGGCGAGATCTTCGACCGGGTCTACGATCAGGCCTCACTCACCTCCCCTGCCCTGACGAACATCCAGACGACCACCGTTCCGCCAGGTGGCGCCACGATGGTGGAATTTGATCTGGAAATCCCCGGCAGGTACATCCTGGTCGACCATGCACTCGCACGGTTACAGCGTGGACTGGCAGGCTTCCTGATAGTTGAAGGTCCGGAGAATTCTGAAATCTATCACGGCACGCCATCCGGCGACAGCGGACACTAGAAAATTAAATTTCAACAAGCCCCGCACGTTGTGCGGGGCTTTTGATGTTACTTTAATTGTGATGATTGGCTCAGCAGCTGGGCAAATTCAAGCAACTCTTTTTCAGTTGAAGAAGAGACCGTCTCCTGGCTTCCAAGCCCCACAAACTCGAGTGTCACAACCATGCGGTCTGAAACTCCTTTGGGATCAGACGCATCGATAACCACGGTGCCATAATCCTGCACCCATTCATCCAGCTTTGCGAGATCTGCTTCGGATAAAATATCGAGCAGGCGCTCTTCAGCGTATTCACCACCCTTGCAGGAATTCTTATGAACCTCACCGGAGAGGTAGACTGTCAGGTAGTCACAAAATCCTGCAATACCGCCTTCGCGTTTCCATCTCATCAGAACAGTTGCCGGGCGAAGTTGTGTGCCGTCTTCGTTCGTGCGGTATTCCACCTCCCTGCCATTCGCCTCCAGGATGATGCGAAAACCAGGCGTAATCGCTTGGGTACACATCACACCCTCTTCCTGAACACCGAGACACCCATCCGGCCAATCCACGGCTTCGGTCGAGACCAATTTTACACTTTCTACAGACAAGCCCAGATTCTCAGAGAGGGCCGTGATCGCCGCAAGTTGTGCTGGCGTCAAATCCACGGGCAAATGGGTCGGCGTGGGCTCCAGGTCAGGGCCGGAAGGTTCCTCTGTCGGCGCAGAGTCCGGGACACAGGCTGTAACCAGCAGCATAGCCAGTGTGAATATAAGCAAAGCCATTTTCATTCTCACTCCTTCTGATCTGATAGACGCCTACTCCGTGGGTAATGTTCCGAATAAATGTATAATCGGCGCATGCGCTATCACTTATTATTGTTTCTTTTGCCGTTGATTGTAACAGCCTGCGGGCGCCGAACACAGGACCCGAACATTCTTATTGATCAAGCCGTTGCCGCAACACTGGCTGCCATGCCCCGGCCCACGTCGGTCTCTATCCCCATCCCCACGCCTTTTCCCTCGCCTACACCCTTCGACCTAAATGGATTGTTTTGTGAATATCAATTTTGCATTGGTCATCCAGCCGATATGGCATTCTACGACGTCAGTGCTGCCACCAGCAATCAGGGGACTCCCAGCACGTATCAGACCGGCTTGATGGCTTCTTACAGTGGTGGTCTTGTACTTCAATTACTGTGGCAGTTTTCCCCCGGTACTGCTGATCCGAGTTTCCTGCTTAATCTTATTATCGAAGACGGAGCCGATACGACTGTGGGTGCGCAGGAGGTAAAGCTGATACGCGATATGAACGTTGTGTATACTCCGATCACGACCATCGCCACACCTATCCTTCCCTTTGGCGCAGCTGCCGCCTGGACCTGCGGCGACCGCGTCTTTGCCTGGAAAGTGTACACTGCCGATCAAGCCTCCGCCCAAGGACTATTCGAGAGCGCCCTGGCGCGCTTCACCTGTAAAAGATGAAAAAGTCTTTCACTACGCCAGGCGCGCGATCATAAATCGAAGCGAATATCCGCGCCTCTTCTCATCACTCCTCGCATTTATTTTGTAGAATCGTTAGGATGTAACCTTTTCCTGCTTGTATTTGAGTTGACAAATTGCTATAATTAAGGGAGCTTTAATCCAGATTAGAATGAAGTAAATCGAACAGACCGACCATCACCGGGCGGAATGCAAAGTCATGGGTCTGTGGGCGTTTGGCGGAGTGCCGGTTCCCAGCCATCCCAAGAGGCAATCTTCTGCGACTTCGTTTCTTTTGAGCGAAAGGAGGTGACTTGCCGCGATAAATCAGATGCACCTAAATGTTTTACAGACTCAAAATCCAACTGCTCAACGCGCCAAACACCACCTGAACAGGAGGTCTCAATCACTCGTTGAACGTATCGTGGTCCTTTAATGATCGATCGGTTTTGATCTATAGGAGTGCACTATCATGAACGAACCTTTGCGTAGAGGAATTCGTATGACGCTCCTCCTTGCCCTGCTTCTCGCCCTTGTCTCCACAAATTCGCCGGCGGGCGCAGGTCAGGCATCTCAATCCGGTAAGGAGAATACCGGAGTGAATGCGAATTCAAGCGGGACGATTATTGAAAGCGTAAAGATCAATGGGCTTATCCAACCGGGCGACCCACCCGGCATTGATCCCAACTTAATAAAGCGTTTGAAAGAAAATGCTCGGGGAGCTGTTTCCATCAGCACCAAGAAGAGCACTGAGTTCGCCAGTTTCGTGCGCGTCAGCAAGGGCGGTGACCTGCATCCTGGCAATCAGGACAAAACACCCAATGGCAAGGCCTACGGCTTCTTCGCCCAATACGGGGGCCTCTTCGGAATCAAGGATGCGAATAGCGAATTGACCCCACTCTCATCATTCACGGATAGCCGCGGCGCCACTCACATCTCATACCAACAGGTCTACAATAGAGTGCCCGTCTTCGCGGCGATCCTCCAGGCTCACGTGGACTCCAACCAGGCGCTCACGGCCATGAACGGGGTTTTCGTCCCCGATATTAGTGTTGATACTGCTCCAGCGTTTAGTGGAGATCAGGCGGCCGAGCGAGCCATTGCCGATGTAACAGCTAATCCGCCTCAGAATGAAGTCAGCGGAGCCTCGCTGGACGTTTCTGGGCTCTCAACTTCCGGATCAACTCTCTATGTCTATCGGGATGGATTGATCCAGGACGTACAGGGACCGAACCTCCTGGTCTATGAGGTTGAAGTAACCAACGGCAGCAACGTAAACGAGAAGGTTTATGTCGATGCCCATAGTGGCAAGATCGTGAACCGCATCTCGCAGGTGGAGGATGCCTTGTTCCGCATCGTTTATGAGCAGAACACAGGCAACCAGGTCTGGCAGGAAGGCGATGCCTTTCCTGGTACATTGAACCAGGATCAGCAGAACATCGTCAACTTCAGCGGTCAGGCTTACTACCATTTCTTCAACGCCTTCGGTCGCGACTCTTACGATGCCGCAGGCGCGCAAATGCGAACTGTCAACAATGATCCCACGATTGCCTGCCCCAACGCCAACTGGAATGGCATTACGACGAACTACTGCAATGGAGTGACTTCAGATGACGTTGTCGCCCACGAATGGGGCCATGCATACACCCAGTTCACACACAATCTGATCTATCAATGGCAACCGGGCGCATTAAATGAGTCCTATTCGGATATTTGGGGAGAGACCGTAGATTTGATTAATGGCATGGGTACCGATTCACCGGGCCCAGTCCGCACGGTGAATGCCTGCTCTACCCACACCACCCCAGTTCCACAACTCACTATTAACAGTCCGGCCTCGATCGCCGGTAACTATTTAGCGGCTGGCGCGGCGTTTGGTCCGCCACTGAGCAACCCCGGCGTTACAGGCAATGTGGTGCTGGCCGACGATGGCGCTGGCGCCACTAGTGACGCTTGTACTCCCCTGGTCAACGGCGGGGCGATTGCTGGAAATGTTGCCTTGGTCGATCGGGGTACCTGCACCTTTGCGGTGAAGGTGAAGATCGCCCAGGATGCCGGCGCGACGGGGGTCATTGTGGCCAACAGCGCGACCGGGGCGTTCGGCACCATGGGCGGGGCTGATCCAACAATTACAATTCCCTCTCTTATGGTCACATTTGCCAGCGGCAATACAATCAAAGGCGAATTGGCCAACGGCGTCAACGCGACGCTGCACGTGGCGGGTGGGGGCGCTCCAGAAGACTCCTACCGCTGGTTAATGGGCGAAGACGCCACAGCCTTCGGCAGTGCCATCCGCGATATGTGGGCTCCCACCTGCAAGTCTGACCCGGGCAAGGTAACGGACGCGGAATATCAGTGCACTCCGGGAGATGGCGGCGGTGTCCACACCAACTCGGGTGTGCCCAACCACGGCTATGCACTACTGGTGGACGGCGGCACCTACAATGGACATACGGTCAATGCTATTGGGCATGTCAAGGCTGCGCACCTTTACTGGCAAGCCCAGTCTGTTTACCAGACGCCCACCACCAATTTCAACGACCATGCGGATGCACTGCAATCCTCCTGCCAGGACTTGATCGGTGTTCCACTGGAAGGCTTAAGCATATCCACTACACCTGCGGGACCCTCCGGGCAATCCATCACAGCCGCCGACTGCGCGGCCGTGGACGAAATGATTGCGGCCGTCGAGCTGCGCACTGACCCGGCCGCGCAGTGCAACTTCCAACCTCTACTCAGGCAGAACCCGCCTCCGTTATGCACGAACCAGCGGAACCCACCTGTTATCTACCTTGAAGACTTCGAGGATGGATTGACCGGCTGGACTCTGACGAACCAGGGTGTCTACTCCGGTTGGCCAGGTCTGGATTGGACGCAGTCAACTACCCTTCCGGGTGGACGCATAAGCTCGGCTGCCTTTGCGGTCGACCCGGATGCGGGCAACTGCGACCAGGGTGCCGGAGATATCTCGGGCAGGATGAGCCTTGAAAGTCCACCTATTCACATTCCCACCAGCAATACGCTTAGCCCGCGTCTGACCTTTGAACATTACGTGGCGTCGGAGTTTACATTCGATGGCGGCAACCTGAAGATCAGCATTAACGGCGGAGCCTACACACTGGTTCCCTCGTCCGCCTACACCTTCAACGCCTACAACACGACGCTCCAGCCCACTAATCCGTTGGCAACACAGCCCGGATTCAGTGGCACGGACGGTGGCCAGGTTACCGGAAGTTGGGGGCAGTCACAGATTAATCTGGTTGCGGTGGGAGTCAAGCCGGGCGATACCATCCGCTTGCGCTTTGACTTCGGGATGGATGGCTGTGCAGGAATCGATGGCTGGTACGTGGACAATGTAAAAGTCAGTGCATGCAACCTCAGGAAATGAAACTGAGATCCACATCCAATCGTCCAAATGAAGTAGACCAGGACGCCGGCTTTCGCCGGCGTCCTTCTGTATGGCTCTTGCCTTGTATGGAGCACTACTATGTCACCAGGATCAGAGATTTTCGCACCCTCGTTGTAGAATGGGAAAGTCGGGTGCATGAACTTTACAGATATTTTGGAGCCTCGCAGAAAACTAGACACAGCGCTACAATTTGGGGGGCACATGTCAGTATCACGACTTTCATATGAGGTATTACCCGCTGGACAATAGATAACGAGAAAGGAAAAACATGGTCACAGAAACAGAGCTCCAGTTACTCAGATCCCGGGTCAACGAACTGGAAGATCGCCTGAAGTTCCTGTACCGACGGCTGAACATTGAATACGCGGACCCGCATTCCGATCCATCGCTCTCACCCCAGATTCAGGAGGCCCTGCAACGCGGTAACAAGATCGAAGCCATCAAGCTCTACCGCGAATTCACTGGCGTCGGGCTTGCGGAAGCCAAGCAAGTAATCGATCGCGCCGAACAGTTCATCAAGTAAATACGGCTATGCCTCATAAAGCGCAGATAGCTGATGTGCTTGCGTGACTATTCGATCGGCAGGCTAAGCAGGAGGACCAAACCATGTCTACTGTTTTCTTCACCACCGGCAACAAGCCGCGTGCGATCGTATCCATCCGCCGCACCTCGGCGGGGCAGCCGCAGCCTCTGAACGATGCCGTCCCCGACGGCGACACCGCCGGAATTCATCTGCAGGGGAGTGTTTCGGTCCGCTTTCTGGGAGTCGATTCGCCCGAGAAAAGTATTGACTTGATTGTTGCCCAAGGCGGAAATAATCTCGATTCACCACAGTGGGAGAGCTATCTCACAAATCCATTTGCGGCTCAATATGGGACATTCAAACTCGACGAGGATCTGGTCGTCCACTTGACGACTCGCATTGGTCCCGGCGCGGCCGCCAATCATTTTATCCATGCAAAGAATGCCCAGACCGCGTTGATCGACCTCATTGAGGCCGATATGGTTGAGCTTGGACAGGACTCAAGCACATTCCGCTACTTCATCGCGTTTTCTTTCGAGGTGTTTGATTCCAATGGAAGGTTTCTGGCATTCATCAATCGCAACCAGCCTGACGCGAACCTTCCCGCCCCGCGTCCCCTTCCCTACAATGAAAGGATCCTGCAGAAAGGCGCAGCCCTGCCCTATTTCATCTGGCCCAATATCGATCCATTCCGCGACGTCTCTCTGCTCGAGGCTGTCATCTCGCCGGGAATGGCAAGGCGGGTTGCCGAGGCCACTCCTGCTTTACGCCGCGCCCGCGAGTTTGTCCGCCAGGCGCGTCTGAATGGTGATGGAGTCTTCAATCCAACGAACCCGCTGCGTTTCGAGGCATTTGAAATCCGCTATCTCGGCAGACGAGAACCACCCAGTCGCGCCGTCATTGACCTCAGCCGCGATGACGATGTCATCCTGCGGCCGCAGAGCTACTTTCGCATTCCGTTTCCCGAAGACCGCCTGTTCATCCCGGCCCCGTTTATTCCGTTATTTGTCTCGCGCGGCTGGCGCCTGGAAGGCTGGAGTTAGGGCGAACGCGAAGACCAGCATGGTTTTGCCGGTGTACTAGTCTCTTTTCTTCGCTTCCTGCCATAAAGATTCCATCTCCGCGAGAGCAAGAGAAGACAGACCGCGCCCTTGATTTTTTGCCCCCTGTTCCACATAGGCAAAGCGCTTCTTGAACTTCAGGTTGGTCCCGCG
>Ga0114129_10003082_pt1 | contig 23393 bp, 17 predicted proteins | sample RhiMetdeltSRZDD1_FD_80071 | JGI IMG/M metagenome (GOLD analysis project Ga0114129, IMG submission 80071) | Populus rhizosphere microbial communities from Tennessee, USA - Rhizosphere MetaG P. deltoides SRZDD1 (version 2) (version 2) | ecosystem: Host-associated > Plants > Roots > Rhizosphere >...
GAGCTATGGGTACGGGGAGCGGGCGGGGGGGCTGGGCGACGACGTGGCGGAGGTGGGCTGCACGCGCGTCGAGGTGGTGGGGCGGACGGAGCAGCCCTACGTGCCGTCGTGGGGCTACCAGGTCACCAGCTACTTCGCCCCCACGGCCCGCTACGGCGACCCCGACGGCTTCCGCGACCTGGTGGACCACCTGCACCGCCAGGGCATCGGGGTGATCGTGGACTGGGTGCCGGCCCACTTCCCCCGCGACGAGTGGGCCCTGGCCCGCTTCGACGGCACCGCGCTGTACGAGCACGCCGACGTCCGCCAGGGCGAGCACCCCGACTGGGGCACGCTCGTGTTCAACGTCGGCCGCAACGAGGTCCGCAACTTCCTCGTGGCCAGCGCCCGCTACTGGCTGGAGGAGATGCACGTCGACGGCGTCCGGGTCGACGCGGTGGCGTCGATGCTCTACCTCGACTACTCGCGCCAGGAGGGCGAGTGGGTCCCGAACCGGCACGGAGGCCGGGAGAACCTGGAGACCATCGCATTCCTCCAGGAGATGAACACGGTCGTGCACCGGGACGTGCCCGGCGTGGTGACGGTGGCCGAGGAGTCCACCGCCTGGGGCGGCGTCACCCGGCCGGCCGACGCCGGCGGCCTGGGGTTCAGCCAGAAGTGGAACATGGGCTGGATGCACGACACGCTGTCGTACTTCTCGACCGACCCCCTGTACCGGCAATGGCACCACGACCTGCTGACGTTCGGGCTGACCTACGCCTGGTCCGAGAACTTCGTGCTGCCGCTGAGCCACGACGAGGTCGTGCACCTGAAGGGGTCGCTGCTGGGCAAGATGCCGGGCGACCAATGGCAGCGCTTCGCCAACCTGCGGGCCCTGTACGCCTGGATGTGGTCGCACCCCGGCAAGCAGCTCCTGTTCATGGGGGCCGAGCTGGCCCAGGAGCGGGAGTGGAGCCATGACCGGGAGATCGACTGGTTCCTGCTGGAGGACCCGCTGCACCGGGGCGTCCGGGACCTGCTGCGCGAGCTCAACCGGGTCGAGGTGGCCCAGCCGGCGCTGTGGTCGGCGGACACCGTGCCCGCGGGGTTCGGTTGGCTGGACGCCGACGACCGCACCAACTCCGTGTATGCGTTCCTGCGCACCGGCCCCCACGGCACCGGCGCCACCGGCGAGCGGGAGGGGGTGGTGGCGGTCGTCGCCAACCTGACCCCGGTGCCCCGCCACGGCTACCGGCTCGGGCTGCCGCGGTCCGGACGCTGGGTGGACGCGCTCAACACCGACGACGAGCGCTGGGGTGGCAGCGGCGTCGTCCAGCCGGAGGTCACGACCGACGGGACGCCGTGGCAGGGCCAGCCGGACTCGGCGGTCCTGACCCTGCCGCCGCTGGGGGTGCGCTGGCTGGTCCCCGGCGACTAGGAGCGACGGCGCCCGGCGGCGGGCGCGGGAAGGCGGGTGAGCGATGCGAGCGGTGGTGCACGACCGGCACGGGCCCCCCGACGTCCTGCGGCTCGAGGAGGTTCCGGACCCCACGCCCGGGCGCGGCGAGGTGCTGATGCGTGTCAACGCGACCACGGTCAACCGGACGGACTGCGGGATGCGCAGCGCGAAGCCGTTCTTCGTGCGGGCTGTGGCGGGGCCGCTGCGGCCGCGGTGGCGGATCCTGGGCAACGAGTTCGCCGGGGAGGTGGTGGCGCTCGGGCCGGGCGTCACCCGCTTCGCGGTGGGCGACCGGGTGTTCGGGTGCGATCAGCGCAGGTTCGCGGCCAATGCCGAGCTGAAGACGATCGGCGAGGACGACCCGGTCGCGCTCGTGCCCGAGGGCATGACCGGCGTGGACGCTGCGGCGGTATGTGACGGGTTCATCCTGGCGCACACGTGCCTGCGCGCCTCCGGCGTGGAGGCCGGGCAGCGGGTCATGGTCTACGGCGCCTCGGGCTCCATCGGCACGGCCGCGGTGCAGCTCGCCCGCCACCTCGGCGCCGACCTGACCGCGGTGTGCGACGCGGCACGGGTCGACCTGGTGAGTTCGCTGGGAGCCGACCGGGTGATCGACTACACCCGCGAGGACATCACCGCGGAGGGGCCGGTCTACGACCTCGTGTTCGACGCCGTCGGCAAGAGGTCGTACCGGACGTGCCGGCCCCTGCTGAAGCCGGGCGCCACCTACACGACGACCGACCTCGGGTACCTGTGGCACAACCCGCCGCTCGCCCTGGCCAGTCGCTGGGTCGGCCCCCACCGGGTCCGGCTGCCGATCCCCCGCTACCGGCGGGAGCAGGTGCTGCAGGCGAAGGACCTGATCGAGGCGGGCGAGTACCGGGCCGTCGTCGACCGGACGTACCCGGTCGAGGACATCGTCGAGGCCACCCGCTACGTGGAGACCGGGCAGAAGACCGGCAACGTGGTGATCACGGTCGGGAAATGAGGAAACCGATTTCGTCCTAGCCGCCGCGACGGTGGTAGGCAGGGGTCGTCGTGTTCGGTGACGTCCCCCCTCAGCCGGCGGACGACGACGAGCGCAGCCTGCTCACCCCGCAGTTCGCCGTCGTCATGCTCGCGTCCTTCGCCTACTTCACGGCGCTGGGCGCCCTGCTGCCGACCGTGCCACGCTTCGTCGAGGACGAGCTCGGGGGCGGGGGCGTGCAGGTCGGCATCGGCGTGGGCGCCTACGCCGTGTCGGCCGCCCTGCTGCGCCCGTGGGTGGGGCGGATCGGGGACACCCATGGCCGGCGGGTCCTGGCGGTGGTGGGCGCGCTCGTGGTGGCGGTGTCGATCGTCTGCTACGCCCTGGCCACCGAGCTGTGGATGCTGGTCGTGGCCCGGCTGATCACCGGCGCGGGCGAGGCGGCCGTGTTCGTGGGGGTGGCCACCGCCGCCCAGGACCTGGCGCCCGACCACCGGCGGGGTGAGGCGGCGTCCTACTTCTCGGTGGCGCTGTACGCGGGCCTGGCGGTGGGCCCGCCGATCGGCGAGTCGCTGGTCGGGCACGGGTTCACCACGCTGTGGCTGGTCATCGCCGGCTTCGCCGCCCTGGCCGCGCTGACCGCGCTGTGGATCCCCCGTGGCAAGACCGTGCCCGCCGAGGAGCTGGGAGACCGGCCGTTCCTCCAGCCCGACGCCCTGTGGCCGGGGTTGATCCTGTTCCTGGGGCTGATCCCGTTCACGGCCTTCGCCGCGTTCGGCCCGCTGTTCGCCGACGACATCGGCCTCGGCAGCGTGGGAGGGGTCTTCGGCCTGTACGCGGGCCTGGTCCTGGTCATCCGCATCGTGGGGGCCCGCCTGCCCGACCGCCTGGGCTGGCAGCGCGGCTCGACGATCGCCCTCTTGGGCGTGACCGCCGGCATCTGGCTGATCGCGGCGTGGGGGACCGTGCCCTCGATCTGGGTGGCGGCCGTGGGACTGGCCCTCGGCATGTCGCTCATGTACCCGTCGCTGTTCACGGCGGTGATGGGGGCCGCTCCCGAGGAGGAGCGCAGCCACGCGGTCGGCACGTTCTCCGTGTTCTTCGACCTGTCGCAGGGCTTCGGGGCGACGCTGATCGGCGTGGTCGTGTCACTGTCGTCGGGGAACGAGCGGGCCGGGTTCGCGGCGGCGGGGCTGCTGTCGTTCGGGGGCCTGGTGGCGCAGTGGCTGCTACGGGACCGGATCGGGCACGGGATCGGAGACGACGCTCCGGAGGAGGCGACCACCCCCGCCGGGTGATCCGCCGGCCGGAGCCCGCCGCTTCCCTGGGCGCATGATCGGCCAAGCGCTCGGCCAGGTCCTGACCCAGGCGATCGGCATCGCCATCAGCCCGGTGCCGATCATCCTCGTCATCGTCGTGCTGTTCAGCCGGCGGGCGACGACCAACGCGGCCGCGTTCCTGGGCGGCTGGGCGGTGGGCGTGCTGGCCGTGTTCCTGATCGCCTCGGCCGCCGTGGACGGGACGACCGACGACGGCCCGTCGGACAGCCAGGGCGTCATCCAGCTCGTTCTCGGACTGCTGTTCCTGGTGCTGGCGGTGCGGCAGTGGCGGAGCCGTCCGGCGCCGGGCACCACGTCGGAGCCGCCCGCCTTCCTGGCCAAGGTCGAGACCATGGGCCCGGCCGTCGCGCTCGGTCTCGGGCTGCTGCTGTCCGCGGCCAACCCCAAGAACCTGGCGCTGCTGGTCAGCGCCGGCGCCGAGGTCGGCGACCTGAGCCTGGACGCGGCCGAGCTGGCGGTGGTGGCGGTGGTCTTCCTGCTGATCACCACGATCGGCGTGGCCGCACCGGTGGTGCTCACGCTGGCGCTCGGGGACCGGGCCCCGGGCATCCTGCACGGCTGGCAGGACTGGCTGTCCCGCAACGACCATGCCGTCATGCTGGTGCTGTTCGCGGTGCTGGCGTTCAAGATGCTCGGCTCGGGGATCGCCACCCTCAGCGCGTAGGGTCGGCCGATGGCCGACGTCGTCTTCGTCCTCCACGGCCATTTCTATCAACCGCCCCGCGAGAACCCCTGGACCGAGGTGGTGCCACGCCAGCCGACGGCGGCCCCGTTCCACGACTGGAACGAGCGGATCACGGCCGAGTGCTACCGCCCCAACGGCTGGGCCCGTGTCCTCGACGATCACGGCCGCATCCTCGCCATCGTCGACAACTACCGGCGGCTGTCATTCGACATGGGCCCGACGCTGCTGTCGTGGCTGGAGGACCGTGCCCCCGAGACCTACGACCGGATCGTGGCCGCCGAGCGGGTCGCCCGCCGGGCCATCGCCCAGGGCTACGGGCACGCCATCCTGCCGCTGTGCAACGACCGTGACCTGCGGACGCAGATCCGCTGGGGGCTGGCCGACTTCCGCCATCGCTTCGGCCGCCAGGCGGAGGGCCTGTGGCTGCCCGAGACCGCGGTCGACGATCGGGTGCTGGCCGCTCTGGCGGAGGAGGGTGTGGGCTTCACGATCCTCGCCCCGAGCCAGATCGCCGCGGTGCGGGATCCGGGCGGCGGCTGGGAGCTCGCCGAGGCCCGCGACGGGACCCGGCTGCCCGGGACGCTGCGGTGGCCTCATCCCACCCGCCCCGACCTCGGCGTCGACCTGGTGGTCTACGACGGGCCGATCTCCCACGACGTCGCCTTCGGCGGGTTCCGCAGCCAGGTGGTCCTCGACCGCATCGTCGAGGGGTCGAAGGGCGATCTGGTGTCCGTCGCGTGCGACGGCGAGTCGTTCGGCCATCACCACGCCTACGCGGACCGGGGCGTCGCCTACGCGCTGGCGGTCGAGGCCGACCAGCGGGGCGTCCACCTGCCCCGACTGGCCGACTGGCTGGCCGTCCACCCGCCCACCCACGAGGGCCGGGTCCACGTGTCGGCGTGGTCGTGCGCCCACGGCACCGCCCGGTGGATGGAGGACTGCGGCTGCCACACCGGCGGGGAGCCCGGCTGGAACCAGTTGTGGCGGGGGCCGCTGCGGGCGGCGCTCGACCGGGTTCGGGACTGGGCGGTCGAGGTCTTCGAGCGGCGCGGCCCGGCGGTCCTGCGCGACCCGTGGGCGGCGCGGGACTCGTACGTCGAGCTCGTCCTGGGCGCCACGACGACCGACGACTTCACGGCCGCCCACATGGTCGACCCGAGCGACGAGGACGCCGTGGTCACCGCGCTCACGCTGCTGGAGAGCCAGCGCCACGCCCTGCTCATGTACACGTCGTGCGGCTGGTTCTTCAACGACCTGGCCGGCATCGAGACCGTGCAGATCATGCGGTACGCGGCCTGCTGCTGCGACCTGCTGGCCGAGCTGGGCGAGCCGGCCCCGGTCGACGACGTGCTGACCACGCTGGCCGAGGCCCGCAGCAACGACCCCGCGGAGGGCGACGGTCGGCAGATCTGGCACCGCCACGTCGACACCAGCCGCGTCGACCCCGGGCGGGTGGCTGCCCACTTGGCACTCACCGACCTCCTGGCCGGGGACTCGGCCGCCGAGCACATCGCCGGCTTCGAGCTGGAGCGCGAGGTGCACGAGACCGTCGACCGGGGCGGGGTGGCGGTGTGCGCCGGCCGGGTGGCGATCACCCATCGACGGACGCGGCGCCGCACCCGCTGGGCCTACGCCGCGGTCCACCTGGGCGGGCTGGAGGTCTTCGGGGCGGTCCGGCCGGCGGCCGACGGCGACCGGGACGCCCGGGACGTGGCCGCCCTGGTCGGGGACACCAGGCGGGGCAGCCGGGTCACCGGCCTGCTGCGGATGGTGCTGGACCGCTTCGGGCCCCGGGAGTTCGGCCTGGAGAGCGCCCTGCCCGGGGTGGACGAGGACCTGCTGCGGGCCACGGCCCAGGGCCTGGCCGACCGGTTCGTGGCCGCCTACGACCAGCTCCGGTCCGACCACCACGACACGCTCGCCGCGCTGGCGGTGGCCGGCACGCCGCTGGCGCCCGAGCTGCGGGGCCCGATCGAGCTGGCCCTGGCCCGGCGGCTGGAGGGCGCGCTCGCGGCCGCGGTCACGTCCCGGGACCCGGCCGCCTACCGTGCCGTGCGGGCGCTGGCCCGGGAGGCCCGGGAGGAGGGCGTGCGCCTGTCGTCCCCGGCGGCCGCAGCCACGCTGACCGCAGCGCTGACCCGGGCGGTCGACGAGGCCGCGGCCCGACCCGACCGGTCGGCGGTGGAAGCGGCCGGCCGGCTGGTCACGCTGGCCCGGGAGCTGGCGCTGGACGTGGACATGGACGCCGCCCAGGAGCGCATCCACGAGGCCCTACGGCCGGGCAGCGAGGACGACGCCGACCGCGAGCTGCTGGTCCCGCTGGCCCGGCGGCTGGGCGTGTCGTCCCGCCCGATCGACGTCCACGGCTGACGCGGGCTGGGGTGGGGCCGGCCTACCGCGTCGGTAACCTCGGCCGCCGTGGCCACCGACGTCCAGACCTGCTACCGGCACCCGGACCGCCGGGCCGGCGTGCGCTGCCAGCGTTGCGACCGGCCCATCTGCCCCGCGTGCATGAACCAGGCGTCGGTCGGCTTCCACTGCCCCGAGTGCGCCCGCGGCGGCCGCCAGAAGGTCATGACAGGCCGCCAGCTACGGACTCAACCGGTGGTCACGATGGCGCTGGTGGCCGCCAACCTGGCCATCTTCATTGCCGATGCCATCTCGCAGGGGCGGCTGACCAACGACCTGGGGGAGTGGGGTCAGAAGGGCGCGCTGTTCGGTCCTGCGGTGGCGGCCGGCGACTGGTGGCGGCCGATCACGGCCGGGTTCCTCCACATCGGCATCTTCCACGTCGGCCTCAACATGTTCCTGCTGTGGCAGCTCGGGTCGCTGCTGGAGCCGGCGATCAAGAAGGCGTCGTTCACCGCGCTCTACATGCTCTCGCTGCTCGGCGGGTCGTTCCTCGTGCTGCTGATCTCGCCGGACTCCGTCACCGTCGGGGCATCGGGGGCGGTGTTCGGCCTGATGGGGGCCGCGTTCGTGGCCCTGCGGTCGCGGGGCATCGACCCCTTCTCCACCGGCATCGGGCCGCTGATCGTCATCAACCTGCTCTTCACGTTCGCCGTGCCCAACATCTCGATCGGCGGCCACATCGGCGGCCTGGTCGCGGGCGCGGTCGGCGGGCTGATCTTCTGGGAGTGGGCGCCGCGGCTGCCGCCGAAGTCCCCGGTGCCGCTGATCGCGTGCGTGGCGCTCGCCGTGGCTCTCTACGCCGGCTGTCTGGTCGTGGCCTGACCCTCAACTGAAGGTCCAGCGCGTGGGCGAGCCGGTGAAATCCTCCTCCACCAGGCCGAACGCCCAGGTCGGCGCCACCCTCCACACGCCGTTGACCTCGGGGTCGGCGAACTCCGCGCCATAGTTCGTCTCGTACTTGGTGTCGAGGGCATCCATGAACACGGCGAGGCGGTCGCGGTCGAGGATCCGCTCGGCGTCGCCCTCCACGATCACCGGCTCCAGGGCGTCGTCGGTCGTCAGGGTGCAGCGCGGGTCGGCGTCCAGGTTGCGGGACTTGCGGGCCCGGAGCCCGCTGCTGAACCACAGTGCCCCGTCCATCCACACGGCCCACACGGGCATCACGTGGGGGCGGCCGCCGGCGCCCACGGTGGCCAGCCAGAAGAACGTAGACCGGGTCAGCCGCTCGACCGCCCACGACCAGGGCAGCAAGCCGCTGCCGGCCTCGGCCCCGCCGATGCCGTAGCCCGGCATGTGGGGACGGTCGGCCCGCGGCGCACCGCTTCGCTCGCTCACGTCCCGGGCTCCGAGCCGGTGACCAGGGCGGCGAACCGCCGCAGGTTGCCCCGCCAGACCGCGCGCAGGACGGGGGAGGCCGCCCCTGCGCCGACCGCGCCCCCGAGCCACCACGGGAACCGCAGGTCCTCGTCCCAGGTGAGCCGGGTGCGGCCCCGGCGGGCCCGGCGCAGCAGGAAGCGCCCGGTGCCGGTCACCAGCCCGACGTGGCGCACGCCGATGGCCCGCCGCTCGCGCCACTCGGTGACCTCCATGACGTCGGTCGTCCGCAGCGGCCCGACCCGGGTGTCGCACTCGAACGTCGTGCCGACCCCGGTGCGGCGGTCGCCGGTGAAGCGGATGGCGGCGGCGTCGGCCATCCAGGACACGTGGTCGGCGATGTCGGACAGCCGGGCCCACACCGTCGCCGGTGTGGCGTCGATGGTAGTGCGGACCCGGATGCGCCCCACCGCCGGTCCCCGCTCAGTCGAGCGGGGCGGCGGGGTCGACCGGGGCGGCCGGGTCGACCGGCGCCGCCGGGTCCACCGGCAGGGTCGTCGTGGTGGTGGCCGGGTCGGGCCTCGCCCGGGGCTGTTCGCCGGTCAGCGCGGGCACCAGCCGCTGTACCAGGGCCCCGGCCCCGGCCGGGGTCAGGCCCCGGCCCTCGAGCCGGTGGGCGTTGCCGAACTCGCCGCCGTTCGGCAGCCGGTGGGCCCAGGCGTCGAGGTCGACGATGCCGTCCTCGCGGTCGCCGACGACGTCCCGGATGATCGCGTTGAGCCGGTCGACCCGGACCGGGTCGTTGGCGGCCACGTCGGTCCAATCGTTGCCGCGTGCGCCCTGCGGGGTCAGCCGCACGTGCAGGCTGGTGGCCCACACGACCCGGTCGGCGTGCGCCAGCAGCGTCGCGTCCAGGTCGGCGAGCCGCTCCCGGAGCCAGGCGTCGTAGGCCGGGTCGCCGAGGTGGCGCCACGCCCGGTCGATCTCCCGCTCCCCCAGGTCGCCGACTCCCGGCATGACCACGACGACGTCGGGGTCGGCGGCGTCGAGCAGCTCGGGCAGGCGGGGGGCGAAGCCGGCGCAGGCGCTGTCCTCGCCGACGGTCGCGCCCGCGAGACGGACAGGCCCGGCCCCGCCGAGGGGGCAGTCCTCCGCGACGTGGGTGTGCACCCGGACCTGCTGGTCGCGGTAGGTGTCGTTCCACGTCGTGAAGCCGTCGGCCATCGTGCCGGCCAGGCTGCCGCCGACCAGCGCCACCGACAGCTCCTCGTCACCGCCCTCGGGGACGACCACGTCGAGGTCACCGGCGCCGGTGCCGTCGTCGATGGTGAGGCTGACGCCGGGCGGCGGCTGCTCGGGCAGCACGAACGCCGCCGCGGCCACGACCACCGCCCCGAGGCCGAGCGCCAGGGCCAGCTGAGGGCGGGGGAGCGCGATCCTGTTTCGCAGCGGCCGCTCGATCCCGTATGTCACCGCGGCGGCGGCCAGCAGCGTGGCGGCCAGGCGCACCACGAACAGCAGCGGGCTCGGCAGGTCGAGCCGCTCGTCGTCGATCAACAGGAACAGCGGCCAGTGCAGCAGGTAGGCGGCGAAGCTGATCGTGCCGATCGTCCGCAGCGGAAGGCTGCCGAGCACGGCGGCAGCCGGACCGGGGGCGGTCACGGCCAGCACGACGAACGCGGTCAACACGGCGTTCACGGCCGTGACCCCGCCGAACAGGTTGGTGCTGTAGAGGCTGGTGGTGTGCCACAGCCACAGCAGGCCGACCAGGGCGGCCGGGGCGCCGTAGCGGACGACCGCGATGCCCTGGCGCGTCTCGATGACCCGGCGCACCGCGGGGCTGAGCACGGCGTAGGCCAGCGCGATGCCGACCAGCAGCTCGCCGGCGCGGGTGTGGGTGCCGTAGTAGGCCAGGCCGTCGTTGCCGGACGCCCGGGCGGTCCGGAGGGCAAGGTAGAACGACGCGCCGGCCGCCAGCGCGAACAGCAGCCCGGTGGTCCTCCAGCGTCGGCCCGTCAGCTTCATCAGGCCGACGAACAGCAGCGGCACGACGACCGTGAGCTGGACCAGCAGCGACAGGGGCCACAGGTGCTGCACAGGCGACGGGTCGGTCAGCACGCTGGCGAAGCCGTCGCCGCTCAACGCGAACCGCCAGTTCAGGACCTGTCCCAGCGACGCCAGGACGTCGCCCCGGAAGCCGGGGCCGGCCCCGACCCGAAGCGTGACCTGAAGGACGACCACCAGCGCCACCGTCAGGATCAGCGGCGGCAGGATGCGGCGGGCCCGGTGCTCCCATAGGCGCCCGAGGTTCAGGCGGCCGTCCTGCGACCATTCGGCCAGCGCCAGGGTCCCGAGCAGGAAGCCGGACAGGGTGAGGAAGCTCGAGATGCCGAGGAATCCGCCACGCACGGCCTCGAAGCCGTGGTGGAAGGCCAGGATCGCCAGCAGAGCCACGGCCCGCAGGCCGTCGAAGCCGGCGACGTAGGGCAGCTCCGGCCGGGGGCCGGACTCGGTGCGGGGGGTCGTGACCCGGCCGGGCGCGGGGATGTCCGCGTCCGGCTCGAGCTCGGTCTCGGGCTCGTCCCGCCAACCCCGGTCGAGCACCGAGGTGCGCTGGCGGGATGCCGGCTCGGCCTGGGGCGCGGACCATCCTCGCACGGGGGGCTCGGGCGGCTCCGGAGACGCCGGGCGGGGCGGGGTGGACCGGGTCGGCGCCGTCGGGCCAGTCCGCATGGTCGGCGCGGGGCCCGGCGGGGGGGTGGGAGCGGAGGGCCGCCAGCCGGACAGCTCGGTCGGGTCGGACAGGTCCTGGTCCCACCGGGGCGACGGCGCGGCGGGCACGCGGTTGACGGTGGGCAGGTCGAAATGGCGTTTGCCCCGGGACTCGCCGCGTCCTCGCCGGTCCGGGCGCTCGCGCCCTGAGCGGGCCTCGGTCGGGGGCAGGTCCAGCCGAGGTTCACCGGCCCACGGGCCTGGGCTTCCGCCCCGCCGGCGGTCCGGACCGCGGTCGTCCGGCCGCGTCCCGGGCCGCGCGTCGTCGCTGCGGTCGCGCCGCGATGCGTCGTAGTCCGTCGGGGTGTCGTAGCGCTTGTCCCCGCCGCCGTCGCCGCGGGGCGAGTCGTAGCGGGCGGTCTCGTAGCGCGAGGTTCCGCCGGCATTGCCCCGCGGCGTGTCGTAGCGGGGCCTGCGGTCGCCCGTCGGGGCGTCGTAGCGCTGGTCGCCGCCGCCGTTGCCGCCGGGCGAGTCGAAGCCGGGGGGGTCGTAGCGCGGAGGTCCTCCGCCATTGGCGGGAGGCGGGTCGTAGCGCGACCTGTCGGGCCGTGCCCCGCGGGGGGCGTCGTAGCGCGAGGTCTCGCCGGCCTCCCGGTCGCCGCGGCCGGGGTCGCCTCCGGGGCCCTCGCCCGTGTCGTCGCCCCGCCAGGTGCCGAGCTGTTGCCACGGCTGTCCCGGACCGCCGTCGGGACCCTGACCGCCCTCCCGAGCTGCCCGTTCGCGCTCCCGGCGCTCGCGTGCCGCCCGCTCGGCGGTGTATCGGGTGCCCCTCCGGTCAGGCGGCGGCGGTTGGGAAGCGCTCAGCGTCGATCCTCCACGAGTACGGCAGACGGCTCCCCGGCAACGAAGCCCCGCAGCAAGCCCGGTCGTTCGGTCGAGCCACACTACCCAGCCCTGGGCGGGGGGTGCGCATCTTCGCCACGGGCCGTCTCCTCCCGTGCACCTTCGACCACTGTCTGTGGCCAACCCTAACGGCAGCCTAACGGTGCTCTACCACCTCCGTGACTCGCGAGGGCGGATCCCCTACCGTCACGGCACGCCCTTTCCCAGCGGGGCGGACGGTCGAGGCCATGGACGGCGAACGCGGGCGGGACGCCGTCCATGGCACTCCCGTCGACGCGGGGGGAAGCTCGCAGGTGGCCTTCTCCCCGTCACCTGCGGGGCGCACGCGCCGGCCGGGCGACGCCGCTGATCTGGATCGCCACGCCCCCCTCCACCAGGCGCAGCGGCGCGCCCCGGTCGGCTCGGCTGTCGAGCAGTTCCTCTGCCGCCCTCCGGACCTGGGCCGCCAGGCCGATGGCCAGCCCGTCACCCGCCAGGTCGGCCATGCGGTGCTGGCCCAGCCGCTCGGCCACTGCGGCCCGCACCGGTGCAGCGTCGTACGCCAGGCCGAAGTCGATGCGGACCCGCAGCTCGTCGGCCACCTCGGCGGTGGCGCCGAGCAGCACGGCCGCCTCGTCGACGGCGTCCTTGGCCAGGAGCATCTCGGCCAGCATCCCCGCGGCCGTGACCGCGTCGGTCGGGTCGCCCCCGCCGAGCGCTTCGCCGGTCGCGGCCTGGAGGAGGGCGATGCAGCGCTGGTCGTCGCCGGCCCTGCGGGCCAGCGTGGCCATCCCGACCAGCGCCGTGCCCACGATCCGCCGGTCGCCGACCTCGACGGCCCGGTCGTGCGCCAGCCGGAACGCCTCCGTCGCCGCCTCCGCATCGCCCAGCGCCAGCGCGGCGTGGCCGGACCCGACCGTGGACCGCAGCCAGGTGGAGACCCGGGTCTCGGACACGAGGCGCCGGGCCTCGTCGAACGCCCGCAGCGCGCCCGTGAGGTCGCCGATCGCCCGGCGGGCGTAGCCGATGAACATGAGCGCGTGGGCCACCTCGCCGGGTCCGCCGACGGCCCTGTGCTCGGCGGCGGCCGCCTCCAGGACGGCGATCCCCGCCACCAGGTCGAGCCGACGCAGCGCCAGCAGCCCCTGGAACTCCAGCGTCGTGGCCGCCCAGTGGCGCTCGCCGAGGTCGGTGAAGGCCGTGCGGGCCCGGTCGAGCAGGGCCGAGGCCCGGTCCATGTCGACGCCCCGCCACCCGAGCCCGATCGCCATCTGGACCCGGGCGGCCGCGGCGGTGAACGCGTCACCCGCGGCGTCGGCCCGGGACAGCGCCCGGGTCGCCAGCGGCAGCTTGGCGGCGATCAGCTCGAAGGCGAACTGGGCGTGCACCGCGGAGATCTCCAGGCGGGCCCGGCGGGCGGGGCCGAGTTGGTCCGCCCGGGCCAGCAGCTCGTCGGCCCACTCCGGCGCCTCGGGCCCGGCGGCGGAGTCGCCCCAGCAGGCGACGAGATGCCGGAACAGGTCCGCGGCCATGGCGATGCCGCCGGTGTCGATCAGGCGGCGCAGCACGCTGCGGAACAGCGGCAGCTCGGCCATGAAGCGGTCGATGACCTCGGCCTGGGCCGGACTGTGGACGTTTTGCTCGAGGCCCTGGGCCAGCGTCAGGCACCAGTTCGCCAGCCGGTCGCGGGCCGCCGCCTCCTCGTCGGGGTCGAGGCGGGCGGCGGCGTGGGCCCGCACGGGCTGGAGCAGGCGGCCCCGGGTGCGCTGGGGGGCGTCGAGGACGACCAGGCTGGCGTCGGCCAGCCGGGCGATGAGGCCCCGGGCCTCGTTGGCTCCGATGCCGGCGACCGCGGCGGCCGCCGACGCGCCGAACCCGGCGGGGAACACGCTGGCCAGGGCATAGAGCTCCCGAGCGGGGGCATCGAGGCGGGCGACGGCCGCGTCGAGCGCCGCGCCCAGCCGGCGCCGCCCGGCGCCGACCGGCGGCTCGGCGTCGAGCAGTCCCGACGTGTCGGCCTCCAGGCGCCGGGCCAGTGACGCCAGGGGCTCGACCCGGGCTGACGCGGCCACGATCTCGATCGCCAGCGGCAGGCCGTCGAGGGCGCGCACGATGGTCCCGGCGTGGGACCAGTCCTCGTCGCCGGCGATCGTGCTGCCGAGCTCGTCGAGCCGGCGGGCCAGCAGCTCCCCGGCCGGCGACGCCTGCACGGCCGCCGGGGTCGCCGCCGCGTCCGGCACCTCGAGGGGGCCGAGCACGACGACGGCCTCGCCGGCGACGCCCAGCGGCACCTGGCTGGTGGCCAGGACCCGGAGACCCGGGCCGGCCTGGAGCAGCGCCAGCGCGGCCCTCGCCGCCTCCGGCGCCACGTGCTCGCAGTTGTCCAGCACGACCAGCACGTGCCGGCGCGCCAGTGCGGTCAGGGCGCGGGCCAAGGGGTCGTCGTCGCCGGCCGGGTCGCCTGGGGCGGGCGCGGCGCCGACGGCGGACGCGATCGCCGGGCCGACGTCGCCGGCACTGCCCGCGGCCAGGTCGACGACCACGACGCCGTCGGCGAACGTCGCCTGATGGGCGGCGCCCACGGTCACGGCCAGGGTCGTCTTGCCGACGCCGCCCGGCCCCACGATGGTGACCAGCCGCGCGGCGCCCAGGCGGCGGGTCACCGCCGCCCGCTCGCCCTCGCGGCCGACCAGGCCGGTGAGCGGGGCGGGCGCGGTCCCGGGTGCGGGCTGCCAGCGGGCGGCGTCGAGCGAGGGGTCCTGGAGCAGGATCGCCGTCTCCAGTCGCTGGAGCTCGGGCCCGGGGTCGAGGCCGGTGCGCTCGACCAGGACCTCGGCCGCCCGCCGGTAGGCCCGCAGCGCGTCGGCCTGGCGGCCGGCCCGGGTGAGGGCGATCATCAGCAGCGCCCAGCGGCGCTCCCGCAGCGGTTGATCGTTGACCAACCCGGCCAGCAGCGCCAGGGCCCGGTCCAGGTGGCCGGCCTCGATGAGGGCGTCTGCGTGGCGCTCCTCCGCGTTCCGGCGCTGGTCGTCGAGCGCCCGCCCCTCGGGGCCGAGGTGCGGGTCGTCCCGGAGATCGGCCAGGGCGTCGCCCGACCACAGGTCCAGCGCTGCGGCCAGCAGCTCGGCGGTCGCAGCGGGGCCGAGGCCCTCCTGCTCGGCCGCGCTGGCGTCGTCGCACAGCCGGGCGAAGCGGAGCACGTCGACCGCCGCTGGCCGGGCCCGCAGGACGTAACCGCCGGGCGCCGACTCGATGGCCACGCCGTCGACCAGGGCCAGCGTGCGCCGCAGCCTGGACACGTGGCCGTGCATCGCCGTGCGGGCGGTGGGCGGGGGACCGGTCGGCCACAGACGGCCCGCCAGGTCGTCGGACGACCACACCCGGTCCGGATGCAGGGCCAGCGACGCCAGCAGCCGGGCCGCGTGGCCGCGGAAGCCCATCTCGGCTCCCGTCGTGGTGACCAGCCGTACCGGTCCCAGCAGCCGCACCGCAACCGCGTCCGCCATGCGCCCTCCGGTGTAGCAGACCGGGGGCCTCGCCTTACCCCCGGTAGCCTGCGCCTTCGTGGCCGCGACCTGGATCGACAACCACTGCCACCTCGGCTGGGAGGACGACGAACCGGCCAGTGACGAGGGCGTCGACCGCATGGTCGCCGAGGCCCGCGCCGGCGGCGTCCAGCGCCTGATCACCGTCGGCACCGACCGGCGGACGTCGGCGGCGGCCATCGCCGCCGCGGCCCGCCACCCCGGGGTGGTGTGGGCCACGGTCGGTCTCCACCCCCACGACGCCAAGGCTGGGCTGGACGGCCTGGCCGAGCTGCTCGACGCCCCGCGCGTGGTGGCGGTGGGCGAATGCGGCCTCGACTACTACTACGAGCACTCGCCCCGGGACGCGCAGCGGGACGCCTTCGCCGCCCAGATCGCGTGGGCGCACGAGCGGGAGACGGTGCTGATGATCCACTCCCGGGAGGCGTGGGCCGACACGTTCGCCGTGCTCGACGCCGAGGGCACGCCGGCCCGCACCGTCTTCCACTGCTTCACCGGCGGTCCCGGGGAGGCGCAGGCCTGCCTCGACCGGGGAGCGTACGTGTCGTTCTCCGGGATCGTCACGTTCCGCTCGGCGGACGACGTGCGGGCGGCTGCCGCGCTGTGCCCGCTCGACCGGGTCCTGGTCGAGACCGACTCGCCGTACCTGGCGCCGGTGCCGCACCGGGGGCGGCCCAACCGGCCCGTCCTGGTCCCGCTCGTCGGGGCGGCGGTGGCCGAGGCGAAGGGGCTGCCGGTGGAGGAGGTGGCGGCGGCCACGTGGGCCAACGCCGATCGCCTCTACCGGCTGTCGTCCCCCTAGCCTCGAACCGGTGACGCTGAGTTCCCGCGAGGTGCGCGACCTGCTCTCCGAGCACGGTCTGACGCCCAGCCGGGCGCTGGGGCAGAACTTCGTGGCCGACCCCAACACGGTCCGCAAGATCGCCCGGCTGGCCCACATCGTCCCCGGCGACCGGGTGGTGGAGATCGGGCCCGGGCTGGGGTCGCTCACGCTGGCGCTGGTCGAGGCCGGCGCCGAGGTGACCGCGATCGAGCTGGACCGTCACGTCCTGCCGGTCCTGCGCGGCGTGGTCGAGCCCCACGGCGTCCGGGTGATCCACGGCGACGCGCTGTTCCTCGACTGGGACGAGGTGCTCGGCGAGGGCCCGTGGTCGCTCGTGGCCAACCTGCCCTACAACGTGGCCACGGGGCTGGTACTGGACCTGCTGGCCACCGTGCCCGCCATCGAGCGGATGCTGGTGATGGTGCAGCGGGAGGTGGGCGAGAGGCTCGCCGCCCGGGTGGGTGACAAGGCGTACGGCATCCCGTCGGTGAAGGTGGCGTACTGGGCGCAGGCCGAGGTGGTCGCCCGGGTGCCGGCGACCGTGTTCATCCCGGCGCCTCGGGTCGAGTCCGTGCTGGTGCGGATCACCCGGCGCCCCCGCCCCGCGGTCGACGCCGACCCCGACAAGCTGTTCGCCCTGGTGGCGAAGGCATTCGGGCAGCGCCGCAAGATGCTGCGGCGGTCGCTGGCGGGGATCGTCGACGCCGAGACCTTCGCGCGCGCGGGCGTCCGTCCCGAGGCCCGGGCGGAGGAGGTGTCGCTGGAGGGCTGGGCGCAGTTGGTGAACGCCGATGTGGAAAGGTGACGGTCATGAGCAATCCCCAGGACCCCTACGGCCAGCAGGACCCCTACGGTCAGCAGCAACAGGGCCCGCCCAGCTATGAGCAGCAGTACCCGCAGCAGGGCTACCAGTACGGCCAGCAGTACCCGCAGCACTCGGGCGGGCACGCGCCGCCGAAGGCGCCCCGCAAGCCGATCGACCTGGCCACGCTGGTGACGATCGGGGGCTGGGTCGTGATGGGCCTGTTCGCCCTTGCGTTCCTGTACGGGCTCACGCAGGACGACGAGTTCAGCGGCGACTTCGCCGACCGTTTCTTCGGCGGGCTGCAGAGCCTGGGCCAGGGGATCTTCTACGGGGCCGTGCTCCTGGCGGTGGGCGTGTGGTTGCGCCGGCAGCAGGCGGGGGCGGACTGACCGTCCTCCTGGCGCCGGCGAAGCTGACCGTCTCCCTGCGGGTGACGGGGGTCCGCCGCGACGGCTACCACCTGCTGGACGCCGAGATGGTCAGCCTCGACCTGGCGGACCAGCTGACGTTCTTCCCCGGGTGGGGGCTCGACGTCGTGGCGGGTCTCGACCTCGGCTACGTCGATCCGCAGGACAACCTGGTCGGCCGCGCCCTGAAGGCCGTCGGCCGGGAGGCCCGGGTCGAGCTGGTCAAGCGCATCCCCGCCGGCGGCGGGCTGGGCGGCGGGTCGTCGAACGCGGCGGCGGTGCTGCGCTGGGCGGGATGCGAGGACCTCGACATCGCGGAGTCGCTGGGCGCGGACGTCCCGTTCTGCCTGCACGGCGGGCGGGCTCGGGTGCGGGGGATCGGGGAGGTCCTGGACCCGCTGCCCTACGAGCCGCAGACGATCACGCTGGCGATGCCGCCCTTCGGCTGCTCGACGCCGGAGGTCTACGCCGCGTGGGACGCCCTCGGCGGGCCGACGGCGGACGGCCCCAACGACCTGGAACCGGCCGCCCTGCGGGTCGAGCCCCGGCTGGCGGCGTGGCGGGACGCGCTGGGCGACGCGACGGGTCGGACCCCGGTCCTGGCCGGCTCGGGCTCGACGTGGTTCGTCCGCGGCCCGTACCCCGGCGACGGCCGGATCGTCACGACGACGATCCCCCCGTACTGACGCGCAACGAGCGCCCCGGCCAGCGGGGCGCTCGGCGGTCGATGAGATCGTGGAGGTGGCGCTGCTACTTGCCAGCAGCGCGGCGCTGCCAGCGGGTGCGCTTGAGCATCTTCTTGTGCTTCTTCTTGCGCATCCGCTTGCGGCGCTTCTTGATGAGAGAGCCCATGAGGTCAGACACCCTACTGTCGCCCGGAGGCCCCCTCCAACCTGGCACGGCCCACAACCCGTGGCCCGATCGGCGCCCCCGGGCGTTACCGTGAGGCGACCGTCGGGGGTAGTTCAATCGGCAGAACAGCAGCCTTTGGAGCTGTGTGTTGCGGGTTCGATCCCCGCCCCCCGAGCCCGAATCTGCGCCGCAGGTGAGCCTGAAGAAGCGGGGGTTGGTCGGTGGCCTGGCCGGGTGCGACCGGACAGGCCTCGTGCCAGCCACGTGCCAGTGCGATCCTGGATCACTCGTCCTCGTCGCCCTGGTCGCCGTCCTGGCTGACCCAGACCATCCGTGACGACTGGCAGGCGTTGGAGGACCGCCTGAGCGCGGCTAGGCCTGATCCGTCGGTCTGCCCCGGTTGCCGGTTGGTCGCCAAAAGTGGGCGCCCGTGATCACCAACGACCCTAGGAACGGTCTCGCTGCATCGGGAACGATCAAATCGACTCCGACCACGGGGAGGTGACGCCGTGATGTGGAACGACGGCTGGGGCGGCTGGTTGTGGGTGATGCCACTGGCGACGATCGCGTTCTGCGTCGCGGTCGTCTGGCTGGTCGCCAGCCTGTTGCAGGGCCGACCCGGCGCGAACCCGACGGGAGACCAGGGCCCGGCTACACCCGAGGAGATCCTCGCCCGCCGCTTCGCGAAGGCGACCTGGTCGGGGAGAGAGGGCAGGTGAGCAGGCAGGGGCGGATCGCGTCCCGCACGCTCAGGGTGTTGCTCATCGGCATGATGGGCCTCGCCGGAGGCATGATCGTCGTCGTTCCTGACGTGGCGTCCGCGCACGCTCCCCACGACGACATCGTTCAGGTGCTCGCGTCGCCCGCGTACGCGAGTGACCGGACGGCGTTCGCGATCTCTCGGGGCTTCCTCATGCGATCGATCGACGGTGGGTCGACGTGGACACAGCTCGTCAACGGGCTCGATCGACCGAGGCCCAACCAGATCGCCGTCGCGCCGTCAGATCCGCACGTCTTGTATCTCGCTGCACCTGGTGGTGGCTTCTATCGCTCCCACGATCAGGGCTCGTCGTGGACGCGTACGTCCACCCCGGTCGCGGCCCGGGACATCGCACGGCTCGCCGTGTCACCCGCGTCGTCGAACGTCGTGTTCGCGGCTGGCAGTTCCGCCGGCCTCTACCGCACCACCAACGGGGGGAGCAGCTGGGCGGCGGTCGGCTCCTTCGGCCGTGTCACCGCGGTCGTGTTCAGCGCTAGCCGTGTCGTTGTGAGTGACGCCACCGGCGCCGTCTACGGTTCGGCTGACAACGGCGGCACGTGGGTACCGGCCACGGGGACGGTCGCCGGCGACATCGTGACGGGCGCAGCCGCTCTCGTGCCACCAGCGACCGACGGCAGCGTCTTCGTGGGCACCCAGAGTGGGCGCCTCTTCCGCTCTACCGATCGCGGGGTTTCGTTCGCCGCGGTGGGATCGGGTCTGCCCGCCGAACAGATCACGGGCATCGTGCTGTCCAGCAATTACGCCAACGATGGCACGTTGTGGCTGACAGTGTGGAACAGCGGCGTGTACCGGTCGACCAACCGCGGTGCGACCTTCTCGCGGGCGAGTGTCGGACTGGCGACTGACCCACAGGCCGTAGAGGAGAGTCGCCCTCAGTTCGGTGGCGTGACGGCAGCCCTGGCTCCCAATGCTCACCAAGTGTTGTTCGTCGCCGGCTTCGAAGGGTTGTTCAGATCCGACGACGGCGGCGGCCTCTGGTCCGAAATCCAAACTCATGCTGACTATGTGGTCGGTCTGGACGTCTCACCTGACTATGAAAACGATGCCGCCGCGATCGTGACGACGTACGTGAAGGGCACGTATATGACCAACGACGGCGGAGCAACGTGGGTGGAGAGCAACGTCCTGTTGGACACCCCGTGGACGGGCAACGATTTTGCACCTGTCGCCCGTCTAGGCAATGTGCACTACTCCCCTGACTACGTTCACGATGGAACGATCTTCTCTGCGAGCACCATCCTCATGTTCAAGTCGACAGATCGAGGGGCGTCGTGGAGGAAGATCGTGGTAGGGGACTATCCACTTTCAACCTACCGGGCGTTCATAACCGCTGTATCGCCGGCCTATGGTCAGGACCAGACGGTCTACGTCGGGACGCGGCAAGGCGACATCTACAAGTCCGTTTCGGGCGGCGAGGCGGGCACGTGGTCGCTTCTTGCGAACCTCGGCGCACCGGTCCGTTCGCTCGTGCTCAGCCCGCAGTTCCCTGCCGAACCCGTGGTCTACGCCAGCACATCGAGCGGGATCTTCAAGAGCGACGATGCAGGAGCACACTGGCAGCCCACGGGACCGGCAGGGCACCCGATGCTCGCCATCTCGTCGGACCATTCGGGTGACGGCACCGTCTTTGCTGGGACGGACAGCGGTGTCTTCGTGACCCGTGACGAAGGCACGACCTGGACGGAGCTCACCGCTGCCCCGCTGTCGACTTCGACCAACGTCGAGGCGATTGCGGTCTCACCGAACTATGGCGCCGACCACACGGTCCTCGTGAGCGCGCTCGGGAAGGGGCTCTACAGATCGACCGACGGCGGCACGACCTTCGCTGCGGTGGGGACTTCGCTCATCCAGAACAACCACTTGATCACTGACTACGAGCAACCCGTGTCCGACCCGATCCAGTTCTCGCCCACCTACGCCCGCGACCGGACGATCGTCGGGATGGCGCAGGATGACATCGTCAGATCCACCGACGGCGGTGACAGCTGGCAGGTGCTCAGCCTTCCGCCGGCGGCAGACTTCCTCGAGCCACCGGTGGTCGCCGGGGCACCAGCAGCCGCGACGGCAGCGGAAGGTGCCGGCGGAACGACCAGGGTCATCCGCATCCCGTTCGACTTGACACACCCCTTCGCCTCCACGGTGACCGTGAACTGGAGGACAGTGGACGTGCCAGACAATCCCAACCTCGCCTCGTCCGCTGCGGGCGACTACGTCGCCGCCTCGGGAACGCTGACTTTCGCCAAGGGTTGGACGCGTCAGTACGTGAACGTCGTCGTCAACGGGGACGCCATCGACGAGCCAGACGAGGTGATCGTCATCTCGCTGCGGGAGCCGACCAATGCGTCGATCGGCGGCTTCTGGGGTCTCGGCTTCGGGATCATCACGGACGACGACTCGTAACGACGGAGTGGCCGGGGGAGCAATGGTCTGGCCGGGATCGGCCATCCAAGGATCGCCCCGTATCGCGTAACCGAACGGGCACGATCAGCTCTCCTCGCATGCAGATCAGTCGTGGCCGCGTGGCGCGAGAGCAGCTTGCGGGGTTGCACGGGTGCGGAGCTCATCTGCCAGTCCCCCGCAGCACCGCCAGCAGGCAGCAGTTCATCCAGCCGACTGGCCACACGGTTTGCAAATGAACTTCTCCCTCACTTGATGGCGAGGGCGCAGGGCGGGCTGGCCACTCCGTTGGGGAGGTTCAGGGGGGCCGAGGTGACCATGAACCCGTAGTGGCCGTCGGCGGCGCAGTCGTCGGCGAGGGCTTCGAGCGCGAACAGCTCGCCGAGCGGTAGGCCGAGCATCGGCAGCAGGACAGTGTGGGCGAAGATCTCGTGCAGGCGAACCTGTTCACTCCGGTACGCCTCGACGTCCTCACGGCTCAGCCCCTGGCCCAGCGGCCACGCCTCGAAGCCGGGGGTGTCGGTGCCGACCGCGGCGACGTGAAGGTTCCAGAGCGTGCGCGCCAGGTTCACACCCGCCTCGAACCCCACGGCGACCAGTCCCGACCGTTCGGCGAGCCGGTCACGGACGTCCTGGGACTGGGTCTCGTACCAGCCGACCCAGCCGAACCTCACCAGCAGCACGTCGCCCTCGGCAACCTCGGTCCCCTGGTCGGCCAGGCACGCCGTCAGTTCAGCGGCGGTCACGGCGTCGGGCTCGTCGTAGCGGATCGGGCGCCCCTGCGCGTCGCGCCAGCGGGCGACGTCGGCGAGCACGCCGCGACCCACGATGCCGCGCTGGGCCCAGTGGTGGATGCCATGGTCGCCGTCGTCGACGCCACCGAAATGGCCGGTGCCCGGCTGCTCGAGCCGTGCCAGCGGGTTGCAGACGTGGCGGAACCCGTCCCACTGACTCGACGACTGAGTGTTCCAGCCGTCCAGCACGTCGTCGTGGCCGACGCTCGTCTCGGAGCCCGTGATGTCATGGCTGTAGCGGGACCGGTTGAACAACGGCGGGTCGGGCAACCCCATCGACCAGTCGACCGGGAACACCGCGCCGCGCTTCACCAGTCGAGCGGCCTCGGCAGCGCGCTCCTCTGTCAGCAGGTTGAGACAGCCGAACACGTCGCCGCCCGGTCGCCACACGTCCCACGCGCACGGGAGGCCGGAACGGCGCGGCAGCGAGTCGTAGTCGGGCAGTGAACTGGGCATGACTCACTCAATCACGCCGCGCCGTGTGACCATGCCCCCGCCGCAACCTCGCCGGCAGGTCCCAGGACTGGGCCGCAACGACCAGCGTCGATGGTGACGCGAGCATCGGTGTTGGCGTGCATGTCGATCGCGGCGACAGCTGCGACGTCAATCACGGCTCCACCGTCCCGAGCTCGTCCTGGAGTGCCGCGCCCCAGGCGAGCAGGTCCCAGTCCGCGTGGGGGCGGCCGATCAGCGACACGCTTACCGGCAGCCCGCTCCGCGACCCGACGCCCGAAGGGAGGCAGACGACCGGGAAGCCCGTCCAGTCCCAGTAGTGGGTCAGGGACAGGTCGTCGAGGTCACCGAACGTTTCGTGGTAGCCGTGTCCGCGCACGGGCGCGACGATGGGCAGTGTCGGCTCGACGACCGCGTCGATCCCGTGCTCATCGAGCCAGTCGCACCAGGCGGCGGTGTCTTCGGCGCGCCCGACCTGCCCGGCGACGTACTCCTCGGCCGTCATCGCACGCCGTTCGGCGTGCTCGAGCCGGGCGCGAATCGCGGGGCGGTACTCGCTGCGGCGTTCGGCGAAGCGGCGGTGGAAGACCAGCATCTCGGTGAGCACGAGCTCGAAGAAGTCGGAGAGCACCTCGAGCCGGGCCGCGGGCGGAGACGGCTCCACGCGTTCCCCGGGAAGCGCCGCGAGCGCCCGTTCGAACCCGTCGGCGACGTCCGGGTCGAGGTCGGCGATCCGGGGTGAGACGGCGTACCGGCGGAGCACCCGGCGATTCCGGGGGCGCTCGA
>Ga0114129_10003083_pt1 | contig 23388 bp, 22 predicted proteins | sample RhiMetdeltSRZDD1_FD_80071 | JGI IMG/M metagenome (GOLD analysis project Ga0114129, IMG submission 80071) | Populus rhizosphere microbial communities from Tennessee, USA - Rhizosphere MetaG P. deltoides SRZDD1 (version 2) (version 2) | ecosystem: Host-associated > Plants > Roots > Rhizosphere >...
AGCGCGTCTTTCGCGACAAGGGCGAGCTGTTCAAGGTCGAGCTCGTCGATGCCATCCCCGAGGGCGAGGAGATCAAGATCTACAGGCAGGGCGATTGGTTCGACCTCTGCCGCGGCCCGCATATGACGTCGACCGGCAAGGTGGGCTCGGCCTTCAAGCTGATGAAGGTCGCGGGCGCCTATTGGCGTGGCGATTCCAATCGCGAGATGCTCTCGCGCATCTATGGCACCGCGTTCGCCAAGACGGAGGAGCTCGACGCCTACATCAAGCAGCTCGAGGAGGCGGAGAAGCGCGATCACCGCCGGCTCGGCCGCGAGATGGACCTGTTTCATTTCCAGGAGGAGGGCCCGGGCGTGGTGTTCTGGCACCCCAAGGGCTGGACCATCTTCCAGGAGCTGATCGCCTATATGCGCCGCCGATTGAAGGGCACCTATGAGGAAGTGAACGCGCCCCAGCTCCTCGACAAATCCTTGTGGGAGACTTCCGGCCATTGGGGCTGGTACCGCGAGAACATGTTCGCCGCGCAGTCGGCGGGCGAGCAGGCGGAGGACAAGCGCTGGTTCGCGATCAAGCCGATGAACTGCCCCGGCCATGTGCAAATCTTCAAGCACGGATTGAAAAGCTATCGCGACCTGCCCATCCGCCTCGCCGAGTTCGGCTTGGTGCACCGCTATGAGCCGAGCGGCGCGGTGCACGGGCTTCTCCGTGTGCGCGGCTTCACGCAGGACGATGCACACATCTTCTGCACCGAGGCCCAGCTTGCCGAGGAGTGCCTGAAGATCAACGACCTGATCCTCTCTGTGTACGCCGACTTCGGCTTCGAAGACGTGCTGGTGAAGCTCGCGACCCGGCCAGAGAAGCGCGTCGGCACGGACGAGATGTGGGATCACGCCGAAGACGTGCTGCGCCGACTGCTGGAGCGCATGGCCCGGGATTCCGGCGGGCGCATCAAGACCGGCATCAATCCCGGCGAAGGAACATTCTACGGGCCGAAATTCGAGTACGTCCTGCGCGACGCGATCGGCCGCGAATGGCAATGCGGCACGACGCAGGTCGACTTCAACCTGCCGGAACGATTCGGCGCCTTCTACATCGATCACGACGGCCAGAAGAAGACGCCGGCGATGGTCCACCGGGCGATCTGCGGATCAATGGAGCGGTTCCTCGGCATTCTGATCGAGCACCACGCCGGTCATTTCCCGCTCTGGCTCGCGCCGCTCCAGGCGGTGGTAGCGACCATCACCGACGAGGCCGACGCTTACGCGCGCGAGACGCTCCTTGCGGCGCAGCGCGCGGGCTTGCGCGTGCAAGCAGACCTGCGCAACGAGAAGATCAATTACAAGGTTCGCGAGCACTCGCTCGCCAAGGTGCCGGTACTGCTCGTGGTGGGACGGAAGGAAGCAGCCGAGCGCACGGTCTCGATCCGCCGCCTTGGCAGCGAGAAGCAGACGGTGATGCCGCTCGATGCCACACTCGCCGCGCTTGTCGACGAGGCCATGCCGCCGGATGTGCGGCGGCTCAAACAGGCGGCTTAGCGGAAGGCACCCTCAGCACTCCTTGCGGGCCGGTCGCTTCTTGGTCCGACGCGACCTGGTGGCATCGCATTGCCATTCGATGAGCGGCTTCGCCTTCTGCGTCGGCTGCATGAAGCGCTCGACCGGCGATTCCTGAAAGCGGTAGCGCTCCCGGCCCGGCAACTCGCTCGACGGAATGGCCGGCGCCGCTTGAGCGGCGACGCCCGCAAGCAGGAGAATGGCCGCGACTTGCAGCGAGCTCGTCCTGGTCATGGCCCGGCCAACCTAGCAGATTTGGGTGCGATGGAGCGACGTGAAATCGGCGACGCGGCCCCGCCGCTGTCACTGCAATCCGAGGGAGAGCATGCGCTCCAGGCGGTTCGCCGGCGCCGGCGGCCGTCGCAGGGCGGCGAGAAAGCGATCGGCCCATGACTGGATGTCATTGCGCGAAAGCACTTCAAACATCGCCGCATGCCGCTCGCGCCGCTCCTTGAGCGGCATTGCCAGCGCCTGCCCGAGCGCGGCGGCGACGCTGTCGGGGTCGTAGGGATTGACCAGCAGCGCGGCGGCGCATTCCCGCGCCGCTCCGGCAAAGCGGGAGAGGATGAGCACGCCCGGATCCTCGGCGTTTTGGGCGGCGACATATTCCTTGGCGACGAGATTCATGCCGTCACGCAACGGCGTCACCAGCCCGGCGCGCGCCCCGCGGTAGAGGCCGGCAAGGGTCGAGCGGCTGTAGGTCTTGTTGACGTAGCGGATCGGCGTCCAATCCGCCTCCCCATAGGCGCCGTTGATGCGCCCCGCCGTCTCGCCGGTGCGGCGCGCCATCTCGATGTATTCGGGAATTTCGCTGCGGCTCTTGGGCGTGATCTGCAGATAGGTCACCTTTCCGCGCCAGTCCGGCTGGATGGCGAGGAAGCGCTCGAACGCGTCCATGCGCAGATGCAGGCCCTTCGAATAATCGAGGCGGTCGACGCCGATGATCAAGGCACGGCCGGCGAGGCTCTCGAGCACATGCTGCACGTACGGCGAGCGCTCCGCGCGCTGCGCCAGACGCGCGAAGGTCGCGGTCTCGATGCCGACCGGAAATACATCGACCTGCATCGTTCGGTCGCCGAGCTGGAACTTGAAATCATGGCTGTGCAGGCCGCATTCGCGCGCCAGATAACGGCTGAAATTGAAGGCATCGTCCCCGGTCTGGAAGCCGACGAGGTCATATTCGCAGAGCGACGGGATGAGCCGCTCGTGATGCGGCAAGGCGGTGAGGATTTCCGGCGGCGGACACGGGATGTGCAGGAAAAATCCGATGCGGTTCTTGTGGCCGAGATCGCGCAGCGCCTTGGCCAGCGGCATCAGGTGATAGTCATGCACCCAGACCAGATCGTCCGGCCCGAGCACGTTGTGGAGCTGGCGGGCGAAGTAGTCGTTGACGCGCAGATAGCCGCTCAGATCGCGGCGGGAAAACTCCGCGAGGTCGACCCGGTAGTGCAGGATCGGCCACAGCACCCGATTGGCAAAGCCGTTGTAATATTCCTGGTGATCTTCCCTCGCCAGGTCGGTGAGGATGTAGGTCACCTTGTCGCGCACGATCTCCCGCGTCTCGATCTTCGACCGCGACGTCACGCGCCCGCTCCAGCCGAACCAGATGCCGGAGTTGTGCCTCAACGACGCCTTGACTGCGACCTCAAGCCCGCCTGCGCGAGCCGCGCCCTCCTTGTCGGGAATAGCTACTCTATTCGATACTATGACAAGCTGCGCCAATAGCGGTCCTCCCAACTCCGCGACAACTTCATCGCAGTCAATATAAGTCCGGCCATCGAATAAGTCTGCGGAAAGTTGCCCCAGAGTGCGCCGGTCGTCGGATGAACGTCCTCCGAGAGGAGGCCGTAACGATTCCGTATCTTCAGGGCATCGACGAAACGATCCCGCGCTTCCTCGCGGCGGCCGATCATCCAAAGAGCGTCGATCAACCAGAAACGGCAGATGAGGAAGGCCGTTTCCGGGAAGCCGAAATCGTCCGACCCGACATAGCGCATCACGTGCTGCTCGCGTCGAAGTTCTCGTTCTACGACTTCCACGGTACTAACGAATTTCGGATCATTTGGTTCGATAAGCCCGAGCTCTGGCAGCAGCAGCACGCTGGCGTCGAGCTCCTCGGAATCGATGTCGGCGGTGAAGGCTTTTCGCTTCGGATTCCAGGCGCGCGCGAGCAATTCGTCGCCGAGCCTGGTGGCGGTCGCGCCCCAATAATGCGCACGGTCGGCGAGACCGAGATGCGCGGCGATCGCCTCGAGCCGCTGACAGCCGGCCCAGCACATCGCGGCCGAGTGGGTATGGACGCGCTTGCGGCCGCGGAATTCCCAGATGCCGGAATCCGGCGTCATGGCGAGCGCGGCGGCCTTCTCGCCGAGCGGCTCCAATGAATGGAAGAGATTGGCGTCGCCCATGCGCGGCAGCCGGCGATCGAAGAACATCGGCGTCGCCGCCAGGATGACGCTGCCATAGGTGTCGTGCTGGGATTGCCCGGCGGCGTCGTTGCCGATCCGCACCGGGCCGTCGCCGCGATAGCCGGCGAGCTTCGGCTCGATCCGCTCCTCCATCGCGTCGCTCGGGACGATGCTGTAGACCGGCCGCAGGCCCTCGCCGTTGGCGGACGCGACGGTGAGGATGTAGGAGATGAAGTGCTCCATAGTCCGCGTGGCGCCAACCCGGTTGAGCGCCTGCACCACGAAATAGGCGTCGCGCATCCAGCAATAGCGGTAATCCCAGTTGCGCCCCGAGCCGGGCGCCTCCGGCACCGACGTTGTGTGCGCGGCGATCACCGCGCCGGTCTCCTCGAAGTTGGAGAGCTTGAGCGTGATCGCGGCGCGGATGGTGGCGTCCTGCCAGTCGTAGGAAACGGCGAGGCGGCGGACCCATTCGGTCCAGTATTCGGTCGTGCGGTCGCGAAATTCGCGGCAGGTGATGTCGAGGCTGCCTTCGAACGGCGTATCGGAGCCGAACACCAGATGCAGCGGCCGCGTCAGCACGAAGGCGGCCTCGCGATCGATGTAGGACAGCGGCGCGTCGGTGGTCAGGCGCAGCGCCAGTTCCCCGCCGGTGTAACGGATGTGATTGCTGCCCATCGCCCGCTGCACGGTCGCACTGCCGTGATCATGCGTCGGCCGGACGCGGATGCTGACGCGCGGCAGGCCGGCGGCCGGCTCGACGATGCGCATCAGCTGCGGCGGCCGATAGGTGCGGCCGAGATGGTAGAAGCGCGGCGCGAAATCGGTGACCCTGACCGCGCCGCCGTGGCGGTCGCGCATCATGGTCACGACGATCGCGGTGTTGCGCACGTACTCCGACGTGGTCTCGACGCAGTCCTCGAGCACCACGTCGCTGAAGCCCTTCTCCTCGCCGCCGGTGACGAGCCGGCAGAACACCGGATCGCCGTCGAAGCGCGGGAAGCACCACCAGACGATCCGCGATGCAGGATCGACCAGCGCGGCCGTGCGGCCGTTGCCGATCACGGCGAGGTCCAATCCGTAGTCGGTCACGGGTGCGGTGCTCCATCATTCCCGGCGACGCGATGGAGCCATTGCCGCACCTCGCCGGGGTGGGCGAAGGTGCCGGCGAGGCCGGGAAGCCGGCGCCCGACCGAAAACCCGAGGCCGCCGAACTCAGGCAGCACCTTGAATGCCGCCTCGTCGGTCACGTCGTCGCCGATGAACACCGGCTTGCGCCCGCGAAACGGCGGATGCTTCATCAATTCGCGCACGCCCGTGCCCTTGTTGAAGGCGGTCGACTTGACCTCGATCACCGCCTTGCCCGGCAGCACCTCGATCGAGGCGGCGGGATATTTCGCGCAGGCGGCGGCCACCGCCTCGCGCACGACCTCCTCGTGTTGCGGCGCCCGCCGGTAATGCAGCGCGAGCGAGTAGCCTTTGTCCTCGAGGATGATCCCTTGGTGCTTGGAGGCGAAGGCCGTGAACTGGTGGCGCAGGTCGGCGCCGATCGGGGCATAGGCTGGCTCGCTCTCCTGCACGCCGTTGACGCGCAGCTCCGCGCCGTGGCCGGCAACGGCGGCGAGCTTAAGCGGCGCGAACAGGAAATCGATCTCCGACAGCGGCCGTCCGCTGACGAAGGCCAGCGCGCCGCCGACGCGCTCGTCGAGCCGCTTCAGCGCTTTCTTCAAGGACGAAGGCACCTCGACCGCGAGCGGCGTTTCGGCAATGTCGAGGATCGTTCCGTCGACATCCAGCAGCACCGCGCTGTTGGAAAGGTTGATGTCGTCGATGAGCACGGTGCCGGGCCCCGTTTCGTTCTTCTTGCCGGTCAATTTAAGTTAACGCCGGAGCGGCGGAAGTCGTTCCCGCCGGGTCACTGTCGCGCCAGAACCTCGACATCGCCGTCGACCCCGGTCACGACCTTGAAGGCGCGCTCATAGGTCTGATTGTCGTTGCGCGCAATGGCCCGGTAATCGCCTTCCGCCAGGATCACCCGCGGAAATGCGCCGGTCAGCGCCTTCACCACGTCGCCGCCGGGCGTGAGCACCGACCACTGGGTATTGGCGCGCGCCTCGCCGCCCCAGTCGTTCACCAGCTTGAGCGTGACGATGGCCGCCCGATGCGTGACGGTAGCGTCGGTGAGCTTGCCGGTCTGCACGCGGATGTCGGAGCGCACGACCGAGTTGGCGTCGCCGTAGTTCGAAACGATGTGATAGGTGCCCTCGGGCACCAGAACCACGTCGCCGGTCATCACCGCCTGGGCGATCGGCCGCCGGCTGCCGGGCTCGAACTGGCTGCCCTGATAGAGCTCGAACGAAATCTGCCCTGCCGGAATCCGCGCGTCGCCGACCTTGCCTTCGATGCGCAGGCCGCCGGCCGGAATCTCGAATGTCTCGCGCGCCACGTCGCCGGCGCGCAATTGTATGGCTTTGGTCGCACTCGCGAGCCCGAAGCCGACATGCACGACGTAATTGCCGGGCGGCAGGTTGAAGACCGGCGATGCGCCGCGGTCCTCCTTGATCGGACGGAAGGCGCCGCCCTGCTCCGGCTTGCTCGGATACACGCGCCAATGCAGGCCGCCGTTGATGATCGGCAGTTCCTTGCCAAAGCGCGCGCTCACCGCGAGCGCGCCCTGCCCGGCCGGCACGGCGGCGGCGCTCTGCGACGGAGCGGCAGCCGGCGCCGCCGGGGGCGGCAGCGATTGCAGCATCGGCCCCTTCGGCGGCGTCGGAGCGGCAGCCGGCGGGGCCAGGCTCTGGGCCGGACCGGGCGGCACCGACGGCACGTCGGCGGGGGGCCGCTGAATCGGGGGGAAATTGAAGATCTGCGCCACCGCCTCGGCAGAGGGGGCCGAAACCAACAAGCTCAAGGCCAGAATGAATCGGCCCCCGCTCCCCGCGTTGGTTGCTGCGATCCTCATCGGGTTGCGGTTTTCGACCGAAATCGCGGCAAATTCAAGCCGCTAGCGGGCGGTTTGTCACAGCCCTACCCGTGTGCTAGGCGCAGCTTATTGGCGGACAAACGATGCCCGACGCCCTCCAATTGCTCAAAACCCGCCGCTCGCTCAAGCCGGTCGAGCTGGCCGGTCCGGGACCGTCGGCCGCCGAGATCGACACCTTATTGACGATCGCCTCGCGGGTGCCCGACCACGGCAAGCTCGTGCCCTGGCGCTTCATCGTGTTCGAGGGCGACGCCCGCCGCGCTGCCGGCGAGGCGATCGTGACGGCCTTCCGGGCCAAATATCTCGACTCCAAGCCGGAGCAGGTCGAGTACGAGCGCAACCGGCTCGCGCGCGCTCCCTTGGTGATCGCGGTGGTCAGCCGCGCCGGCCCGCACATGAAGATCCCGGAATGGGAGCAGGTGCTCTCCGCCGGCGCCGCCGCCATGAGCCTCGTGCTGGCCGCCCACGCCCACGGTTATGGCGCGACCTGGATCACCGAATGGTACGCCTACGACCGCGGCGTGCTCGACGCGCTCGGGCTCAAGGACAACGAGCGCATCGCCGGCTTCGTGCATATCGGCACGCCGGTCGCGCCGCCGGAGGACCGGCCGCGGCCTCCGCTCAGCGAGATCACAACGCGCTTCACCAACGGCGCCAAGCGGCCCTGATCGGGCTTCCACCGAATTCGAACGATTTCAATTCGTCTTGCGCGCCGGCGCCCTGGCCTTGGGCGCCTCCGCGTTCGGCCGCGCCGGCGCCTGCGGAGGATCGGCGGCCTGCGCCTGCGGCGGCGCTTGCGGCGTTGCCACCGATATGCCGAACAGCCGCCACTGCCCGCCGACATTCTGGAACAACAGGTCGAAATTGATCTGCAGCGGCCGGGTCGGGAAGAAGCCGGTGAGCCGCAGCATCTGGTTTTCGAGCGCCGGCGGCGCGGTGAGCTGCGGCGGCGCGATTGCCGCAGCGAACAGGTCGAAATTGCGCCGGCGCAGGTCGGCGAAGATCGTGGAGAGATCGGCGGCGGTGTTTTTGGCCTGGAAATCGGGCGAAGCGAGATCGCGCAGCACGGTGTAATTGCCGGAGCGGTTGGCGTCGTTGAGGGTGAGCAGCGTCGAGCGGATCAGATAGAGCGCCTGCTCGAGGCTCACTGGAAGCGCGGGCGCGGCCGCCGCCGGCGCGCCGTTCTTCGGCTCGGCCTTGGCGACGTGAATGCCGGCCGCAGCCAGCAGCAACGCAACCAACAGGGCACCACGCATCACCGGCACTTTCAACAGCGGACTCCGCCCCTCTCCTACCACCCCACGCGGACGCCGACACGTCCGCCCGCGATCTTCTCGTCCACACCATAACCGATGCCGCCGTTGAGCTGCACGTTATTGGTGATCCGCATCGCAGCGTTGAGCGCGAGCCCGTTGCGCGATTCGAACGTGCCCCAGTTCATGGTGGCGGCGAAGGTCTCGGTCGGCAGCAGCGTCGGCACGCCCGCCATCGCGAACGCCATCGCTACGCCGGAAAGCGCGCGGCCGGCGCGGCCGTCGATCTCGTTCAGCCGGTTGTTGATGCCGGCGAGCTGCGAGTTGATCGCGGTGATGTCGCCCGCCGACGCAAGCCCGAGTCCGGCGAGCGTCGAGGTGGCGAGATTGCCGTTCGGGTCCGACGTCACGATCGAGATCGCGCCCGACTGCGCCGCGGTGCTCGCCGCCGACGTGATCCCCGCCATCGTATAAGTGTTGCTGGCGGTGCCGAACGCCTGCTGGTTGGCGCGCGTCGCCACCGCGCCGTTGCCGATCGCGGTCGAGTTGGCGAGGTTCGCCTGCGCGCCCTCGCCGAAGGCGTTGCCGCCGTTGGCGGCTTGGGCGCCCGTGCCGACGGCGATCGAGCCGGTCGCCACCGCCCCGGTGCCGATGGCGATGGAATTGACGCCGGTCGCTTGGGCGTTCTGTCCCAGGGCAACCGCGCTCGCTTGGGTGGCTTGCGCTCCATTGCCGATCGCCACGGAGTTGGCACCGCTGGCGAAGGCGGCATTGCCGGCGCCGCCCGCGCTGTTGCCGCCGATCGCGATGGAATTGGCGCCGAGCGCCTGAGCCTGCGAACCGAACGCCGCGCTGAAGCTGCCGGTGGCGATGGAGTTGCCACCGATCGCGGTGTTGCTCATGCCGGCGCCGCTGGCATTGGCGTTGATGCCGAGCGCGATGTTGGTCGCGTCGTTGCCGCCGCTGGCATTGGCCTGAGCGCCGATCGCAATAGCGGCATTGACACCGAGATTGCTGTTGCCGCTGGCGTTGGCCTCCGCTCCGAGCGCAATGTTTTGACTGCCTATCCCGCTGGCATTGGCTGAGAAGCCGAAGGCGGCATTTTGCCCGCCCAAGCCGCTGGCATTGCTGAAGCTGCCTAACGCGCTGTTCAGGCTGCCGCCGTTGCCGCTGGCATTGCTCAATCGGCCAACTGCAACATTGGCGCTGTTGGACCCGCTCGCGTTGGCGCTCGAGCCGACTGCGGTGTTCGCGGCACCACTGCCGCCGCCGCTGGCATCGGTGCCAGTGCCGAGCGCGGTGTTGCCCGCGCCGCCATTACCACTTGCGTTTGCGCTGAAGCCGAATGCACTCCCGGCGAAACCAGCTACACTGGTGTCGCCGCAGGCGGTTGCGCCCGAAGCGCCGCCATCGGTTCCAGCCGGGTTCGGGCCCGCACCGCCATTGCTGCATATCACCGCCTCAGCGGGACTCGGCATGAGCAGCGTCGCCGCCGTGAGTGCGCAGCTCGCGAGGATCAACGCGCGATATGGGATGGTTACGCCGAACGACGATGTATCAGCCAGCCGCGCCGGCCTGTTCCGAAAGTTGCTCTGCAACATGACAGCCCTCCTTGGCGGCGGCCGGAGGACTTCGGGCCCATGCGGCCCCGCTCTGTCATGCTAGTACAACGGTATCCGGAGGGGTGTTGCATAGCGGTAACACGATCAACGATTGTGCTCCGACCCGCGCCCGCATCATTGACGGGCGTTTTCGCTGAACCGGGCGGCGCCGCGTGCAGGTCGCGCAACTTGTGCGAGGCGACGAGCGTCAACCGGCCATTCACGCCGCTCATTCCTATTCACCTCGTCAAACAGCCCGGAGCGCGGCGCCTCAGAACTCGAACGCCAGGCCGACGCGGCCGACATGGCCGTTGCCGCCGGCATTGGCGTAGCTGCCGTGCACGATCAGCGGGATCGTGAAGTTAAGCCGGTGCGCGAGCGCCACGCCCAAGCCGGTCTCGCCCTGGAAGAAGCCGGTGTTGAGCGACACCGTCGTCTTTCCGGGTGCCGACGGCGTCATCGCGGTGGCCAGTGCGGCCGTGGCGGCGATGCCACGGCGCGACTCCCGCGTCAGGTCGTCGATGCGCGTGTTCAGCCCGGCGAGCTGGGTGTTGATGGCGGCGATTTCGGCGGCCGAGGCAAAACCGAGTCCGGCGAGCGAGGACGTTGCCAGGTTGCCGTTGGGATCCGATGTCACGATCGACAGCGGGCCCGACTGTGCCGCTGTGCTTGCGGCCGAGGTGATACCCGCCATCGTGTAGGTGTTGCTGGCGGTGCCGAACGCCTGCTGGTTGGCGCGCGTCGCCACCGCGCCGTTGCCGATCGCCGTCGAGTTGGCGAATGTCGCCTGCGCGCCGTTGCCCAAAGCGGTGGCGTTCGCGCCGGTGGCGACCGTGTTCGCCCCGATCGCGACGTTGTTGGTCCCGTTGCCGGTGGCGTTGGCGTTCTGACCGATCGCGATATTGCGGCTGTTGTCGCCTTCCGCATGGGCGCCGAGGACGGTGAGATCGCCGGAGGAGCTGCCGATGGCGATGTTGCTGCTGTTGGCGCCGCTGGCGGTGGCGACGAGTCCGTTTGCGATGTTGCTGCTGCCCTCTCCGAACGCACGGGCGCTGCGTCCGTACGCGGTATTGCCCGCGTTGTTGCCGCTGGCGTTGGCATTGGTGCCGGTTGCGGTGTTGTGGCTGCTCGTGCCGTCCGCACTGGCTGACAGGCCGCATGCCAAATTGTTGCCGCTGCCGGTAGCGGTCGCGCCGGCACCGCCCTGCGGCTCGGCACCGGTTCCACTAACGCCGCAGATCAATTGTGCCGCCGCCGGCGCAGGCGCGAGACAGATGGCAAGCAAGGCCGCAAACGCGGCGAACGAAGCATGGAAAGTCGTCGAAGCGAGCGAGAAACGGGTCATGGCAGCCCCCTGAAGGTGATTCCCACCGAGGGTTGCAGCTTACGATGGCACCGTGACCGCTCAAAATGACGCGGTGGACGTGACAATTCCCGAATACCGCAGACGACCGAACGGCACCGCACCCCCACCCTACCGCTGCAACCAAGTTCCATCACGGACGTTTATCCGCCGGGTATTTGCTGCACCGGGTACCGGCCCCCGGTACCCGGTTGTTTCTTTTGTCGAGTCATTGCCTTTGCCACGTTGTCCTGCCACTTCACTTTCACCATACCGGCAGTCTGCGCTTGTGCCTGTGATGGCGGTGGCGGACCGTCGCCAGCGAAGAGGAGTTGAAGCGTCGTGCTAGAGGGATTGCTGCGCCGCCGCAGACGCAACGGCGACCGCTCGGTCGAGGCAAACGGCGACGCGCCGCAGCCGACCGCCGGCCGCCCCACGATCGGCATCGCGCTCGGCGGCGGCGCCGCCCGCGGCTTTGCCCATATCGGCGTGCTGCAGACGCTGCTCGCGAACGGGCTGAAGCCCGACGTTGTCGCCGGCACCTCGATGGGCGCGGTGATCGGCGGCTGCTACGCCGCCGGCCAGCTCGACCATTTCATCGAATGGGCGCGGAGCCTCACGCGCCGGCGCGTCATCGGCTATCTCGACTTCAGCCTGAGCGGATCCGGCCTGATCAACGGCGGCCGGCTGGCGCGGCGGCTCGAGATCGCGGTCGGCGAGGCCAGGATCGAGGAGCTCGACACCAAGTTTGCCGCGATCGCCACCGAGATCGACACCGGGCACGAAGTCTGGCTGACGCGCGGGCGGCTCCTTGAAGCGCTGCGCGCCTCCTATGCGCTGCCCGGCGTGTTCGCGCCGGTGCGCATCGGCGGGCGCTGGCTGCTCGACGGCGCGCTGGTCAATCCGGTGCCGATCTCGGCGGCGCGCTCGCTCGACGCGCGGCTGGTGATCGGCGTGAACACCAACGCCGACCTGTTCGGCCGCGGCACCACCATCCACAGTCACGGCTTCGAGGAAGAAGAGCGTGTGATCGAGGAAACCGTCGCCGCCCGCGGCTGGCGCAGCCGGATCACGGCGCGCCGAATGCTCAAGCGCCAGATCGTCGGCCGCCCCGGCCTGCCGTCGGTGATGGTCGAGGCCTACAACGTGATGCAGGACCGCATCACCCGCGCGCGGCTGGCCGGCGATCCCGCCGACGTGATGATCACGCCGCGCGTCGGCCATATCGGCATGTTCGATTTCCATCGCGCCGAGGAGGCGATCCGCCTCGGCGCGGAAGCCGCCGAGCGCTCGCTCGAGCTGATCGCGGAGACGATCGAGGCGCTGGCGTAGCGGCGCGTCACGCGGTCTGGATGTAATCCCGCAGCGCTTCCGCGTCGCGCTCCATCTCGCCGAGCCGGTACTTGACCACGTCGCCGATCGACACGATGCCGACCAGGCGCTCGTTCTCCAGCACCGGGATGTGCCGGAACTTGCCCGCGGTCATCTGCTCCATGATCGCGCTGACGGTGTCGGCCTCGCTGCAGGTCGTGACCTTGCGCGTCATCACCTGCGACAGCGGCTTCTTCACCGCCGCCCCGCCCTGCTCGGCGAGCGAGCGCACGACGTCGCGTTCGGACACGATGCCGATGACGCGCTGATCCGCGCCCAGCACGACCAGCGCGCCGATGCGGTGCTTGGCAAGAACACCGATCGCGGTCTCGAGCGTGGCAGTGGGGTCGATGGTGGTGATCTGCCGCCCCTTGGCATCCAGAATCGCTTTGACGGTCATGGCGTCGCCTCCCTGTGACCGGCAACCGTCCGGCCGGACGGTGTGCCGGCCAGATTTTTGTTAACGATCGCAAACGCTAACAGGTTCCGCCCTATCAGCCGCGTGTGCAAGCCACCGGTCAGCGCATCAGCCCATTGTGCAGCGCAGGGCTTGCGGCGCGAGGATTGCCTGACGGAACCGGCGACATCGTCCGCCTGAATTATGACCGACGCAAGACCCGCGGCCGCGACAAATTTTCAATGAATTGTCGGCGTCGGCGGCGGTGGCTCGCCGCTGCCGGTCTTACCCGGAGCGCGGATCGGATCGAACAACGGAAATGCAAGCAGGCCGACAAGGAAGCCGCCGATGTGCGCCTCCCATGCAATGCGCCCATCCAAGCCCGGGAACGGAATGATCCGAAAACCGAACAACAAATTGAGGCCGAACCAAAAAACCATGAAGAGGACGATGCGCCGGTCTTGCAGCATCTCGCGGAACGAAGCCGCCGGCACCTGATTGGCGCGCCCGTCGGCGGAGTCGATCCGCTCGAGCGGCCCGCCCGGTTGAAACACGAACCGCAACGCCGCCGCCGTCAAGGCGGAAATTGAAGCGGAGGCGCCGATTACCAGGATGAGCTCTCCCCAGTCGACGGCAAGCTGCACCGCCGCCCCGGCGGCGGCCGTCACCAGGAAGAAAACGACGAACCTCGCCGCGCCAAAGCGGCGCGCCACCGGCGCGCCGAAGGCAAGCAGCATGGCCAGGTTGAAAAACAGATGGGTGAAGTTGGAATGGATGAACGCGTGGGTGACGAACGACCAGATCGCCGGGCCCCATCCCAGCGTCCACGGCTCGCTGGCGAGGACGCCGGCATCATAGCGCGCCGGAATGAACGAGAACATCAGAAGAAATTCGTTGCTCGCCTGCGCGCTCATCCCAAACTCGAGGACGGCGTGGATGAGCACCATCAGCGCGATCATCAGCAGAACGACGGTCGGCACGTTGAAGATCGGCTCGCGGGCGGGCGCCGGGGCCGGGCTTTCAGGCGAGGTCATGCGCCGACATAGAGGGCGGCGGGTTCGGGAGCAATAACGAAAAGGAGAGGGCCGAAGCCCTCTCCTGCGCGACGCGGCGGGTGGTGCCCAAGTCGGTTGCAGCTCGGCTGGAGGCCAGGGCTGCATCCGACTTGAGGGGCGCTGTTGCGCCTGTCACATCCCCTCGCCTCCCTTTTCAGTCCTTCGAGCTGCGCATCGGCCGGTCGTGTGGGCCGGCGCGGTGTTGTCGCCGTGACGCTACACCAGCGATGCCGGCCGGCTACCGCAACCGTTTCTTAAGATTAATGCCGCGTTTCCGGCCCGCGCCCTCCGCCTCGGCGCCATGCCGGCACACGCCCTGCTCCGCCAAGCCCGTCGTGCTCAACACCGCGGCCCCGCTGTCCCGAACGGGGACACCCGCCGGCCGGAAAGAGCACGCGGGAGAGCAGACGGCCATGAAACATGCGTCAATTCGCGAAGTGTTCGATTATTGGAACCAGCGCCGCGGCATGCGCGCGGCGCCGGACCGCAACGACATCGAGCCGGGCGGCATCCGCCGGGTGCTCGCCGACACGTTCATCCTCGCCTTCGATGCGCCCCTCGGCCACCCGTTCCGGATTGCCGGAACGCGGGTATGCGCCGCCTTCGGCCGGGAGCTCAAAGGCGAAAGCTTCGTCGGGCTTTGGGCGGACCAGAGCCGGCGCCTGATCCGGGAGATCGTGACCGTCGCCACCGACGAGTCGGTCGGCGTGGTGGCGGCCGCGCGCGGCACAAGCCCCGAAGGCACGCTCGATTTCGAGCTGGTGATCCTGCCCCTGAGCCACCGCGGGCGCACCGATGCGCGCGTGCTCGGGGCGCTCGCGCCGGTCGAAGTGCCCTACTGGATCGGCAGCAGCGCCCTTGGCCCGCTGACGCTCGGAACGCACCGTTATCTGGGCCCTTCCGTCATTCAACCGGCCGCACCGCGGATCGCCGCGGCCCTGCCGGACAGCCGCGTTCGCCGCGGGCTCGTGGTTTATGATGGCGGCCAGTCGTGAGGTTCCGCGTGGTGGCTAACGCGCCGTTAACATTGCCTCCCTAGGCTGTCGGACACACCAATTTGCAAATCCGGCGGCATGTCCCTTCCGCAAGAAAAATCATTGATCCTACCGCTGAGCGAGGAGCGCCGGCGCTTTCAGCGCGTGCGCGTGAATCTGCTTGGGCGCTACATGCTGGCGGACCGCCGCGAGTTTCCCTGCCAGGTCAGCGATATGTCGCCCGGCGGCATGACCTTGATCGCGCCCATGACCGGCCAGGTCGGAGAGCGCGTGATCGCCTATGTGGATCACGTCGGCCGGCTGGAGGGCGTGGTCGCGCGGCATTTCCAGAACGGCTTCGCCATGACCATCGCGGCGACGCCGCGCAAGCGCGACAAGCTCGCTGCCCAGCTCACCTGGCTTGCCAACCGGCATATCCTGGGCCTGCCGGAAGACCGCCGCCACGGCCGCGTCGCGCCGCGCAATCCGTCGGCGCGCCTCATCCTTCCGAACGGCGTCAACGTCGCCTGCCGGGTTATCGACATTTCGGAATCGGGCGTCGCCATCAAGTCCGACCAGCGGCCCGAGATCGGCGTCATGGTGACGGTCGGCAAGACCCAGGGCCGCGTGGTCCGCCACCTGGAAGAAGGGTTTGCGGTCGAGTTCATCCGCCTCCAGCACCCGGACTTTCTCGAAGAGAACGTCACCGGCGGGTAAACGCCGGCGCCCGCCGCCGGGCCTCCCGGCGGTCATTTCCGCATCTTCCCGTACTCGTCATCAGGCTTTCTGCCGCGCAACGCTGCCGACGGCGGTTAATTTCAGCGGCCGCTGTTGCCGCGCGGGCGCGCACCACCGGCATAGCTGCGGTTAACCGCGCGTATTTCATTCAAATTGTATTCGTTCAAATTTGAATCAAACACTCAGATCATTTGTCTCTGTCTTTACTCGCCTTGTCTTCAAAATGCGGCTGGCGACTTAGCGCGGGTTCAAAAGCTTTGTGAGAAATGTGGCCCCAAGAACAGGGAAGGGGTCACGGGATGCTACTGAAGTCCACGAGGCTGTTGGGCGCCGCGTGCGTCGCGGCGGCGGCGATCGCCGCCGCGATCGCGGGGTCGACCGCCACCGTCGCGGGCGAACGTCCGTTGTTCGTCGCGCTCGGTCAAACGGCGCGGCCGCCGATCGGCTGGGTCGAGTTTTGCGCCGAGTACGCGCGCGACTGCGAAGGCAAGCCGCTCGAAGCGCGCGACGTCGTGCTCACTGCCAAGTCCTGGAAGGACCTGGTGCGCATCAACAAGGGGGTGAACGAATCGATCAAGCCGCTCACCGATCTCGAGCACTGGGGCGTGGTCGAGCGCTGGAACTACCCGGACGACGGCTACGGCGACTGCGAGGATTATGTCCTGCTCAAGCGCAAGATGCTGATCCAAGCCGGATGGCCGCGCCAGGCGCTGCTGATCACGGTCGTGCGCGACAGCAAGGGCGACGGCCACGCCGTGCTCACCGTCAAGACCGACAAGGGCGAATTCATCCTCGACAACCAGAACGAGGAGATTCTGCTGTGGTCGGACACCAGCTACCGCTTCGTCAAGCGGCAGTCGCAGACCGACCAGAACGTTTGGATTTCGCTCGGCGATCCGCGCCCGGCGACCGCCACCGCGACCTCGCGCTGAGAGCGCGCGGTCGCACGACATACAAGGAGCTACGCGACCCCGGTCACGTCCCCACCCCTCCCCGTCCCCAGACCGGGTTCGCGCGCGGCCGGCTCTCCCCCCGGAGCCGGCCGCACCTTTTTCTATTCGATGTCTGCTAGCGGCGCGCTCTTTTGCGCGCGCGGCCACGCCTTGCCCGCTTGCCGATCTTGCGCGCCTGCTGCCCCAGCGATCGGAGTAATGCCTTGAGCGACGGCGGCTCGATCCGGCCGCGCGGGCGGCTCGGGGCGGGCGGATCCATGTCGATTTTTTCAAACCGCTTGTGGTTCTTGATGTCCTTGCGCTTGCCGACGATGCGGTAGCTGAACACGACGCTGCTGGCGCCGCCCTGCAGCTCGCGGACCTCGAAGCTCTTGCCGGTCTTGTTGCCGACGTAGAGGCCCTGGCAGTCGCCCTCCGGCGTCAGGAACACCCGATAGTCGTCGAGCTTCACCACCTGCGCGAACTCCGGATCGAGCCGTACCGTCGCACGGCCGCGCGTGAGCCGCGCGCTGCCGAAGTCCTCGAACCAGTGTTCGGGACTTTCCATGCAATGCAGCAGCCGTTTCGAGCCATCCGGGAAAGGGACGACGGCATTCTTCGTCGTTGCGGTGAGAGCGGCGGTGACGAAGACGTTGCCGGTAAAGAATCCGGCAAAGCTCGCCGGATTGTCGCTCCATCCGATGACGCCCGTGCCCTTTTTCGAGTAGCCCATGATGGCATGCGTCGTCTCCGATGTGGCGATGACACCGAAGTTGTCGCGCGAGCTGGCTCTGATGGCGGCAATGCTGGTTGAATAGGGCGCCGGAGCGATGGGTCCTTCGGGGGCCGTTATGGCAAGGACTGCGGCGCTCTTGTTCGACACCGCGGAAACCCCGGCGGCATCCTGCGAGGTGGCAGAAACCGCTGCCCTGCGTTTCGCGCTCGCAATGATCCCGAAGCCGTTCTGCGATACTGCGATCACGCCCGTCGCATCGCGCGACGCCCCGAGCACGCCGGCGGTGTAATTTATCGGCGGATCGAATACCGGCGGCGGTCCCGACTGGCCGATGACGCCCGATGAATTGCCCGAGGACCCGGCGACGCCGAATGCATCCAACGCGGTCCCGAACACTCCGGCAACGGTCGAACGAACATCGCTGCTGCCCGATCTGTTCGGATCGCCGATGTTGGCGCCAAACGGAAAGCTTCCGGTCCGGCCGAGGACGCCCTGCTCGCGTTTTGAGAAGCCCGATACTCCGGCGCGTGTGATGGCTTCGCCCTCGACGCCGTTGCTGTTTTCCGACCAGCCCTTGATGCCGGGATTGAAATCCGAAGCACCGAACACCCCAGCGGTGATCGCTCCCGGAAGACCGTCCACCTCGCCGGATTGGCCGTACACGCCCGGTTGCGTGACGCTGCCGGACGTTCCGGCAACGCCGGTGAATTCCCGCGACGTGCCAAGCACGCCTGCGGCCCACGTGGATGGGTTCTTTTTCGGGCCCCAGCTGATCTCGCCGCGTTTTTCGAAGCCGGGGCCCGCATAGGCATAAACCCCGTAACTATTGCCACCGAACGAGCCGCCGACCCGAGCGCCCGGGTCGGTGCCCCCTCCTACGGTCACGAAGCCGAAACCGGCGTTGTTCCCGGACGCCAAGTAACGGTAATTGACGCTGTCAGTTCCAGCCGCAACGTATTGGTCATCGGTATCCATAGGATGCCTCCCAGACGCGTCGCTTGATTGGACGCAAAAGCCGACCGAGGCTATCGCCACAATCACAGAGTGTCACGACACATCGCGGGGCCGCCGCACGCCAACGCGTGTGCCGCATGCATATCGCTATCGCTCGTTATACGACCCCGGCATGAGCGCGACTTTGTCCCATTGACTGAGGGCTGGCGGATCAGGTCCGTTCGCCACCATATTACGCGTGTATCTCTGCGCCGGAGGCGGCATGGCCGATCCCGTGTCCCAATTCGCCACCCGTGTCGCCTATGGCGTCCGGCAATTGCCGCGCGTCGCGTGGTACGTCGGGCATGGCGAGATCATGCGGCGCCTGGCCGAAGCCGTGCGCCGCCGCGAGGGCGAAAGCACGCGGCCCGAGCCCCACACCGACCGGCCGAGGCCCGAGCGCCGGCGCGTGTTCGCGGACATGGCGGAGCTGTTCCGGCAGGATCTCGCCAATGTCGAGGCGGGGATCTATCCCCTGCCCGCCGATCACGACGGCTCGCTGGCGACGCTGATCGAGCGCTCGCGGCTGTTCTTCGAGGATCTGCCGGACGTCCACCGCCGCCGCGAGAGCGGCGATTTCCGCGAGGTGCTCAGCGAGCCGATCCGCGGCAGGCGGCCGGGCTATTACCTGCAGAATTTCCATTTCCAGTCGGGCGGCTGGCTGACCGAGGACTCCGCCAAGCGTTACGACATCCAGGTCGAGGTCCTGTTCAACGGGTCGGCCAACGCCACGCGGCGGCAGGCGCTGCCGCCGCTGCACGAGATTTTCGCCGGCCGCGATCAGCGCCGGCTGCGGCTGCTCGACGTCGGCTGCGGCACCGGCCGCTTCCTGCATTTCGTGAAGCAGTGCTGGCCGCGGCTTCCGGCGCTCGGGATCGACATGTCGGAGGCCTATGTCGCCGAGGCCAGACGCCATCTGAAGCGCTGGTGCTGGATGAATTTCATGGTCGCCAACGGCGAGTCCATTCCGGTGGCGGGCGAAAGCCAGGACGCGATGACAAGCGTCTTCATGTTCCACGAATTGCCGCCGAAGGTGCGCCGCGGCATGTTCGGCGAGTTCGCCCGCGTGCTCAAGCCGGGCGGCCGGCTGGTGATCGTCGACTCGCTGCAATTCGGCGACGAGCCGGATTACGACGGCATGCTCGACCTGTTCCCGCAGAAATTCCACGAGCCGTATTACGCGAGCTATCTCGAGGAGGATTTCGGCGCGATCGCAGCGGATTGCGGGCTCACGCACGTGCGCGACGTCAACGCCTTCGTCTCCAAGGTGATGGTGTTCGACAAGCCTCTGCGCGGCTCGTCCCTCACCCGACCCGCTTGAGTCCCTTCGCGTAGCGCTGCCAGCGCCGCACATAGATGTCGGCGGCCTGCGCGATCATCTGCGCGGCCTTATCGTCGAGCGTGCGCACGACCCGCGCGGGCGCGCCGACGATCAGCGAATGGTCGGGGAACTCCTTGCCCTCGGTGACGAGTGCGCCGGCGCCGACCAGGCAATGCTTCCCGATGCGCGCGCCGTTGAGCACGATTGCGCCCATGCCGATTAGGCTGTTGTCGGCAACCGTGCAGCCGTGCAGGACGACATTGTGACCGATGACGCAGTCGCGGCCGATGGTGATCGGAAAGCCGGGGTCGGTATGCAGCGTCGCATTGTCCTGGATCTGCGAGCGCTCGCCGAGCTCGATCCATTCGTTGTCGCCGCGCAGCACCGAGCCGAACCAGACGCTGGCGTCGGTTTTCAGCCGCACCCGCCCAATCACAACGGCGGTTTCGGCGATCCAGCAGCGCCCGTCGGCGGGCAGGTCCGGCCGTTCGCCGTCGAGTTCAAAGATGGCCATGCGCGCTCCTCGTCGTGGGCGCGACCTTGCCATGAGGCCGCGTGCTTGGCGAGGACGGCCTGGCTAGATGCGAAAGACGCCGAGCGCGGCGAGCGCCATCACGAAGACCGTGCCCGACATCAGGCTCCAGAATCCGGCGATGATGGTCGCGGCCATGGCCGCCTCGAAGCGCCGGCCTTCGATCCGGCAGGCGCGGATGGTGTTGCGCATGATGATGAACGGCGCGGCGAAGGCGAGGAACGGCACGGCGGCGAACGTCGAAGGCCGCGGTCCCCGATCGAGCAGCCGGAAGCTCGCGGGACGGCTGGTCGCCAGCTGATAGCCGGTAGCCAGCATCGCGGCGAACGAAAATCCGATCGCCAGCACGAAGAAGGATTCGATCGTTTGCGGTGACATCGCGCCTCACTGGAAAACAAGGCCGATGCATCGCAAGCCGTGCCGCGTGGCGCCACAACATCCTTAATTAATCGTTAATGACAACGATCCGGCGAGCGCCTGCGTCTGCGTCATCGCGTGCGATACTGGCGGTGATTCGCAGCAATGAGCGCCAGCTCCATGAGCACGGTTCATCTCGCCGGCAGAAGCCGCACCGCATCGCGATACCGCGCGCACGGCGGCCGCGGCGTCCTGCTCCCGCCTTTGGCCGCGGCGTTAGCGCTCGTCCTGGGCGCGGTCGGCTATGTCGCCTATGTGCTGTGGCCGCGCTGGCCGGACGCGGTCGCGATCGATGCGCCGGCCATTCCGATCACCGTCGCAGGCGTGGCGTTCAATATCCCGCCGGCGGCGATCCGCGTGCCGGTGCAACGCCGCGCCGGTGCGCACGAGCGGGTCGATCTCGCCTTCCTGTGGCCGTCGCTCGATCCGCCCGATCCGAATGCGAAGGCGGCTCCGCCGGCCGCGGCTGCGCCGGCGCCACCGACCAAATTGTTTGAACGCGTGTTCGTGACCATTTCCACCGCCGGCGACACGCTGCCGCCGGATCAACGGGTGAAGACAATCTATCCGCGCTATGCGACGAGCAATCCGGTTGCCGGCCCCGGCGGTCTTGCCGTGCTCGCGTTCCGCGAAGGCACGCCCTATCAGGGCGAGGACCTCATCTATGACGGCGAGACACCGGCCAATTTCCTGGTGCGCTGCAGCCGCAACGGCGCCGGCCCGACGCCGGGCACCTGTCTCTACGATTACCGCATCGATGCCGCCGATGTCGTGGTGCGCTTCCCGCGCGAGTGGCTCGCCGACTGGCGCGACGTCGCCGCCAACCTCGAACGGCTGATCAAAAAGCTGCGGCCGCCGGGAAGCTGAGCGGTCAGCGGCGGCTCAGTGCGGCCGCGGCGGCTCCTCGAGATCAAGCCCAAGGATCGCCATCTCGAAAAAGCACGAGTGCGTTTCCTTCTCGTCGAAGAACAGCACGCCGATATATTCGTCGCCGATGTAGACCTCGGCCGAGTCTGTTTTCTTGATCCGCGGCACGACGCGGATGCGCTCGCTGTCGAACTTGCGCCGCAAATAGGCTTCGAGGGTCTTCAGGTTCTTGATGTCGGCGCCCTCGCCCATCGTGATCTTGATCTCGAAATTGTACGAGCGCTCGCCGTCCTCGTCGTCGACCACGAGCCCGCCGACGCGCTCCTCGCCCACATGGACGTCCGCCGATTTTGCCGTCTTCGGCACCACGCGGATGCGCGGATTGCCGAACAGGCCCTTGAGATAGCTGTCGAGCTTTTTGATTTCCTGGACGTCCACCGTTCCGGCTCCTGCTTTCAGGGCCCGGAATCGTAGAACAACTGGTCCATCGAGCGGGCCGGCTCGGGACAGCCGGCCTCGCCGACCACCCGCGCGGGCACGCCCGCGACCGTGGTGTTGGGGGGCACGGGCTTGAGCACCACCGACCCGGCGGCGACACGCGCGCAAGAGCCGATCTCGATATTGCCGAGAATGGTCGCGCCGGCGCCGATCATCACGCCGCTGCGGATCTTGGGATGGCGGTCGCCGGCCTCCTTGCCGGTACCGCCGAGCGTGACCCCATGCAGGATCGATACGTCGTCGTCGATCACCGCCGTCTCGCCGACGACGAGCCCGGTCGCGTGATCAAGGAAGATGCCGCGGCCGATCGGCACCGCCGGATTGATGTCGGTCTGAAAAACCGCGGACGAGCGGCTCTGCAGATAATAGGCGAAGTCCCTGCGGCCCTTGCCCCACAGCCAGTGCGCCAGGCGATGGGTCTGGATGGCGTGGAAGCCCTTGAAATAAAGCAGCGGCTCGATGAACCGGTTGGCGGCCGGATCGCGATCCACCGTCGCCGTGATATCGGCGCGGAATGCCATGCCGAGCGACGGATCGTCTTCGAGCGCGTCCTCATAGGCCTGCCGGATCAACCCGGCCGACACTTCCGTATGGTCGAGCCGCTCGGAGATGCGGTGGACCACCGCTGCCTCCAGCGTGTCGTGGTGGAGGATGGTGGAATAGATGAGGGTCGCGAGCTCGGGCTCGCGCCGCACCACGTCTTCGGCTTCATGCCGGATGCGCGCCCAGACCGGATCGACCTTGTCGAGCGCGGTTGCCGCTCTCTGCTGAGTCTGGGCCATGACGAACTCCCGGGGGCACCCGCCCGATGCCGGCCACGGTCTAGCACGGATCGAGTTGCGAAAGACCATATAAGGCCAAACGCGCGTAGTTCCAATGGGTTCGCGGCTTGCGCGCTCATGGCCGCTCGGCCAGGAAGGCCAGCACGCCTTGCTTGAAGACCTTGTCGCCGACCGCCAGCATGTGGTCGCGGCCGGGGATGTCGAGCGCCTTGGCGCCGGGCACCAGCGCCGCGAGCTTCTCGGCGGAGCCCGCGACGGGGTCCTTGGTGCCGACCGCGACCAGCAGCGGCACCCGGATGCTGGCGACCTCTTCGCGCGAAAGCGTCTGGCGCGAGCTGCGGATGCAGGCGGCGAGCGCCTTGAGGTCCGACTTCGTCTGCTCTGCGAAAGCTCGGAAGGCGCGGCCCTGCGGATCGTGCACGTCGTCAAGCAACGGCGCTTCGAGCGCATCCGCAATGGATGCCGGCAGCCCGACACCGTCGATCAGATGATAGCCGAGCCCGCCGAATACGGCGCTGCGCACGCGCAGCGGATGCGCGAGCGCGAGGAACGCTGCGATGCGCGCACCCATGGAGTACCCCATGATGTCGGCGCGCGCGATGTCGAGATGATCAATGAGCGCGCGCACGTCCTCG
>Ga0114129_10003084_pt1 | contig 23387 bp, 17 predicted proteins | sample RhiMetdeltSRZDD1_FD_80071 | JGI IMG/M metagenome (GOLD analysis project Ga0114129, IMG submission 80071) | Populus rhizosphere microbial communities from Tennessee, USA - Rhizosphere MetaG P. deltoides SRZDD1 (version 2) (version 2) | ecosystem: Host-associated > Plants > Roots > Rhizosphere >...
ATGGCCAACGCGAGCTCCTCGAGCGAGAGAGCCGGCGCCTGGGATTTCACTTCTTGAATACCTATCCCTACTTCGTGAATTACATGAAGCAACATCCGGACGCACACTCGCGGCCGGTGTTCGCGGTGTCGGAAGTCGACGGTCACCCAAACGCGCTCGCGCACTCAATCAACGCCCAGGCGCTGTTCGATTACCTCGTCGCTCACCAGCTGCTGCCCGTTGACGAACCGTCCAACGACGATCACTGAGCGCTACTGCCGCGTCATCGTGATCGTACCGAGCGCGGCCCCACCGCGAGCGGCATGGGCATTCAGAAATTTCAGATTTCAGAGGGCAGATTTCAGATTTAGAGGGCAGATTTCAGATTCAAAAACGCATTTCAATCTGCAATCTGGTTGCGCTGCTGAATGGGCGTGGTGCGCGGGGGAGAATCGTCAGATCGCAGCGAGCCGTTCCGCTGCTTCACGGAGTTCGGCGAACAGCGACGATGAGCTCTCATGGATCGTCCATTCTGGCCGCTCGCCTAGAAAGCGGAGGAGCAAATATACGCGCGCGACTGTCAGCCGTTGCAGGAAGGTAGAGGGTGGGCCACTCCGCCAGCAAGCGTCCTGATAGGCCCGTTCGCACGCGTCAGCCACGTCGACGGGCCACCCCCACGTCAAACGAGCCAGATCGATTTCTGGAGCCGCAACTGCCGCAGATTCCCAATCAACCGGGTAGAGTGTCCCATTGCGCCACAACAGGTTGGTCGAATCAAATTCGCCGTGGACGACTGTCAGAGGTGAGGCGACCAGACAATCGACCGCCTTTTCATATTTGCCGCAGACCGTTTCGAGCCACGGGTATTGTTTCGCAACGTCGCGAGCGAATAGTAACGTGCGGCGAGACCATCCACGATAGTAGGTGGCGTCATACCGCACCAGAAAGTTCACGTCCGGCGTGGACACACGCGGTTCATTGAGCGCATGAAACGCAGCGAGCCAGCAAGCCGCCTGCGAGACGAGCGATGCCGGGTCCGCCGTGTCGTTCAGCGGCAGACTGTCGTTGAGATATTCCAGAACGAGCCACGAGTCACCGGTCGTGCTGTTCGAGTGGACGCCATAGCAGACGGGCACGGTCACCGGGATCGGTTGCAGGATCTGACGGTAGACCGTGCCCTCATAGACCAGACCCTGTCGGTTGTCGAGGTCCCCATGGGTGTAATTGATCGCGTACTTACAATAGAGTCGAAGCTGCCCATTCCTTTTAGTCCGGCACGTCACGATTTCGCACGGAAACGTGCTGGAGGCTGGAGCGATCTGCCGGTCGACAATTTCGATCGACTGGACGTCAAACGGTGGGCTGCCGAGCAGCTGCGCCAGGCTCGACGTCAAGGCGGGCAGATCAGGGACGTCGGAGCCGGGGCCCTGGACCGTGGCGGTGTCCATCACGCCACCGCCTGCTCGAGAACATGACGCGCGACCGTTATGGCGTCGAAGTACTCCTTTGCCAACGCCCGCGCCTGTCGCGAATGATGCTCGTAATCCGCATCCACCGCGTTCAACGCTTGCACGGCGTCCCTCAGCGTTCGGAATCGAAACAACCCGTCGGCATCAGGCAGGAACCGGCTCGCGCCCGTGTGCTGTACGACCGCGGGTTTGCCGCTGGCCAGATAGCAAATCGTGCGGTCGCCGATCCAGGCATTTTGCAGTCGCACGCAGGAGGGCTTCACGCATCCGAACTCGCCGCGCGACTGCTGGATATAGCCGCGATAGTCCCAAGGCGTCGAGGCGACGCTGCGAGACTCGCGCACGTGCCAGCCGTGCTGGTGAAGGGTGACACGCACATCGTCATCATCGTCGGCCAGGCAGAGCGCCAGCTCGAGGGGCTGCGGCACGTGCTGAGGGAGCGCGAGAAACGGTTCGAAACCCTCGCGTTTGTTGTTCGCGTATGATTCGCCGCCAAATTCGATCCATTCGCCGCCGTACCAATGGGCGACGGTGGTGAACGGCGCTCCGGCCGCACCTCGTGTCACCGGCCACGCGGGCAGGAACACCGCTGGAGGCGTAAAGTGCCACTCCAATCCGCAATCTGGCACGAGCGACCCGGGCCGGCCTACTGTTTCGCCCGTCGTGAAGTACACGTCGTGTGATGGCAGTAACATCCCACCGGTGCTCATCCACACTTGCGTCAGCCCCGGATCGACGTCGACGAGCGCCGACCGCTTGAAACGTCTCAGCACAGACGGCGAAATCACGTACCCGAGATTCAGCAGGAGTTCCGCGTCGGCCGCGGTCTCGAGATCCAGCCAATCGTCCTCTGCATGGGTCTCGAGTGCCTGATCGGTGGTGGAGCAGAGCGCGAGCCGGTCCGAGAGGCCGTACGGCCGGAGCTGCCGTTTCAGGGCGGAAACAAGGGACGTGATTTCGTCACGAGGCGCGGTCGGCGAGACGGCTTCCAGCCACACCAGGTCGCAGCCCAGTGCGCGTAAACCAAGGGCCCAGTTCAGATACTCCCACAGGTACCCTCCTCCATCCACGTAACCGATCGCGTTCGGGAACACACAGACTTTCAAAGCCATGCGAATGTCTGTCAGGACACGAGCGCCGGTCTGAGGTTTCCGGCGTCCGTCAAGGACACGGTTGGGGATCGTCCATGCTCGACTCTCAAGACAAGGTCGCACTTCTCCAGCACGCTCACGCGATGGCTGACGATGAAGCTGGTGCGGCCGCGCATCAAACGCTCCATGGTCTCCAGGATGGCGGCTTCGGTTGCAATGTCCACGGCACTCGTCGGTTCGTCAAGAATCAGAATCGGCGCGTTTTTGAGAAACGCACGCGCGAGCGAGATACGCTGACGTTCGCCGCCCGAGACCATCATTCCGCGTTCACCGACCATCGTGTCGTACCCACCGGGCAACCCGGCAATGAAATCGTCGGCACTGGCCGCCTTGGCGGCTTCGACAATCTCACCCGGGCTGGCATTCGGACGCGCATAGGCAATGTTCTCGGCAATGCTGGTCGAGAACAGGAGCGGCTCCTGGAGAACCAGCGCAAACTGATTGCGCAAATCCGCGAGCTTGTAATCTCGCACGTCCACGCCGTCGAGCAGCACCTGGCCTGCCGAGGGATCATAGAAGCGGGTCAACAAACTCACGAGCGTCGTCTTGCCGGCACCCGTGCGTCCGACAATCCCTACACGGGCGCCAGCGGGCACGCTGAACGATACCTTGTCCAAAATGGCGTTCCGCGGGTCGTAAGCAAACGACACGTCGCGGAATTCGATCCTTCCGGTGGCACGAACGAGCGCCCGGGCGTCAGGTTTCTCTTCGACTTCCGGCATTTCATCGAGGATGTCGAACGCCCGTCTGGCGCTGACGAACGACGATTGCAGGGCAGCAATCTGGGTGCTCATGCGCTCGAGCGGTCCGTAGAGGTCAGACAAATAGCTGATGACGACCAGCAGGGCTCCGACCGTCAGCGTTCCAGAGAGAACGTCGCGGACACCGAGAAAGAGAACGAGGCCAGTGCCCAGCGCCGTCACCACGTTGACCATCGATCCGAATGCCCCTTCGGCGAACGCCAACTCGACCCGTCGCCGAAGGCCCTCGCTCGAACGGCGAAGGAACCGTTCATGTTCGCTATTCTCTCTCCCGAAAGCCTTGACCACCCGCACGGCCGCGAGCGCTTCCTGTACGATCCCCAGGGCCTGACTCTCGAGCTCTTTGACGGCCTCGTACTGACTGCCCATCCGCTTGTCATAACTGCGAGAGGCGAGGAACAGGATCGGCGAGATTGTCAACGCGACGAGCGCGAGGCGCCAGCTGATGAGCGCCATGACATAGATCATCGCGACCAGCATGACAAGCTCGGAAATGAACGGGATCACACCATGTATCACGATCGCCTGAATCGATGGCGCATCGAACTCGATCCGGAAGAGCGAATCAGCGGTGCCTCGCGTGTCATGAAACGATAGCGACAGACGCTGAATATGGCGGAAAAGCTGGGCACGAAATGTCAACGTGAGCCTCTCGCCTACTTGCGTGTTCAATAAATAGCTCACGAGCGCTTGCGCCTGGAGGAGCACGACAATGAGTATCTGCAACACAGCGGCAGCAGCGAGAACCCGAAGCCGCGAGCCTGTCATCCAGCCTGGCAAGAACCTCCCGACGTTCCAAGGCAGTGGCCGAGACCCAATCACGCAATCAATCGCGATCTTCAGCGCCAGCGGCTTGAGCAGCGACAGCGGCGTCGCCAGCATGTCCAGCAGCACAATTCCAGCCAGATGCGGCCAATACCGACGCGACTCATGCATCAGTCGTCGGAGGACCTTGGCGTGCGGGGATCGGGGCGTTAGAAACGCCACTGATAACTCACTTTCACGAATAGTTGACGTGCCGATGGAAACGTCGGCGAGCTTGTCCGTTGGAGGATCGGTGGAAAAGTATCGAGGAGCTTTTCATTTTCATAACGGTCGGTGTACCCGACGTAGACGGCGGTACCCGGATGAAGGAGCCACCGCACCAGCAGGTCGAGCGTCAGGTCTTTCGACCCGTCCTGCCTGACGAGGGACGTGTCCGACGCCACGACGTTGTAGTCGACAATCGCCCGCAGCGACCATCGGCTCGTGAATTGCACGTTCGCGCGCGAGCGAACGAGCCGGGTCTCCAGCATCGTATGGGTGGCCGTGCGCTCGACGGATCCCCGCCGCGGCCGCGTGGCCAGGCCGCTGAAGATGTACGTCTCGTCGAAGCGGATGCGGGTCGTGGGCCGGAATGTCGCTGTGAACGTCATATCCCGAGTGTGCGCGAGAAAGGGCGCGAGCCCCGGAGCCGGATAATAGTTGACCCCGACGCCGTCACTGACGAAGGCGTAGAGCGTCATCCAGCGGAGCCAGGCTGTCGAAACCGACCCGCTCGTCGCATGTTTCTCGAAATCGATCCCTTCGAATCGCTCGCGTGCCCGGATCCATGCAGCCCTCAGTTGCGCCGCTCCAGCAAACGTCGCAGCAAACGTGGGACTGACCACCCAATCCTGCGTGCGACCCCGATGATCCGCCACGAGCGATGCCGAGGCCGATGGTCCGAGACTGACCAGGCCTCCGCGGTTGGGACGCCACAGGTACGCGGCTGATTGCTCGACGTCCCGAATATCGACCCGTTGGATGAATCCGAGCGGCGCGCGGAAGAGCGGGTCGAGGTCCGTGTAACTCGCCGAGTACGAGAAGTGGCGGCCGCCATGTTCGAGTGTCCCGAGCACGCCGTTGCCACTGCTCCGCTCTCCCGTGAAGGCTCGGTCAACCGAATGTGCCACCTGGCCGGTGGCCACCCACGTCGGCGTCAGGCTGACCCGACCATCGAGCGAGACCACGCGATTCGACGCGTCGCCGATATCACTGCTCGTCACGAACAGCCCGACATTCGATTGCGCGCCGACCTCGCGCTGCAGACGGAACGCCCCGATATCGGCGCGTGCCATGGAAGGGAGCGACGTGTCGCTCGCGGACTCGGGCGCGCGGTCATTCGCGGCGACGGCGCCAATGACCCAGGAGCCGGCCTTCCCCGTCAGCCGAGCGCCGACTGCGGGATCCGCGATCCGCCGTGAATAGAACAGATTCAGCGGCGTTCGAAAATAGCCCGCGTTTTCGGTGAAGAGCGGGCGCTTTTCCGGAAAAAACACTTCGAACCGCTGATTTGTGAGGACCTGAGGATCATTCGATTCCACTTCACTGAAGTCCGGGTTCACAGCGATATCGAGCGTGAGCATCTTCGGCAGAACGACTTTGGCATCAAAGCCGCCGCGATTTGTTGTTGTGGTCCGAAGTGCCGGGGAATCGTCCAGGATCCGAGAGGCCGCGGTCGTGATGTACGGAATCAGCTGCACATTGTGTCCTGCCGAGATTCCCTGCAGCCCCTCCAATGTCGCCAACTGCCGCACAAATCCCGGGAGACGTTCAGTGATGTACGGCCAGAACGCGGTTTCGTTGTAGCGACTGATCGTGCGCGCCAGCGCAATTCCCCACGTGTGACCAGGTCCCTCGGCAAAACGGAGGCTCTTGAACGGAATGGCCATCTCGACGATGTAGCCGTCTGACGTGATGCGGCCCTCGGAGCGCCAGAGCGTGTCGAAACTCTTGTCGGTCGCCCCGTCACCGCCCTCGGTCTCGGTGCCCTCCGTAAGGATCGCGTCCTCCTGCACGCCGCGTGGGTTTGAAGAAAACACGTACGCGTGGCGGCCATCATGGAAGGTGTCGAGGTACATGGAGACCTGATCGTCCTCCTCGATGTCTTCGCGAGGCGCCAGCCGTCCGCGGATCTTTGCTGGAGTGTCGTGACAAACAAACACGACGTACAGATTTGCATCATCGTAAAAGAGGTATGCCGACGTCTCTTGGGTCACGGGATCGCCATCGCCGGGTTCACGCTGACGAAATCCCGTGATGTGAACGCCAGGTTTGTCCGGAGAGTCCCCGAGAAACGGCTCGAGGCCAGGAACGGTCGAAACTCGCGGAATCGTGACGCTCGGCGGTAGCGTTCTGACCGTCGACACCCTCTCGGTCTGCACATCGGTTTTGTCCTGTCGCCTCAAGACGTCGGGGTGCACCGATGCGCGCGCCTGTCCAGCCAACGCCGGTCCTCCGCTGGCAGGCACGGGCCATTCGACGACCGCTGTAACAAGTAGCGCTCGTGTCAGCATCCGCAAGGGTTCACGTACGTGGCGCATCGCCGAGATCGTGAAATGATCGGAGAACGATGCCGTATCGACGAACGGTCGTGCGAATCTTCGGGTCGCACAGCGCCTTGACTTCCAACGCGCGCTCCCGGCGGTACATGCTCTTCAACCCTTGGCCATATCCGGGATGACAGCCGAGTTCCGTAATGCCGGGCCGTAGCCGCTCGAGAACCCGCTGAAGCGCCGCTGGACGAATCAAGGAGGGGCACGGGCGTCCGTGGCTGTCCTGACCATAGAAGTCTCCGCAGTACCGAACCGCGCGACTGCAGCGCCGGAGGGGCACGTTGAGGCGCGAGGCGAATTCGAGGAACAGCGGGCGCAGTCGCTTCTGAAGGTGAACATGTTGGTGAGAGTCGATGTGGGTCGGATTGCAATCGACGAGCCGCCGAAAACGATCCAGTTGAGAAGTCAGCGCGCGCCGGACGGCTCTGAGATCGTTGGACGGCACCACCTGATAGACTGGCTGCCAACGACCTCGCCGGAACATCCACTCCTCGAAGTCGACGTGGAGCCCGAGGCTGAGGTCTCGATGACGTCGTGCGTAGGCCGCACCTTCAGGCGCCGCAGGCCATCGGACCATCAGACTCGCACTTGATACGATCCCGTGCTCATGCGCTTCGATGATGCCGCGGTTAATCCCCGGCGTCTGACCGAAGTCGTCGGCATTGACGATCAGGTGCCGGGGTGCTCGCCCAGCCATCGTCAGACGCCCACATCCCGAATCAGCCTGCCCAGGACCGTCTCGGCGCGAAAATGCTCTTCCGCGATGGCCCGGGCCGCGCGGCGGTGTCGGTCATAATCGCGCTCGACGCAGTCAAACGCCTCCAGAATGTCCTCGAGCGTGCGGTACGCGAAGAGGCCGGCGCCGATCGGAAGCGTGGCACCAAACCCGGTGTCCTGAGTGATCACCGGCTTCGACGCGGTCAAGTACGAGGCGCTCCGCTCGCTGAACCACCCGCTTCTGAGCCGCACGTTCTGGTCCTTCGCCACGCTGAACTCGCCACGAGAGCTCACGACGTAGTCGCGATATCGAAGAATGTCCATCGTCAAGCTGATGGCGTCTCGAATCCGCCAGCCGTTGTTCCTGAGCAAGTCGAGAACAGCCTGCTCGTCGCACGCCAACGCGATCTCGAGAGGCTGAGACACCCGGTGCGGCAGATCGATGAACTTCAGAAATTCAGTGTGCTTGCTCCACGTGTACAGCTCGCCGTTCCACTCGATATCGTTCGTCGTCTGCTGCCAGCTTGATACCGTTGTAAAAGAGCAGCGGTTGGAGTCGCCAGCGGCGCGGTCACGACTGGTGAACCACTCGAGCACGATCGGCTGCCGGGTTAGCCGAAAACAAAAAGACTGTGGAATCGGGAGACCGCAGTCGGCGCCTCCCAGATTTTCGGCGAACGTAAAGTGGTGTGTGTGGGTGGCCAGCAGCTCGTGCATGGATCGATCGCCTTTCGCCAACTCGATCTCTGGCAACCCTGGGTCGGTTTCCACGTAGACGCGCACCGGCACCCGCAGGTGCTGGTCGCGGAGCGTCGTCGCTCCACAGACGTTCACCAGCACGTCCGCCTCTTCGAAGACTCGACGATACGCCGCGTCGCTCAGGCCATAGACGCGGTCGTTCTGCGCGACGCAGCGGTACGCCCACCTGTCGGCCAGGCCACACCAGGCGAGATTCCGGGCGATGAGGTTGACGGTATACGTGGGATCGGCGGTAATCGTCCGTTGCTCGGCATCGAACGGCCAGTCCTGACTGTCTTCAACGTAGTACACCTCGTGACCGAGGCGACTGAACCCGCCGAGATAGTGCAGCACTTCCCAGACGACGCCTGCGAACGGAGTCCTCCCCATGATGCCCAACACCACAATCCGCAGTTTCCGTTTCATCGTGAATCGCCGGCACGAAACAGGAGCCGCACTCGATCCGGCGCGCGTCGGCCGCCCGCGACGTTACATGCCGACGGGAACGGCTTTGACGCGTTTGGCCGCACGCACCACATCCTTAATTGCCGACACCACGCGGTTCACGTGTTCCTCGGTCATCATCGGATACAGCGGCAGCGACACGAGTCGGGGGTACAGCGCGAGCGCTCGCGGACACGCATTCTCCGGACGGTTGGCGTAGGGTCGAAAGAACGGGTGCAAGGGGATCGGGATGAAATGCACGCTCGCGCCAATCCCCCGTGTCGTCAACGCATCGATGAAGGCCTTCCGATCGATCGTGAGGGCCTCCAGCTTGAGACGAATGGCGTACAAATGCCACGAGTGGCGCACGTCACTGCGAGTCGGCGGCAACTCGATTTCGTCGACCGTCTCGAGGGCGGTTCGATACAAGTCCGCGAGCCGCGCGCGCGCGGCGATGAACGTCTCGAGCTTCCGCAGTTGGTGGATTCCGATCGCCGCCTGGATGTCACTCAGGTTGTACTTGAATCCTGACTCGAACACCTCGTAGTGCCACGAGCCGCGATCCGCATACCGGTTCCACGCATCTTTGCTAATCCCGTGCAGGCACAAGGTCCGCATCGTTTCCGCGAGCTGTTCGTGGGGCGTCGTCACCATCCCGCCCTCACCAGTGGTCATCGTTTTCGTCGCGTAGAAACTGAACGCGACCGCATCGGTTTCGGGATCACCCCGCCGCGCGGCGCCGATCGGCACGCCGCGGTAATGGGAGCCGACGGCATGTGCGGCGTCTTCGACGACGAACAGGCCACGCGCGCGCGCAAGAGCCCCGATCGCCGCCATGTCGCACGGCAGCCCCGCGAAGTGCACCGGCAGAAGACACCGAGTCCGTTCCGTGATGCGCTCTTCAATCGAAGCCGGGTCGATGTTGCCATCCCGATTCACGTCGGCCAGCACCGGTGTGGCGCCCACGTGAAGAATGGTGTTCACCGTGGCGCAAAACGTCAGCGGTGTCGTGATCACTTCATCGCCCGGACCAATTCGGAGCCCGGCGAGGGCCAGGTGGAGACCGGCGGTGCAGGAATTGACCGCAAGCGCGTGGAGCGCGCCCACGTACTCGCGGAACTCCTGCTCGAATTGTGCGGCACGCGGACCGCTGGTCAACCACCCCGAGCGGAGGGTCGCCACGACCTCGTTGATCTCCTCCTCGCCAACGCTCGGGACGTGGAACGGAATAAACGCCTTCACTGCTTCTGAAACGCTTGATGCCCCCACAGCCACTGGTCCTCCCAGACTGGACGGAGACGCCGCAGCGCCATCCTCTCGAACACTGGCCCGAAGTCCCGCACGATGTGCTCGGGACGCTCGTCGTCGGGCTCTGCATTGAATCGGCCGAACAGAAACGCTCCCGGTCGCAGCGCATCAGCCAACCGATCGGCCGCCTGAATCGGATCGATCAAGTGCTCGAACACATCCATCGCCGTGATCAGATCGAATGCTTCCAGCGGTAGACCCTCGAGCTTGAGGTCGAGAAACCGCGCGTGCAGCGCACGTCGAGCAAACCGCCACCCGCTGAACTGCAACAGACGTGAACTGATGTCTGCCAGCGTGACATGCAGCCCTGCACGCGCAAATAACAGCCCGCCGGATCCGATCCCCGCGCCAAAGTCCAACACGTCGCGACACACGTGTCGCTGAGCGAAGTGCAACGCGACAACGTAGGCAAGCGGCGAGGCATCGTCATGCAAGGTGTGCCACCAGACCAGCTCGTACAAGACGCGCTCACTCGTTTCATAGAAGGACTCGATCGACTCCGTATCCGCGACCGGCACCTTCTCGTGCCACTCTGCGTCGATGCCATCCGAACTGCGCATGCACCGCGCCCGGAGATCGGCCAGATCATCGAGGTCCAGATAAGCCCCGAGCTCGGTGATGAGGCTGTCCTCCAGAGGCTCACCATCGCGAAACCGGAGCGCCTCTTCCCATTCCCGACGGCAGCGCTGCACCGCACGTGTTTCCTGTGCCGCAAACTCGTCGGCCGTCATCCGACCGGATTCGACCGACTTCCATAACATCCGCAAGTAGTCCGGGAGGAGCGGTGCGACGGTCATACGGCGCTCCCCACAGCGGCGCATTTCCACAAGGACGGATCGTGTGCAACGGCCGGTGGCGCGGGCTGATACTCCGGAACAAGCCGGGCGAGATGCGCGATCACCGCCGCCGTATCACGGTTCGTTATCAAGCGCTCCAGCTTCGCGATCCAGGAGGCAATCGTCTCCTGGCTCACGCGCGGCCCTTCGAAGATCTTGATTTTCTCGTGCTCCGTCGCGACCACGTTCTCGACGTCGGTCATCAATTCTTCGTACATTTTTTCTCCCGGCCGCAGGCCCGTGTACCGCACCTCGATGTCGCGATCGGGTTCAAATCCGCACAACCGAATGAGATTGCGCGCCAGATCATCGATACGGACCGAGGCGCCCATATCCAGCACGAAAATCTCCGACCCGACGCCCATCGTCGAGGCCTGCAGCACGAGCTGGACTGCCTCGCGCGTCGTCATGAAAAACCTGCGGACGTCGGGGTGCGTCACAGTCAATGGACCACCCGCGGCGATCTGCGATTGGAAAATCGGAATGACGCTTCCGTTGCTGCCGAGCACATTCCCGAATCGGACGGAGACGAACTTTGTGCCCCAATGGCCGGTCGGGACAGGCATCGACGATGCGAGCAGTTCGGCGACACGTTTCGTCGCGCCCATGACGCTGACGGGCTTCACTGCCTTATCCGTCGAGATGATCACGACATCACTCACCCGATTCGCCGCGGCTTGCACGACGTTCCACGTTCCAAGCACATTGTTCTTCACCGCCTCCAGGATGTGCGTTTCCATCATGGGCACATGCTTGTAGGCCGCCGCATGGAAGAGCAGGTCGATCGAGTACGTATCGATGATGTCGGCGATTGTCGGCCGATCGCGGACGTCTCCGACTGTCGGCACGCATTTGACCTCGGGAAACGTTCGCCCGAGCTCCAAATCGAGTTTGAACAACTCGCTTTCAGCCTGATCGCACAAGACGATTTGTCGCGGCGCGAACCGGGCGAGTTCGCGACACAATTCGGACCCAATCGAGCCAGCCGCCCCGGTGACAAGCACCGACCGACCTTCCACGCGATCGGCGATCACCTGCTCGTTCAACTGCACCGGGGGACGTCCGAGGAGTTCTTCGGCGGAGATGTCCCGAATTTCCGCGCTCGTCATTTTTCCGCTGATCAGGTCACCCAGACTCGGCACGGTCTTGCACGACACGCCAGCCCGACGGCAGCACTCGATGACGTCTCGCTGCTGTGCCGTCGAGGCGGAGGGAATCGCGACGATGACATGCCGAACGGTCGGCGCACGCCGATTCCGCTCCGCGATGATCGTCGGCAGATCGCGGCCGGTTCCGATCACTGGCACACCCATGAACACGGCGCCTTGTTTGTTGGGATCATCGTCCACGAACCCGACGATGTCGTACGGCAGGTGCTGGTTGCGAATGTCGCGAACCAAGAGCCGGCCGGCGATCCCGGCGCCGTAAATCAGGATTCCGGCGCCACGCTGTCGAGCATGACGACGAAAGATGCCGACAGAGTTGCGGATGCCGGGCATGGCGGACGCCATGACCGCAAAGGTCACCAGGAAATCGATGGCGTACCACGACGCCGGCCCGACCGGGCCGATCGTCAGCGTCACCGTTATCGCAAATGCGGTTGACGCCACGACACTTGCGGCAAGGACGTGCACGAAATCATCAGCATCGAGCACGCGCCAGGACCAGCGTCGATGCACGCCGAGGACCGCGAACGTCATGACCTTGATCGGGATGCCAGCGAGCATTGACACAGCTGTCATCCGGAACAATCGCGTCGCCGGTACAAACTGCCCGACGAGAAGGAGCGCCACGATGGCGGCCATGACGATGAGGCCGGCGTCCATCAGGCCCGCCCGCCACTCCGCACGCCACCGCGCACGCGCAGCGTGAAGCCACCGCGAGATCATCCCGCCACGGTCCCGCAGATCCAATGCATCGGCGAGCACGGAAGGCGTGTCGGCCCGACTTGCAGGGACAGTGACACCAGCGGTGGCGTGCAGCGCGGCGACCGTTTCGTTGCACACGCCGATGATCACCCGTTCCATGTTGTTGGCATGTCTGACCACCGGCACGGCGAGCACGAGCGAGCTGGCCAACAACACGCCAAACGCCAGCGGCTGGCCGGCGGCGACGAAGCTGCCGATCGTCAGTCCCGCAATCATCCATTGGAGGATTGGGACGGGCTGAATCGTCGCGGCAAACCGGCCGAGGCGACGTGGGCCGCCATGGTGCTCGACGACCATCCTGAGTTCGGTTGTCGCGAGCGCCCCCCGTCTCGCTCGCAAATCCCATGCTTGGTCGTCGGGATTCCACCCGACGGCGCAGCCGACCGCGAGCAGGTTGTCGGTCAACCGTGTGAGGAACGGATACTTGTCGAGCGGTACGCCACCCGGGCACGTCCAGCGCACGACGCGACGAACCGGAAGCAGGCACCGCCACCACGGGGTCACCGCGGGACACTCGTTGCGCGGAAGCCGTGCGGCGCGCCACGGCGTCAACCCCCCTTTCAAGCGTCCCCAATCTCTGGCAAGCGGCTCGAGGAAATTCAGCCATGCGATCATCGCGCGCGAGCGGAGACGGATGAGGAACGGCAACGCACTGCCGCCGAACACGTCCAACCTGGCTCGAGACGCGCAGACGACGCAGTAACAAGTCGTGTACGCCAGCCCGACGGCGAACGCGGCGAGCGCCCACCGCGACGTCATCGTCCCGAGGCCAAGCAGCACGAGCAGTGCAAAGTGCCATTCCATGGCCCTTGGGAGGAACGAGAGGACGCCACCGTGGCCAGCGGCATACATCGGTTGAAACCCGGCCGATCCCCACAGCCCCTGGTAAATCACGGAGCGTTGTTTGAGCCGGAAAAACGGGTATGGCGCGTAGATTCGACCTGCCCAGAACGCATGCCCCCACGGATTGAATTTGTTCGGGAACTTCCGTTCCAGAATCGACTCGGAGACGCCATACCCCACTTGCTGCCGCCAATACGCTTTCACTGATGGCCGACGGTGATGCCACACGACCGCCGAGGGACTGAAGCCCATGGCATAGCCGGCGTCCAGTAGACGCCAGCAGATATCGACGTCATCGGCGGCAGCCCGGAATCGCGGATCGAACCCCCCGATGGCGTTCAGGGCGGCGGCGCGAAAACTCATATTGCAGCCGGGAATGTGCTCCGCGTAGCAGTCATCGAGCATGACCTGCGTGGGCCCGCCGGGTGCCCGATACACGCATTTGGCTACCCACCCGTCCTCGGCCGGGACGATATTCGGCCCGCCGACACCGGCGACGTCGAACTTGAGATAGGTCGTGACCAGATAATTCAGCCAGTCAGGATCCGCTTCGGCATCAGAATCGATGTACGCGATGATCTCGCCGCGCGCGACGCGTAATCCTTCATTGCGCGCTGCGCTCACGCCTTGGTTACCGGTTGTGATGCCGCGAAACTCGGCGTACCGCTGCATGATCGCGGCGGTGTCGTCAGTGGATCCATCGTCGACGACAATCACTTCGTAGTCCGGGTAGCGGAGCCGCTTGAGAGACTGCAAGCACGCATCGAGCGTGCGGCCGGCATTGTGTGCCGCCACGACCACCGACACGCTCGGCCATTGCCGGTCTCGCGCAAACGGCAGGCCCGCGAACTGTCGAGCGACCGCGGTATACACAGGTTTCGGGCGACGCTGGGCGTCGACCAGGCCGAACCCCCAGTCGGTGACGAGGCAATGGTCCTGGTAGAACGGGTCTGTCCAGCCGAACACGACTGCGCCAGCGAGGCCGTGGTCGAACGCTTCCTCGAGTTGCCAGTCGGCGAACTCCGCCTGTTGTTGTTCGCCATGCCGGAGGCTGCAGATCCCAAATTCAGACAGCACGAGGGGTAATTCGCCAGCCAGATGTTGCAGGTGCGAGAGATACGCGCACATCTGCGACCGCTGGTGCAGGTAAACATTCGCGGTGTACACGTCGACGAAGGGCAAGTCGAGGTATTCCGTCGTCGGGAAGTTCGTGTACGTTACGAGACTGTCGGGATCTTCCTGCTTCGCGACGTCGTACAGCTCCTGCAGGAAGCGTTCGACCTTCCGGCTGCCGTGCCACCGGACGATCGCGGGCGGGATCTCTTTACCGACGCAAAACATCATGGCCGCGGGATGGCGCCGACACGAGGCAACAGCTTCGCGGACCTGACGGCGAATGTTTCGACGCGTCGCGGTGCTCTCGAGAAAGCAGGCGTACTCCATCCACGGGATGGTGATGATCGCTCGCAGTCCGTGGCTCTGCGCCTGATCCAGCAGGGAGATGGGCGGGACGGTATACGTCAGAATGGTGTTGATGCCGGCCCCGCGCATCAAGGTGAAATCAACATCCACCATTCCAGGTTCTGGAAATTGATGCCCGGAGCGATTCGGTGCAAACGCTCCGTATGCGGTGCCTTTGATCCAGAACTTCTCGTCGCCCAGATAGAGGAACTTGGCTTTGACGATCGGGCGACCGCGGTATGTGCCGCTGGCGTCGTGGTGATCAGCGGATTCCTCGGTCCGCTTCGCCCCTGACGTACTCATGGTAAAACCTCACCCGCTCCCGTCCTGTCCATGCCGACACGACGGGCTTCACGACCACCGAATCCCGGTGGCACGTAGCTGACGAACGAGTGAAAACCCTAGGCGACCGAGCGGGGAGGCCCGCGGGGTGAACGCGGCGAGAGGACGGCTATAGGCCCCTGCGGTGTCTCGACGCTGCGGAACCGCCTTGCGTGGATCCGCGGTGTCAGCGAGAACGGGCGCAGAGAGAGTGATCCTCGAATGGTCCGAACGCTGACGTACGAATGCGAGCCAGCGCGTGTGTGTGGGGAGCGAACCCTCGAGGCTGCGTGGAATGGATCGACGAGTCGCGTCAGCCCGTTGTCAATCTCAGGCGTAGAGGGCGCATGTGCGGCCCCGCCTGCGCTCTCCGGCCGTACCCATTGGACAAACTGTGGTCGACCGTCTTGAAACAGAACAAGCACATCGGCGGTGCCGTCGAAATTGACATCGATAAGCTGTTTCCAACGCTCCCCGGTCGCGGTTTCGAAATCCTCGACCATGTCGATGGATCCGTCGAAATTCCGATCGACCTCTCGCCGCACGAGCACATCGTTCTGATAGGACTCCTCGATATCAGGGAGACCGTCGAAGTTTGAATCGATGGAGATGCCCAGCAATCTCCCGGAGTCGTCATAGACGCGCCACACGTCGGATTGTCCATCGTGATTGCGATCTTCAACTCGGAAACGCGAAGGCACCCAGCAAGAGAGCGCGACCGCAACAATCGCGAATGCAGCTGAAACGCGCTGCGAACGTCGGCCCCGTCGTGCGGCCCGACGGCGGTAAGAATAGTCAAGTGAAAAAAGTGTGTGATCATTCGCCCGCGGCGCCCGTGGTGAACAAGGCGCTACGGGTAGAACAAATGCCGAGGGTCGCCGTCGGCTGATGACCGACATGAACTAGGGGAGCGTAATAAAGGCGCCACGCCTTTCACAAGAAAAGAGATGACAACGAAGTAATCAGTAAGTTATGGGTAGATCTGGAGTCAGTTTTGCTCAGCCGTTACTATTCAAAGCTGTCACTCACCTTCGCAACCTCTTGAGTAAAACAGCTGGACCGGCCAGCTCAGCTGAACTCCTCTCGGCGCCGCATCGTCGGTCGGCGATCCTGCCGCTCCAATGATCTGAACGGTCAGCAACGCATCAGCCAGCGATCAGGGCAGGCGGAGCGAGGGAAGCAGTGCCAAGCGGCGTCGATGCCGAAGATGCCACGATGGAGAAGCCGGACCGCCGCGACCCATTCGGATCCGTCACCGCTGTGCATCGTGGGTTTTTGCAAGCCGATGTTCGGCGATCCAGTGATCGCTGACAAATCCGAGATCCGATTGCGAACCGCGCTCTCGTGGCCACACAACTCTCTTCACAATCGCGCCGAGCGCAGCAACGGCAAGGACAATCCACACGAGGTTCATCGACAGCAACCGGTGGATCTATATGTATAGGGCATATCACGTCCGCTCCTGCGCGGCCGCAGCGAGGCCCGCGGGTTCGTCTGGTGTGCCGGACGCTGACGTCAGCGAGGACGGCCGGTGAAGACCGGGACGAGCAGGTATTCCGAGAGCGCATCGGCGTCGGTGAACACCTGCCCGGTGCCCTGGTGTTTGAGATGAAGCACGTCACCGCCGTTGGCGCTGAACATGAACTCGAGGCGATCTTCGCGCGGCGGCAAGCCGTCCGTCGGTATGAAGCGATACGTGCAGCTGATTGACCCTGCCGAGAGATGCGGCACGATGCTGACAGCGGCGGTCGGATGCTTCGGTTTGCGCACCGCGAAGCCTCCGTCGGCCTGAACGGCCTCGAAGAGGATGTCGCGGGGCGTATCACCCGGAAACTCGGCCCGAAACGTGTCGATGTCACGGATGACGGCCGTCTGCAGCGCGTCGAGCCATTGCTTTCCTTGCACCGCCACGAGCTCGGCCTTCCGAACCGCCGCTTCCTGCGCGCGCGCCCGCACGTCATCACGCTGTCGCTCGTCCTCCGCCAGTCGCGCGATCCATTCGCTTGGCATAACCACGATCTCTCGGCCGGCTGCACGCAGTCGTGCAGAACGACGCTCAGGAGACACGCTCAGGCTGCGTCAGGGTCGGAACACGCCTTTGTTCGCGGTTCGCGCCTTGGCTGCGGCGGTTCGCGCGTCGTCACGTTCTTTCTGCTGCCGCACGATTTCCCGTCGCGGCGCTTCCTGATCGTCGAGTCGGAGGGCTTGCGCTTCCGCCGTCCGAGCGAGGCCTTCGAGACGGACATCGGTCACGACCAGGCGGAATGTGGCGCTGTACAAGAGGGTTTGGAACAGGACCACGGCATGGTCGGCATCTCCCCACCGCGCCACCGGCGATCCGGAGTCGACTGCCAGCCGTGACGCCACTCGGTCCGGGGCTCGAGGGGTCCGCGGCAGGGCCGTTCCATAGACGGCAGAGATCGCTTCGATCATGTCGGCGCCGGTCATCCCCTCGGTCCGGTCGCGACCGTAATCGACGACCACCCGGAACAGTTGGTCGTTGTAGAAGCTGAAGAGGATCTGCTGGACGGGATCCGTTGAAGCCGCCATCGATCCAGGACTCCAGCGAGAGGGTCTCCATTCGAGATCCTGCAAGATGGCCGGGCGTTGATGGATCACTTTCGCGTCAGACGCGGCGATGCCGGCAAGCGTTGAAACCGAGGCCAGATCACTCCCCAGTTCGAAGTTCCGATACTGCGAAAGCCCTTGAGCCTCGAGACGGTGCGTCGAGCACACGAGCCCGAAGGCGCAGATCGCGAGTGTCCGTGCATACATCATGGTGCGTCTACTTTCATCTGTCCGTCACGTTTGCTTCGTCCGCAGGCAGCCCTGGCCACAATCACACGCGCAGTGAGCGTACTGTGAACCGCGAGCGGCGCACTGTGCCCGATTGCACAGCGCGGATCGGCGGCTGGCATTGAACAGCTGATCGACCAGGTCCTCCTTCGAGGCGCGTGTTCCGAGCGAGCATGCGCGCGATAAAGCGGTCTGACAGCGCATGTTGCTGGTGCAGCAAACGAATCATCCGCCGTTTGTGAACAGTGCGTTGAACCCCGGCGGACAGGCCATCGGCCGCGGACCTGTGCACAATCGAACAGACGCGTTCCTCGTCGACTGGTACCTTAGCCGCGACCCGAAGGACCCCCGGCATTCGTGCGAATGCGGATCGTTGACACCGCATCGACAAGGTCTTCGAAATCGGCGCGGAGACTGACTGGCGATGCCCGACGAGGCTGTCATGCTGTATGAATTCATCGCCGTCAACCGCGCCGAAATCGTTCGACGGTGCCGCGCGAAAGTGGCCGGGCGGTCCGTGCCGGCGCCTACCCGGGCGGAAATCGACCACGGGGTGCCAATGTTTCTGGAACAGCTGGGCGACGCCCTTCGACTCGGCCTGACCTCCAACCCCGAGATTGGCAAGAGCGCCGTCCAACACGGGCACGACCTTCTCATCCAGGGGTTCACCATCTCACAGGTCGTGCACGACTATGGAGACGTCTGCCAGGCGATCACCGAACTGGCGGCCGAAGTGGATGCGCCCATCAGCACCGACGACTTTCGCATGCTGAACCGATGCCTCGACGAGGCCATCGCGGGCGCGGTGACGCAATACACGCGCGAACGACGCGAGTCCGCCATCGATGGAGAGATGGGGCGCGGCAGCGAGCGTCTCGGCTTCTTCGCGCATGAATTGCGGAACTTGACCAACACGGCGATTGTCGCGTTCGAAGTGCTCAAGACCGGGAACGTCGGTGTGGCGGGCAGCACGGGAAGCGTGCTCCATCGCAGCCTCATCGGCTTGCGCGCGCTCATCGCTCGCTCGCTCGCCGAGGTCCGGCTCACGCAAGGCATCCAGAATCGCGAGCCGTTCCTGGTGGCCGGATGGATCGAAGAAGTCGTGGCGGCCGCAACATTGGAGGCGAACGCCAAGGGCATTCGGCTCACCCTCGTGCCAGTCGACGCGGAGGTGGCGATCGAGGCGGACCGACAGATCCTCGCAGCGGTGGTGGGGAACTTACTGCAGAACGCCTTCAAGTTCACCCGACCCCGTACGACCGTCACGCTGCGGGTCGGCGCCGGCATCGACCGCGTGCTCATCGAGGTCGAGGACGAATGCGGCGGTCTCCCCGGGGGCGAGGGGCATGGACTGTTCCGCCCGTTCGAGCAGCGAAGCGCCGATCGAACGGGATTGGGTCTGGGTCTGGCCTTCAGCCGCTGGGGCGCCGAAGCCAACAATGGGCGGATCCAGACGCGCAACTTGCCCGGCAGAGGATGTGTCTTTACGGTCGACCTGCCGCGATTCGTTCCCGCGCTCGCGTAGCTCGGGTGCCACGGGCGCCAACTGCCTCCGAAAGAGTTCGGGCCGCGGCGTGGACGCGCGACGTCAGTACATGCCACCCATGCCACCAGCCGCCGCAACCGGCTGGTGCTTGTCGGGAATCTGCGAAATGACAGCTTCCGTCGTCAGGAGCAGCGACGCAATGGAGGCCGCGTGCTGCAGGGCCGAGCGGACGACCTTGGTCGGATCGATCACGCCCGCCTGCACCAGGTTCTCATAGCGTTCTGTTTGTGCGTTGAAGCCCTCTTCGTCCGTCATCTCTCTGACGCGCTGCACGACGATCGAACCTTCGTGGCCGGCGTTGGTCGCGATCCATCGCAGCGGTTCTTCAATGGCCCGCCGGATGATCGTGACACCGATTTGTTCCTCGCCCACCACCGGCAACTTCTCGAGAACGGTTGACGCCCGCAGCAGCGCGACGCCGCCGCCCGGCACGACGCCCTCTTCGACCGCCGCTTTGGTGGCGTGCATCGCGTCCTCGACGCGCGCCTTCTTCTCTTTCATTTCGGTCTCGGTCGCCGCCCCGACCTTGATGATGGCCACGCCGCCCACGAGCTTGGCGAGTCGTTCCTGCAGCTTCTCGCGATCGTAATCGGAGGTCGTCTCCTCGACCTGCGCGCGGAGTTGCTTGACCCGGCCCGCGATCGACGCCGGGCTGCCGGCGCCTTCCACGATGGTCGTGTTGTCCTTGTCGATGGTGACCTTCTTCGCCTGACCGAGGTCCTCTATCTTGATGTTCTCCAGCTTCAGGCCAAGGTCCTCGGTGATGGCCCTGCCGTTGGTCAGGATGGCGACGTCTTCGAGCATCGCCTTCCGCCGATCGCCGTAGCCGGGCGCCTTCACGGCGGCAGCCTTGATGGTGCCGCGCAACTTGTTCACGACGAGCGTCGCGAGAGCTTCGCCTTCGAGGTCCTCCGCGATGATCACCAACGGACGGCCGGTCTGCGCAACCTGCTCCAAGACCGGCAGGAGGTCTCTCATCGAGCTGATCCGCTTTTCGTGAATGAGAATGAACGGCTCCTCCAGCACGACTTCCATGCGCTCGGGATCGGTCACGAAGTACGGCGACAGATAACCGCGGTCGAATTGCATGCCTTCGACGACCTCGAGCGAGGTGTCCATGCCCTTGGCTTCTTCGACGGTGATGACGCCGTCTTTGCCGACTTTCTCCATCGCTTCGGCGATGATCCGCCCGATGGTCTCGTCATGGTTCGCCGAGATCGTGCCGACCTGTGCGATCATCGCTCCGCTGACAGGCTTGGACATCTTCTCGAGCGCGATGGTGATCGCCGCGACGGACTGATCGATGCCACGCTTGACCGCCATCGGGTTCGCACCCGCGGTGACGTTCCTCGCGCCTTCGCGGTAGATCGCCTGCGCCAGCACCGTGGCGGTCGTCGTCCCGTCGCCGGCGATATCCGACGTCTTGCTCGCCACTTCCTTCACCATCTGCGCGCCCATGTTTTCGAGCGCGTCCTTCAGCTCGATTTCCTTCGCGACGGTGACGCCGTCCTTGGTGATCGTCGGCGACCCGAATGCCTTGTCGAGGATCACGTTGCGCCCCTTCGGCCCGAGGGTCACCCTGACCGCGTTGGCCAGGCTGTTGACGCCGCGGAGAATGCCCTGCCGCGAGGAATCGCCGTACACAATCTGTTTTGCCATGACGGATCTCCTACGGCTCCGCGTTCAACGGTCCGCGCCCAGCCGACTGGTTACTTCTTGCGCCTCGTCCCGCTGGCAACGACCGCGAGCACGTCGTCTTCGCGCATGATGAGGTACTCCTCGCCATCGACCTTGACTTCCTGGTTCGTATACTTGCCGAACAGGATCTGATCGCCCGGCTTGACATCGAGCGGGACACGCTTACCATCGTCTTTCAGCTTGCCGCTCCCCGCGGCGATCACCTCACCGCGTTGCGGCTTCTCCTTCGCCGTGTCCGGGATGATGATCGCCCCGCTTTTCTGCTCGCCTTCCTCGAGGCGCCGAACGATGATCCGATCGTGGAGCGGTCTGAGTTCCATGACGTGTTCACCTTTTCTCGGGAAGTGGATGCCAGATCATCCAAAGGTCTGCCGGATGACCCATTTGCACATGCCCAGCTATCGGTGCCTCATCGAGCCTCGACCTGTCGCCGCGGCGTGCGCGGAACCGCAGATTCAATGGGTTGCGCGCATTCCCGTCGTTGGTCGAACCAACCTAGACCAACGCCTTCACACGCCGATGCTGCGGCTCGCCTCGACGACCTTCTGCTTGAGGGCGGTGACGGCTTCGACCTGCGCGCGCAGTGCGCCAAATGCGGCGGTGACCAGCAGGAACTCCGCCGGCGTCGTCCATCCCGGACGCGGGAATACCTTGATTCGGAGCTCCTCGAGATCCTCGACGCGACCCAGCTGCTTCATGCTTGTGATCAGATCACCGACTTGCTTGTCGAGCGCTTTGATGTCGTGGTGGACCTTGTCTACGGTCGTGACAGGTTGCATCGTGCACGTCCTTTGAACGCGTCCATGGCGGTTCGCCACAACGCGCAGACAACGCTACCGCCATCATCGCTTGCGCGATGTTCATTTGTGCACATGGCGATGAGCGATTCCGATCGGCGAGCATTCAGCAGACACCACGAGGTCGACCTGGAATTCTTGCCGTCGGCGACGTGCGCGCCGCCAACATCAAGCGTGTTGCCTCGGCGGTTGGCGAAGGCTCGATTGCGGAACTAAACTGGATCCCTCACTCGTCGTCCTTGTCGATGCGGATCGGGAATTCATATGGATCTCAACAGCTACCGGGAACGACTCATTGAACTGGAAGCAGGCCTTTCGAACCACATCAGGCGCGACATCGCCTCCGGACGCGAGCAATTGATCGATACCGCTGCGGATGCCGGGGATGCGAGCATAGCCGACGAATCCGAAAGCGAGGACTTCAGCGAAGCGGAACTCGACACGACGCTGCTGCAACAGGTGCAAGCTGCCTTGCGACGAATCGAGAACGGCACCTATGGACAATGCCTGGTCGACGGCGGGCCGATCGATCCGAAACGCCTGGACGCCGTCCCGTGGGCGCCCTATTGCGCAAGGCACCAGAAGTTGCTCGAAGCTGCATCGAAGCCGAAGCCGACGCTCTAGCGCCGGTGCCCTGACCGCTGGTCGCACTGTTCGGCGTATTGGAGGTCGACCGGCCGCGAAGGTACGGCGCGGAGACCACGTTGCATCAGCGGAGTGAATATCGGCTTCTGAAATGCATCCGCCCAAGCATCCTCCGACTTCACGCGAGTTGCATGCGGCACACGCCCACGATCCGGCCGCCAACCAGATCCGCCACGATCCGGAGACGCACGGAGATCACGGTTCCGGTCACGGCGCGGGCGGGCCCGACAAACACGCCGGCCACTCCGTCGAGATGTTCCGTCAGAAGTTCTGGGGCACGCTGTTGCTGTCGATCCCGACCGTCATCTGGGCGCCAATGATTCAGCACTGGTTCAGCTTCGAGGCTCCGGGCGGCAGCCTCGCCTCCCGATGGGTCCCTGCGATCTTCGGAACGCTCGTCTTCAGCTATGGCGGCTGGGTGTTCGTCCAGGGTGCGCGCAACGAAATCCGCGATCGGTTGCCCGGAATGATGACGCTGATCTCGTTGGCGATCAGCGTCGCATTCATCGTCAGCCTGGCCGTCACGTTCGGCTTCCCAGGGTCCGATCTGTGGTGGGAGTTAGCGACGCTGGTCACCGTGATGCTCCTCGGGC
>Ga0114129_10003085_pt1 | contig 23382 bp, 25 predicted proteins | sample RhiMetdeltSRZDD1_FD_80071 | JGI IMG/M metagenome (GOLD analysis project Ga0114129, IMG submission 80071) | Populus rhizosphere microbial communities from Tennessee, USA - Rhizosphere MetaG P. deltoides SRZDD1 (version 2) (version 2) | ecosystem: Host-associated > Plants > Roots > Rhizosphere >...
CGCGGCATGCTGCTCTCGGGCAAGGCGGAAATCAGAACCGCGGCGGGGGCCAACCCCGCGCATGATGGCTTCGTCGTTCTGCTCGCCGCGCGTTCGCTTGCGTCCGCGGTCGGAGGTGGGATGCTGGCTTGCCGGTGGCGTTCTGCTATCCGGTCGTGCAGACCGAAACACTCGGGGATGTGTCAATCGATACGCTGGAGGCCCATCGCCTCGAATCAAACACCGCCTCGCGGACCCTCGCCGCGCGTCTCGGCCTCATCGAAACCGATCGACTGACGGTGTTTGGGGTCAGGTCTTGAATCCGCACATTTTTCACGCACCTGGGGTCAGGTCAGGGGCAGGTCGTGAATTCTCTAGCGATTCAAGACCTGACCCCCTCAGCCCGCGTACGCCGGGCCGCTGCTGCGCAGCAGCAGGTAGATCAACCAGGCAACCAGCAGGACGGGCAGCAGCGGAAGCGCGATGGCGATCGCGCCGATGAGTAGACCGACCACCAGGAGTATCGCGAGGACCGGACCCAGGACGACGGCGATCACTGCGCCCAGCAGGACCTTCAGCAGAAGAATCGGAAGGAAGAGCAGCCAGAAGAGCAGGCGAAGCGGCAGGAGCACTACCCAGAGAATCGCCTTCAGCACGGCGAAGAGCGCGAAAACCATGGCGACGACGGTGACGACCGCGATGGCGAGTGTGACGAGGGCGGCCAATTCGATCATGGCATCCTCCCGCACGCACCCCTGGTACGCGTGCTCAAGCTGACTTACGCGATTGAGCCTCCAGAAGTTCCGGGGTCTTCAGCTGGTCGGTGCGGCCGCGCGGCGCATCAGGCGGCAGGTACTTCTGTGTCCCACCAAGCGCCTCGTCCAGGCTCCGCACGATGCGCGAATGCCGCCCGCTGGGCCGGAGTTTCGGCAGATTCAACACGACGCAGAAACCGATGAACAGCGCGAGCAGCACACCGGTACTGACCACCAGGCCCTGAAGCGTACCCAGCGCCGCCGGCAGGATGTCGCGCAAACCTTCCATTGAATCGGACTAGCGGTGTTCGCCGTGGGCCGGACCGTCGAACCCGGGCGGCAGAACGTAGTCGATCAAACCCGTGCGCACTTCCTCCATCGCGACGCGCTCGAGTTTGTGGGGAACGACGGCAGTCAGGGCCGCGCGTTCGAGACGCGGCAGGGCGCCGCGCCGAAGCTGCTTGGCTCGTTGCGCCGCGACGTCAACGAACAGGAAGCGGCTCGTCAAGAGCGGACCGACGTCGATTTCGGAGGACGATTCGACGGGCTGCTGCAGGTCTTGATGTTGAGCCATCCCACAGCGTACTTGATAAGGCTCTCGGAGTTCCAGTGGATACGACACGAGTGGTCGATTCGTTGGCCTTTGTCAAAGTCGTGGTTCGTAGTTCGTGGTTCGTCGCTCGTGGCTCGGAGACCCTACCAGAGACTTGCGACCTACGAGCAACGAGCCACGAACTACGAGCTCAATGAAAAAAGGTCCGACCGCCCGTCATACGCGGGCCGGCCGGACCTGACACACAGGAAATTGCGCGGTGCGAGTTACTCGACGGCGATCTGCTTCGGCTTCGCCTCATCGCGCTGCGGGATGCGCACGGTGAGGACGCCGTCCTTGTACGACGCCGTGATGCCGGAAGGATCTGCGGTATTCGGCAGCGTGAACGAGCGGCTGAACGTGCCCGATCGACGCTCCACGCGCCGGAAACGACCCTGGCTCACCTCCGACTCCGCGCGTTCACCCTTCAGCGTCAGCACGTTGTCCTCGAACGTCACGCTGATCTGCTCGCGCTTCATGTCCGGAAGTTCCGCCTTGATCACCAGCTCGCGGTTGTCCGCCTCGTAGATATCCACTGGCGGGACCCACGCCCGCGACGTGCTTTCGTTGTAGAGGTCCGAAAACATGCGGTTGAGCCTGTCGACCTCGAAACCGGCGAGATCGTGAATCGGATCCCATCGAACCAATGCCATTGTCAGTACCTCCTCTTACCCCTTGCTCCACCGGCCCATTTCTCTTCGAGAAGCTGGTCCCCGGTGGCGACCTGAAGATAAGATAGGGCCATACATTAGCTCGTGTCAAGCATATAATTTTAGTGTTAAACACTCATATAAAGCGACGGTACAAGTGACTCGTTCTAAGCGCCTTGCCGGCTGCGTCCAGCCATGGGCTCGATCAGTTCTGGGAGCAAGCGAAGGTGGGCTTGCTAGAATACCGGGTGGGACATGTCTCGAATTTTTCTCGAACAGCGTGAGCTCGGGGAAGACCTGCGACGCCTCTTCCAGTGGCTCGATGAAACTCGCGGAGGGCCGCAGGCCGAGTGTGTGCCCGCGCTCGACGTGTTCGAGACCGCCGAGACGGTCGAGATCATCGTGGATCTTCCCGGTGTGGCGGCAGATTCGCTCCGCGTCGCGTGGTCGCGCGGCGTGGTCGTGATCGCGGGGCAGAAAGCGCCGACCGGCTGCCAGGATCACCACGACGCGGCGTTCCATCTGGCGGAGCGCGGGTTCGGCCGCTTCACCCGGGTCATCCGCCTCACCGGCGCGCTCGATGCCGGGCGGGCGCTCGCCACGATGACCCACGGCGAGCTGCACATCGTCTTCCCCCGCATCGCCGAACGACGCGGCGAGGAAATCGCCATACCGGTGCGCCCCGAATGACACGAAGCCGGAGAGTCCGGCGCGTCAGCTGCACTCGTCGCAACGTCCTGGCTGTAGATCGTCCTGGCGCTCAACCGGCCCTGCTCGCGATCATTTCTCTCGAATGAAAATTCTGTTCATCGGCGATATCTTCGGAAAGCCCGGGCGCGAGATCGCGCGCCGGGCGATCCCCGCGCTGGTCAGCCGGCACGGCCTCGATCTCGTCGTCGCCAACGTCGAGAATTCGGCGGCGGGGTTCGGTGTGACCGGCGACATCGCAGACACCATCCTCGAATACGGCGTCGACGTGATGACCTCAGGGAATCACGTCTGGGACAAGAAGGAAGTGCTCGACTACATCGGACGGCAGCCGAAGCTGCTTCGTCCGGCGAACTTCCCCGCCGGCGTACCGGGACGCGGCAGCTACCTCGCACGCACGCGCACGGGTGAGCCTGTCGGCGTGCTCAACCTGATGGGCCGCGTGTTCATGACGCCGCTCGACGATCCTTTTGCTCTGGCGCTGCAGGAGATCGAATCGCTGAAGGCGAAGGCGCGCGTGGTCTTCGTCGACTTCCACGCCGAAGCGACATCTGAAAAAGTCTCCATGGGCTGGCACCTCGACGGCCGCGTCACCGCCGTCGTCGGCACACACACGCATATTCAGACCGCGGACGAGCGTGTGCTGCCCAAGGGCACAGCGTACATCACCGATGTCGGCATGACCGGACCGCGCGACTCGGTGATCGGCGTCGCCATTGACGCCGCGGTCGGACGGTTTCTCACCGCCATGCCCACGAAGTTCGAATCGGCCGCCGGCCCCGCCCGCCTGAACGCGGTGATTGTGACCGCCGATCCTGCGACCGGCCGGGCCACCAGCATCGAGCGACTGAACATGTCGGAACAGGAAGTGGAAACGATCGAACCTCCCGCCGCAGAGCCTGTTCGCCGGTGACGTGATGTCAGACTTGTTCTCGGAACCATTCGAGGAAGATCCGCAGGACGACGATCCGCGGGACGCGAATCGTCAGCTCGAACAACCGCCGCGGGCGGGCGTTGCGCAGGACACGCGGAAGCCGGCCGTTCCCGAGCGGCACATCTTCACGGTGTCGGAGCTGACCGCGGCCATCCGTGGCACGCTCGAGTCCGGTTTCGGCGATGTCTGGGTCGAGGGCGAGATCTCGAACTGCCGCTTGTGGAACACCGGACATCTGTATTTCACGCTGAAGGATGGCGACGCGCAGATCAAGATCGTGATGTTCCGCTCCGCCGTCAGGTATCTCAAGTTCAAGCCGGAGGACGGTCTGCACGTGGTGGCGCGAGGGCGCCTCGGCATCTACGAACCGAAGGGCGAATACCAGCTTGTTTGTGAGCACCTCCAGCCGCGTGGACTTGGCGCACTGCAACTGGCGTTCGAACAGCTGAAGAAGAAGCTGCAGGCCGAGGGACTCTTCGAGCAGTCGCGCAAGCGTCCGCTCCCCGCTTTGCCGGCGAAGATTGGCATCGTCACGTCGCTCGACGGTGCGGCACTGCGCGACATCATCAAGGTGCTGAACCGCCGGCATCCCACCGCACACCTCGTCATCCGGCCTGCGCGCGTCCAGGGCGATGGCGCCGCGGCGGAGGTCGCGTCGGCAATTCGCGCGATCGGACGCGTTCCGGGCGTCGAGGTGATCATCGTCGCGCGCGGTGGCGGTTCGGTCGAGGATCTGTGGGCGTTCAACGAGGAGCCGATCGCCCGCGCGATGGTCCACTGCCCGGTGCCGGTGATCTCCGCGGTCGGCCACGAGGTGGATTTCACGATCGCCGACTTCGCGGCTGACGTCCGTGCGCCCACGCCTTCCGCCGCTGCGGAGATGGTCGTCGCGGCGCACGCGGAATTCCGCAACAGGATCGATCGTTACTCACAGAGGCTTCGCCACGGCATCAACGCCCACATCCACGGCCGGCGTGTGCGCGTGCACGCACTCGAGCGCCGCCGCGGTCTCGCGGCCTGGCCGGCACGGCTCGCGATGCGTGGACGGCATGTTGCGGAGCTGGGCCATGGGTTGAGGCTGACAATCGGCGCGGCGCTCGCCCGCCGGCAGCGCGAGTACCACGGTATCCGCGCCCGTCTCGAGGCGCACGACGTCCGACGCCGTCTTACAGCGGTGCGCGGCCGGCTCGAGGCGCTCGACACACAGCTTTACAACGCCGCGCGCCGACGTCAGGATCGAGCGCGCGCGAGGATTGAGTCGCTGGCCGCGCGTCTCGAGTCGCTGAGCCCGCTCTCTGTCCTCAGTCGCGGATACGCCGTCTGCTGGGACGGCGAACGCACGCGCGTCATCCGGCGTGCCGCCGAAGCGCCGCCCGGGTCGCAGGTTCGCGTCACGCTCCACGAAGGCGAGCTCGTCTGCGATGTCACGCAGGTGAAGGACGAAGAATAGATGGATACCACGATCAAGGACTTCGAATCGGCGATTGCGGAGGCTGACACCATCGCCCGCGCCCTCGAAGAGGGCGACCTGCCGCTCGAGAAGTCGCTCGAGTTGTACGAGCGGGGCGTGCACCTCCTGCGCTACTGCCAGGCCAGGCTCGAATCTGCCGAAAAACGCATCGAGATTCTGAACGAGCGCGGCGAGCTGCGAGCGGCGCCGGCGTCGTTCGAAGGCGAGCCCGGCGGAAACAAATGAAGACCGCGGCCACTGACCTTCAGGAGTGGCTCGGCAGGCGCCGCGAAGCAGTCGATGCGGCGCTCGAACGTTATCTTCCCGCCACGAGCGACGCCCCAGCGCAGCTCACCGAGGCCATGCGATACAGCCTGCTCGCGGGCGGCAAACGGCTGCGGCCGATGCTCGTCCTCGCCGCGGCGGAAGCTATCGCGGAAGCCGATCAGACGCCACTGGAGGCGGCGGTTGCCCTGGCAATGCCCGCGGCATGTGCTGTGGAGTTCATACATACGTACTCGCTCGTCCACGACGACCTTCCGGCGATGGACGATGACACGCTGCGACGGGGCCGTCCGACGGCGCACGTCGTGTTTGGCGAGGGCCTGGCGATTCTCGCCGGAGACGGTCTCCTCACTGAAGCCTTCTCACTCCTCGCGCGCGAGCCGCTCGCGTCGCCGCTGACGGATGCTCAGCTCGCATCTCGGAAACTCCAGACGTTGGCCGCGATTGCCGAGGCGGCCGGGGCGGTGGGCATGGTCGGTGGTCAGGCGATCGACCTGGACGCTGCCCGGCCAGGTGCATCCCCACTCGATAGGTCGGGTCTGCGCGGCATGCACGCGAGAAAGACGGGTGCGCTGATCGTGGGCTCGACGGTGGCTGGTGCGATCATGGCCGGTGCCTCAGCGGCACAGCTCGCCGCGGCGCGCGGATATGCCCGGAGCCTCGGCCTGGCCTTTCAGATCGTGGACGACATCCTCGACGTCGAGGGCGCGTCCGCCGATCTGGGGAAGACCGCGGGCAAGGATGCCGCCGCCGGCAAACCCACGTATCCCTCTTTGTATGGTCTCGAGGAGTCCCGCAAGCTGGCGAGCGACTGCGTACAGGAAGCGCTTGCCGCCCTGGGCCGCGCGTCACTCGGAGGCCAGCTGCCGGCTATCGCCCGCTGGGTGATCTCTCGAACACATTGAGCAAGTCTGTCCGGCTCGACACGCTGCTTGTCGAACGCGGCCTCGCTGCCTCACGCGAGCGGGCGAAGGCGATGATCATTGCCGGCCAGGTCCGCGTCGACGGACACCCGGCCACGAAAGCCGGCGCGACGTTCCCGCCGACTGCGACAGTGACGCTCACCACGCCAGACCATCCCTATGTGAGCCGCGGCGGCCTGAAGCTCGCGCATGCGCTCGACGCGTTCGGCATCGACGTGCGAGGCCGGCTGGCGCTTGATATCGGCGCTTCTACGGGCGGCTTCACCGACGTCCTCCTCCAGCGCGGCGCCGCGCGCGTCGTCGCGCTCGATGTCGGGCACGGTCAGCTCGACTGGCGTCTCCGTAACGACCCTCGAGTGGTCGTCATCGAACGCGTCAACGCGAGATCTCTGGCTGCGGACATGCTTCCCGCTGACGCGCGGACGTTCCAGATCGTCACGATCGACGTGTCATTCATTTCCCTTCGGCACATCCTTCCGGTCGTGCCTCCGCTGCTCGGCCCTGGTGGCGATGTCATCGCACTCGTCAAGCCGCAATTCGAAGCCGGCCGCCGGGAAGTGGCGCGGGGAGGCATCGTGCGTGATGACGCCATCCACGCGCGAGTCGTCGAGGAGATCGCCGCCGCGGCAGATGCGTTAGGATTGAGGCGCACAGGCTTCACGGATTCCCCCATCTCAGGCATGGAAGGCAACAAGGAGTTCCTGCTGCACGTTCGACCATCCGGGTCCGATTGACGCCGCAGCAGCGTGAGCGATCCGGTCAACGGCAGCTACACCGATATGGTCAAAGTCGCGCGCGTGGGACTCATCGCCAAGCACAACCTCGATCCCGCGGCCGGCGTGCTCGCGGAGCTTGCAGGCTGGCTCGAGGCGCGGAACGTACACACCGTCTTCGAGACGGAGACCGCCGCGCTGGCCGGCTTGCCGCCGGGACGCCCGACGAGCTCGCGCGACGAGCTGCCGAAAGCATGCGACCTGATCGTCGTGCTGGGCGGCGACGGCACGCTGATCGGCATGGCCAACCGGATCGCGCAGGCGGGCGTCGACGTCCCCATTCTTGGCGTCAACTTCGGCAGCCTCGGGTTCCTCACCGAGATCACTCTGGGAGAGTTGTACGAATCGCTGGAATCCGTGCTCGCCGGCAATGCACTGATTGACGAGCGGATGATGCTGCGCGCACGCACGATCCGCCGGAATGCGGTCTTTCAGGAACGCATCGTGCTGAACGACGTCGTGATCACGAAGGCCGCCCTGTCCCGAATCATCGAGCTCGCGGTAACCGTCGGCAAGCAGCTGGTCATGCGCGTGCGCGCCGACGGGCTGATCGTGGCGACGCCGACCGGATCGACGGCGTACAACCTGGCCGCTGGAGGACCGATCGTCCAGCCGGCCGTCGATGCCCTCCTCCTCACGCCCATCGCTCCGCACATGCTCACAAACCGGCCGCTCGTCCTTCCCGGCGGATCGGAGCTGCGCGTCGAGCCGCTGATGGATGGCTCGCACGACGAAGTGTTCGTCACGTTCGACGGGCAGTCCGGCCACGCGCTGCAGGCCGAGGATGTCGTCGAGATCCGGAAGGCCGATCGCCCGATGCGGCTCGTGAGGGCGCCGAAGCGCACCTACTTCGAGCTGCTGCGCCAGAAACTGAAGTGGGGTGAGCGGTGAGATTTACCGCCCCTCGCGCTGCCGCTTCTCGCGGAAGTAGAGCACCTGCCACTGATGAACGTTGCGATTGTGCTCGTCGAGCGTGCTGGCGAACGCGTGCGAGCCGTCGTTCCTGCTGACGAAATAGATGTAGGGCACCTCGGCCGGGCTCGCAGCCGCCTCGAGCGACGCCTTGCCCGGGGCGGCAATTGGTCCGGGGGGCAGGCCGGCGTAGCGATACGTGTTGTAAGGTGAATCGAACTGCAGATCGGCCCGCGTGAGATTGCCGTCGTAGCGGCCGGCGCGCTCGAGCGCGAAAATCACCGTCGGGTCGCATTGCAGGCCCATCCCGATCTTCACGCGATTCGAATAGACCGCAGCCACCAGCGGACGTTCGTCACCTTTGCCCGTTTCCTTCTCCACGAGCGACGCCAGCGTCACGAGCTGGCGGACGCTCAAACCGCGCGCCGCAGCTCGTTCGCGAATCTCCGGCGTCAGGCTCTGCTCGAACCGGCCGACCATGCGTCCAACGAGCTGCTCAGCGGTGGTCTTGCGAGGCAGCGTGTACGTGTCTGGAAACAGATACCCCTCGAGGTCCGTCGCCTGCGAATCGAGCTCGCGGATTGCTGAGGGGTCTTTCGCGGCCGCGATGAACTCTTTCCTCGTGCCGAAGCCCCGCTCTTCGAAGATCTCGGCCATCTGGCGGATGGTCAGGCCTTCGCGAAACGTCAGTGGCTGAAGGTAGACATCGCCGCGCGCGATCCGGTCGACGACCTCCGTCGGCGTGAGGGGACTGTCGAAGCGATACTCACCCGCCTGCAGGCGCCGCCCGGCGCCGCGCAACCACACCGCCGCGCGAAAGGCCGTGGTGTTTCTGATGACGCCGGCGTCGGCGAGCTGCTGCGCCATTCGTCCCGGGCTGCTGCCCGGCGCGATTTCAACGAACGTCTCCGACTCCGTGTAGCCCTTGTAGGGGTGCTGCACGGACGTGTACAGCCACGTACCGCCGGCTGCAAGCACTGCTACGACTGCCAGCGTGATGAACAGAATCGCGCGTCGCACGTCTAGAGATCCTCCCCATCGTGCTGCTCATGGGTAGAAACGCCCCGTCCCAGCCCGTCGAGGTAGTCCTGCAGGATCACTGCCGCTGACGCCGCGTCGAGCAGTGGCTTTCGCTTCCGCCAGTCCTTCACACGCTGCGCCAACGAGCTTTCAGCTTCGTAACTGCTGAGTCTCTCGTCCTGCAGAACGACAGGAATTGTCACTTCGTTCACCAGAATGGTATGGAGCTTCTGGACTTCCTCCGTGAGCGCATTCGGCGCACCGTCGAGGCGGCGGGGGAAGCCGAGCACAATCGCGTTGAGCCCGTCGTCTTCGCGTTGAAGGATCGTGATCTCTGCGCGAAGGGACTGAACCACCTGACGAAGCGTGCCACCGTGTGCAATCGCCTTCCAGGGACGTGCCAGAAGCCCCGTGGCGTCCGACAATGCGAGCCCGATCCGCCGCTTTCCGTAGTCGATGCCGAGCGCGCGCACTATGATCAGCGTAACACCTGCTGTTCTATAATTTCTCCTTCATGATCACGCGCGTCGCGCGGGTACTTGCGCTACTGATGGTGCCGGCGCTCGCGCTTGCGATCGCCTGCAACGGCAGTCAGCCGGCCGCGGTGAACCGGCCGAAGCTCGTGGTGCTCGGTTTCGACGGCATGGATCCAGATCTCGTGCAGCAGTGGATCGCCGCGGGCCAGCTGCCGACGATTGCGAAGCTTGCGCAGCAGGGTGGCCTGCGACCGCTCGACACCACACACTCACCGGAATCGCCGACGGCGTGGGCGTCGTTCGCCACCGGCGTCAATCCCGGCAAGCACAACATCTACGACTTCCTCGTTCGCGACACGAACACCTATCTTCCCGATCTCGGCATGGTGCAACGCCAGCCGGCACGCTTCCTCTTCAACTACGTGCCGATCGCCAAGCCGAAGCTCTCGTCGCTGCGCGGTGGCACCTCGTTCTGGGTCACCGCGGGCCGGGCGGGCGTGCGATCGAGCGTGCTCACGGTACCTGTCACGTTTCCGCCGGAAGATGTGCCGAACGGCCACCTGCTGTCGGGCCTTCCGCTCCCGGACATTCGCGGGACGATGGGCACGTTCTCGTACTTTGCGACGGACTTGAGCCGCTACGAAGAAGGCAACACGGAGATGGGGGGCATCCTGCGGCGGCTCGTGTTCGAGGGTGACGTCGCGCGGACGGAGCTGGTGGGCCCGCCCAATCCGATCGTCACACAGCAGATTCAGGCCATCCGCTCGCGCGGGCCGTCACTGTCGGAGAGCGATCGGGCCACGCTCGCCGACCTTCAGGCAAAGGCCGACGTCCGGGTGCCGCTCACGATCAAATGGAACCGGGCCGCCAAGACCGCCACCGTCGACATCCAGGGTCAGACAGTCACGCTCGAGACCGGCAAGATGAGCCGCTGGTTCGACGTCGAGTTCCGCGTGAACTTCCTGATTCGTCTATACGGCATGGCGCAGATGCTGCTCATGAACGCCGACAGCGAACTGCAGCTCTACATCTCACCGGTGAACTGGAAGCCCGACAACCCACCGGTACCGATGTCCGCGCCGGCATCGTTTTCCGAAGAGCTGTTCGAGCGTATCGGTCCCTACCGGACGCTGGGATGGGCCGAAGCGACCTGGCCGCTGAACGAAGGCCGCATGGACGAACAGACGTTCATCGACGACCTTTACAAGGCGTTCGACGACCGCGCGCAGGTCATCCTGAATCGCATCGATGCCCGCGACTGGGATGTGCTCGTCGGGGTGATCGAATCAACGGATCGCGTGCAGCACATGATGTGGCGGCTCATCGATCCGAAACATCCGATGTACGACGCGGCGATGGCGGCGAAATTCGGCGACTCCATCCTGCGCGTCTACCGTCGCGCCGATACCTTCGTCGCGGAAGTCCTCGAGCACCTGGAGCCGAACACGACGGTCCTGATCGTTTCCGACCATGGATTCCACTCCTGGCGCAAGGCCGTCAACCTCAACACCTGGCTGGTACAGCAGGGCTACATGACGTTACAGGGGCAGGCGCCCGGCGAGAAGAAACTGGCCGATCTGTTCGGCGGCGGCACCTTCTGGGAGAATGTCGACTGGTCCCGAACCCGCGCATATGCCATGGGACTGGGACAGATCTACTTCAACATGCGCGGGCGAGAGTCCCGCGGGATCGTCAGCCCCGGCGCCGAGGCCAAACAGCTCTCGGACGAGCTGAGCGCGAAGCTGCTCACGATGATCGACCCCGACGACGGCTCCCGCATCGTCAGCGCCGTCTATAAACGTGATGACGTGTACACGGGGCCCTACCTCAACAATGCTGCAGAGCTGCAGGTGGGCATGGCGGACGGTTACCGCGTATCCTGGCAGACCACGCTCGGCGGATCGCCGCAGGGTATCGTCTATCCAAATATGAAGAAGTGGAGCGGCGATCACGGCGGCTACGACTTCGCGACTACGGCAGGCGTTCTCATATCGAATCGTCCGCTCACAGGCGCCACGGCATCGATCGTCGACCTGGCGCCAACGATTCTGAAGTTCTTTGGCGTGCCCATTCCCTCGGAGATCGATGGCAAGCCTCTTTTCTGACATGCGAACGCTTGGCGCAGGCCTCTGTCTCCTGGCGTCAATCGGATTGGGCGCCCAGAGCGTCGCGCCGCAGGATCCCGCACGGACCTCGGAACGCGCCGGAGAGCGTATCCGCGCGTTGGTACGCGAAGCGGACATACTGGCTGCGCAGCAAAGCAAGCTGCTGGGCGAGCTGAAGAAGCTCGAAGCCGATCGCCAGGCCAAGGTCGCGGAGGTCACGCGCGTCGAGCGTGATCTGCAGGAGACACAGCGGCGGCTCAACGAATCACGCGTCAAGGCCGACGCACTTCGAAAGACCGCCGATGCCGAGCGGCCCGAGGTTGTCTCGCGACTGGTGCACCTGTACAAGCTGGGTCGCGCCGGCTACTGGCGGATGCTCTTCGACGTGGACGATCTGCGATCGATGGGACGCGCCTACCGGACGGCTGCTGCGCTGACCCGGCTGGATCGCGATCGCGTGCAGGCCCATCAGCGGACGCTCAACGCCTTGGCGAAGGAACGCAAGGACCTGGAAGCGCGGGCCGTACAGCTGGCCGGTCTTCAGGAAGAGTCCAGGCGTGCGCGCGTCGCGTTGGATCGCTCGGTCGCCGCCCACAACTCGCTGATTGACTCCATCGACGCCCGCCGCGACCTCAACACGCAGATGACAACAGATCTGGAAGCGGCACAGTAGCGGCTGCAGGCGTCGCTGAACCAGGTCGGCACGAACGGCGCAGCCCCGATCTCGTTGCCGATGGGCGCGTTCCAGGGCGCGCTCCCCTGGCCGGCCCGCGGCCCGCTGATCAGCCGATTCGGCCGTCAGACCAACAGCAAGTTCGGCACGGCCATCGTCAAGAACGGGTTGGAGATCGGGGTGCCCGAGGGCGCGCGCGTGGCCGCCGTGCACGAGGGCACCGTCGCCTACGCCGACCAGTTCACCGGCTACGGAAATCTGGTAATTGTCGAACACGGTGAAGGCGCCTTCTCGCTGTACGGGCATCTGGCCTCCGTTCGCGTGACCCGCGGCGAACGCGTCGAGGCTGGGAGTACCGTTGGGACGACTGGCCGCAACCCCGGCGGCAACCCCGCACTGTACTTCGAGTTACGGATCGACGGCCGCCCCGTGGATCCCTTACAATGGCTTCAGAAGGGGTCTCAATGAGTCTGAAGACACGCTTGTTCGTGCTGCTGCTGTCGACGCCGGTTCTGGCATTCGTGTTGGTCGGGGGACTGATGGGCCAGTCCACCATCGCGAGCGGCGAAGACAGGTTTGCGCACATTGCGGTGTTTCAGGACGTGCTGGATCTCGTCATGCGCAGCTACGTGACCGAGGTCAAACCGGATCGGGTTATGGAAGGCGCGCTGCGTGGGCTGGCCGATGGCCTCGACCCCGACAACGCATATCTCACAGCCGCCATGGTTCGACAGGTTGAGACAGGCGATGCGGAGCCCGATGCCGACGTCGGGATCAGCATGACCCGGCAATATTACCTGCGCGTCGTCGCGACGCGCGATGGCTCGCCGGGTGCGAAGGCCGGACTGCAGACCGGTGACTACATTCGTGCGATCGACGGCAAAGCCACCCGTGACATGTCGGTCTTCGAGGGCAACCGGCTCCTGCGTGGCAAGGCAGGTTCGAAGGTCACGCTGACGGTCATTCGCGGAAACGCCGCCGACCCGCATGAGATTCCTCTCGTACGCGAGAAGTTCGCCGGTCCGATGGTCGTCAGCCGTTCGCTCGGCAACGGTGTGGGCTACCTGCGGATCGTCGCGTTCAACAACGGGATCGCCGACGAGCTTCGCCGTAACGCCACGCAGCTGGCAACGGGCGGCGCAAAATCGCTGATTGTCGACGTCCGCCGCACCGCCGAAGGATCGTACGAGAACGGCATCGCTGCTGCGCGGCTCTTCGTGAAATCAGGAACGCTGGCGATCAAGGCGGGCCGCGAGAACGGGCCGCGCGAACAGATCGCGGCAGCCTCAGGTGACGGCGCCATCGCGACGCCGGTGACCCTGCTGACGACGACGGGAACGGCGGGCGCTGCGGAGTTGTTCGTGTCCGCGCTCGATGGCGCGAACCACGCGGACGTGATCGGCGAGCGCACACTAGGCCGCGCCGGTTTGCAGAAGCTGGTGAAGCTACCCGAAGGACGCGGACTGTGGCTCACCTACGCACGCTACCTGCGTGCGGATGGCAGCGCCATCCAGGGCAAGGGCATCGAGCCTGATGTCGCCGTCGACGAACCGTCACCGGAATTCGGATCGCCCGCTCCGGAGAAAGACGTGATCCTCGACGCCGCACTCGAGCGTGTGCGAGCAAAGGCCGCAGCGTAGCGCGTCGATCGCGATCCGATCTCTTCCGCGCGGCGAACTTCCCATTGACACTCCGGCACCACAAGCGTATAACCGCATCACACCAAAATTCGCCGGAAGCCTTGTGCAGCAAGGCTTCCGCCCTCTATCCTCACCGGAGGCGTCAATGAACAAGCAGGATCTCATCACGAAGATCGCGCAGGACACGGGCATCACCAAGGCGAGTGCGACGGCTGCCGTCGATTCGTTCTTCGAGGGCATCACCAAGTCGCTGAAGAAAGGCCAGCCGATCACCTTCGTCGGCTTCGGCACGTTCAAGACCGCGCAGCGCAAGGCTCGCACCGCACGTAATCCGCAGACTGGCGCCGCGATCAAGGTCCCGAAGCGCCGGGTCGTCCGCTTCAGCGCTGGCAAGGCGTTGAAGACCGCGGTGAACTAGACGAGATCCTTGCACGCCCGGCCAACGAACGGCTCCGGTCGGGCGTGCGACGCTCCCTCCGAGGCCTCTCCCGTTCGTTGACTCATCTTCTCGCCCTCTGGTAGACTGAATCCTTTCGGTAAGGCCAGTATTTTCAAGATATAGGCGCGTAGCTCAGTTGGTTAGAGCGCCTGCTTGACACGCAGGAGGTCGGCAGTTCGAGTCTGCCCGTGCCTACCATTCGACTCGGCCGCTTAGCGGCCTCGCTCATGGCCGGCCCTGAGCGAGCGCCCTGTCAAGCGAGTCGAAGGGCGGGCCGCGAAGTGGCCATGTCGGATGCTCTGACCTAGCCGCGCGGTTCACGGCGAGTCGAAGGGCATTCGAATAATGACGGCGCAGGTTGGACCTCGCGAGTCTCACGCACGAAAGACTTCCCTTACCATTGACAACCGCTGCAATGAGTGACATCTCCGTCACGCTGCCTGACGGCTCGAGCCGTCGCGTGCCCTCTGGCGCCACCCCTGGTGACGTTGCGGCAGAGATCTCTCCGCGACTGGCGAAAGCGGCGCTCGCGGCAGTCGTGGACGACCGTCTCGTCGATCTCACGACCCCGTTGACCCACGACGCGCGCGTCCGCATCGTGACGCAGGACAGCCCGGAAGCATTGCCGCTCTTCCGGCACAGCACCGCGCACCTGATGGCTGCGGCGGTCACGGCCCTCTTCCCCGGCGCCCAGTGCGGCATCGGGCCGGCCACTGACGAGGGCTTCTTCTACGACTTCGTCGTCGATCGGCCGTTCGTGCCGGAGGATCTCGAGGCGATCGAGAAGAAGATGAAGGAACTGGCGGCTCAGGACCTGATCTACGAGCGCCAGATGTGGCCGCGTGAAGAAGCGCGGCGGTTCTTCGCCGCGCGCGGCGAGCCCCTGAAGGTCCAGCTGATCGACGAGAAGACTGCCGAGCAGTCCAAGGTGTCCTGCTACACGATCAAGGACAAGGACACGTTCGTCGACTTCTGCGTCGGACCGCACGTGCCCTCTTCGGGTCGCCTCAAGGCGTTCAAGCTGCTGAGCACGTCCAACGCCTACTGGAAGGGCGATGCGAAGAATCAGCCGATGCAGCGCATCTACGGCACGGCTTTCTTCAGCGAGTCGGAGCTGAACGCGTACACCGCGCGGATCGAGGAAGCGAAGAAGCGCGACCACCGGAAGCTCGGGAAGGACCTCGGACTGTTCATGTTTCACCCGTGGGCGCCCGGAGCGACATTCTGGCTCGCCAAGGGAACCGTGCTCTGGAACGCGCTCGCCGACTACATGCGCGGGGTGCTGATTCCAGCCGGCTACGTGGAAGTGAAAGCGCCGATCATCTTCAACAAGGCGCTCTGGGAAACGTCCGGACACTGGTTCCACTATCGCGAGAACATGTTCCTCGTCGAGTCGGAAGAGGAACAGATGGCCCTCAAGGCGATGAACTGCCCGGGCCACTTCCTCATTTACGCCAGCGAGAAGCACAGCTACAAGGACCTGCCGATCCGCTACCACGAGCAGACGCCGCTCCACCGCAACGAAGCGTCGGGCGTGCTGTCGGGGCTCACACGTGTGCGCCAGTTCAGCCAGGACGATGGGCACTGCTTCGTGATGGAGTCACAGATCGGCGAAGAGGTGGAGCGGGTGCTGCGCCTCGTCCAGCGGGTCTACAGCGACTTCGGTCTGAAGCCGGACATGAAACTGGCGACTCGTCCCCCGGAGTTCCTCGGGGCGGCCGAGACGTGGGATCACGCCGAGCGCGAGCTGAAGCGCGCACTCGACGCGGTCGGCGAGCCGTACACGATCAATGAGGGCGATGGCGCCTTCTACGGCCCGAAAATCGATTTCGACGTGACCGACGCGATCGGCCGGCGGTGGCAGTGTGCCACCATCCAGCTCGACTACCAGATGCCGGAGCGGTTCGATCTGAAGTACACAGGCGCCGACAACGCGGAACACCGCCCCGTGGTGATTCACCGGGCCATTTTCGGCAGCTTCGAGCGGTTCATCGCGCTCCTGATCGAGCACTACGCCGGCGCCTTCCCGCTCTGGTTGGCGCCGATTCAGGCGATAGTGCTGCCGATTGCCGACCGGCACCTGGACTACGCCAGGTCCCTGACCGAGCGGCTGACCGCCGCCGGCCTGCGGGTGGAGCTGGACGACCGCCAGGAGAAGATTGGATATAAGATCCGCTCGGCCCAGATGCAGAAGGTGCCGTATATGCTGGTTGTCGGCGACCGCGAGGCGGCCGAATCGAGCGTGTCGGTGCGCCACCGGACAGAGGGCGATCTCGGCTCCCGAAATATCGAAGATTTCATCGAGGCCGCGGTGAGGGAGATTCGTGAGAAACGATCGGCTGTAGGCCCGACCTTGAGGTCGGGCGTGGTGGAAGAAGCAACCAGCTAGGAGGTATTTATCGCTTTTGACCGAAGCCCGCGTCGGGATGACCGCACCCGGGTAAATGAACGGATCAGGGTCCGCGAAGTCCGGGTGATCGACGACACCGGCGCGCAGCTGGGCATCATGGCACCGCAGCAGGCGCTCGCGATCGCGCGACAGAAGGGACTCGACCTCGTGGAAATCGCGGCCACGGCCACCCCGCCGGTGTGCCGCATCATGGACTTCGGGCGCTATCAGTACCAGGAACAGAAGCGCGCCCGGCAGGCCAAAAAACACCAGAAGATCATTGAGGTCAAAGAGATCAAGTTCCGCCCGAAGGTCGACGAACACGACTACCAGTTCAAGAAGAAGCACATCGAGCGCTTCCTGGCTGAGGGCGACAAGGTCAAGGCGACGATCTTCTTCCGCGGCCGCGAGATGGCGCACCCCGAGATCGGGCGTCGCATCCTCGAGCGGTTGATCGAGGACCTCGCCGAGGTGGCCATCGCCGAGTCGGCCCCGCGGCAGGAAGGGAACCAGATGCACACGATCCTCGGGCAGCGCGCGGGCGCCAAGCCGCCGCGTCCGAAGCGTGAGCCCGAACGGTCGACGGCCCCTACCGAGTAGCAAGATGCCGGGACCGGGTCTCGGCCGGCGACAGGACGCGGGTACGGCCACGTAGACGTAAGGGCCGGCTCCGAAGGAGCCGGCAAGGCCAAAGGCCGTCGCGCGAAGCGTAAGCGAGCGGGGTGCCCCGCGAGCCAACAAGAGATGAAGACACAGACACCATGCCGAAACTGAAGACGCACCGAGGCGCCGCGAAGCGCTTCAAGAAGACCGCCACCGGGAAGTTCGTCCGGAGCAAGGCGTTCAAACAGCACATCCTCACCAGCAAGACCAGGAGCCGCAAGCGCGCGCTCCGCGGCACCACGGTGGTGTCACCGGCCGATGCGGGCAAGTTGAAGAGGATGTTGCCGAACTAAAGCTGCAGGAGCGCGCGCGGCTCCGCAGGAGCCGGCAAGGCCAAGGCCGTCGCGCGAAGCGCGTGAAGCGAGCGGGGGTGGGGCCCCGCGAGCATTAAGTAAAGAAGACACAGACATGCCGAGAGTGAAACGTGGCAACGTCCGGCGCGCGAAGCGAAAGAAGCTCCTCGCACGCGCAAAGGGCTTCTATGCAAACAAGAGCAAGCTCTATCGCGCCGCGAAAGAGTCGGTCGATACCGCGCTGAAGTACGCGTTCGTCGGGCGCCGTCGCAAGAAGCGGGATTTCCGTCGCCTGTGGGTCGTACGGATCAACGCCGCCGCGCGCGAGAACGGCCTCACGTATGGCCAGCTGATCTCCGGCCTCAAGGCGGCGGGCAACCCGATCGATCGCAAGAGCCTCGCGGACCTGGCGATTTCGAGCCCGGCAGCTTTTGCGCGTCTTGCCAAAATGGCAGCCGAAGCCAAGCCAGCACCGGCCACTCGCGCGCGAGCGTAACCGGCCAGCACTGGACATGCGTTTTGGCGGTGCCGGGCTGTCGATGAATCGAGTTCGGCTGATCGTTCGGCAACGCCTGCGGCCGCGGCGAGCGAGCGGAGCGAGTCGAGCCGCAGCGCGTGGGGGTGGAGCCCCACGCGCATCGAGAAGATGACGGATCCTGCCAATCACATCGACGACCTGCGCGCGCAGTTCGATCGCGACCTGGCGCAGGTCACCTCCGAGTCAGAACTTCGCGCAGTACGCGACCGGTATCTGGCGCGCAAGGGCGGGCTCGTCTCGAACCTGCTCAAAGCGCTGGGCAGCGCGCCGCCCGAGGAGCGGCCGAAGCTCGGTCAGCTCGCCAATCGCCTGAAGCAGGACATCGAGGAGCGGTTGACCGCGCGGCTCTCGGAAACGGAGCGGGCGCGCCCGCCGAAGGAGGCGGTCGACGTCACGCTGCCCGGTCGTGTCCCGGCGCTCGGCCATCGCCACCCGTTGACGATTCTGCGCGAGCGCATCGAGGACATCTTCATGCGCATGGGATTCCTCGTGCTCGAGGGCCCCGAGCTCGAAGACGACTACCACAACTTCGAAGCGCTCAACATGCCACCGGAGCATCCCGCGCGCGACATGCAGGACACGCTGTACCTTGCCTCGCCGGTCAAGTCGGCCGTCGGGTCGCCGGCGACGCTGCTGCGGACGCACACGTCAGGCATGCAGGTCCGCTACATGGAGCAGTTCCCGCCGCCGGTCCGGCTGATCGCGCCGGGCCGCGTGTACCGGCGCGACAACTTCGACCTCACGCACACACCGATGTTCACGCAGGTCGAGGGCCTCGTCGTCGGCGAAGAGGTGGCGCTCTCGGATTTGAAGGGCACGCTTATGGTGTTTCTGCGCGAGCTCTTCGGCCAGGACCGCCAGGTCAGGTTCCGCCCCAGCTTCTTCCCGTACACCGAGCCGAGCGCTGAGGTCGACATCAGCTGTGGCAACTGCGGCGGAACGGGGACCGACTGTAGCATGTGCAAGCGCACCGGCTGGGTCGAGATCCTTGGCAGCGGCATGGTGCATCCCGCCGTCTTCGAAGCCGCCGGCTACGATCCCGAACGCTACACGGGCTGGGCCTTCGGCATGGGCATCGAGCGAGTCGCCCTGCTCAAGTGGGGCGTGGAAGACATTCGCCTCTTCTACGAAAACGACCTGCGATTCCTGGAGCAGTTCCCGCTGTGAAGATCGTTCATTCGTGGCTGGCCGAGCTGGTGCAGGTACCGGCGGACGTCGAAACCACCGCGCGCGAGATCGCGCTGCGTGGCTTCGAGGTCGCGTCCGTCGAGACGCACCCGCATGCGGTGATTGACTTCGAGATCACCGCGAATCGGCCGGACTGCCTGAATCACGTCGGCATGGCTCGCGAAGCGTCCGCCATCTGGGGTGCGCCGCTGCAGATGCCTGACCTCGCGATGCCCTCGCCCGGCCCGGCCGAGCGGCTCGACGTGCGCATCGACGATCCGGACCTGTGTCCGCGCTACTGCGCGCAGGTGTTCGAGGTGCGCGTGGGGCCATCACCCGGCTGGCTCGTCCAGCGGCTCGAAGCCGCCGGCGTTCGCTCCATCAACAACATCGTCGACGTCACCAACTATGTGATGCTCGAGCTCGGGCAGCCGATGCATGCCTTCGACCTCGCCCGCCTGGCAGACGGGCTGATCGTCGTGCGGCGTGCAACGAAGGGGGAGCGGCTGCGCACACTCGATGGTGTCGAGCGTGCCCTCGACCCGGACATGCTGGTGATCGCGGACGCGCAGCGGGCCAGCGCGCTTGGCGGCGTCATGGGCGGCGCGGACTCGGAGATCTCGTCGCAGACCACGATGATCGCCCTGGAGAGCGCGTATTTCCTCCCCGCGTCCGTGAGGAGGACGAGCAAGCGCCTCGGGCTGAAAACGGAGGCGTCGACACGATTCGAGCGCGGCGCCGACATCAACGCGCCTCCGGTGGGTGTCGCCCGCGCGGCAGCGTTGCTCGACAAGCTCGGCGCCGGCAGGCCGCGCGGGCCGCTCATCGATCGCTACCCCGTGCCACGAAGCCCTGCGCGCCTGTACCTTCGTGCTGCTCGCATCGGTCGTCTGCTCGGCCAGGACGTGCCTGCCGATCGTGTGCCGACGATCCTCGAGCCGCTCGGGTTCGGTGTTGCCGCGAGCCGGAACGGCTCGAAGGAATCGGCGGAGCCCGGTTGGGTCGTGACGGTCCCGACGTATCGGGTCGACGTGATGCATGAAGCGGATCTGATCGAAGAGGTCGGACGACACTTCGGCTTCGACAACCTGCCCGTCAGCTTCCCGCCGCTCGAGGCGCCGCAGGCACCGCCCGATCCGCGAATCGCCCGTGATCGGATCGTGCGCCGCGTGCTGACTGCTGCCGGGTTCTCCGAGGCGATGACCTTCGCCTTCATCGAGCGGCAGGCTGCGTTGCCCTTCGCCGACAATGGCGCCGAACCGGCAGCGATTGCCAATCCCCTGTCGGAAAAGTTTGCCGTTCTGCGCCCGTCGCTGCTGCCAGGCTTGCTGGATGCTGCCGCGTACAACCGGCGGCGCGAGCGCCGGGACATTCAGCTGTTCGAAACGGGCAGCCGGTTCACAGCTGATGGCGAGGGCCGTGCCGCAGCGTTCGTGTGGTCCGGCGCTGCGGCGCCGCCGCACTGGTCGTCCGCGCCGAAGGCCGTCGACTTCTTCGACGTCAAAGGTGTGGCGCAACAGGTGGCCAGCGCATTCCGTCTCGAGACGGAGTGTGTCGCGGCCGCTCGATCGTACCTCGTGCCTGGACGCACGGCTGAGATTGTCGTTCGACCGAACGGCTCGACTCGCCCGCTTGCCGTGCTCGGACAAATCACGCCGTCGATCGCCGCCGCGCGCGGATTTCCGGCGCACGATGAGTTGTACGTTGCCGAGATCGACCTGAATGCGCTCGCGGATCTCGAGCCAGGCGACGATCTGACCGCGCAATCGCTGCCGCGCTTCCCCTCGATCGTGCGAGACATTTCATTCACCGTCGACGAAGCCTTGCCTGCTGCGACGGTTCGTGGCACTATCCGTTCGGCGGCGCCGTCAACGCTGGTTTCCATTGCTGAGTTCGATCGCTATCAAGGCAAGGGCGTACCCGCCGGCCGCGTCAGCCTGTCGATGCACCTGACGTTCCGCGCGTCCGACCGGACGCTGACGGATCAGGAAGCCGACTCTGTCACGGAGACGATTTTCAACGCGCTCCGCGCCGCTCACGGCGCCGAGCGCAGATAGCGGATAGCCGGGTCAGGTCGCCCGGCCTCTGGTCCACTCGAAGGAGCATTCGTGGCTAAAGCTGTTGCAACACGAAGCGTCGATCTGGAAGTCATCGATCGGCTGGAAGAAAAACTGAAGCTGCTGGTCGGCATGGTCGAACGGCTGCGTGCCGACGGCGCACGGATGTCGGACGAGAACACCCGCCTGCTCCGGGAGCTCGAAGCGTCGCGGAACCGGCTGGCGGACGCGGAAGGCACCAGCGTCGAGCTGACGGCCCTCCGAGACGAGCGTGAGCAGATCCGTTCGCGCGTCACCGAGATGTTGCAACAGATCGAGAGCCTGAACCTGTAGTTTCAGCCGCCAGCTGTCAGAAGTCGGGTCGCAGTTCACGACCGGAGCTGAGAGCTGAACGCTCAGAGCTGAGAGCTGTCTATGGACGGATCGACTCGCGTCGTACACGTCGAGATTCACGGACACCGCTACCCCATCCGCAGTGGCCTGGATCCGACCTATGTCGCCGAACTGGCGGCCTTCGTCGACAGCAAGATGCAGCTGGCGGCCAAAGAATGTCCGCAGGGGGATACCCTGAAGGTCGCCGTGCTCGCCGCGATCAACATCGCGGACGAGATGTTCCGCTCGCGCGACGAGGCGAGGGATCGTGATTCGGGACTCGCCCAGCGTGCCGAGGAGCTCGAACGAATGCTCGATTTGGCACTCGCCGAAGGGGTTCCGGAGGAATTCGACACGGTTCGCTCGACGGCTGCCGGCTGACTACGGTAAGATCATCTGGAAGTTTGAGTTCCCTGCTTTGTGCGTGATGGCTCGGAGGCTCGTTTGAGCCAACGTTTCATCCTAAGAGGATCGCGACGCCGCGCGGTGTGCATGCCTCTGCGAGAGGAAGCCTGAAGCGCGGCTTGTGCAGCGGTTCCACCTGCTTTACGCAGGTTCATCCGACCTCCCCACACGGCAAAGCGGGGCCTTTCCTTCCCGTCACAATTACTGGCCTCTTCCAGCCTTTCTATTGTTTAATTCGGCATGTCTTGGGCGCCTGAGGCCCGAGGACCGCGTGGGGTAGGCTCCACGCACCAGAGAAGATGCGCGGCGGCGCGATGGATCGCTTGCCGGGCGATATCAAAACACGCCGGCTGACAGCCTCAGCCGGCTTCAGATAACGAGGGCCCTGTCGCAGGGTGCTGCGATGGCGGCACGACGGGGAGACTCATGGGTCTACCGGGCGTTTACCTCACGAACGCGGCTGTTACAGCCGCTGTAGGCGTCGGGATCATCATGTGGTGGGTCGCGAGCCGGCGACGGATCGCGACCGAAACCATCCAGCGAGCACAGAGCGAAGCCGATCGCCTGGCCCGCCAGGCCGAGCGTGACGCTGAAACACTCAAAAAAGAAGTGCTCCTCTCGGCGCGCGAAAAGGCGCACGAGCTCGCATCCGACGCCGAGCGTCAGGCCAGAGAACGGCTGAAGGAGATCGGCAGTCTCGAGCAGGCGCTGGCTGACAAGACGCGCACCCTCGCGGATCGCCTGGCGATCATCGACCGGCAGGAGCAGGATCTGCGCGGCCGGGAGAAAGCAATTCGGCAGCTCGAGCAATCGGGCGCCGAAACCAGCCGGCGCGCCGAGCAGCTGCTCGACGACCGTCAGCGGGAGCTCCAGCGCATCGCGTCGCTGACCGCAGAAGAAGCGCGCGAGCTGCTGATCAAACAAATCGAAGCGGACGCGCGCCGCGACGCCGCCAACCTCGTGAAACGGCTCGAGACCGAAGCGCGCGAGACGGCGGCACTCCGCGCTCAACAGATCATCTCGGACGCCATTCAGCGCAGTGCGGCCGAGCATGCCATCGAAACGACCGTGTCGGTCGTCGATCTGCCCAGCGACGACATGAAAGGCCGGATCATCGGCCGTGAAGGGCGCAACATCCGCGCGCTCGAGACGGCCACCGGCGTGGAACTGATTGTCGACGATAC
>Ga0114129_10003086_pt1 | contig 23381 bp, 16 predicted proteins | sample RhiMetdeltSRZDD1_FD_80071 | JGI IMG/M metagenome (GOLD analysis project Ga0114129, IMG submission 80071) | Populus rhizosphere microbial communities from Tennessee, USA - Rhizosphere MetaG P. deltoides SRZDD1 (version 2) (version 2) | ecosystem: Host-associated > Plants > Roots > Rhizosphere >...
CCCGAGAGCCGGCCGGTCAGCCACAGCATCAGGCCGTTCACGACGAGGGCGAAAATCCCCAGCGTGACGATGATAAGAGGGAACGTCAGGATTTTCGCGACCGGCCGGATGGTCGCGTTCACCACGCCGAAGATCAGCGCCACGCCCAGAAACGGCAGCACATCGCCTTGGTACGTCACGCCCGAGACGAGTTGCGTTGCCACCCACAGCGCGCACGCATTGATGAGCAGTCGGACAAAAAATGGCATGAGCGGCCTCGATCTCTAAGGATATACTGCCGCTCGCCTTTTTTGATCCGGTCGCCCGGGTTTGACAGGAGGTCCCATGAAACGTCTTGCCTTTGCGCTCATCGCACTCCTTGGTGCCGCGCCATCGTACGCCCAGGTGCCTGAAATCCCGTTCGACGGCAACGTGAACTTCCTGAAGCTGCCGGCCGACATGAACGTCGGCGAAGTGTCGGGCGTTGCGGTCAACTCGAGGGGCGACGTCGCGATCTTCACCCGCTCGAACAGCGCGGGCGGCCCCGCGTACGGCGCCACCGCGTCGCAGGTGCTGCTCTTCGACAAGACCGGCAAGTTCCTTCGTGAGATCGGCAAGGGTCTGTACGCCTGGTCCTACGCGCACGCCATCCGCTTCGACAGGGACGACAACCTCTGGGCCATCGACAAAGGCTCGGACATGATCGTCCGCATCAACCCGGAAGGGCACGTGACGATGGTGTTCGGACGGAAGAAAGAAGCGTCCGACAAGGCCGAGCCGTGGGAGCGGGTCACCCCGCCGCGACCGCCGGTACCCGGCCAGTTCAGGCAACCGACCGACGTGGCCTTCGACACCGAAGGCAACATCTACATCAGCGACGGCTACATCAACTCGCGCGTCGCGAAGTTCACGAAGGACGGTGACTGGGTGGCGTCCATCGGCGATCCGGGACGCGGCCCGAAGCTCGGCGAGCTGAACACGCCGCACACGATCGCGAACGACGCGAAGGGCAACATCTACGTCGGCGATCGCGGTAACCGCCGGATCCAGGTGATCGATCCGAAGACGAACACGTTCGTCCGCGAGATCAAGATCGACGTGCCGATCCCGCCGGACGCCAGGCCGTGGATGGGTGCCACGCCCACGGCGGAAGCCGGCGCGGCGCAGGGCGGCGCCCCGTGGGCCCTCTGCATCACGCCTCCCAACGCGCAGGGCCAGCAGTTCCTCTACAGCTCCGACGCGTTTCCGGGACGGGTGTACAAACTCTCACTGGACGGGAAAGTCCTGGGCTGGCTCGGCAAGTCAGGGCATCAAGCCAAGCAGTTCGGCTGGATCCACGAAATCGCGTGCCCGACGGAAAACGAGATTTACGTCGCCGAGCTTCTGAACTGGCGGCTGCAGAAACTCACACTCAAGCCGGCGGCGGCAAAAACGTCGACGGCCGGACAGTAGGAACGAGGCAGGACCCGCGTCTACTTCTGCAGAAACCGTCCGATCTCCGAATTGAGGAACCTGACATCGTCCGGGCTGCGCCCGCCGCCTGCGCGGTGGCCCCAGACGGACGGAATCGGGTGGAACGTGACGTGCTGAATGAACGCCCGTTCGTACTCCGCATCAGTGACCGGAAAGTACAGGTCGGTCGCTGACGGCATATAGAGCACCGGCACGCGGATCGACCGCAGCGCCTTCTCGACATCTCCGGCGAAGCCAGGCGTGTCGCCGACGTTGTGCAGTTGCCAGGTGTGCGCCTGCGCGATCAGGTTGTTGGGATCGCGCGCCATCTGACGATCGACTTCAGCCTGCAGGGCCGCGGCGACCGTCGCAAACTCCGGCTTGAACAGCTCTCGCCTCCACCACTCCTGCGATGTCACCCACGCCGACCAGTGATGCGCCCAGGCCGTCATCCCCTTGATCGGCGGCGTCGTGTAGTCGCCGTTCTTGAAGGCGTCATCCGCGGTCAGCGCCGCAATCGCGCTCTCGAGTCGGATGGCGCCGTGCGGATAGGTCTTCGCAGTGCCGCAGTAGCCGACGACCGCATCCACGAACTCGGGATGACTCACCGCCCACTGAAAGGCCTGCTGCGCGCCCATCGAGAACCCGATGACCGCTCGCAGGTGGTTGACGTGAAGCTCTTCGGTCAAAACCCGCCGTGCCGCAGCCACGTTGTCGCGGATGGCGATCGCGGGAAAACGTGAGCGATCGAACGGCGGCGGCGTGTTGCTCGGTGACGACGAAAATCCATTGGCGAACATCTCGGTCGCCACGATGAAATACTTGGCGGGATCGAGTGCGAGGCCGGCACCGATCAGAAAGTCGTACCCGTGGTGATCCGTGCCGTACCAGGACGGGACGAGAATCGCGTTGTCGCGCCTCGCGTTGAGCGCGCCGAACGTCGCATACGCGAGCTTCGCGTTCGGCAGGACGACGTCGCTTTCGAGACGGAAATCACCCAGCGAGAACAGACGGCGATGTGGATCGCCTCCGGGCGCTGGCGTCTGCGCAGCCATCACGACGCCAGCACCGGCGAACGCCGCGATGGCCGCCACCGCAGCACATGCGGCCGTCAACGCTCGCTCGACTCGCCGCGCAGGGCGGGCGTTGAGGGCGCGGGCTTTCGATGGTGTGTGCCTTGTTCGTACGCATACGCAAGCCGGAACAACGTCGGCTCAGCGAACGCGCGCGCCATGAACTCGAGCCCCACCGGCAGACCGTCGGCGGTGAATCCCGCGGGCACCGTCATCGCCGGAAATCCGAGTGCCGGACTGAGACGACGGTTGTTGCCCGGTCCGGTGCTGTCGATCGTCGTCCGCGTCATGGCATCCGGCGGAATCCGAACGGGCGAGTGATCGAACGTCGCGTAGACGAGCGCATCGAGCCGTTCGTCGGCCATGGCCACGAGCACGGCTTGTTTCAATTCCTCCTTGATCGACAGAAGCTGCGCGTAGCCGGCTTCGTCGGTCGTGTGCCCGAGGAGCCCCATCAGGGCTCGCGCGCGAGCTGGCGCGACCTTGCCCGACAGCAGAATCTCGCTCAAGGTTTTCGCCGGCGCGTTCGAATGTTGCGCGAGGTACTTGTTCGTCGCCGCTTCAGTTTCGAAGACGTTGCCGTCGTACACTTTCAGCGACCGGATCTTGACCTCCGGGATCGTGACCGGATCCACGACCACTGCACCCAGCCGCATCAGATCCGCAATCGCGCGGTCGATCACGACTCGCACCTGCTTGTAGTCGGCAGACGCTGGATCGGCCCGTGGATCCAGCGGCTCGCGAATGACGCCAATTCGCGCGCCTCTCAGACCGTCGGACGCCAGAAACTGCGTATAGGTCGAGGGCACCTGCCCAACGGCATACGCCGTCACGGGATCGTTAGCGTCGTAGCCGGCGATCGCGTCGAGGACAATCGCCGCATCCTTCACCGAACGGGCGATCGGCCCCAGCGTGTCCGTCGTCGGCCGCGCCGGCATCATCCCGAAGCGGCTGACGAGCGGCAGTGTCGGCCGCAGCCCCACGAGGTTGTTCACCGCGGCCGGTCCGCGGATCGATCCGCCCGTGTCCTCTCCAATCCCCGCCGTGGCAAAGTTCGCGGCGATGCCAGTGCCCGTGCCGCCAGACGAGCCGCTGGCGCTGCGTGCCGGATCGTAGGCGTTGCGGACCACACCGAAGGCCGATCCGATGTAGCCCGACGCGAACTCGCCCATCGTGCTCTTAGCCACAATTACCGCGCCCGCCTTCTTCAGCCGCGTCACGATCGTCGCATCGCGCTGGGGCACGAAATCCTTGAATACCGCCGATCCGTAGGTCGTCGGCATGTCGCTCGTCTCCACCTGATCCTTGACGAGCATCGGAATGCAATGCAGCGGACCGACCGGACCAGACGACGCGAACGCGGCGTCGAGCCGCTCGGCGTCCTGCAGCGCACGCCGGTTGATCGTCTGAATGGCATTCAGCGACGGACCGGATTTGTCATAGGCCTCGATCCGCTTGAGGTACTGATCGACCAGCGCGCGACACGTGAGCTGCTTCGACGCCAGCGCCGACCGCACATCATCGATGGTCGCTTCCACAAGTTGAAACGGCGACGGCCTCGCCGGCTGGAGGACACCATCAAGGATCAACAGCATCGCGATCAGTGTGCGCATGTCACAACACTCCGTAGCTTACCCACTCGACCCACCCGACCCACCCGACCGACCAGCCCTACCAGACCCCCACCTGCCCCCGCACGGAGTCGATCAACTTCGCGGGATCGAATCCGACGCCGTTCTTGAACACCGTTTCCACACGCCGGATGTCTCCAATCGAAGTCGCAGGGTTGCCTGCCACCACCACGAGGTCGGCCTGCTTGCCCGCGGCAATCGTCCCGATGCGCGCGTCGCGGCCGAGATACTTCGCGCCGTTCGACGTCCCAATGGCAATCGCCTCGACTGGCGTAAAACCGGCCTCGACCAGGAGCTCGATCTGGCGCTGGTCCGAGTACCCGGGCACGACGCCTCCCGACCCGGTCGGGTCCGTCCCCGCGATGAGGAGGCCCCCAGCCTTGACGAACGCGCGTTCGAGCGCCATGGCCTTCGGGAACAGCGTGCGGTACACCGACTGCGTCCCGTTTGCGACGCGATCCTGTGCGCGCTTGAAGCTTTCCTGCAGCGAAGGCGTGAGCACGTCGAGGCCCGGCGGCGTGGGCCGTCCGGGCGTGAACGTTTCAAAGACGGTGAGCGTGGAGGTGAGCGCCACCCTCTTGTCCACCAGTTTCGCAACCAGCGCGCGAAACGGCGCGCCGCTTTCGTCGATGGCGGCGATCGCCTGTTGGCCGCGTGCCTGACCGGGACACGCATCCACCTGTTTGTCCGCGACGAAGTCCGTCGCTGCAACGAATCCGTGCTCGAGGTCGTCGATGCCCAAGTCCGCTGCCTCCGCGTACGTCACCGAGCACAGATGTCCCGTGATCTTCATCCCGCGGCTGTGCCCCTCGTCGATCGCGGCCTTGAGCGCGTCGCGGGAGATCTGCATGTACGCCTTGAGAGAGGTCGAGCCCTGATCGGCCCAGTATGCGACGTGCTTCCGCGCTTCGTCGGCGGTCCTGAGCGCGTGCATCTGAAGGAACGTGCTGGGACCGTTGACGTACGGAGCGGTGGCGTCGATGGCCGGGCCGGGCATCTCGCCGGCCGCGATCCGCCGGCTCAAGTTGATGTCCATGATCCCGTTGGTGTTGCCCGCCGTCCTCATCGTCGTCACGCCGCCGGCGAGATAGAGCCTCGAGAAGCTGGCACCCAATTGTCCGTAGACCCCGGGACCCGTCGAGTAGTAGAGGTGCTCGTGCATCATCACGAGACCAGGGATGACGCTTTTGCCGGTCAGATCGATGACGGTCGCGTCGGCTGGTGGCGAGACCGATCCCGCATCGCCCACACTCGCGATCTTGCCGTCGCGCACGACGAGCGTCTGGTTCTCGCGCGGCGCGGCGCCGGTGCCGTCGATGACGCGGACGTGCGTCAGCGCAACGACCGGCGCGTTGATCTTGACGTAGGGCGCGAGCGGGTTCGGATTCTGCTGCGCGACCGCAGGGCTGAAGCCCTGCGCCACAAGGTAACTGAGGGCGGCGAGGGTTCTGGCGCAGCGCATGGCGGTTGTGGCGCAGCGCTTTAGCGCTGCGATGGTCACCGAACCACCTCCGCGGCGATGGCGCCCAGGTCGTCCTTGCCGTGACCCTTCGCAATCGCCTCATCCATCCGTTTGGCGATCCCCGGCAGCACGGCCATCGGCTGGTTGCCGGCCGCTTCGATCATCAGCCGCAGATCCTTTCTGGCCATCGTCAGCTCGAAGCTGGCGCTGAAATCGCCGCGCGCCATCTTCGTGCCGCGCGCCTTGATCGCTCCCCCCGGCTGGAATTTCGAAAACACGGCGAGCGCCTCGTCCGGCGATATCCCGAGTCCTTTGCCCATCGCGAAGACATCCGCCACACCGGCCGTAATCACGAAAATCATCGAGTTGCCGAACAGCTTGTAGGCCGCTGCACGGTCGCCTTCCTCGCCGAGGTACCACACCTCGCCGGTCATCTTGGCGAGGTCGTCGCTGGCGGCCGCGTACACATCCTGGGGTCCGGACACGAGCATCAGGCCGACGGAGTCGCGTGCCATCTGTGGCGACATGAATACCGGGGCGTGGATGAACTTGATGCCGCCCTTTCGGGCGCGCGCGACTCGCGATTTCGCGCCTCGAGGCGACGTCGTCGAATGGTCGATGACCGTGGCGTCGCGACGGAGCCGCGGCGCGAGTGCCTCGCCGATGTCGTTGACCACGGCGTCGTCCGGGAGGGTCATGTGGACACGCTCGGCGCCCTCCACCGCGTCGCCGGGAGAAGCCGCGACTTTCGCGCCGGCCGCCTCGAGCGCCCGCGCTTTTGATTCGGTGCGATTCCAGACCGTCACTGAATCTCCACGCTTCAGCATCCCCTCGACCATCGCGCTGCCAAGCAGGCCGGTCCCGATAAACGCCACGTCCGCCATGTGCGAGCCTCCCGCTACAATCTATCCCGGTGCGGCGCGTTTCTCATATCACCGCGATCATCGTCGCGGTCCTCGTCGGTCCGGCTAGCGCCGGACACTACGTACCGCCGGGAAGTCGCGAGACTCCGTACGTCGCGTCCGGCTTTAGCCGGACTCCGCAGGAACCGACCCTGCCGCGGCGGACCCTGGCCACCCGCGATACCGAACGATCGACGGTCGGGTCGACACAAGCGCCGCAGGTGCTTCGATGGGCGGGCGATCCGGAAGGCGGCGCGCCGTTTGTCGAAGCCGATCCGTCGCGTCCCGACGAACTGGTCGGGTTCGACGTCGAGATCGCCGCTCTGCTTGCCGCCGGACTCGGCCGCACGCCCGAGTTCCTCAACATCCGCTTCGACTCGATCGACCAGAGCATCGCCCGCGGTGACGCCCACATCGGCCTGAGCGGCATCGAGGACACGCCGGCCCGGCGCGCGACGATGGCGGTTACGCTGCCGTACTACGAGTTCCGCGAAGTGCTGAGCGTCCGCGACGGCGACGCGGTGCGCTTTGGCTCCCTCGCCGATCTGCGGGGCAAGAGGGTCGCGACGCTTGCCGGCACGATCGCGTACGAAATCCTTCTGCGGGCCGAACGCGATTTCGGCCTGCGCGCCGTGTCGTACGAGGACGACGTGCATCCGTACAGCGATCTCGTGATCGGACGCGTAGACGCCGTGCTCCTCGACAACGTCCTCGCCGAACGGCGTCAGCGGACGACTAAAGGATTCAGCATCCAGCCACAGACGGTCGCGATCGGGCACTACATCGGCCTGCTGTCGGCATCGAACGCTCCGCTCCGCGACGCGATGGACACTATCCTGCGCGGCGCCATGCGCGACGGCACGCTCGAGCGGATTCTCCGCAAATGGCGGGTGTGGAACGACGATCAGCCGAAGCTCTACGCGCGGCTGCTCTCCGGCGAGCCGGTTCAGCCCATCACCGGCCTCGACACGTCCGTCAGCGTGGCGACGATGTCAGGGTGGGAGGCGACGAAGCGCTACCTGCCGTCTCTCCTGCGCGCCTCGGTCGTGACAATCGTGCTGTCCTGCCTGTCCATGGGGCTCGCCATCGCATTGGGTGTGCTGATCGCGACGGGACGCGTCTACGGCGGGCGGCTGGCACGGATCGCGCTCCTCTGCTACGTCGAGTTGATTCGCGGGACGCCCATCCTGCTACAGCTCTTCGTGCTGTACTACGGACTTGCCGCCGCGATTCGGCTGCCGGCCTTCATCGCCGCTCTTCTCGGCCTCGCGCTGAACTACGCGGCGTATGAAAGCGAGATCTATCGCGGAGCTCTCGAGGCCATACCCGTCGGTCAGCTCGAGGCGGCGCGCACGCTCGGGTTGAGCGAACGGCAAGTGCTGACACTCGTTCGCGCGCCCCAGGCGTTCCGGCTCGCGCTCGCGCCGATGACGAACGACTTCGTGGCGATGTTGAAGGACTCGTCGCTGGTCTCGGTGCTGACGGTCCTCGAGCTTACGAAACAGACGCAGATCTTCGCGACCAATCTGGGCAGCTGGGTGATTCCGGGGACGCTGTGCGCGGGCCTCTACCTGGCCATGTCCCTGCCGCTTGCCGCGGCCGCCCGCAAGCTCGAAAGCCGATGGAGAGCGCCCACGCCATGAGTGACGCGGTGCTTCGTACCGACCGCGTGCAGCTGAGTCGCGGCACGCGGCCGATTCTGACCGGCGTCACGTTGGAAGTTGCGCGCGGCGAGCTCGTCGCACTGATGGGGCCATCAGGCTCCGGGAAAACCACCATTCTGCGCGCGGTCGCGGGCCTCGAGCGGTTCGATACGGGAAGCATCGACGTTGACGGTGTCGCTCTGGCCGGCGGCGCGCCGATTCCGGCGACCACGCTGCGGCAGTTGCGCCGCAAGGTCGGAATGGTCTTCCAGTTTCACTGCCTGTTCGAGCATCTGTCGGCGCTCAGCAACGTCTGCCTGGCGCCGGTCCATGCGCACGGCGTGGCCCCGGCGGACGCCTCGAGGCGCGGTCGTGAGCTGCTCGCCGCCTTTGGCGTGGAGCATCGCGCCGGCGCGTACCCGCGCGAGCTCTCGGGCGGCGAAGCCCAGCGCGTCGCCATCGCGCGTGCGCTGGCCGTCGATCCGCCGGTGCTGCTCATGGACGAACCGACGGCATCGCTCGATCCCGAGCGGCGCGAGGAGCTGGGCGAACTGCTTCACAGTTTGCTTCGCCAGCAGCGAACGCTCGTGGTCTCAACTCACGACGAGGAATTCGCGCGGGGGTTCGCCACACGCATCGTCAGGCTGCGGGATGGCGTCGTCGTCTGAAACAACGGCAAGGGGCACGGAGGACGGGTATGGGAAGCATCGCCAGGCGGGATTTCCTGAAGTACGCGTCCGTTGCTGCAGGCGCCGCCACGCGGGTGGCGGCGGCCACGGCGGTTCCACCTCGTGAGGTCGACGGACAGACCAGGACCGCGGACGTCAGGATCTCGGGCGCCGAGTACGTGCCTGCGCCTGACTATCCGATTCAGCCGCAGCGACATTCCAGCGTTCGGATGACCGATCACTTCTGGACGCCGCGGATCGTCCGGAACGCCGAGGTCACGATTCCGTTCGAGATGCAAAAACTTGGCGAGACGGAGCGAGGCTTCAGCCTGAATGTGCTCGAAGCCGCCGTGTTGTCGCTGGCCCCGTACCCGAACGGCCGCCTGCAGGCCGATGTCGGCGAACAGCTGCGGCGGCTGAACGAGTCATCGCGCACCGGCAACAGCACCTTCGAGCTTGCCGCGACGCTTTACACGACGACCGGCAGCAGACAACTGCTGGACCGCGCGATCGAGACCGCCGAAGCGCTGCACAACGACTTCCGCCTGAACAATCCACCGTTTTCAGGCGGAGAGCGGGATGCGATCAACTGCGTCCAGCTCTATCGCGTCACGCACGACAAGCGGCATCTGGATCTGGCCAAGCACTATCTCGACATCCGCGGGCTGGAGAGCTCCGTGAACCGCAGCCGGCACAACCAGTCCTACAAGCCGGTGCTCGAGCAGAGCGAAGCCGTCGGTCACGCGGTGAATTGCGTGTCGCTGATGGTGTCGCTCGTCGACGTGGGCGTCTTGACCGGCATCAAGGCCTACCTCGAAGCAGCCCAGCGGATGTGGCTCGACATCGTGCAGCGGAAAATGTACGTGACCGGCGGCGTCGGCAGCACGGGCAACGAGGGGTTCGGCGACCCGTACTCGCTCCCGAACATCTCCGCGTATTCCGAAACCTGCGCGGCGCTGATGTTCATCACGCTGAACCATCGACTGTTCCTGGCGACGGGCGACAGCAAGTACATCGACGTCATGGAACGCGCGATGTACAACAACGCCGTCGACGGCGTGTCCACGGCTGGGAGGCAGTTCTTCTACGTCAACCGGCTGGCCAGTGCCGGCGATGGACGCGACGCTCGCTGGGAGCGGGCCTCGCTCGAATGCTGTCCGCCGAACCTCGTCCGGTTTCTCGCCGCGATGCCCGGCTTCGTGTACTCCCTGGACAGCCAGGGCGCGATCTACGTCAACCTCTACGTCTCGAGCGAGACCTCGTTCCGCGTCGGCGCCGCGGACATCGGGCTGAAGGTCGACAGCGGGATGCCGTGGTCGGGCACGTCGCGCATCACCATGACGGCAAGCGGCGAGAGACGCGCCACGCTCAAGCTGCGGATGCCCGGCTGGGCGCGCAACCAGCCAGTCCCCGGAAGCTTGTACACCTACATGGACAAGGGCGACAGACCGATCACCGTGGCTGTGAACGGGACGAGCGTCGGCGCGCTTCCAGATGCCTCGGGGTACATGTCAATCGATCGATCGTGGAAGAACGGTGACGTGGTTCTCGTGGAGTTTCCGATGGAGGCGCGAAGAGTGGTTGCCGATCGGCGGGTGACGCAGAACCGGCGACGGATGGCGATCGAGCGCGGACCGATCGTGTACTGCGCGGAATGGCCGGATACCGGCGGCAAGGCGCTCGATGTGCTGGTCGATCCCGCGGCGGGGCTGACATCGTCGGTCGATGCGAGACTCTTTGGCGGTGTGACGGTGATCCACACCGAAGCCACACAGGTCACGAACCCATCGCGCCCGCCGAAGTCGATCCGCCTCATCCCGTACTCGCTCTGGGCCAATCGCGGTGTCGGGGAGATGAGCGTCTGGCTCTCGACGGCTGGCTATGCGCCCGGCGACACGGGACCGGCCGGCGGGTTCATCTTCCACGAAAACCCGAATTACGTCGCCGATGGCTGGCGGTATCTGGAAGCCGCGCCGTTCGATCAGAGCGCGGGCGCCACGTGGGGATGTTTCCGGCGCGCGATTCCCGGAGCGCGAGGTACCGCCGTCGGAACCGGCAGGCAGAATACAGCCGAGATGCTCGCGAGCTGCACCGACGCTGGAACGGCAGCCGTCCTGTGCTCGAGCCTGACCATCAACGGTACGCGCGGATGGTTCCTTCCGTCGAGAGACGAGCTGGCGTTGATGTATCGCAACTTGAAGGCGTCAGGAATCGGAGACTTTCAAGACGGCGGCGCGGCCGATAACTTCACCTACTGGGCCTCGTCTCAGCAGACTGCCGATATGGCCGTGCACATCGATTTCGCCGACCTGGGGCGGCAGCACGGCGACGACAAGGACTTCCCGCGCCGCGTGCGAGCCATTCGGATGATTTAGAGGACCGAGTCTAGAATCCCATTCGATACTCCAACCGCAGAATATCGTCGTACCACGTCGCCGTAGTCAGCGCGTGACCGTACCCGATATAAATCGAGCTGCGGCCGCCGAACAACACACGTCCACCCACTTTCAGGTTGACGATGTTGAGCCCTGTTGCGCTCGACACGTCGGCGGTCTGATAACCGTTCAACACATGCCAGCCAACGAGCTCCACGACCGGCGCGAAAGCGGTCTGACCGTTGCGATACACCTCGACGCTCGGACCGATGCCGTAATACAGGACCTTCCCTGAAAACTTGTCGGACGCCGAAGTCGGCACGCCGGCGGAGCCATCGGTCGGAAATACTTCGCCGAACTGCGCTTCAATCGACACGCGATCGCCTGCGCGCTCGTGGTAGAGCAGCGCCGGCTCGATGCTCCAGTGATCGGTGCCAAGACCTTTCAGGGAATCGCCGCTTGGGGCGGCCAGATTGAGCGAAACCGTGACCTGTCGCTGGCCGGTCGACAGCAGTCCCACCTTCGCGCCGAAATTGATGTCGGAGATTCCAGACTGGTTCCCGAAGCTTCCGGTGCCGGGCGCAAAGGTCTGCGGGCTCAGGAATCGGACTGGCACCGTGCCAAACAGCGACGCGCGCGGACTGACCGCGTATTCGCCGAGCACATAGATCTGGCTGAAGTTGAGATCAGTCAGCACGCCGGGACCGGGTCCGGCAGCGTTCGGATCGTACGCCGGGTGATTGATCGGCAGGCCGCGATAGCAGCCGCACTTCCCGTAAAAGAACTCGGCGCGATCCGGGGCGCTCACGCCGAAGCCAGCGTCAAATCGAATGCGCAGCTTCGAGCTGATGTCGCTATCGTTCACATAACCGACCATGCTCGGACGGCGCCGCCCACCCGGGTCGGGCGGCCGCGCGCCGGCCGGCGCTTGCCGCGCCTCCGGCGAAGACGATGGCACCACGACACCTTCCTGCGCCTTCACCAACGAGGGCAACACTACCAGCAGCGAGACAACGGCACACACCGTCCCCAACGTCCGCTTCGTCCCTTTCATGGGCCAACCTTTCTTCGTAGTTGTCGTTGAACGTTTATCAGTGTCCCACGATCCCGTTCGGGAATGGACGGCAATACGCGATTGACGGCGTCCAGTACGGTCCGCGCTTCGCCGGCCGTGCCGTTGGACGCGATCGATTCGGCGAGGGTGGCATACGTGTTGACGCCGCGAACGAGGAGGGCGTGCCCCCGATCCGCGCCCGGCGCCGATGCAGCAAAAGCAGCCAAGTTTAGCAAGTAGTCGCCGAACCGCAGGTGAAACTCGGGGTTGCTCCGAAGTGCGGCATCGCGAGAACCGTCCGCAAAGGCGTTGAGCGCAATCGTCAGCTCCTGCTCGGCGGCGGCCGCGTCGCGCTGCAGAAGGATCGCCCCATAGAGATTGTGCGCGTCGGCGCGGGCGACACCGAGCGAGGGCGCCGGCCTGGCCAGATCGTCGAGCAGCGAGATCGCCTGGCGGCTGCGGCCAGCCGCGGCGGCTTCGTCGCCGGCTTCCTGCAGCAGCGACGCCAGGTTGTTGCAGAAAATCGCCAGCTCGATCTTGAACTCGCGATTCTCCGGATGCCGTGTCACCAGCCCCTCATCGGTCTCGATCGCCTTTTCCCACCAGCGTCGAACATCGGTGGAGCGGTTGCCGGCCATCGCCAGCAGGCTGCCGAGATTGTTGTAAGCGCGCGCCAGTTCCTGAGCCACTTGCGGATCGCTCGACGCGATTGGCTCGAGCAGACCGATCGCCTGGGTGAAGTCGGCTTCGCTGGCGGCCGCATTCTCCGGTTTGCTCGAGCGAAGAATGCCGCGGTTGTACAGCGTTCGCGCCAGTTCGCGGCGGTATTGCGGCACATCGGGATGCTCGCGGACCAGGTTCTGCTGCAACGCCAGGGCGCGGTCATAGGCCGCACTCGCGTCGTCGTAACGATCGGCATCGGACCGACGCAACTCGCCCAGCCAGTTGTGAGCGCTGGCCAGCGTTGCCCGATACTCGGGGTTGTCGGGACGCTCGGTCGCCAGCGTGCCGAACTGCGCAACGGCCTCCTGATATTCACGGATCGCATCGTCGCGTTTTTCGAGTAATCGGTTGATATGACCGAGGCGGAAATGCGCCGTCGCGACGTCGCGACGGATCGCTTCGCTGCCACGCTGCTGATTCATGAACGCGCGGTAAAACCGTTCGGCCTTTCCAAGCAGCTCGCGGCGGAACTCTTCCACCTGCGGCACGTCGGCACCGGCACGCGCCGGATCGCGATCGGCCGATGCGAGCGACTCGTCAACCGCGCTGCGCGCCAGCTCGAGATTCTGCTCGGCGCGGCGCCGTTCTCGCCATGTCATATACCCGAGCGATGCCGCGATCACGAGAAACGCCGCGAGCACGGCCGCGGCCCATTGCGCTCGCCGTAACGCGGCCTTGCGCTGATCCTCGCGTTCGGCCTGCTCGCGCGCCGACTCTGCACTCGACGCATCGAGAAACGCGATCGCCTGATCGAAGCGGCCGCCGTACCGTTGCGCCCAGGCTGCGGTCGGCAGCGTATCGGCCCGCCATTGGTGCGCCAGCTCCAACTCCGGATTGCGCCAGAGTCCAGCGGTTCCACGCTCGTGCCACGCGGCTGCTTGCGCGAGACGCACGTACGCTTCAGCCGACTCGCGTTCCTCCTCCGCCCAGCGCTGTAAGCGCTGCCAGCAGCGCATCAGGCTTTCGTGCGACAGATCGACGATCGATCGCGCCGTCAGCGGAACCGACGCCGGTGGCATCAGGAAGCTCCGACCTGGTTGACGAAACAGATCGACGACGCGGATCACCAGCGATTCAGGTGCACCGACGACCTCCGACAGTTCGCCGACCGACGTTGGGCGCCGGACACCTCGGACGTCGCCAAACATGTCGGTCAGGCTCTTGAACACCTGCTCGGCCAGCGGTGCGAGCCCGGTCTCGAATGCCTCTTCGAACGCCTCTTCCGCGTGTCGCGAGAGCGCGCCGCTGAAGGTGCCGACCGCCTCGTAGTCGTGAACATCGATTGGACGCGCCGCTCCAGCGCTCGTATGCTTCGTCCAATGTTCCCAGGTGCGCATCAGTGCGTGCTGCACCAGCGGCAGCTGATCGGCGTTGTCACCCAGGTCGTTCAGCACGCGGTGGACCAGTCGTGGTTCGATCGTGCCGCCGCCGACTGCCACTGGACCGGTAATCGCAGACCGCAGCGCATCGCGGGACATGCGCCCAACCAGGTACAAGCCTTCGTTGACCGCCTCCGACAATCCGGGGAAGTCCATGCAATCGCCGATGAAATCCGAGCGCATCGTCAGGACGACGTAGCCCGGCTGGTCGCGTTGACGCGAGGCTTCGAGCAGCAGTCGCACGAACGCGATCGCTTCGTCGCGCGAGTTCGCGATCTGCGCGTTGCGGCGGAATCGAAACAGTTCCTCGAACTGGTCGACGAGAACGAGCAGGTTTTCGTCACGGGGGACGCGCGCGTGCTTCAGTGCCTCAGCGAGACCGCGCGATCCACGGCGCAGCGTCGCTTCCAACAGCACCGGCGCGGTCGCGGCAAATTCATCATCCGGCGTCGCGGCGCCGAGGACGTCGTGGCGCGCCAACGCGTTCGCCAGATTGCCGATCGGATCTTCCCCGGGCCGCATCAGCGCCACCCGCCACGACGAACTGGCTCCCGCCATGTGGCCGGCCTGCAGCGAAGGAATCAGTCCCGAGCGAACCAGCGACGATTTGCCGCTGCCCGACGTACCAACGACCGCCAGGAAGCGCGTCGTCCGCAGCCGGCGCAGCAGGTCGTCGGTCTCACGCTCGCGGCCGAAGAACAGATGTTCCTCGTCGGCCTCGAACGGTCGCAGGCCCGGGAAGGGGTTAAACAGACTTCACCTGCGACAGATACGGCGCCAAACCATCGAGGGCGCAGCCGTCCCACTGCGCGATGACCTGCGCTTCATGTGTGCGAAAGCGTTCTTTCTCCGGCGTGCGCGCACCGATCAACGCCACGGCAACCGGCGGCGCCGGCTTCCGGCGGCCATAGCCGACGGCCTTCTGCACCTCGCGTAGTTTGCGCCGCAGCCACAATTCGTTGGCGGCACCGTAGAAAATCAGCACGCCATCACAGGTCGCGAGGTTCTCTTCGTGATACTCGCGGAGCTCCGCTTCGTCGCCGTCGAACAGCGGCTGGATCACTTCCAATCCCTGATCGAACAGCGGATCGATCCAACCGCCCAGCGCTTGCGCGTCGCGGGCGTCGGCCAAGATGTACAGCCGTTGCGCGGCCCGCGCACCGGCCCGGCGCGACGGTTGCTGCGGCGCGGGCGATTTTTTCAGCCAGTCCTGCATCATCGTCCGAAGATCTTCGAAGAGTGTTTCGAGCACGTCGGCATTGTCGCGAATGCGTGGATCCTGTTTCAGGCGATCGATCACCTGCCGCTGGCGCTCGTCGTCAACCTGAAGACCGTCTGGAATCCAGAGCAGCCGCGAGAATCCGCCTTGCATCGCGCGTTCGGTGGCCAGTTCGTGTTGGAGCTCGATCAGCGACTCGGTGCCGCCCTCTGGCACGAGGCTGTACTTCCGGCCGATCGGATGAATCGACATGCGGCAGCGCGCCAGATCCTCACGAATCGCGGCCTGCGCTTCGTCGGCGATGTACGGCATCGGGCGGGCCGGCAGGACCGTGTAACCCTGCTGCTGCAGATCGCGCTTCAGCGCGTCGCGCTGCTCTCGCAGATCGCTGGTCGTCTCGGCGAGATAAACCGAGCCAGTGGCGTGTGACCCCGGCACCGGGGGTGGGACGACCGCGGCTTTCGCAACGGCGTTAGCGGTCGCCTGCGCTGGAGGCGCACCGCCTTCCAGCGCTTCGAGGATCTCGACGATGTCATGCGCCAGATCGTCGAGTTTGATCCAGAAGTCGCGCTGCGCTTCGGGTCCGAACACGTCGTCGAGTTCTCGAACCTTTCCCGTGTCGGGATCGATCCGGAAGAAGTCGTAGCCGATCAGGCCCCGCAATTCCTGCGGCGTCTTGTCGAGCGGCACGGGTGTCTTCAGCACTTTGAACACTCGCGCCTTCGAACCAACGTTGACGCCGCCTTGCGCTTCAGCGGCGTGCCAGAATTCGTTCAGCTCGCGGAGCGTCCATTCCGATTTCAGATAGCGGGGCGATATCACCGTCACGAGCACAGCCACATGCTTGAGCCGTTCGAGAAGCATGTCAGCAAAGACGTCGTTGCCCGACAGCTTGGGATCCCGCCAGATGTTCGGCGGTTTTCCGAGCAGCTGCGCGACCCGCACCTCGAGGGCCCGATGCAGGTTGGCGACCCAACCTCTGCGCCCCTCGACCAACTCCACGTTGTCCAGATGCGCGTAACTGATGAACGCTTCGCCTTCGAAGTCCATGCGTGTGGGACTAAGGCTAAGATCAACTGGCCAACCTGTCCAGACGTAGACGCGTGACCACTCCCAACCTGCCTGCCGACTCGTGCTGCGACGAGGGTGAGCGCCACCTGCAAAATGGCGCGCCGCTGCTTGCCTACGACGTGCTCTCCGAAGGGCGTCAGCACGACCCCGCCCACGTGCGGCTGCGCCAGCTGCTGGCGCTGGCGATGGCGCGTTCGGGCGCGGCTCGCGATGCCAACGCCATCCTCCTGCAACTGGTCGCGGAAGGTCATGTCGACGAGGAAACGCTCGGTCTGCTGTCGCGCACCGACAAAGACGTCGCACTGAACGCCGCCGACCCGGCTGTCCGGCGGACTCACCTCGGACGCGCGTTCAGCCGCTATGCCGACGCCTACCAGCAAACCGGCGGCTATTGGAGCGGGATCAACGCCGCGACGATGGCCGTCCTGCTCGGCCGGCAGGACGACGCGGCGGCGATCGCGGCCGATGTCCGCCAGCGGTGCCTGGCGTTGAGCCGAGACCCGCAGCGACCAGATCGGTATTGGGTGCTGGCAACCCTAGGCGAAGCTGCGTTGGTCCGTGAAGCGTTTGACGAGGCCGAGGACTGGTACGGCAAAGCGGCTGCCGCGGCGGCGGGTCGCCACGGCGACATCGTGTCGACGCGCCGCAACGCGCGTCTGATTCTGAAGTGTTTCGGCGCCGATCCGTCACGATTCGACGCAACGTTTAACGTGCCGCGCGTGGTGGTATTCACGGGGCATCTCGTTGATCGGCCAGACCGGCCGACGCCTCGCTTCCCTCAGGCGATCGAGCCGGCGGTACGCGACGCTATCGACGCCAAAGTTGCGACGCTTCGCCCGGGCTTCGGTTATTCCTCGGCGGGGTGCGGCGGCGACATCCTGTTTCTCGAAAGCCTGGCGCGGATCGGCGCCGCGTCGTACATCGTCCTCCCGTACAACAGGGATCAGTTTCGTACCGATAGCGTTGACGGCGTTCCCGGTTCCAATTGGTCTCAACGCTACGGCCGCGCGCTCGCTCGCGCCGCTGAGGTCGTGCTCGCCTCCGATCATCCGATCGGGGGTGGAATGTCGTATGAGTACGGCTTTCAACTGCTCGACGGCGCAGCGCGCATCAAAGCGGACGAACTCGAAACCGACCTCGTCTGCCTCGCGCTCTGGGATGGTCAATCGGGCGACGGCCCTGGCGGCACTTCATCGTCAGTCGAACATTGGCGACGGGCTGGCCGTTCGATCGAAATCATCGATTTAGCGGCCATCCGAGGTCAGGTGGGTCAGGGAGGTCAGGCAGGTCAGGTGGGTCAGGAAGGGCGGGAGAGGCGGGAAGGGCGGAGCCCACCTTTCGAAACGGAAATCGTCGGTCTGCTGTTTGCTGACGCGAAAGGTTTCAGCAGCCTGACCGAGTCGGAAATTCCGTTGTTCGTCGAGCATTTTCTTGGCACGGTCGCAGACACGATCAGGCGCGCGCCGTCGGCGCCGCTTCAGGTGAATACGTGGGGCGACGGGCTCTATCTGGTGTTCGACAGCGTCGCGGCTACTGGTGTGTTTGCGCTCGCACTCGTCGACGCCATTCGCGCGATTGATTGGCGCGCGCGCGGGTTCAACAACGATATCAACGTGCGGATTGGCCTGCATGCGGGTCCAGCGTACGTCTGCATCGACCCAGTGACCGAGCGGCGGAATTATCTGGGCGCGCATGTCAGTCGCGCCGCGCGCATCGAACCGATCGCCCCGCCGGGCGAGGTCTACGCGAGCGGCGCCTTCGCGGCGCTGGCCAGGGCCGATCTAGTGGACGCGTTCCGGTGTACCTATGTCGGGCAGACGCCGCTCGCGAAAGGCTACGGGACGTTTCCCACGTACGTGGTTCGACGCGCGCAATAAGCGCGTCATGTCCGTCGCAGCCGGCGCCGGGTTCGAGCCATTCGAATGATCTGAGAGGCTGGTGGCTTTGCGCGCTGTGCGAGCTCAGCGTTCAACGTTGTTCAAAGCGACGAGCTGCCTGCGGACCTTTTCCATCCGCTTGCGCTCTTTCTTGCTGGATATCCGATCGGGCGCGGCGGCGTAAAACGCCACGATGTTCTGCCGGAGCGCGGATGGGACGTCGGCGAACTGACGTTCGGAGAGCCGATTCAGCAGCTCCGCATAGGTCTCGTCGGCCAGCGCGTAGTCGCCGTGCGCGCTCGGCTTGCCTGTGTCGAAGTTCGTGTTGGTGAGACTGAGCCGTCGCTCCCCCACAGCACGCAGCGCGGTCCGATACCGCTGGCGAGTGTCCAAGAAGCTTGCGAGAAAGAGCGCTTCTGATTCGGGCGTCGGCGCCTCGAAGCTGAGCGGACGCAGCGGGCCGATTTTCGGAAGCAGGCGATACAGCACGTTGAGCACCAGCGTCAGCGGTCCGGGCCGCTGGTAGTCGTGGCCGAAGTCGCGCTCGTAGTCCCGGCGTGAGAGGTTGAACACGAACCGCTGCTGAGCCATGCCGGGCTTTACCCGCTGGATGGCCTCGCGCTTATCGCGCCAGGCGATGCGCGTAATCGAGGGGATCGTGTCGCTGATGGCATGGCGGTACGATCCGATCGCCAGATCCTCATTGACGAACACATCTTTCATCTCGAGACCGTATACAGCCCGGAACGTGCGCTCGAGCAGCGGCTTCGCCACCTCGAAGCCGATGAAATCGTGGTACGCCTCGGAGGCGTACGCGCCGGCCGCCGCCTGCACCACGTCAAACGAGAACTCGACGACGGCGTGGGTCGCGGGCGACTGCTCGTAGGTGACGACGTCACCGTATTTCGCGCGCATCTTGGGGAACATCAGCGCGACGGCCTTGTTGACCGCTTCAGGATGGCCGGTATTGTCGGCGGCGTAGTGCGCGAGCGCGCCGAGCGCGAAGCCGTACTCGTCGACGTCACGCGCCTCGCGGATCATCGTCTCGACGAAGTCGCCGCTGCGGACGTAATGCAGCAGATTGCTGAAGAAGTGGGACCCGAACGGGTAGTAGCCCAGATCCTGGATGACCGATCCGCCGTACGCATAGGCGCGGGCTTGCTTCAGCTGCTGCCGCGTCGCCCGCGGAAACTTCCTCGCCAGCAGCGGCTGGATAGTGGAGTCCCACAAGGCGTCGATGTTCGCCTCGTGCGCGAGCACCGAGTACGCGGCGGCCTCGCGCGGCGCCGCCAGCATCGCAGCGGTTACGAGCGCGATGACAACCGCGGGTGTGAAGCGCTTCACTCTCTTCCCTTTCAACTTCTAACTTCTAACTTCTAACTTCTAACTTTCGTTTACCCTTGCCATCGGGCGCGCGTTCCGCGGACATCGACATGCACGAACGGCGGATGGGCCATGGTCCCCGGATAGAAGCCCATGCCACCCTGGAACTTCTGCGCGTCTTTCTCCTCGAGCAACGCTTCGATCTCGTCGTACAAAAACTTCGAATCGCGGATGTCGATCCGGCCGTCGTGATTCAGATCCTCCATGCGATTCAGGTCCTTCGGATCGACGTAGATGTCGGCGGCGCTGCCCCACTGGTGCAGGCTGTACTGCACGTCGCCGATCGCGCGGTTGTAGAACGGCGTACGATAGGCGCTCATGATGTGCAGCGTGTCTGTCTTCACGCTCCTCGTGTTGACGCGCTCCAAGATCGCTTCGAGCTTCAGAGGCAGCCGCTCCGTCAGCACGATGTATTTCGGGAATTCCTTCGACGTGTCCTCCTTGCAGAGAAACTGCTTCAACACGAAGTGTGGCGACACCTTCGTGTCCTGGTTCTGTTTCGTCACCTCGATGAAACCAAGCGGCGGCACGTACAGCGGATTGCCCTTCAGGGGCTTCGCCGGATAGGCGCCGATGCGGTACCCGTTCAGCAGCCCGTTCTTCACCGCGGTCGCCGGCACCATCACGAAGGCGTGAACCGTAATCGCGTCCTTTTCACCGGGACCGTCGAACGTCAGCTTGTAGGTCCCCGGAACCTCGGGCGCCGACCACTGCCACTGACGAAGGCCTCTTTGCACGGTCACGCCGGCGACAGCCTCCATGGCGTAGTCGCCCGGCGGACCGCCGACGGCCTTGAAGACCACCCTGCCACGAGGCAAGACGACGACCGATGTGTGGCGATAGGCGGACGTCTCGCCGTGAAAGGTGACAGCGAACGAAGCCGTCTTCGTATCGTATTTTCTCGCCGGTGAGTCAGCGCCTCGAGCGACCGACGACCAGAGGAGGACCGCGACGAACGTCTGCCGGACGCATTTCATGGCGACGCCTGGCTGGCGCGCGGTCCGCGGATGAGACTGCGCATCTGCGCTGCGCGATGAGGGTTCCGGAACACGTCGGGGTGAGTTGCAAAGGCGGTGCCCCGTGACGGCCGAGCCGGTCACCGACGGGCTGTTAACAGATGTCCGAATCGGCCCGTCTTGTCGGGCAGGAGGGTTCAATGATTCGAGTGCGCCTGCTCATTCTTTCGTGTGTGGCCGTTGCCGCCGTTCTCGCCCCGCGGCCCGCGCTGGCCGGCCCGCCGCTGCTCTGCTTCCCGTTCGAGATCGGAAACGCGCGCACGCTGCCGATGGGTGGCAACGGATGGCGCGCCATCGATCCCACGTACGACGCCTCGCGACTCGTCGACGACACGCTCGCGCTACTCGGACCGGACACACCCGTGCTGGTTCGAATGGAGACGTTGCGTCGCGCCACGGTCTACGCGGCGAGCGATGCAACCAGGGCTAACGCCCTGCTCAGCGCCCTCAAGGAGCGCGCGAGCGTGCCGCACGCCGGCGTAGGGCTGAACGTGTTCGACTTCGGCTATCTCGTGGAGACCTATCGGCAGGCGAAGCCGATCTTCTCGGGAGCCATTCCGGTCATCGATCGCATCAACGGCTATCAGTTGGTCCTGAAGGCGCACGCGCTCCACGGCGACGCGGCGATGCAGTTTGCGGCGGCGGTGATGACCGAAGGCAGCTCGGCCACGCGGGCGGAGAGTCGCGGCCACCTCGAGCAAGCGAAAGCGCACGCCGACGCCGACCAGACGCTCGCGCTGAACATCGCCAAGCACTTCCAGTAGCCATTAGCTCCGCGCGCGTGGTGCTGAAAGCCGATGGTTCAGAGCTGAAAGCTACGTCAACGGCCGCCTGGATCAGGCGGCCGTTGGGAATCGACTCCCGATGAAGACATCGTACGCCCATCCACCGAGCACGCCGCCGAGAGACGGCGCGACGATCGGGACCCACCACCACCCGTTGCCCGCGCGAAACACCTCGGCGCCCCACCCGGCCACGAACGTGAACAGCCGCGGCCCGAAGTCGCGCGCGGGATTGATGGCATATCCCGAATTGAAGCCGAAGGTGGCGCCGATCAGCACGACCAGGAGACCAACGACGACCGGCGTCAGACCGCCGGGTGCCGGCGAGTTCCGTGTGTCCGTGATCCCGAAGATGACGCCGACCAGCAGTGCCGTCCCCACCACCTGATCGATGAAGCCACCGGGAAAGACACTGAGAAACGGTTGCGGGTACGTGGCCCAGATCCCCGCGGTTCCCTGTGGACCGACAACCTGACGCACGCCGCTGTCATAGGCGTTGAGCGCTTCGTAGTATGTGATGAACACCACGGCCGACGCGATGAACGCACCGGCGATCTGCGCGAGCGAATAGGGCAGCACCTTGTTCCAGGGGAAGCGCCGGTGCACGGCGAGTGCGATCGTGACCGCGGGGTTGAGGTGCGCGCCCGTCACGCCTGCCGCCACGTAACACCCCATCGTCACGGCCAGACCCCAGGCGATGTTGATCGACAGCATGCTGCCGGCGGCGCCCTTGCTCAAGACGACCTGCGCAACCACGCCGACGCCGAAGACAATCAGGATGAACGTGCCGAAGAATTCGGCGAGGACTTCCCGCCAGAGCGCGTTGGACATGGCGCGTATTGTAGACTCGTCCGGCTGAAGCCGGACACTACATAGGTGACCATGCCGTACATCCTCGCGCTCGACCAGGGCACAACCAGCTCGCGAGCCATCCTCTTCGATCGCGACGGCGCGATTCGCGCCGTCGCACAGAAGGAATTCACGCAGCTGTTTCCGGCGCCCGGCTGGGTGGAACACGACCCACAGGAAATCTGGGCGTCGCAGATTGGCGTCGCCGCCGAGGCGCTGGGGCGGGCGCAGGTCCGGCCCAAGGACGTGGCGGCCATCGGCATCACGAACCAACGCGAAACGACGATCGTCTGGGATCGCGAGACCGGCGAACCGATTCATCACGCCATCGTCTGGCAGGATCGCCGGACGGCGGACTTCTGCCAGCGGCTGAAGGCCGAAGGCGCCGGAGAAACGATTCAGACGAAGACCGGACTGCTGATCGACGCGTATTTCTCCGCGAGCAAGATCCGATGGCTGCTGGACCACGTCCCTGGCGCGCGCGCGCGCGCCGAAGCGGGCAAGCTGGCGTTCGGCACAGTCGACACATGGCTCGTGTGGAAGCTGACGAGCGGCACGTGTCACGTGACCGACGTCAGCAACGCGTCGCGCACGATGCTGTTCAATATCCATACCCTGCAGTGGGACGAGGAACTGCTGAAGCTGTTCGGCATCCCGGCGAGCCTGCTGCCGTCCGTGCGGTCGTCGAGCGAGGTGTACGGCCACGTGTCGACGTCCCTCGGCATCGAGCATGTACCGGTCGCGGGCATCGCCGGCGACCAGCAGGCGGCGCTGTTCGGGCAGATGTGCCGCACGCCGGGCATGTCCAAGAACACGTTTGGCACCGGCTGCTTCCTGCTGCAA
>Ga0114129_10003087_pt1 | contig 23377 bp, 26 predicted proteins | sample RhiMetdeltSRZDD1_FD_80071 | JGI IMG/M metagenome (GOLD analysis project Ga0114129, IMG submission 80071) | Populus rhizosphere microbial communities from Tennessee, USA - Rhizosphere MetaG P. deltoides SRZDD1 (version 2) (version 2) | ecosystem: Host-associated > Plants > Roots > Rhizosphere >...
ACGATGGCCTTCGAGATGCGTCACGAGCTCGAGGCCGGCCACGTCGAGCGGCTCGGCCCGATGCTTCGCGAGGCGTTCGAGAGCAAGAAGCTCATGAATCCCCAGATCGCGGAGGGCACGACGATCGAGCATCTGCTCTCGGTGGCGCGGGCCGAGGGCGCGTCGGGCGGCAAGCTCTGCGGCGCCGGCGGCGGCGGCTACCTCCTGCTCGCGTGCGCGCCCGAACACCAGGACGGCGTCCGCGCCGCGCTCGAGCGCCTCGGCGGGCAGTTCACCGACTTCGCGTTCCGAACCCACGGGGTGGAGGCGCGATCGGGCGGCCGCACATGGAGACCCGCGTGAGCCGCCGGTTCGTGCTCCTTGACCGGGACGGCACGATCAACGAGGAGATCGGGTACGTGCTCCGGCCCGACGAGCTGCGGTTGATCCCGGGCGCACTCGGTGCGCTCGCCGGACTGCAGGCGCTCGGCCTCGGCCTGGTCGTCGTCACGAACCAGTCGCCGGTCGGCCGCGGGATGATGACGGCCGGCGAGCTGGATGCGATCCACGAGCGACTGCGCGACCTCCTGGCCGCAGACGGCGTCACGCTGGAGGGCATCGAGGTGTGTCCGCACCGGCCGGACGAGGGATGCGCGTGCCGCAAGCCCGGCACGCTGATGGTCGAGCGCGCGGTCAAAGCGCTCGGGTTCGATCCACGCGAGAGCTGGATCGTGGGCGACCATGCCGCCGACATGGGTCTCGGCCGCGCCGTGGGCGCCCGAACGATCCTGGTGCGAACGGGCCACGGCGAGGAGGAGCTCGGCAAGGCGGGGGCCGACGCGGACGTGGTCGTGGACGACCTCGCGGCGGCCGCCGCCCTGATCCGCTCGGAGGTCCGGGCGACCGGGGTGGACGCGTGAACCTCGACCGCGTCCGCGAGTACCTGCTCGAGACCTCGCGCACGGCCGCGCGCACCGCCGACTCATGCGGGGCGGAGATCCTCGGGGCGACGGCGGCGATCGTCGAGTCGCTGCGCGCCGGCGGCAAGATCCTGCTGTGCGGCAACGGCGGCAGCGCCGGAGACGCCCAGCACCTGGCGACCGAGTTCGTCAGCACGCTCACGCTCGACCGCCCGCGCGACGCGATCCCCGCGATCGCGCTCACCACGGACACGTCCCTGCTGACCGCGGTCGCCAACGACTACGGCTTCGAGCACGTGTTCGCGCGCCAGGTCGAGGCGCTGGGTCGCGAGGGCGACGTGCTGATCGGGATCTCCACCAGCGGAACCTCGGCCAACGTCGTGAAGGCGTTCGAACGCGCGAGGGCGGGCGGCCTGCGCACGATCGCGCTCACGGGCGCCTCCGGCGGCGCGATCGGCCCCCTCGCTGACATCGAGATCAACGTCCCGAGCTCGGAGACCTCGCACATCCAGGAGGCGCACATCGCGATCGGGCAGCTGATCGCGTTCCTGGTCGAGGACGAGCTGTTCACCGCCTAGTCCCACCGGACCCGGGAGGGCTACCCCGTCGCCAAAGACGGGTGGCATCCCGCGTGCTCGGCGACGCGGCGACCTCTACGGTGGTCGCGTGGACGCGGTGATCGAGCTCGAGGGCCTCCGCAAGGAGTACCGGCGCCTGCGCGGCTCGAGGACGGTGGCCGTCGACGGGCTCGACCTCTCGGTGCCGTCGGGCGGCGTGTTCGGCTTCCTGGGACCGAACGGCGCCGGCAAGACCACCACGATCCGGTGCCTGCTGGGGCTGGTGCGGCCCACCGGCGGCCGCTGCCGGCTCCTCGGACACGAGCCTGCCGACCTGCATCGCGTGATCGGACGCATCGGCTCGATCGTGGAGAGCCCGACGATGTACCCACGCTTCACGGGGCGCCGGAACCTCGAGCTCCTGGCTCGGATCGACGGGATCGGTCGGTCGCGCGTCCGCGAGGTCCTCGAGCAGGTCTCGCTCGCCGATCGCGCGGACGATCTGGTCAAGACCTACTCGCTCGGCATGAAGCAGCGCCTGGGGATCGCGGCGGCGCTCCTGAAGGATCCCGAACTCCTGATCCTGGACGAGCCGGCTAACGGTCTGGACCCGGCCGGGATCGTCGAGGTTCGGGAGCTGATGCGGCGGCTCGGTCGTGATGGTCGGACCGTGTTCGTGTCCAGCCACATCTTGAGCGAGGTCCAGCAGACCGCCGAGCGCGTCGCGATCCTCGCGAGGGGCCGCACGGTCGCGACCGGCCCGGTGCACGAAGTGCTGACGGCCGGACATGCCGCCGGCCTGGTGGTGCGGCTGGACGACGTGGCCGGCGGCCTCCGGGCGCTCGCCGAGTCCGGGATCGCTGCCAGATCGGACGATGGCGTGATCCGCGTCGACCTTCCGCCCGCCGACGCGGCCCGGGTCACCCGGACGCTGGCCGACCGGGGGCTGTACCTCTCGGAGCTGCGACCGGACGAGGCGGACCTCGAGACCGTGTTCCTCGAGCTGACCGGCGACGCTCCGAAGGAGACCGGATGACGAACCTGCTCGCATCCGAGTTCCGCAGGTTCCGGTCGCGCCGGCTCGTCAAGGTCCTGCTGCTGCTCGAGATCGTTGCGATCGCCGTCGCCGGCGTGATCGTGTACCTGACCCAGGAGTACGAGCTCTCCTCGTTCCCCGACGTGCTCAAGGGATCGTCGCTCGTCCTGCTCTCCGTCGCCTGGATGCTCGGCGCGTCCGCGATCGGGGCCGAGTGGCACGCGGGCCACGTCACGACGATCCTGACGTGGGAGCCGCGGCGCGGACGCGTGATGGCCGCGAAGATCGTGGCGAGCCTCACGAGCGTGTTCGTCCTGTCCCTGGCGGTGCAGGCGGTGCTCGGGATCGCGCTCGCGATCGACGCCGCCGGGCGGGGATCGACGGCCGGCGTGGACGCCTCGTGGCTCTCGGAGGCGGCCGCGGTCGCGCTCCGCGTCGCGCTGCTGTCCTCGATATTCGCCGGCTTCGGGTTCGCGCTCGCCTCCGTGGGCAGGAATACGGCCGTCGCGCTCGGCGTCGGGTTCGGGTACCTCGTGATCGTCGAGAACCTCGTCCGTGGCCTGCGTCCGCAGTGGACGCCCTGGCTCCTCACCGACAACGCCGGGCTGTTCGTCGTCGGATCGCAGACCGACGTCCCGCTCCTCGGGCGCACCGTCGCCGGGGCGGGCCTGTACCTCGCCGCGGTGGCCGTCGCCCTCCTGCTGGGCGCGTCTGGGACGTTCCGGGCACGGGACGTGACCTGACGCGCGAACCTCTTGACCTCCGAACACCTGTTCGGATAGCCTGCTCGCCCCTCGCGGCCCCGGCGGGAGGCCGGTGCGCGCGGAGCCGATCCAGACCACGCTCGAGGACGGCATCGCTCTGTCCGAGGTGGAGTTCGTGGTCGTCGACCTCGAGACCACGGGCGGCTCGCCCGCCGACAGCCGCATCACCGAGGTGGGCGCCGTCAAGCTCTGCGGGGACGAACGCACGGGGGCGTTCGAGACGCTCGTGAACCCACAGGTCCCGATCCCCCGCCAGATCACGCACCTGACCGGCATCGACGACCTCGCGGTGGCCGGCGCCCCGCCGATCGAGTGGGTGCTGCCGTCGTTCGTCGAGTTCGCGCGCGGATGCGTGTTCGTCGCGCACAACGCGACGTTCGACTTCACGTTCCTCAACGTCGCGCTCCGCCGACTCGACTACGACCCGCTGCCTCCTCCCCCAGTGTGCACGGCCAAGCTCGCGCGCCGCGTCGTGTGGCCCGACGTCCCGAACGTGCGTCTGCAGACCCTCGCGCAGTACTTCCGGACCGCCTCGCGTCCCTCGCACCGCGCGATGCCCGACGCCGAGGCGTGCGCGGAGGTGCTGCATGGCCTGCTCGAGCTCGCGGGCCGGCTCGGGATCCTGACGCTCGGCGACCTGCACGGGGCGGTCCGAGCGCGCGGCCGTCCGAACTTCGGCAAGATCAGCCTGGCTCAGCACCTGCCGAGCGCGCCCGGCGTCTACCTGTTCCGAAATCGCGACGGCCGCGTCCTGTACGTGGGCAAGTCCAAGGACCTACGCTCGAGGGTGAAGAGTTACTTCTACGGCGACGGCCGCAAGAAGATCGAGGACCTGCTGGCCGAGACCGCCTCGGTCGACGGCGTCCGCTGCGAGACCGAGCTCGAGTCGCTGGTGGTCGAGGCTCGCCTGATCCGCCGCTACGAGCCCAAGTACAACCGCCGCGGCAAGACGTGGCGGCGCTACGCCTACCTTCGGATCGACGACGCCGAGGCGTACCCGCGCATCAAGGTCGTGCGCGAGCCCACGGGCGCCGGCGCGTACCTCGGCCCGTTCCCCTCTTCGCATCTCGCGCGCCTGGCCAAGGAGGCGCTCGAGGACGTCTTCCCGATCCGGCGGTGCACGAAGGCGATGCGCACCTCGACGCGGTTCGCGCCGTGCGCTCTGGCCGACATGCACCGATGCCTCGCCCCCTGCGACGGGCGCGTCCGCCCCGAGCGCTACGAGGAGCTCGTCCGCTCCCTGCTCTCCTCCCTCTCCAGACCGGGCGGGCTCCTCGGAACGCTCGAGGCGCGCATGCGCGACCTCGCGGAACAGGAGCGGTTCGAGGAGGCCGCGCTCGCGCGCGACCGGCTGCGCGCGCTCGCCGAGGCGCTGGCCCGTTCTCGCGTCGACGGGTGGCTGCTCGATACCGGGCACCTGCTCCTGCGGGACGGGCAGGGCCACCGGTTCGACGTTCACCGCGGCACCCTGATCCGGACCGAACGCGACGAGCCGGTCGGCTCGCCATGCCCGCGAGACCGCGCCGACGAGCTCTCGGTGCTCCGTTCCTGGGTGTCCCGACGGGACGTCCGGATCGAGGCGTCCGACGCGCCGCTCGCCGAACCCGTCGACGGCGGCGCCGAGCTTGACCGGATCCTGCGCGCGCTCCGGGGCGCGTCGAACGACGAGGGAGGGCTACGCTTGCGTCGCGATGACCGGCGCGGCCGAGCTACTCCTGCGCCAGACGGATGAGGCGTACGAGATCCTGCTCCACAGCATCGAGGGCCTGACCGACGAGGAGTTCGCCTGGGAGCCGGGCCCCGACGTCTGGCGGGTCTTCCGAGACGAGCAGGGCCGGTGGACGCACGATTATGCAGAACCGGACCCCGTGCCCTCGCCGTTCACGACGATCGGCTGGCGCGTGGCGCACGTGGCCACGTGCAAGGTCATGTACCACGAGTGGGCGTTCGGGCCGCGCCGGTTGACCTGGCTCACGATCGAGACGCCACACGCGTCGACGGCGCGCTCGCGATGCTCCGCGAGGGGCACGAGCTCCTGCGCGCCGACCTCGCCGGCCTGGACCCGACCGGCCTGGACACCGATGTGCTGACGAACTGGGAGGAGCCCTGGCCGGCCTGGCGGATCTTCTGGACGACGATCCACCACGATCTCCAGCACGGCGGCGAGATCGGCGCCCTTCGCGACTACCTTCGGACGTCGCGCGAACGCTGACCCGCGGGCGGGTTCGGAGCGACCGCTAGACTTGCTGCGTGGAGACCGCGGTCATCCTCGAGGGCGCCCGAACCCCGATCGGCCGGTTCCTCGGCTCGTTCTCCGAGCTCCCCGCCGTGGACCTCGGCGTGCTCGCAGCCCGAGAGGCGATGCGCCGATCGAACGTCGATCCGGAGCAGATCGACCAGACGATCCTGGGTCACGCTCGCCAGGCCGGCAACGGCCCGAACACCGGGCGCCAGGTGAGCGTTCGCGCGGGCGTGCCGGTCGAGATCTCCGCCTACAACGTCAACATCGCCTGCGGCTCGGGCATGAAGGCCGTGCAGCTCGGAGCGCAGCAGATCGCGCTCGGCGTCTCGGAGGTGATCCTGGCCGGCGGCATGGAGAACATGACGCGCGTCCCCTTCATCCTCGACCGGATGCGCGCCGGTTATCGGATGGGCGACGCAACGGCCTACGACGCGATGTACCGCGACGGCCTGCTCGACCCGCTGTGCGGGCTGATCATGGGCGAGACGGCGGAGAACCTCGTGGACCGATACGACATCCCTCGGCAGGAGCAGGACGAGTTCGCGCTCGAGTCCCAGCAGAAGGCGGCGGCCGGCGCCGAGGCACGGGCCGCCGAGCTGTTCCCGATCGAGGCACCCGGCGACGTGACCGCGACCGCCGACGAGCACCCTCGGCCGGACACGACGCTCGACGCGCTCGCGATGCTCAAGCCCGTCTTCCGCGAAGGCGGCAGCGTGACCGCCGGCAACTCCAGCGGCATCACGGACGGCGCCGCGGCGATGGTGCTGATGTCGGAGGCCCGGGCCCAGGCCGAGGGCCGGACGCCGCTCGCCCGCATCATCGGGATGTCGTGGGCCGGTGTGCCGCCGGAGATCATGGGCATCGGCCCGGTGCCGGCCACGAAGAAGGTGCTCGAGAAGACCGGCCTGTCGCTCGCGGACATCGACCTGATCGAGATCAACGAGGCGTTCGCCGCCCAGGTGATCGCGTGCGAGCGCGAGCTGAAGTTCGACCGCGACCGCCTCAACGTCAACGGCGGCGGCATCTCACTCGGCCACCCCATCGGGATGAGCGGCGCGCGGATCCTGCTGTCGCTCGCGTACGCGATGCGCGCGCGCGACGCGTCGCTCGGGCTCGCCACGCTGTGCATCTCGGGCGGGCAGGGCCTGGCCGTCGTGCTGGAACGGACGTCGTCGTGACCAACGACCTCGAGGGGAGCCGGACGTGAGCGTGCACGCCGTCGTGCTGATCGAGTGCGAGATCGACGAGATCGCCGAGGCGGCCCAGGCGATCGCGGACCTGGACGGCGTGTCCGAGGTCTACTCGGTGGCGGGCGAGTTCGACCTGGTCGCCATCGTGCGGGTCGGCAACCACGACGACCTGGCCACGGTGATCCCCGGCGGGATCGCCAAGGTCGAGGGCGTCGCGCGCACCGAGACCCTCATCGCGTTCCAGGTGTACTCGAAGCACGACCTCGAGCGACTGTTCGCGATCGGGTTCGACGAGACGCCGTAACCCGTCAGGCCGGGGGCAGGTCGATCGCGATCGGCATCGCGGTCCGACTCCAATCCTCCAGATCGTCGGCGGAGCGCGGCGCGTACTTCTCCAGGACGGCGCTCCTTGCGATCTCGTCCTCCTGCAGATCCTCCACGACCCGGCCCTTGCAGATCAGGTCGTGGTCGCCGATCCGAAGGCCGACCGTCGGGTCCTCACGCAGGTTCTTGACCCAGTCGCTGCCGTCGCCACCGCCCGAGAGCAGGTAGACCGTGTCGTCGCGCAGGGCGAACCAGATCTCGATCGTGTGCGGGCCGCCCGAACGCCGGCCCTTCGTGGTGATGTAGCAGAAGTCGAGCGCCTCGAGCTCGTCGCGATCCACTTACCAGACGGCCCACACGATCAGGGCGACGATCACGACCACCCCGATCAGGAAGAACCACAGGTCCGCGCGCTTGAGTCGGCCCGGCTGCATCGCGTTGAAGCCCACGTCAGGCACCAGGATCCAGGCGGTAGATCTCTCGGAATCGCTCCTCCGAGAGCCATCCGATGTGCTGGCGAACCGTGGAGGCGAACGTCCGGGCGTCGTCCTCGTCGCGGCACGCGCGCACGAACGCGTCCCCGCCCTCGGGGTCGACGATCGCGACGCTCCAGCCGGCGTCCTCGCGGATCTCCGCCGTGAACCGATTCGTCGCGCCGTCGGGGCTCGGTGCGACGGCCATCGCTCAGCCGCCTCCGCGCTCGAGGCGATCCAGGTGGCCGCGCACCTGGTCGAGCACCGAAGCCTCGTCCAGCACGAACTCGGGCTCTAGGTCCGCGAGCTTCTCGAGTGCGTTCTCCAGCGTGTTCCCCGCGGCCTCGGCGTCGGCGAGCGAGTCCACGAGCACGACGGCGTAGTCGCCCTGGAAGGGCTTGCCGTCCCACGGGCAGCGCCCGCCGTTGCGGATCACCTGCTCGACCAGGAACTCGCGGCCGCAGCGCTTGCACGTGCCCTTGATCTTCACACGCTCTCCTTCTGCTTGCCCTGGCTTCGGATCAGCTCGACGAGCCGGTCTGCGAGCTCGAACGGGTCCACGGGTTTGACGAACCAGGCGTCGGCGCCCGACCACCGGGCGAGCCAGGCATCGTGCTTGCGCTCCAGGATGATCACGATCGGTCCGAGGTACGGGTCCACCGCCCCCCGCAGGTCCTTGGCCATCGAGAACGCCCCGGCACGCGAGGCGATCTCGTCTGCCACGACGGCGTCCGGGCGTTCGCGAAGGCCCACCTTCGCGCCGATCTCGCCGTTCGGGGCGTCCAGGAACGAGACCGGCTCGCCGAGCCGTCGCTGGAGGCTGCCGACCGACAACCGCATCAGGTCACGCGCGTTCGCGTCGGGCGAGACGAGGAGGACCCGCACGCGCGAATCCTATCAACGCCGCTTCTGCCCTTGAGCGGGCCTCGCCCCGGGCCGGTTATCGTCCGACCGAGCCGAGAGCGGGGGGTGGCACGTGGAGAGCACGGGGAAGGCGGCCGTCGCGGAGTTCATCTCGACGTTCGCGCTGATCTTCATCGGCGCGGGAGCCGTGGTTGCGGTCGGGATGGGGCTCGACCTGACGGGGGTGGCGCTCGCGCACGGGCTCGTGTTGGCCATCATGATCTCGATCACCGCACACATCTCGGGAGGGCTGGTCAACCCGGCCGTCACGATCGGGCTGTGGGTGGCCGGCATGGTCCCGTCGCGCCGGGCGGTGATCCTCATGGTCGCCCAGCTGCTAGGCGCCGTCGCCGGCGCGTTCCTGCTCAAGTACCTGGTGCCGCGAGAGCTCTACGACGCGGGCGGGGGCGGCACCCCGGCCCTGGCGTCGGGCATCGCCGCCGGGAAGGGCATCGTGATCGAGGCCACCACGACGTTCTTCCTCGTGTTCGCGGTGTTCGGCACCGCGGTGGACCCCCGTGGGCCGTGGTCGAAGACCGCCGGTCTGACGATCGGCCTGGTGATCGCGTTCGACATCATGGCGTTCGGGCCATACACCGGCGCCGCGATGAACCCGGCACGGTGGTTCGGCCCGGCGCTCGCATCCGGCAGCTGGGCGAACTGGTACGTCTGGCTCATCGGCCCGATCGCCGGGGGCATCATCGGTGCGGTCGTCTACGCCACCGTGTTCCTGAAGGACAAGGAACTCGTCACGCCGTAGGCGCGTGTGAGCGCGCGGCTATCATGGCCACGCGCGATGGCGACGACGACGAGCACCTACCTCGATCACGCGTCCGCGAGTCCCCTGGACGAGCGGGCCCGCTCCGCGCTGCTGGCCGCGCTGGACGAGTTCGCCGACCCGCTGCGCGTCCACGGGGACGGCATCGCCGCGCGCCGGCTCCTCGACGACGCGCGGGCCACGGTCGCCGGGGCGCTGGGGGCCCAGCCCGACGAGATCGTCTTCACGAGCGGCGGCACCGAGTCGGTGGCACTCGCGATCTGGGGCGGCGTCCGGCCGGTGCGCGAGATCGGGTCGCGAATCGTCACGACCACGGTCGAGCACCCCTCGGTCGGAGGCGTCCTCCACACGCTGGAGACCGACGGCTTCGAATCCGTCCTGGTGCCGGTCGACGCGAGCGGGACCCTGGACCTGGACGCGTTCGCGGCCGAGATCCGCCGGCCCGGCACGCTGCTCGCATCGGTGCAGCACGCCAACCACGAGGTCGGCACGATGCAGCCGATCGCCGAGGCGGCTCGCCTGTGCCGGGAGGCAGGCGTCCTGTTCCACACCGACGCGTGCCAGACGGTCGGCCACCTGCCGGTCGACGCGGTCGCGCTCGGCGTGGACCTGCTGTCGATCTCCGGACACAAGTTCGGCGGACCTCCCGGCGTGGGGGCGCTGTACGTGCGCCGCGGCGTGCCGATCGCGGCCTACCCCTGCGGCGACGATCGCGAACGCCGCCGGCGCTCCGGCGTCGAGAACGTGCCCGGCGTCGCCGCGATGGCGGCGGCCCTGGCGGCGCGGCTGGAGGACATGGGCGACCAGGCGGCCCGGCAGTGGGCGCTCACCGATCGCCTGCGGACCGGGATCGTCGAACGGGTGGACGGGGCCCGGGTGTACGGCCACCCGACGCAGCGCGTTCCGCACCTCGTGTGCTTCTCGGTCCCGGACCTGGACGCCGAGATCATGAGCATGGCGCTGGACGACCGCGGATTCCGTATCGCCGCGGGGTCCAACTGCTCGGGGGCGGCCGGCGAGGCCTCCTCGGTGCTCGAGAAGATGGGCGTCCCGGCGACCGTGAGCTTCCGCATCGGCGTGGGCCCCGACACGACCGAGGACGACGCCAGCCGACTCCTGGCCACGCTGCCCGACCTCGTGTCCGAGCTGCGGCAGGTGCGTTCGGCCGCCGACGCCGCGATGGCGCGGTTCCGCAGCGACCCCGAGGGCTAGCCCCGGGTCAGGACACCGTCCAGGTGTCCCCCGCGTGTAGGAGCTTGTCGATGCTCCCCGGCCCCAGGCGCTCGATCGCTCCCTGGATCTGCGCGGTCATCGCCTCGCCGTAGACCGGCCGCTCCACGTCCCGGAACACGCCGATGCAGGTCGGCTCGGTCGGGCCGCTCGACAGATGCGCGAGCGCGAACGCGAGCGACGGACGCCCCTGCGCATCGAACACCACGATCGCGTCCTCGGGCGTCTTCGCGGTCTCGGTGATCACGAGCCGGCCGTTCTCGCCGACCGAGACGCACCGGTTGCCCTCGTCGAAGATGACCGGCTGGTCGTCCTCCAGGCGGATCTGGTTGTGCGCGCCCTGCGGCTTCTCGCGCAGCAGATCGAACGCGCCGTCGTTGAACACGTTGCAGTTCTGGTAGATCTCGACGAACGCGCTCCCCTTGTGGGCCGCGGCCTGGCGGAGCACCTGTGAGAGGTGCTGACGGTCGTTGTCCATGGTGCGCGCGACGAAGCTCGCCTCCGCGCCCAGCGCCAGCGCGATCGGGTTGAACGGGTGGTCCACCGACCCGAACGGCGTCGACTTGGTGACCTTGCCCTCCTCCGAGGTCGGCGAGTACTGGCCCTTGGTCAGCCCGTAGATCTGGTTGTTGAACAGCAGGATCTTCAGGTTCACGTTGCGCCGGAGCGCGTGGATCAGATGGTTGCCGCCGATCGACAGGCCGTCGCCGTCGCCGGTGATCACCCAGACCGACAGGTCGGGGCGCGCGGTCGCGATCCCCGTCGCCAGGGCCGGGGCGCGCCCGTGGATGCCGTGCACGCCGTAGGTGTCCATGTAGTAGGTGAAGCGCCCCGAACACCCGATGCCCGAGACGAACACCGTGTTGTCGGGCTCGATCCCGAGCTCGGGCATGAACGCCTGGACGGTCGACAGGATCGCGTAGTCGCCGCACCCCGGGCACCAGCGGACCTCCTGGTCGCTGGTGAAGTCCTTCTTGGTCAGCGTCCCCACGGCGCCTTCGCCGTTGCCGCCTTCTCCGTTGGCGCCTTCGCCGTCGCCGTTGCCCACGTTCTGGTCACTCACCGTCCATCACCTTGCTCTCGTCCCACCCAACCCGCAGGATCTCGTTCTCCAATTCCTCCGCGAAGATCGGCTGCCCCTGGACCTTCGAGAAGGTCGTCGCGTCCACCAGGTGCGTCGAGCGGATCAGCATCGCGAGCTGCCCCGAGTTGATCTCGGGGATCAGCACCTTGGGGTAGGCCTTCACCACCTCGCCGACGTTGAGCGGCATCGGGTTCAGGTGCATCAGGTGAGCCGTGGCGACCTTTCGGCCTCCCTCGCGCACACGCTTGGCCGCCGCCCGGATCGTGCCGAACGTCGATCCCCACCCGAGCACCAGGAGCTCGGCGTCGCCGTCGGGGTCGTCGACCTCGAGCGGCGGCACCTCGTCGGCGATCTTGGCCACCTTGGCGGCCCGCAGCGTCGTCATCCGCTCGTGGTTCTCCGGGTCGTAGCTGATGTCGCCGGTGCCGTCTTCCTTCTCCAGGCCGCCGATCCGGTGGCGCAGCCCCTTCGTGCCCGGGACCGCCCACGGGCGCGCGAGCTTCTCGTCGCGCAGGTACGGCATGAACTCCTGTCCCGCGTTCGGGCCCGTCGCGAACGCCGGGTCGATCGTCGGCAGCGAGTCGACGTCGGGCAGCAGCCACGGCTCGGACGAGTTCGCCAGGAACGTGTCCGAGAGCAGGATGACCGGCGTCCGGTAGGTGATCGCGATCCGCGCGGCCTCGATCGCCGCGTCGAAGCAGTGCGAGGGCGAGCGCGCCGCCACGATCGGCATCGGCGACTCACCGTGGCGGCCGAACAGGGCCGCCAGCAGGTCCGACTGCTCGGTCTTGGTGGGCATGCCCGTCGAGGGCCCGGCGCGCTGGACGTCCACGATGACCATCGGCAGCTCCAGCGTGGCCGCGAGCCCGAGCGTCTCCGACTTGAGGTCCATGCCGGGGCCGCTGGTGCCGGTCACGCCGAGGTCCCCGGCGAACGAGGCGCCGAGCGCGACGTTGGCCGCGGCGATCTCGTCCTCGGCCTGCAGCGTCATCACGCGGAAGTTCTTCAGGCGGGAGAGCTCGTGCAGGAGCTCCGACGCCGGCGTGATCGGGTAGCTCGCGTAGAACAGGTGCAGGCCGCTGCGCTCGGCGGCGGCGACCAGGCCCCACGCCAGCGCCTGGGCGCCGGAGACGTTGCGGTAGACGCCCGGCTCGGCCGGCGCCGGCTTGACCTGGTACGAGGTGGCGAACAGCTCGGTCGTCTCCCCGAAGTTGTAGCCGGCCTTGAACGCGGCGACGTTGGCGTCGTAGACCTTCTCCTTGTCGGCGAACTTCTTGTGCAGCCAGTTCAGCGTGACGTCGGTCGGGCGCCCGTACATCCACGAGATCAGCCCGAGCGCGAACATGTTCTTGGAGCGCTCGGCCTCCTTGCGGGTGAGCCCGAGCTCCTCGACGGCCCGAACCGTGATCGAGGTCATCGGCACCCGATAGACCTGGTAGCCGTCGAGCGTCCCGTCCGACAGTGGATCCTCGGAGTAGCCGGCCTTCTGGAGGTTGCGTTCGGTGAACGCGTCCTCGTTGACGATGATCGTCCCGCCCTTCTCGACGGAGCCGATCTCGGCCTTGAGGGCGGCCGGGTTCATCGCGACCAGGACGTTGGGATGGTCGCCGGGTGTCAGGATGTCGACCGAGGCGAACTGGATCTGGAACGCCGAGACGCCGTGCACGGTCCCCGCGGGGGCCCGGATCTCGGCCGGGAAGTCCGGCAGGGTGGCCAGGTCGTTGCCCAGCACCGCCGTGGCATTGGTGAACCGGTCGCCGGTCAACTGCATCCCGTCACCCGAGTCGCCGGCGAACCGGATGACGACGCGCTGCTTCTCTTCGACCTGCTTGGTCATGCGTCCGCCGGGCGCGGCCCGGCACGCCTCCTTCGTTGGTTTCGAGGGGTCCCTGCTTGGCGTTGCACATCTAGCGTACCGCGCACCCGGGAGGCGGACAGGTCGAGCGGCTAGATTGAGGCCGACCAGACCGTCGGCCACAGGGGTGGGCCAGAGACGTCGGGAGGTGGGATGCGCAGGAGCCGCTTGGGTTCGCAGGGTCCCGAGATGTCCGTGATCGGGTTCGGCGCGTGGGAGGCCGGGGGCGGCTCCGAATGGGGCCAGGCGCCCCCCGAGGAGCAGACCACGCGCGCCATCGCGGCGATCTTCGACTGCGGGATCGACTGGATCGACACGGCCGAGGTCTATGGAAAGGGGCGTTCGGAGGAGCTGGTCGCGGACGCGGTGAACGGCCGGCGCGACGAGATCTTGATCCTGTCCAAGGTGGCCCCGTCCCCGGAGGGCTCGGGGTTCCGCCCCGAACAGGTCCGCTCGGCCTGCGAGCAGAGCCTGCGCCGCCTGCGGACCGACCGCCTCGACCTGTACCAGCTCCACTGGCCGGACGGGACGGGGATCAAGCTCGAGGACACCTGGGGGGCGATGGCGTCGCTCGTCGACGACGGGCTGGTCCGGCACGTCGGCGTCTCGAACTTCGACCGGGCCTTGATCGAGCGCTGCGAGGCGATCCGTCACGTGGACTCGCTGCAGCAGGAGTTCTCGATGCTGCAGCAGCAGGACCGGGACCTGATCCGCTGGTGCGGGGAGCAGGGCACGGGCGTGCTCTCCTACGGCCCCCTCGCGTTCGGCCTGCTGGCCGGGGCGATCACCGCCGAGACCGCGTTCGACAAAGGGGACTTCCGGGCCGACGAGGAGAGCGACGTGCTGTTCGGCTCCGGGTTCGAGCGCAACCTGGCAACCGTCGGGCGCCTCCGACCGATCGCCGGGCGCCTGGGGATCTCGCTCGCGCAGCTCGCGCTCGCGTGGAACGTCCACCAGTCCGGGGTCAGCGTGGCGATCGCCGGCAGCCGCAACCCGGACCACGTGCGTTCGAATGCAGAGGCGGGAGACGTCGAGCTGGACGAGGCCACGCTTTCGGAGCTCGACGGGGTAGTCTCCGAGACCGCTCCCGGATAGAAGGGTTCCTTCCCATGGCCTACCGACGCATCGTGGTGGCGACCGACGGCTCGGACTCGGCGGAGACCGCCGAGACGATCGCCTCGTCGCTGGCGTCGATCGGCGGCGCCAGGCTCACGATCGCCCACGCGTACCAGAACCCCGACCGTGCGACCGAGGCCGTCGCGCGGGCGGAGGAGATCGCCGAGCGCGAGGGCGCGCGCCACGAGGTCGCGATGTCGGCCGAGGCCCCCGGGGATGCGATCCTGATGGCGGCCGACGAGAAGGACGCCGAGCTGATCGTGATCGGCAGCGTCGGGTTCGCGACATCCGAGCAGCTGTTCGGAAGCGTCTCGCGGCGGGTCGTGACCCACGCCCCGTGCGACGTGCTGCTCACGCGGGCACGCACGATCGGCGAGCACGAGAAGCAGACGCCGCCGTACCGGCGGATGCTGATCGCCACCGACGGCTCCTCCACGGCCGACCGGGCCGCGCGCAAGGGCTATGCGCTGGCCAAGGCGCTCAAGGCCTCGGTCACGCTGATGTTCGTCGGCCACGCCAAGACCGGCGAGCTCGTCCTACAGGACACCGTCGCCACGATCGGGGCCGAGACCGGCGTGACCTCGGCGATCGAGATCCGTTCGGGCGACCCCTCCGAGGAGATCATCGACGCGGCGGCCACCGAGGGGTTCGACCTGGTGGTGATCGGCAACCGCGGCCTGGCGGGGGCCAAGGCCGCCGTCCTGGGTTCGGTGCCGCGCGACATCGCGGAGTCCGCGCCGTGCGACGTGCTGGTCGCGCGGACGATCGCGCAGAACCTGGACGAGATCGGCCCCGACGAGGGCGGCGTGGTCAAGATGGGCGACCACAAGGTGGCCGTCTACCGCGACAAGAAGGGCAACCTCACGACGCTGTCGGCCAAGTGCACCCACGCCGGCTGCACCGTCAAGTGGGACGCGTCCGAACACGGATGGCTGTGCCCCTGCCACGGGTCCCGGTACTCGGCCACGGGCCAGGTCGTCGCGGGACCGGCCCCCAAACCGCTCGCCCCCACCGACCTGTAGGGGTTCGTCAGGCCACGACCAACGGCTTGAAGATCATCATCCAGGCGATCGTCGCGAGCACGGCCAGCCCGAAGACCGCATTCCACAGGCCGATCGGCGAGCGCAGGATCTCCTCCAGCTCCTCGTCGCTGCGGCGCGGCACGCCCGATGGCCGGACCTCGATGGCCTCCTTGACCCGCTCGTAGTAGGGCCTCGCTACGGCGCCCATCTCCAGCGCCACGACGACGAGCAGGGCGATCGAGATCCAGAACCAGCCGTCGTTCCACCAGTCCCCCTGGATCCCGGCGATCACGCCGAACACGATCAGCCACAGCAGCGAGACGTACATCCCCGTCACCGAGCTGCCCGAGAGCTGCGTCATGGCCGCGATCTTGCCGCGGTCGCGTTCCTTGCGCAGCCGGAATGCCACCATCATCGAGACGCCGTGGAACATGACGAACGCGATCACGCCGGCGACGTGCAGGAACTTCCACCAGTTGTAGGAGATCGCCAGCATCAGGCCGTGACGGTCTTCTCGGCCTCGCGGAGCCGGCGGGCCACCACCGCCAGGATCTTGCCCGCCACCCCCGGCTCCTCACGGACGACCTTGTCGAACGACGCCTTGAACAGCCGGATCGCGACGACGGGGGTCTCGGCGATGACCGAGGCGGTCCGTGGGCCGCCGTCCAGCAGCGAGATCTCGCCGAAGAACTCTCCAGGGCCGGCGCGCGCGATCGTCCGTGTGCCCTGCACCACCCGGACCTCACCCTCCACGATGACGAAGAACGTGCCGCCGGGCTGGTCTGCCTCGACGATCGTCTCCTTCTCCCGGAACGAGATCTCGTCGGCGTGCTCGGCGATCTTCCTCAGATGCCGCCGGGACAGGCCCTCGAACAGCGGCACCTGCGCGAGCAGGTCGGCACCCCGCCGTCCGAGCGGACGGTCGGGCCGGCGTCGCCCCGTCGCGGGGGACGAGGTGGTCCCGCCGCTCGCCACCGATCCGGGGACCGACCCCGTGAACGGCTCGAAGACGTCCTTGTCCAACGTTTGCCTTCCGTCGAGTGCCGAGAGCGCAGCCTACTCCAGGCGGCGCGACGCCCGCCCGATGCTGGTCAGGCACGATGCCGCCCGCTAGCGTGAACGCATGCGGGACCGGCTCGAGGCGCTGCTGGCCGAACGGATCCTCGTGCTCGACGGGGCGTACGGCACCGCGATCCAGGCTCGGAACCTGACCGACGACGACTACCGCGGCGAGCGGTTCCGAAACCACCCACGCGACGTCAAGGGCGACCCGGACCTGTTGAACCTCACGCGCCCCGACGTGGTCGAGGACATCCACCGTTCCTACCTGGACGCGGGCGCGGACATCGTCACCACGAACACGTTCACCGCCACCGCGATCGCCCAGGCGGACTACGGGCTCGAGGAGGCCGTGTACGACCTGAACATGGCCGGGGCGCGGATCGCGCGGGCCGCCGTCGACGCGTTCGACGCGTCCGGGGGGAAGCGGTTCGTGGCCGGTTCGGTAGGGCCGACCAACCAGACGCTGTCGCTGTCCCCTCACGTGAACGAGCCGGCCTACCGGACGGTCACGTTCGACCGCATGGCCGAGGCCTACGCCGAGCAGATCCGCGGGCTGGTCGACGGTGGCGTCGACCTGCTGCTGATCGAGACGATCTTCGACACGCTGAACGCCAAGGCCGCGATCGCGGCCGCGAAGGACGTCGCGCCGGACGTGCCGCTCATGATCTCGGTCACGATCACCGACCGCAGCGGCCGGACGCTGTCGGGCCAGACGATCGATGCCTTCTGGCTCTCGGTCGCGCACGCCGAACCCTTCACGGTGGGCGTGAACTGCGCGCTCGGGGCGGCCGAGATGCGCCCGTACCTCGAGTCGCTCGCGCGGATCGCGCCCGCGTACACGACCTGCCACCCGAATGCGGGTCTCCCGAATGCGTTCGGCGGCTACGACGAGCAGCCGGACACGACGGCCAAGTACCTGCGCGAGTTCGCCGAGAGCGGCCTCGCCAACGTCCTGGGTGGCTGCTGCGGGACCACCGGGGACCACGTCCGCGCCATCGCCGCCGCGGTCGACGGGCTCCCGCCGCGGCGCGTCCCGACGCCCTCGAACGTCACGGCATTCAGCGGACTCGAGCCGTTCGCGATCACGCGGGACACCGGTTTCGTGATGATCGGCGAGCGGCAGAACGTCACGGGCTCGGCGAGGTTCCGCCGGCTCATCGAGGCCGGGGACTACCAAGCGGCGGTCGAGATCGCCGCGGATCAGGTTCGAAGCGGCGCCAACATGCTGGACGTGAACATGGACGCCGACCTCCTGAACGGCCCGAAGGCGATGACCACGTTCCTCAACCTGATCGCCACCGAGCCCGAGATCGCGCGCGTGCCGGTCATGGTCGACTCGTCCCGCTGGGAGGTTCTCGAGGCGGGCCTGAAGTGCCTGCAGGGCAAGGGCATCGTGAACTCGATCAGCCTGAAGGAGGGCGAGCAGGACTTCCTGGATAAGGCGCGCCGCATCAAGCGGTACGGGGCGGCGGTCGTCGTGATGGCGTTCGACGAGCAGGGACAGGCGGACACGTTCGAGCGCAAGGTCGACATCCTCGAGCGATCTGTGCGCCTGCTGATCGACGAGGCCGGGTATCGCGCCGAGGACATCGTGGTCGACCCCTGCATCCTGGCCATCGCCACAGGCATCGAGGAGCACAACGCGTACGCGAAGGCGTTCATCGACGCCACGCGAGCGCTCAAGGAGCGGCTGCCGGGCGTCCGGGTCTCGGGCGGCGTGTCGAACCTGTCGTTCAGCTTCCGGGGCAACGACGCCGTCCGGGAGGCGATCCACTCTGCGTTCCTGTATCACGCGATCGCGGCGGGCTTGGACATGGCGATCGTGAACGCCGGTCAGATCGCGCTGTACCAGGACATCCCGCCCGACCTGCTCGAGCACGTCGAGGACATCGTGTTCGACCGCCGCCCCGACGCGACCGAACGCATGGTCGCGTTCGCCGAGACGGTCAAGGGCGGCGCCATGAAGAAGGAGCTCGACCTGTCGTGGCGCGACGCGCCGGTCGAGGAGCGCCTGCAGCACGCCCTCGTGCACGGGATCGACGAGTTCGTCGAGCAGGACACCGAGGAGGCCCGGCAGGGGTTCGAGCGGCCACTGGACGTGATCGAGGGCCCCCTCATGGACGGGATGCGGATCGTCGGCGACCTCTTCGGCGCGGGGAAGATGTTCCTGCCTCAGGTCGTCAAGAGCGCCCGGGCGATGAAGCGTGCGGTCGCCTACCTCGAGCCGTTCATGGAGCAGGAGAAGCTGCGGCTGGGTCCCGAGGGCTCGCGCGCGCAGGGCAAGGTGGTGCTGTGCACGGTCAAGGGCGACGTGCACGACATCGGCAAGAACATCGTGGGCGTCGTGCTGGGCTGCAACAACTACGAGGTGATCGACCTCGGCGTCATGGTGCCGCCCGATCAGCTCCTGGACACGGCCGTGTCCGAGGGCTGCGACATCGTGGGCTGCTCGGGGCTCATCACCCCCTCGCTGGGGGAGATGGAGGGCGTCGCCAAGGAGATGGACCGACGCGGCCTCGAGCTCCCGCTGCTGATCGGCGGGGCTACCACGTCCAGGCAGCACACGGCCGTCCGGATCGCGCCGGAGTACGGCCAGCCCGTCGTGCACGTCATCGACGCGTCCCGGGTGGTCGGGGTGGTCTCGGACCTGCTCGACCCGGAGCGGCGGGCGAAGCTCGACCACCTGAACCGAGAGGATCAGGAGCGCCTGCGTCAGCTCCACGCGGAACGCGAGGCGCAGCCCCTGCTCCCCTATCGCATCGCGCAGGAACGCCGCACCCCGATCGTCTGGCGCGCCGAGGACCTGCCCGAACCCCCGTTCACGGGCGTTCGGCTCGTCGAGCCCGAACTCGCCGAGCTCCGCCCGTATATCGACTGGACGTTCCTCTTCACCGCGTGGGAGCTGAAGGGCCGCTACCCGCAGATCTTCGAGCACCCTCGCCACGGCCAGGCCGCGCGCGACCTGTTCGAGGCCGCGAACATGCTCCTCGACCGCATCGTGGCCGACGGCTCGCTGTCCGCGCGGGGCGTGTACGGCTTCTGGCCGGCGAGCGCGGATGGCGACGACGTGGTGATCGACGAGCTTCGGTTCCCGATGCTCCGGCAGCAGGCTGATCACGGCGATGACCGGCCGAGCCGCTCGCTGGCCGACTACCTGGCGCCCGTGGGCTCTGGATTGCTCGATCACGTCGGCGGGTTCGCCGTGACGGCCGGGCTCGGCGCCGACGAGCTGGCCTCGGCGTTCGAGGCCGACCACGACGACTACAACGCGATCATGGTCAAGGCGCTCGCGGACCGCCTGGCCGAGGCGTTCGCCGAGTGGCTACACCAGCGGGCCCGGCACGAGTGGTACGAGACGGGCCCCGCGATGAACAACGACGAACTGATACAGGAGCGCTACCGCGGGATCCGGCCGGCGTTCGGCTATCCCGCGTGCCCGGACCACACGCGCAAGGGTCCGCTGTTCGAGCTCCTGGACGCCCCGAACGCCGGCATCGCGCTGACCGAGCACTTCGCGATGACGCCGGCCGCGAGCGTCTCGGGCCTGTACCTGGCGCATCCGGCGGCCCGCTACTTCAACGTGGGGCGCCTCGGCCGCGATCAGGTCGAGGACTACGCGGCCAGATGCGGGATGGATCGGCGCGAGGCCGAGACCTGGCTCAGACCGAACCTCGCATACGAGCCGGACTGACGGTCAAGAGCCTCCCGGTCCCGCCCGATACGGCTGCTACCGTGAACCAGCCCGTGACCACCTTCTGGCACGCCTTCGCCGACATGAACGCCGTCGAGACCGGCGGCGAGCTCGTCGTGGACCGCGGCGAGGGTGTCCACGTGTGGGACGAGGAGGGCAAGCGCTACGTCGATGCGACGGCCGCCCTCTGGTACTGCAATGTCGGCTACGGCCGCGAGGAGATCGCCGAGGCGGCTCACGTTCAGCTCTCGAAGCTCCCCTCGTATTCGACGTTCGGGAACCTGTCGAACCGTCCGGCGATCGAGCTCGCCGAGCGCGTGGCCTCGTTCGCGCCGGTCGAGGGCTCGAAGGTGTTCCTCACGAGCGGCGGCTCGGACTCGATCGACACCGCGACGAAGATGGCCCGCCGCTACTGGCAGCTCCTCGGCCAGTTCGAACGCACGCTGCTGATCACGCGCGAGCACGCGTACCACGGCATGCACGTGGCCGGGACCAGCCTCGCCGGCATCGAGGCCAACGCCGCGGGTCACGGCCCGCTGGTGGGCGACGTGGTGAAGGTCGCCTGGGACTCGCCGGCCGCGCTCCGGGAGGCGATCGAGCTCGCTGGGGCAGAGCGCGTGGCCGCGTTCTTCTGCGAGCCGGTGATCGGCGCCGGCGGTGTGTTCGCCCCGCCCGAGGGCTACCTGCAGGAGGTCCGCGCGATCTGCCGCGAGGCCGGCGTGCTGTTCGTCGCGGACGAGGTCATCACCGGGTTCGGGCGGACCGGCGACTGGTTCGCCAGCATCCGCTGGGACCTCGAGCCCGACATCATCACCTGCGCGAAGGGCATCACCAGCGGCTACCTGCCGATGGGCGCCGTGATCGCCGCTCCGTGGGTGGCCGAACCCTTCTGGCGACCCGAGGCCGGGATGTGGCGCCACGGGTACACGTACTCGGGACACGCGGCGGCGGCCGCGGCCGCGCTCGCGAACCTCGACGTGATGGAGCGTGAAGCCTTGCCCAAGCGGGCTCTCGAGCTCGAGCAGGACCTGGCCCGGGCGCTCGAGCCGCTGGCCGATCACGCGCTGGTCGGCGAGGTGCGTTCGGGGACGGGGGTGCTGGCGGCGGTGCAGATCGACGCCGAGGTCCTGGCAACGGATCCGACGACACCGGCGAGGCTGGTCGCGGCCTGTCGCCAGCACGGGATCCTCACACGCGCGCTCGGGATCGGGGCCCTCCAGATCTCGCCCGCCCTGGTGATGGATGAGGTCGAACTCGAGGAGCTGGTCGAGGGGATCTCGGGCGCGCTGAACTCGCTCTAAAGCGTCTCGGTTGCCAGGGCGCCGGCTAGTGGAACGAGTGGCCGCAGGCGCAGGAGCCGGTGGCGACCGGGTTGTCGATCGTGAAGCCGGAGGCCTCCAGCGAGTCGACGAAGTCGATCTTGGCCTCGGACAGGTACGGCACGCTCATCTTGTCGATCACGACCCGAACGCCGAACTGCTCCTCGGCCATGTCCTTGTCCGTGAGTTGATCGTCCAGGTACATCGCGTATCGCAGGCCCGAGCAACCGCCGGGCTGCACGGCCACGCGGAGGGCGATGTCGCTGCGCCCCTCCTCGACCAGGAGCTCCTTCACCTTGCCGGCTGCGGATTCGGTCAGCTGGATCATCGTTGGGCGTCCCTCGTTCCTCTCGGATAACTCGACCCAGGCATCTTACCCGCTGACCCCCCGATTCCTATCCCCCGGCAGGGGTTTCCTTCAGGTCGGCCACCTCGGCCCCCGAGGTCCGCCGGAGCTCCTCGGGGGTGGTCCGGAAGACGGCATCGGGCGTACCCGCGGCCGCCCAGATCTCCCCGTAGGTGAGGAGGTCCCGGTCCAGGAACGTCCGGACGCGCTCGGGATGGCCGAACGGGGGCGTCCCGCCCACCGCGAAGCCGGTCGCCGAACGCGCCTCCTCGGGGTTCGCGCGCCGGGCTTCGGCGGCGCCGGCGAGCGCGGCCAGGCGGTCGAGGTCGACCCGGTTAGCGCCGCTGGTCAGGGCGAGCAGGGGCTCGTCGCCGGCCACGAACACGAGCGACTTCACGATCTGACCGACCTCGCAGCCGATCGCGCGCGCCGCGTCCTCCGCGGTCTTCGTGCCCTCGGGGAACCGCCGGACCTCCACGGGATGGCCCAGGACCTCGGCGGCGCCCAGGAAGCGCTCGATCGCCTTGCTCACGGCGGCAACGATATCGGCTCGATGAGGCCGGGTACGATACGGCCGCACGGATGCCGAAGGGCCGTCGGCATCATTCCACGTTCCGAGGAGGAATCTTCGGTGACCTTAGACCGCAACCAGCTGGAGGGCATCGCGTACGCGGAGCGTCAGCGCCTCGGCCGCACGATGCAGTACACCGACCCGGCGGCCTGGGATCGGGACAGCGTCCTCGTGGACTGGAAGAACCGCGACATCGTCGCCCACCTCGCGGCCCAGGACATCGCCGCGGCCCAGCTGCTGGCCGGCGAGCCGGCGGTCGAGTTCGACGCGTTCCGCGAGGCCAACGACGGCGACCTGTGGGTGAACGGGTTCAACGAGTGGGCCGTCAAGGTCCGCGAGGAGCAGCCGACGCGCCAGATGATCACGGACTGGGGCCAGGCGGCCCGCGCGTTCCTGGTCCTGGCCTCCCGGCTGTCCGACGATGAATGGCGGACCAACAAGATCGAATGGGTGGCGGGCGAGATCGCCGTCCGGTACCTCGTGCAGTCCCGGATCATCGAGTGGTGGTTCCACGGTGAGGACATCCGCGAGGGCTCGGGGCAGGGGGAGAACCCGCAGCACTGGCCGGTCTACCTCGCCAATGACATGGCGATCCGGATGCTTCCCTGGGCGCTCGGGCAGGCCGGCCTGTCGTTCCCGGGCAGGAGCGTGGCCGTGGACCTCGAGGGCGTGGGCGAGGGCCACTGGCACTGGGGTCTCGAGCCCCGGACCACCCCCGGCGAGGATAAGAAGCCCGACGCCTTCATCAACGGGCGCGGGACCGCGTTCGCGGCTGTGGCCGGTCGGCGGGTACCGGCCGACCAGTTCCTCGATGAAGGCGAGCTCGTCGTCGGCGGCGACGAGGCGCTCGCGATCTTGATCCTGCAGGTGCTGCGGGCGTTCGTGGAGTAGAGCGCCGGCCTCGCCCGGACGCAC
>Ga0114129_10003088_pt1 | contig 23372 bp, 26 predicted proteins | sample RhiMetdeltSRZDD1_FD_80071 | JGI IMG/M metagenome (GOLD analysis project Ga0114129, IMG submission 80071) | Populus rhizosphere microbial communities from Tennessee, USA - Rhizosphere MetaG P. deltoides SRZDD1 (version 2) (version 2) | ecosystem: Host-associated > Plants > Roots > Rhizosphere >...
ACCAGACAGACGTCGCGACCGGCCCGGACGCGAGTCAGGGTCGTCTCGACGATGTCCTCGTAGACATCCTCACGATCGCGGTCCAACCGGTACAGCGGCAGGAGTGATTCCGCGGCAGGGTTCAACCGACGGATCCAGTCGGTCGGCGCCACCTCGGCCAGGAGGTACAGGACGTCGTCCGCGCCCTCGATACGCGCGCGCGTCTCCTGGGTGAGATGCAGGCCCGCGCGGATGCCGGTGCCGACGACGACCAGCGAGCCCGCCATGCTCGGAGACCGGCGCTGGACCTCCGCCGCGGGGGTCCTCAGCTCGACGGGAGCATCCGGAGGACGTAGACGTGCGGGTTGCCGATCTCCTCGACCTCCATGAGGTAATCCCGAACCTCTCTGGGCGATCCGTCGCGGATCAGCGTCTTCTGATCGGCATCCAGTCCGAACTCGTCCATCACATCCTCGGTGCAGAGGTCGTACGAACGCGCGAAATCGGCGTCGTCGGCAAGCCTGTCGAGGAAATCGGCAACGAGACCCATCAGCGCCACCCCCTTTGGCCGCAGGCCCCGACCCTATGCTCGGCCGCTCGGCACGGTCAAGGCGACGCAGGCGCATCGGGTCTGCGTCGCCCGTCGAAACCTCGCGGCCATACACTCCGCCCATGGCTGCCTGCCAGGCCTGCGGCGCAGAGGTGGATCCCCGTTCCGCGCGGTTCTGTCACGCCTGCGGCACGCCGCTCCCGTTCGCCGCGGCGTTCATCGAGGCCCTCGAGGAGCGCCGCATCGTCACGATCCTGTTCTGCGACCTCGTCGACTCGACGTCCCGGTTCGACCTCGCCGACCCCGAGGACGTCCGGACGACGCTGGCCTCGTACCTCAGCCGCGTCGAACGCGAGATCGAGCGGTTCGGCGGCACGATCGAGAAGTTCATCGGCGACGCGGTGATGGCCGTCTACGGGGTTCCATCGGTCCACGAGGACGACGCGGAGCGCGCCGTCTTCAGTGCGCTCCGCATCCTCCCGGCGATCGAGGAGATGAACCAGGACCGCCCGGACCTGCCCCTGGCCGTGCGGATCGGCGTCGAGACCGGCGAGGCGATCGTCGATCTGGGGGCGGAGCCTTCTCGCCAGGGCATCGTGTTCGGCGACGTCGTGAACACCGCCTCCCGCCTCCAGAGCGTCGCCCCTGCCGGCGGGATCCTCGTCGGCGAGGCCACCCACCGGCTGACCAAGAACATCTTCGAGTACCGCGTGATCGATCCGGTGAGCGTCAAGGGGAAGGCCGAGCCGCTGCGCGTGTGGCTCGCGACCGCCGCGAAGAGCCGCTTCGGCGCGGACGTTCACCGCCCGTCGACGACGCCGTGGGTCGATCGGGAGGACGAGCTCGAGCTCGTGAAGCGGACGTTCGCCAGGTCGGTCCGCGAGCCGTCCGTCCAGCTGATCACGCTGCTCGGCGAACCCGGGGTCGGGAAGAGTCGGCTGGCCCGTGAGTTCTTCTCCTACCTGGACGATCGACCCGAGACGGTCTTCTGGCGGGAGGGTCGGTGCCTGCCGTACGGCGAGGGCGTGACCTTCTGGGCGCTTGGCGAGGTCGTGAAGGCGCAGGCGGGGATCCTCGCGTCCGACGGGATGCTCGAGGCGGGCGAGAAGCTGGCCGCCTCGACCTCGACGCTCGTGTCGGACCCGGGCGAGCGCGAATGGATCCGCGCCCGCCTGGCACCGCTGATCGGGCTGGGCGATGCGCAACCCGAGGGCGCGGACCGCGCGGAGACGTTCAGCGCCTGGCGCCGGTTCCTCGAGGCGATGGCGGCGATCCGTCCCCTGGTCCTCGTCCTCGAGGACATGCATTGGGCCGACGCCGCGCTCCTCGCGTTCGTCGAGCACCTGATGGAGTGGGCCTCGGGTCTCCCGATCTTCGTCCTCTCCACCGCGCGCCCCGAGCTCTTCGATCGCGATCCGGGATGGGGCGGCGGCAAGCGGAACTGGAGCACGCTGTCGCTCCTCCCGCTCGGCGAGGAGGACACGGGGACCCTGGTGGCCGCGCTGCTTCCGCAAGGAAGCTCCGCGGACCTCCAGGAGCTCGTCACCGCGCGGGCAGGTGGGAACCCGCTCTTCGCCGAGGAGTTCGCGAGGATGCTCGGAGAGCAACCGGCCGCGAACGGAACGAGCCTCCCTCACCTCCCCGATCAGCAGACCCCCGCCGGACTCCACGCGATCATCGCGGCGAGGTTGGACACGCTCGCGCCGTCGCAGAAGGCCCTCCTTCAGGATGCCTCGGTGGTCGGGAGAGCCTTCTGGCCGGGGGCGCTCATCTCGATGAGCCGCGCCGATCGCGAGACGGTCCACGAGGAGCTCCACGAGCTCGCCCGGAAGGAGCTGATCCGACCCCTGAAGACCTCATCGGTCGAGGGGGAGGACGAGTTCTCCTTCTGGCACGGGCTGATCCGCGACGTCGCCTACGGGCAGATCCCCCGGGCGCGACGGGCCCCGAAGCACATCGGGGTGGCCAACTGGATCGAGCGGATGGCGGGCGAACGCGTGACCGATCACGCCGAGCTGCTCGCGTATCACTATTCGGAGGCGCTCAAGCTCGGCACCGCCGACGCTCCGGACGCGGAGAGCCTCGGGGCGCGTACCCGTCGATACTGGGTGCTCGCGGGAGAACGGGCGATGAGCCTCGACGTCGCGCGTGCCGCGTACTGCTTCGAACGTGCCCTGGAGCTGCTCCCCTCGGATCACCCCGACCGGGCGGCGCTGCTGGCGCGCAAGGCCGCCGCCTCCTTCGACTCGGGTCGCTTCAAGGAGGCGCAGCAGCTCTACGAGGAAGCGATCGAACGGGCTCGAGGCGCCAGCGATCGGCTGGCCGAGGGCTCGTACACGGATCTGTTGGCGACGGTCCTGTGGGAGCAGGGCGACACCGCCGGCTGCAGGCTCCGGCTAGACGAAGCGATCCGCATCCTGGAGGCGGAGCCGCACGGTCCGGAGCTGGCCGAGTGCTATACGTCGCTCGCCTCCGACCGGATGGTGTCCGGTCGGTTCGAAGAGGCCCTGGCGCTGGCGGACAGCTCCTTGGCGCTGTCCACCCGTCTCGGGGCGGAGCACCTCCGTCCGCGTGCGCTCGGCTGGCGAGGGATCGCACGGTCCTACCTGGGCGACGTCGGAGGCCTGGACGATCTGCACGCGGCGCTCTCGATCGCGGAGCGGCACGGGTTGCCTCGCGATCAGGCGAAGGTCCTGGTGATCCTGGCCGAGGTGCTGTGGGCCACGGAGGGTCCGCTCAGAGCGATCGAGACGTCCGACATGGCCGGCGAGCTCGCGATCCGGCGGGGTTTGAGCGACATCGCCGTCAACTGCCGCACGCAGAGCCTCGCCCCGCTCTTCGATCTCGGGAGATGGGACGAGCTCCTCGACGTCGCGGACGAGCAGATCGAATGGTCCGAGGCGGCCGGGGGCGGCTACGACGAGATCACCGCCCGCACCTGGAAGACGTTCGTGACGATCTGGCGGGGGGAGCCTCGGACCGTCTCCGGGCGCGCCCTGATGGCGGCCGCGGAAGCGATCGGCGACCCGCAGGTGCTGGTCCCGGCGGTCGTTGCCTCCGGCTCGATGGCGATCGCGGATGGACGGGACGACGAGGCCCTCCGCCTCATCGGCGCCCTCGATCCGATCTCCGGCGCGGAGCTCAGGTGGTACCGGGAGCACTTCATCATCGACCTGGTGCGGATCTGCGTCGCGGCCGGGGACCTCCCGCTGGCGTCCCGGATCGTCGAGCAAGCCGAGGCGCACGCCGTGCGTCATCGCCTCGCCCTCCAGGTGGCCCGGGCGATCCTGTCGGAGGCCCGAGGTGAGACGGAGGAGGCCGCCGCGGCCTACGTCGCCACCGTCGGCGAGTGGCGAGCCCACGGCTACATGGTCGAAGAGGGGCGGGCCGCGCTCGGCGCCGGACGTTGCCTCGCCCGGCTCGGCCGGGCGGAAGCGGCGGCGATGCTGGAGCGGGCCGGGGGGATCTTCACCGACCTCGGGGCGACGCCGTGGCTCGAGGAGACCGGCGCGCTCCTCGAGCGCGTCGGACGACCCGACTGAACCAGACGTGAAGGCGCGCCCCCGGCTCCGCCGGGGGCGCGCCTCCCTTCCGATCTGCCGGTCGGATCAAGAGTCGCTCAGCTTCTCCTTGGCCCGGTCGACGCCCTCGCCGACCTTGTCCTTGGCGTCCTCGGCCTTGCCCTTGACCGCGCCGCCCATCTGGTCGAGCTGCCCCTCACGCTCGAGCCGCTCGTTGCCGGTCAGATCGCCGGCCGCTTCCTTGGCGCGACCCTTGGCCTTGTCCATCTTCTCGCCCATCGGTTCCTCCTTCTCTCGGTTGCTCCGTCCTCGGTGATCACGAACCCCGACCGGCTGGCTCTTCCCGGTCGAGCTCGAACCAGACCCGCGTGACCTCGCCTCGCTCCACGCCCCAACAGTGGGCCAGCCGTTCCAGCAGCCAGAGACCCCATCCGCCGTGGGGGTTGAAGGACGAGACGTCCCCGGGGTCGAACCCAGAACCCGGATCGGTGACGTCGACGTGCAACCTCGACCCCGTCCCCCGGACGCGGAGCTCGATCGAGTCCCTGCCGTCGAGATCCGCGTGCTGCACGCAATTGCTCACCAGCTCGCTGACCAGCAGCTCGGCCTCGTCGACGAGCGCGTCGTCCAGCCTCGGACGGAGCGCCTCGAGGCTCCGACGAGCCTCACCCGGCGCGTGCGCGTCCGGTCGGAGCCGCAGCTGGATGTCGGGGAGCACGTAGGAGAGGTACCCGGTGCTCCGACGAGGTAACCAACCCGGAGCGCCCCCGACGCCTACGGGGAACGATTCCGGCCGATCCGCTCTCCGAGGCGGGGTTCATCACGAACCGAGCCGACCCGCGGGAGGCGGCGGTGATGGATCGGGCGGAGGCGGCGGCTGGGGAGGCGGTACCGGGTCCGGCTGGGGCACTGGCTCGGGGGACGGCGGCGCCGGCTCCGGCGGGGTCGGCGGGGCCGGCTCGGGCTCCGGTTCGCGCCGGACGTCCTCCAGGTCCGATCTGGTCGAAACGATCATCGTCCGCATCCTTCTCGCATGGGTTCCGCTCGTCGGGACCTGTCGTCCCGCATCCGGGTCCTACCCACGGGACGTCCGTCACACACGCAGGCGCTTCGCCCCGGAAGACGGGGGATCACCGTGATTGCCCGCGACCGCGGCGGGGTAAGAGCGCCGCGTCATGGTCACGGCCCAGCTCCACCCCACCCGGGAGACGACCCTGACCTACGTCCACGAAGCCGACCGCGCCGTCTTCACCGGTGCAGTCGACGCCACGAACATCGAGATCTTCCGCGACTTCCTGGCGATGCTTCCCTCCCGCGGCGACGCGGTGATCGACATCGCGAGGCTCGAGCTCCGCGTGCCGGAGGCCGCGTCCCTGCTCGTCGAGACGGCGCGGGTCCTCGGCGAAGGACGCAAGCTCGTGATCACGGTCGACCGGCCGGGCTCCCCTCGCGCCTAGCGTCGGTCCAGGATCCGCTCCAGCTGCGCCTTCGACATCTTCGACCGGCCATCGATCCCTCGGTCGCGCGCTTCCTCGTAGAGCTGCCGATAGGTCCGTCCGCCGGGCCCGCGGTGGGAGCGCAGGCCTCCCCGCCGGCCGGACGACAGATCGTCGGTGGAGGTCCGGCTCGCGGTGCGCGCCTCACCCGATCGCGCCCGCTCCTTGTTCACGGTCCTCGCCGCGATCTCCTCCGCCGTGTCCTCGGAGCGGCCGCGGTCGAGCAGCCCCTCCTTGATGTGCTCGTACTGCCGCTCCCGCTTGTCGCTCCAACTCCCGCGTGGCATCGACGTCCTCCTTCCGATCGGGTTCCATCCCGGCGCGTACCCGTCGACCCCGAGGAGCACACCCCGGCGGCACGATCCCGGCGATCCCGCGTTTGCGGTTGCGGCGTCGCGGGTATCGGGGCGCTCAACCGAACGTCTCGAAGGAGCATCCGATGCAGCTGTCGGTCGACATGGAGCCGGAGTCGGTCCGCACGGAGTCGGTGCAGGATGGTCCCCCCGTTCCTCGTTTCGAAGAGGGCCGCCTCTGCGAGGAGTTCGGCTGCCAGACGATCCTGTCGGTCTACAACGACGGCCGACGTTGTTGGATGCATCGCCCGATGGAGCGAGTGACACCCCTCCGGAACCACCGGCGGTAACGCCGGTCCGCAGCGCCGATCAGCCGACGACCGTGTCGTGCACGGTCCACAGGAGCTGGCGCGTCCCCCGTAGATCCCCCGGCACCTCGACCACGATCCCGACGTTGCCGTCGTCGCGCCACATACAGGCGACCGCCGAGCCCGCGTCCGCTCGCGCACCCGCGCACCGGAACTCGCTAGAGCCTCGCTGGCCGCTCTTCGTTCCGTTCCCGTCGACGACGGCGCCCGCCCGCGAGAACCCGGTGATCAGGGCATCGAAGAGCTGATCGGTCGTCTCGACCGCGGCGGCGTCGACCAGGATCACGAAGAACCGCGGACCCGCAGCCGACCCGTAGACGCCACCCTCGGCATCGATGCCGTATCGGTCGCCCTCGTCGGCCATGTACTTCTCGAACCGCTGCGATCCCGCGTCGGTGAGCCGATGCGAGCCGGCCAACGTGTCCGGCAGGGACACGCTCGGTCCGATCAGGTACTGCACACCGAGGTACCCGCCGACCGCCGCGGCGAGCGAGACCAACACCCGCACAGCCTTGGACGGCGACCGGCGCTGCTCGACGGGCCGCTCGAGGGGCGAACCCCACGTCGCAGGTGCGGGCGGGAGTCCCGTCGTCCGGGCGCCGAACGGTACCGGCGGGGCCGGGGCGAACGGCGTCAGGCATCGCCAGCAGAACCCCGCATCCGGAGCGTTCTCCGACCCGCACGACGCGCACGCGCGCTTCTCTTCGACCTGCATCGCCCGCAGCTCCTCGTGAGCAGACCCCTGAGGTATCGGGTCGTGAGGCCGCGAGCCTGAACCCGTTCCGGACACGACGAACCGCGGTCACCGCACCGCTCATGTCGGCGCGGTGGCCGCGGTCCTCCGCTCCGTTCCCCCGTCCGTCCTCGGGCAAACGTCGCAGGGTTGCCGTTCGCCGCCGGCCGCGGGGACGATGATGGTCGCGTTGGAACATCGAGCCACCTTCGAGCTGATCCCCGAGGCTGCCTCTCAGGCCCGAGCGGTCGTCGACCGAGAGCTCGGTCGCTCGGTCCCGAGCAGCGTCCTCGAGGACACCACGCTGCTCGTCAGCGAGCTCGTGTCGAACGCCGTCCGTCATGCGCTCCGGACGGGGATCCCCGAGGTGGAGCTCCGGATCGGCGACGAGCGTGGCCGGATCCGGGTGGTCGTGTCGGACCCCGGGGACGGCTTCGTCGTCCAGCCGCGGCTCCCGACGGCATCGCAGAGCTCCGGGTGGGGGCTGTACCTGGTCGATCGGATCGCGGACCGATGGGGCGTCGTCACGCGGGACCGCAACGAGGTCTGGTTCGAGATCGACGTGGAAGGCTGATCGGATGGACCGAGGGGGACCCTCCGAGGACGGAACCCCTCGGATCGCCCGGGTGTCCAGGTGGGCCTGGAACGTCCGGCTGATCCCGGGGTTCCTGCTCGCGCAGGTGGCGCTGCTCCTGCTGTTCGCGGGGAAGGAGCCGGGGAGCCTCCAGGGGGTTCCCGGCTCGATCGGTGTGCTGATCGCCGTGACGACCGCGCTGCTCTGCGGACCGCTGGCCGGGGCGTTGGTGGCGCTCGTGGGGGGCTTCGTCTTCGTCAGCCTGGTCACCGACTTCGCTCCCGGCAGCCCGTACTCGGTGATCCTCTGGGTGGTGGCGGCGAGCGGCGCCGGCGTGATCGCCGCTCGGCTGCGCCAGTCCGACCGCGAGCGCGCCACCGCGACCGCCCGCGAACGGCTCGCCGCCAACCAGCTCCACCGACTCCAGGCGGTGACGGGCTCACTGTCCTCCGCGATGTCACCGGAGGAGGTCGCGACCGCGGTGATCTCGGCAGCGGTGGCAGCCCTCCGCGCGGACGCCGGCGGGCTCACGGTCCGGACCGACGATCCCGCCACCCTCAAGGTCCTCGCCTCGTCCACGGACGACCCGTCGATCCTCGGCGACTGGCGGGAGTACTCGATCGACCGTCCGTCGCCGGCGTCGGAGATCGTGCGGAGCGGCAAGCCGATCTTCATCGAGTCGCGCCGCGAGCTCCTCGGTCGCTTCCCGATGGTGAAACGGATCGAGGGCGACCAACGGTTCGGGGCGTTCGCGGGCGTCCCGGTGAGGCTGGGCGACGACACGATGGGCGCGCTGGCGCTGGGGTTCACCCGCGATCACATGGTCCCTCCGGAGGAACGCGGGCTGCTGACCGCGGTCGCCCATCAGGCCGCGATCGCCTTGCAGCGCATCCGTTTCGAGGAGGACGAGCGTCGAGCGAGAGCCACGGCGGAGCAGGCGCAAGACCGACTCCGGAAGCTCCAGGCGGTGACGGATGCGGCGAACGCGGCGATCGGCCTCGAGGACATGCTCCGGAGCGTGCTCCCGCTGGTGACGGAGGCGATGCGCGCCGACGGGATGTCGTTCCTCCTGCTCTCCGATGACGGGACGACGCTCACCGTCCAGGCCGCGCTCGGTCTGGAGGAGGATCGCTCGGAGCCCACGCCGATCCCGGTCGAAGCCGGCGCATCGGGACGGATCGCGGCGACGGGCCGGCCGCTCGTGATCGCGGACCTCACGCCCGAGGACGTGATCAGCCAAGCGCTGCGGAGGCGGCGCTCCTACGTGGGCGTGCCGATCCGCGTCGCAGGCAGGGTGGCGGGCGTCCTCCACGCCTCGTCCGCGCGGCCGTCCGCCTTCGACCACGGTGACGCCGACTTCCTCCAGAGCGTCGCGGACTCCCTGGCGGGCACGCTGGATCGCGCTCGCCTGTTCGACCAACGGGACCGGATGGCCACCGCGCTCGAGCGAGCCCTGCTGCCGATGTCGCTCCCCCGCGTGCCGGGCTTCGAGGTGGCGACGATGTACCGCCCGTCCCACTTCGGCGACGAGGTGGGCGGCGACTTCTACGACGTCTTCGGGGAGGGCGATGTCTGGTACGTGGCGATCGGGGACGTCTGCGGCAAGGGTCCCGACGCGGCGGCGATCATGGGGATGACCCGGATCGCCCTGCGGAGCATCGCCAGGGAGGACGATCGTCGACCCCTCACCGAGGTCCTCCGGCAGCTCAACGGGTTCCTGCTCGAGAGCGAGCTGATGGGCGACCGGTTCTGCACGGTGTGCATCGCCCGGATCGACCTCACGGGGGATGCCGCGACGATCACCACATGCCTGGGCGGTCACCCGCCGCCGATCCTCGTGCGTGGCGACGGACAGCTCGCTCAGGTGGGCCAGCCGGGATCGCTGCTCGGGCTGTTCGAAGAGATCACGCTGCACGAGTCGACCGCGGTTCTCAGGGTCGGGGACGGCGTGGCGCTCTACACCGACGGGATCACGGAGCTCTCCGTGGAGCGTCCCGACGAGGGCGACCGACTGCTCCGGATCGCGCTCCGGACCGCGTGCGACGAGGACGCCGCCGAGATCGTGAAGACCGTGGAGCGAACCCTCGTGGAACCTCGCGGCGAGCTGCGAGACGACGCAGCCCTGGTGGTCGCGAAGCGCGTCTGAGCGGCGCGAATCACGCGCGCCGATCCTGGGTAAGGCCTCCGACGAAGACCGACCTCGGAGGAGGGATCGTTGATGAGACAGCCCGCGACGATGCGAGATGCCAAGTCCATGGTGAAGGAGCGCTGGCTCGACCGCCGGGTGGAGAAGCTGTCCGAGGAGAACGACAAGCTGCGTGACGCGGTCGAGGACCTCCGCCACGAACTGGATGCCGAGCACGATCGCTCGAAGGAGACGCTGGGCGCGCTGTCGAAGTCTCGACGCCGGCCGGGGCGCATGAAGTGGCTCGTGCTGGCCGGCGGAGCCTACGTGCTCGGCGCGAAGGCCGGGCGGGCCCGGTACGAGCAGATGAAGGGATGGGCGCGCTCGGTGACCCAGCAGGGCTCGATGGGCGAGTCGAACGGCGGCACGACGCTGCCGACGACCACGACGACGCCGTCGTCGAGGTCCGACGTTTAGCGACCACGGAGACGACGCACGACGGCGCGGGGGCCGCGGAACGCGGCCCCCGCGCCGTTCTCGCGTGTTTGGTCGTGAACGACGCGGGGAACGATGAGCAACGGTGAAGACACATACGAGATCCACGTCAACGCGAAAGGTGACGTCGGACGCCGCGAGCGCCGGGCCATCCGTCCGGCCGGCGGTCACGACGTTCATCGAGGAAAGGAGTCACTGATGGCAGGCATGCTCGCGCTTACCGGGGGGGCCGCCACGCTGCTCTGGATCCTCGCCGTGATCCTCGTGATCGCGGGGATCGTCAGCATCATCCGCGGCGGGGTCCTGGCCGGGATCGTGCTGATCATCGTCGGACTGTTGATCGGTCCTGGCGGCGTCAGCATCTTCTGACGACCTGAGGTCTCGGCGCTCGCGCCGAGACCTCGGCCGCCGGACCCGCCCGCTCCTCCGTGCGGGCGGGTCCGGCGTCTCTTCGTGATGAACGAACGACCCGAAGGCGGCGGGCGGTCGAACCACGCTTGCGGACCCGGCTCCTGACCGGCCTGGCGATAGGCGCCGTGCCGCGGTGATCGGCCTGGTGGTGGGGCTGCTGGCCTTCGACGGCCGCACGGCCGCGATCCTCGCGGCCGTGCTCGGCGGCGTGATCGGCGGCACGCTCGACGGTGCCTTCGTGGGATCGTTCACCAGCCTCGGATCTCCCGATCCCGGGCGCGAACCGTCCGAGACGGAGCATCCGCTCGCAGAGCCGTCGGCGGACGAGGAGCACGCGGACGGCCCCCCGGGAAGCTAGCCGCGTCGATCGATCAAGCCGCGCCTCGGGCCCTCCGCGAGATCGGGATCGCGAACCACGCGCCGCCGAGGATCGCCACCACGACGATCGCGACGACGACGGCCACCCCGGTTCCGAACAGGACGTCGGTGATCAGGAACACCACGCTCGCCATCGCCAGCGCAAGCAGGACGAGCCCACCGATCGCGAACGCGTTCGACGTGATCACCATCCGTTCCTTGTCACCTTCGCGGAAGCGGATCCGATGGTAGGCGGCCGGCATCGTGAGCGCCGCGACGGCCCCCACGGTCAGCAGGACCGTGACGAAGTAGAGCCAGCGCTCGAAATCGGACGTCTTCGGGAACCCGCTGGAGAACGGGACCGTCAGCAGGAACGCCAGCAGCACCTGCACGCCGGGCAGGATCACCCGGAGCCCATTCAGCAGCTCGATCAGCTCGCGATCGACCCGCTCCTTCGGCGACTCGCCGGGCTGCGGGCCCGTCGTGCCCGATCCGTCGTCCGACCTGGACATGGCTCGTCCGATACCCGTCCGCGAGCGAAGCGAACCGCGTTTGGATGCGCCGCACCGGGGGAACGCTGGGGTGGTCGAGAGGAGGTCGAGCCGGATGATGCTGGTGCGACACGTGATGGCAGATCGCCCGGTGACCGCGTCGCCGGAGATGGACGCGGGCAACGCGGCGGCGCTGATGGCGGCCAACGACATCGGCGCGCTCCCGATCGTCGAGGACGGCCGTCTGGTCGGGATCGTGACCGACCGCGACCTGGTGCTGCGCGTGCTCGCCGAGCGCAAGGACCCGCGGTTGGTCGAGGTCGGAGACGTGGCCACGACCCGTGGGATCGAGACCGTCTCGCCGGACACGCAGCTGGCCGACGCGCGGGCGTTGATGGCGGAGAAACGGATCCGCAGGCTCCCCGTCGTCAAGGACGGAACGCTGATCGGCATGGTCTCCCTGGGAGACGTCGCGATCGGTTCCGCCTCGATGCGCGGGGTGGGCGAGACCCTCGCCGAGATCTCGGTCTCCGACGCGACGACCGAGATCAACGCCGGTCCGGAGGTCGGTACGCCCGCCCGCGTGAAGGGAGAGCGGGAGGCCTCCTGAACGGAACGTGGTGCGGGAGCCGGTCGCGGGCCCCCTCCGTCCGGCTCCCGCGTCACCCTTCCGATGCTCGCTGCCGCAGCTTCTCCAGGGACTGGGAGACGAGCCTCGAGACGTGCATCTGCGAGATCCCGAGCTCGTCGGCGATCTCGGTCTGGGTCCGTCCCTCGAAGAACCGCAGGTACAGGATCGCGCGCTCCCGCTCCGGCAGCTCGCGGAGCGCCGGTGCGAGGCTCAGCCACTCCTCGGAGACCTCGTAGCTCCGATCCTCCGCGCCGATCGACTCCGCGGCCGTCGAGGTCGCGTCGGCGGTCGGCGCGTCCAGCGAGTCGGTCGTGTACGCCTGCAGCGCGTCGAGGGCCTCGAGGACGTCGTCCTCCCCGATGTCGGCCGAGGCGGCGATCTCCCGGACGGTCGGAGCGCGGCCCATCTCCTGCCACAGGGTGGAGACCGTCCGGTTCACGAGGATCGCCGTCTCCTGCACGTTCCGCGGAACACGGAGGGCCCACCCCCGGTCGCGGAAGTGACGCTTGAGCTCGCCGACGATCGTGGCGGCCGCGTACGTCGAGAAGGGAACGCCACGCTCGGGGTCGAAGCGGTCGATCGCGTTCAGCAGACCGAGCGATGCGGTCTGGGTGAGGTCGTCGACCGGCTCACCCCGGCCGGAGAAGCGACGCGCGAAGTACTCGGCCAGCGGGAGGAACTCCTTCGCGAGCTCCTCTCGCGCACCCGGATCGGGGAGCTTCCGGAAGAGTTCCGCGATCTCCTCGTCGGAACGCGAGTCCTTCCGGTCGTCGCTCACATCGGGTTCCGATCGCGCCGCTTCACGAACGCGATCGACGGAGCGCCTGCTCCTTCGCGATCGAGCTGGACCTCGTCGGTCAGGCCGCTCACCACGATCCAAGCCCAGGAGGTCTCGATCCGATCCGACCGCCAGGAACTCGTCGTCCGGTCCGAGCTCAGCTCGACGTCCACGAGGTCGTCGTCGCGCCGGATCGTCATCCGGATGGCGGTTCCCAGAGCCTCGGTGAGGAGCAGCGAGGCAGCCTCCGTCACCGCCAGACGGATCTCCTCGATCTGATCGATCGGCATGTCGGCGCGCGCGGCGACACCGGCGGCGACGTTGCGGAGCACCTGCACGAAGTCAGGTGTGGCGGGAACCTCGGCGGAAACGACCTCCGGGGGTGTGGTCACCTGACGACCTATACTAGCTGCGACCCCCCGACCATCCCGACCCAACGAGGAGCGCGTTGGATCTCTCACTCGACCGCCGGACCCATGGTTCGTGGGTCGTCGTCGAGGTCGCGGGCGAGCTCGACCTTTACACCGCTCCGAGCTTCCGGGAGACGGTGCTGGAGGCCGCCGACGGGGCGGACCCCCCACGCGTGATCGTCGATTTCCAGCGGCTCGGGTTCATCGACTCCTCGGGCCTGGGAGCGATCGTGGCGTGCCTGAAGAACCTCCGGGAGCGTGGCGGCGAGCTGACGCTCGTCGCCCCTGAGGGCTCGGGCCTGCGCCGACTCCTCGATCTGACCGGACTCGATCGCGTCCTGACGCTCTCCACGACCGTCGACGAGATCCCCCAGGACTGACCTCGACGAGGCGATGCCGTCCTCCCAGCTCCAGGTCGCCAGGGACCCGGCGCTCGCCCTGGTCGTGAGGATCTTCGTCGGCGCGGTCGCGGAGCGCTGGGCGGTCGACGAAACGACGACGGACGACCTCCGGCTGGCCGCCTCGGAGCTCTTCTCCGGCTGGGTGGAGGACGGGGACGACAGGGCAGTGGTGTTCTCGATGACCTCCGACGAGGGCGAGGTGACCCTCGAGGCGGACGGGCTCGGGGCGGCACCTTCGTCTCACACGGACGCCTGGGGAGGACGGATCGACCTGATCCGCGCCCTGTTCCCGCAGGCGGAGGTGGGGGACGCCGTCCGCATCAGCGTGCCCCGCAGCTGATCGAGCGCCGGCCTTGAGGTTGGACCCCGCGCCGGCTGGGTATACCCCGCCCAGACGAGGCCTGAAAGGAGGCCGTGACATGCGTGCCGTCCATCACGATGCGGAGACCACACGGACCGGCACCAGGGCCGTGGGCACGACCCCTTCGCCCTGGCTGGCGGTCAGGATCATCCTCGCGGTCGGTGCTGCCGTGCTCCTGCTGCTCGGGACCTTCTCCGAGTGGGCGGGGGGGACCGATGGCTCCAACATGGCGATCCAGAACCTGTGGGAGATGCACGCCGGGACGTCGGCGTTCTTCTCCTCGGCCGGCCTGGTCACCGCGGTGGCCGGGATCCTGATCATCCTGGGGCTCGCCTTCTCGGGCGGCTGGTTGATCCGGTTCGGCGGCGCGGTCGCGCTCGTCGCGTTCACCCTCGTGGTGATCCAGCTCGGTCGTTCGGGCTCGCTCGACACGACGCAGGACGTCGGTCTGGGGCTGTGGCTGATCCTGGCCGGCGGCGTCCTCGCGCTGATCGCCGGGTTCTTCCCGGCGATGCGGACGGTGGCCTCGACGACCGCCGTCGAGAACACCGACGACGACGTCGAGCACGAGCACTCGCACACCTAGGACCGCTCCGAAGCACGCGGTACCACCGTGACCCGGCCGGCTACGGCCGGGTCACGGTGATACTCGTCCCGTTGCTGTCGCCGTCCGGATCGTGGTTCGCAGCTGCGTCGTAGTCGTGGGTTCCGTCGGAAAGACCGGTCACGCGGAACGCGATGCTCGCCTGGTTCCGCTTGAGGTCACGCGTGACCGTGCAGGCTCCCGCGGCTCCGGTCGTGCACGTCACGGTCACCGAGCTCCCCCACCGTCCCGTGACCAGGACGCCGGGCTGGAGGACCTCCGATCCGTCGTGCACGCGGATCGTGACCCGCGCCCGCCACCGCAGCGACGACAGCCGAACCGACGATCGATCGAGGTCACCGACGTGCATCGTTGGCGGCGGGGGCGGCGGCGGCGGAGGAGGAGGAGTTCCCACCGGCCCGGTGGAGAGGTCCAGGCCGAAGTCGCCGCCGAGCCCGGCGTTGGGCGAGCCGAGGTAGGCGTAGACCCGGAGCTGGTAGGTGCCGGCCACGGTGGGCATCACGTGGATCGTCTCCTGCCTCCCGAGACCGCATCCCGTTCCGGTCATGCACTGGCTGATCGCGATCTGGGCGCCCGTCGGGTCGAAGAGCTTCACGTCGAGGTCGGGCGACCACTCCGCATCCAGGCAACCGAAGCCCGGGAACGACAGCCGGCACTGCCCGCCGATCAGGAGCGTCGCCGCGACCGGGACGTCGAGATCGTCGGCGGAGACGTCGAACGAGTGCGACCACTCCCCCCCGTCGGGGACCGTCCCTTCCAGATGGACGTGGGTGGGGAAGGTCTGCTCGGCGTTCGCGCCGGAGGCCCGGGCCGCCAGCGCCAGCACGTCGATCGCTCCGGCGCCCCAATCCGGATCCTTGCCGGCCGGGCCGTAGTCCTCGGCGGTGGCCTCGAGCGCCTGCTGCACGTCCGCCGGCGACCAGGCGGGAGCCGCCTGCCGGGCGAGCGCCACGGCCCCGGCGACGAACGGCGTCGCCATCGAGGTGCCGCTGAACGTGGCGTAGCCCGCCGCGGTGTTGGCCTGGGCCGCCGTGATCGTGACGCCTGGCGACACGATGTCGGGCTTGGTGTCATCGGGGTGCGTCGGTCCCCGGCTGGAGAAGTACGCGAGGTACACGCCATCCGAGTGGTTCGGGGCGCCTGGCGCCGCCGACCACTCGGCCACGGCGCCCACCGTGATCGCGTCCGCGGCGGCGCCCGGTGCCCCGATGGAGTCGGGGGCATCGCCCGAGTTCCCCGCCGCGACGACCACGACCTTCCCGGCGGCCACGGCGTTGTCGGCCGCGACGCTGAGCGCGTCCGACCCGTCGGATGGGAGAGATGTCCCGAGGCTCATCGAGATCACGTCGACCGTGGGGGACGTCGCGCACCAGTCGATCCCGGCGACGATCCCGCTGGTGTTCCCGGAGCCCTGAGCGTTGAGGACCTTCCCTGCCCATAGGCCGGCGGCCGGCGCCACGCCGCCGAAGGCCGCCGCCGACGAACCGCCGACCCCGTCCCCGACCGCGATCGACGCCACGTGGGTTCCGTGCCCGTGGTCGTCGTAGGGCGTGGTCCGCCCGTTCACGAAGTCGCGCCAGACGATCGCCTTGGAGTCCAGTTGCTCGTGCCCGGGATCCACGCCGCTGTCGAGGACGCACACGTCGACGCCGGCGCCCGTCAGGCCGAACCCGCTCCTGGCCGCGTCGACGCCGAAGTCCGCGCGTGCCGAGTCCATCGTGGCTCGGACGATCCCGTCCGCATCGATCCGGAGCACCCCCCCGATCCGGGCCAGGGTCCGGATCTGGCCCGGGGTCAGCCGCGCCGAGAACCCGTGGATGATCGGGAGGTTCCGCGACACCGCGAACCGCCCGATCGACCGCCGCGCGCCGCCGACGGAGACCGAGCCGTCCGTGACGACGACGACGGCCTGGGGCCGGCCGGGCGCTTCTCGGAGGCGGCGTTCGAGCCGGTCGTCGACCCGATCGCCGTCCCGATCGGCGAGGCCGTCCTCGGCGCGGGCTTCGGGGCGCGGCGAACGGGGCGCGGCCAGCGCGGATCCCGGCGTGACCGCGACCGCCAGCAGCAGGGCGATCCACGCGGCGAGACGACGCATCCGAAACCCCCTTCGAGTCGCTCGCGAGGGTGCGATGAGGCTGCCCCGGAGTCAATCCGACGAAGGGCTCGGTCGCCCGGCCGCCGAGGGCGACGCCCGAACGGCCGAGCCGGCGACCCCATCGGCGGCGGACGCGCGAAGGGAACCACGACCTCGCCACTCGGGCATGCATGGATGGCCGCTCGGAGGGGAAAGGTCGCTCGCAACGAGATGGCGCGGTACGGACGGATCGGAGGGAACCCCATGGACACGACCACCTATCGAGACCTGCTCACGCGGGAACGCGAACGCCTGGTGGCGATCCGCGACGGGCTGGTCGAAACGACCGAGGGCGCCGAGCGAGACCCGGCCCCGACCGAAGCTTCCAGCGGCAACCACCCCGCCGACGCCGGGTCCGAGATGTTCGAGCGCTCGCTGGATCTGTCGATCGTCCAGGAGCTCGAGGGACAGCTCCACGACGTCGAGCACGCGCTCGACCGGATCGACGACGGGACGTACGGGACCTGCGAGGCGTGCGGTCGGGAGATCGGGTCCGAACGCCTTCGGGCGCGCCCGGCGGCCCGCTTCTGCGTGGACGATCAAGCGGCGGCCGAGCGGGCTGCCCGGATCGGATGACTCGAGGCGTGCTCCTGGACGCTCGTGGGTAGAGCCACAGACAGATCCACCGAGGAGGTGAACGCCGTGCCGGACAAGCGGCCCAGCGTCAAGAACGAGAAGCAGTACGAAGCCCTGAAGGAGAAGGGGATGTCGAAGTCGCGCGCCGCGCGGATCGCGAACTCCCCTGGCGCCTCGAGCCGCGGCGGGAAGAAGTCGGGCTCGGGCACCCGGCGCCGCACGACCCGTCAAGGCGGAACGACGGCCCAGAAGAAGGCGGCCGGCCGCAAGGGCGGCAAGGCCAGCGCGCGGAAGCGGTCGTGACGGTCGCGAGGATGTCCCGCCGCTAGCGCGGGGTCAGGACGAGCATGAACCCGGCCAGGACGACGAGCGCGATCGCCGCGATCACCAGCGGGGTGCTGAAGCTCTGGACGTCGAGGTCGACGGAGAGCTGCGAGCCGAGGTTCGAATAGACCCGGGTGAGCTCCGTCGACGTCCCGGCGACGAACGCCTCCCCGCCGCTCGAGTCGGCGATCTGACGGAGGGTCTCGACGTCCGCGCCGCCCTCCCCTCCCTCCTGCCCGAGCACCACCGTGAAGACGGGGATGCCCACCGAGCGGGCCCGAGCGGCTGCACGCGCGGGGGTCACCGCGCTCCCGGTATCCCGACCGTCCGAGAGCAGCAGCACCGCGGCCGGCGTCTCCGCCCCTGCCTGCTCCTGTCGGATCTCTTGGAGCGCCAGCGCGAGCCCGTCGCCGATGTGCGTCCCCTTCGTGGTCGTGAAGGAGGCCAGCGCGTCCTCGACGTCTGTTCGGTCGGTGGTCGGCTGGACGAGCGTCCGCGCTTCCTCGGCGAACGTCACCAGCCCGACGCGGAAGTCCTCGGGGACCTGATCGAGGAACGTGCTGGCCGCGTTCTCCGCCGCGACGAGGCGGTTCGGCGCGACGTCGGTCGCCGTCATCGAGTCCGAGACGTCGATCGCCAGCACGATCGTGGGCGAGGTCTGCCGGAGGCGGAGGTCGAAGCCCATGAAGGCCAGGACCAGACACCCGACGGCGGCCAGCAGCGGGAGCACCGGGAGCCAGCGGCGCCACTTCGAACGACGACGCAGCATCGCCGGCTGCTTGCGGCCCCGCGTCGGTTCCGGACGCCGCCCGAAGAGATACGCCACGACCACGAGGCCGACGATCACGAGGACGACGATCAGCAGCGGTGACACGCGGGCACCACGGTACCCCGCCCGACCTGCGATGGCGCGGACGAGCCGGCGGGTTAGCCGTTCACGACCTTGAACGTGTTCGAGATCGCGAGCAGGCGGTACCCGTCGTCCATCAACAGCCGGATCTCGTACGAGCCGGGCTTCAGCGGCCAGGTCCGGTAGCCGGGGAACACGCCGGGGCCGATCACCGTGGCGCCCTGGATACGCGTGTCGGTGTACCGGTACAGGAGGTAGTGGCCGTTGCCGCAGAGCCCGGCGTTGCAGTCCTCGGCGTTCTTCGCCGGGCCCTCCCCGGCGGAGTACACGCCGAACCAGTCGAACCGGTAGCCGGGAGCGGCCCGCCAGCGCAGGTGGATCGGCTCCCCGACCGCGTACGTGCGGGCGGTGGTCCGCACCCCCGGCCGGGTGCCCGCGGCGTAGAGCCAGAACGGGCTGCGGGAGAGGACCGAGCCGTCGGCGGCGAGGAGGAGGGCGTCCCGGGCGCCGGGCGTCAGCCCGGCGGTCGGGAACGTCACGGCGCCGTCGGCGGCGGCGATCGTCCGGTCGGCGATCGCCGCCGTCGGCCCGGCGCCCGCGGGCACGAGCGCCACGCGGGCGCCCGGCCCGTGGAACCGCACCGTGAGCGGATCGCCCACGAACACCCGCCGCGACGCGACCGCCGCGAACGGAGCCGGATCGGCCGGGGTGACCGAGAAGGTCGAGACCACCCCTCGATGGTCGGTCGGGTAAGGGTTCTGTTCGACGTCGACGTCCGGCCCCCCGACCTCCCCGACGATCTCCGAGCCGACCGCTTCGGCCGGACCCTGGAACAGGACCCAGTCGATCCGGTCGTTCACCTCGTCCTTGACCGACTCGAGCGTCCCCGGGGGCGTCCAGGTGAACCCGGGCACGGCGACGGGGTCGGGATGGATCACCCGGTAGGAGTCGTGGAAGCCGGCGTCGGCGAGGGCCTTCGACACCGGCCAGACCACGGGGTAGTGGACCTCTTCGCGGACGGCGTCGACCGCCGGGGTCCAGTCCAGGTGCGACGGCGAGTTGAAGTCTCCGGTGAGGAACACCGGGACCCCGTCGGCGGCCAGCCCGGGGAGGACGTCGAGCTGGTCCCGGATGAACGGGAGGCGGGCCGTCCGCTCGAGCTCGAGCACCTCCGATCGGGGCGCGCCGTCCCGGACCAGGTACGGGCCGTACGGATCCGAGGGCAGGTGGACGTTCGACATCGCCACGAAGCGGCCGGGTGTGACCTCGACGAAGACGTAGACCCCACGACCGCCGGGCGGATCGAGCAGGGGGAACCGGGAGATCAGCTGGAGCCGAGGCTCACAGAACCAGCGGAGGAGGTCGGCGAGACGGCACTCGTTCGCGGTGCCTTCCTGCAACCCGACGACGTCCGCGTCGGCGGCCCGGATGGCGTCGGCCACCAGACCCAGCGTCTCCGGGCACCCGGCCGCGTCCCGGCACCACTGCTGCTTCGCCGGGTTCCACTCGTCGCCCCCGTAGAAGATGTTCATGGTCATCACCTTCACGGTGACCGGTGCTCCGACGACCGGAGAGGCGGCGGACGCCGGCGGTCCCTGGAGGAACATCGCGACCAGGGCAGCTGCGAGCGTCGTGGGGATCCATCGACGAGCCACGGTTCGTCGTCCTTTCCCTCGGGGGCGGGTCCGGGAAGCGTAGCCGGAGCACGCCTCCCGGCGATACCCGCGAACGGCCAGGTGCTCGTTGTCGCTCCGAAGGCGCGTCGAGCGCAGGTCGACGCCCTTCCCGCGGACGGGCGTAACGTCGGAAGCGGATGTCGAGACCGCCGATCGTGGACGAACGCCACCCGGGCCCTCTCGGGTCGGTCGAGAAGCCGGCCGGCGCCTGGATCGGGATCCTCTCCGCCGCCGTCGCGCTCGGCGCGGCGGAGCTCCTGGCCGTCCCCTTCGGCCCGGGTTCCTCCCCGATCGTGTCGGTGGGCGGGGTGGTGGTTGACTCGGCGCCGGCGTGGCTGAAGAGCTTCGCGATCCGGACCTTCGGGTCGAACGACAAGCTGGTCCTCCTGGCGGGGATCGCCGTCGTGCTCGTGGTGCTCGCCGTCGTGCTCGGCGTCGCCTCGGTGCGGCGGCCGCGCCTGGGGATCGGCGCGCTCGCGGTCCTGGGGGCGATCGGCGCGGCCGCCGCCGTCTCTCGTCCCGCCAACGACCTCGCCGACGCGCTCCCGTCGGTGGCCGGGGCCGCCGCGGGGATGCTGGCGTTCCTCCGGTTGCGCCACGCGGCGGGCCTCGCGACCCCGCTGCCTCCGGATCCCGACCCGACCATCCCCGGCTACGACCGGCGCCGGTTCCTTCGGACCGGGATCGCCGCGGCGGCGGTCGCCGCCGCCGCGGGCGGGATCGGCCGGATCCTGGCGAGCCGGGCAGCGGCGGACGCGTCGCGCGCCGGCGCGCGGATCCCGCCCCCGAGTGACGCCGCGCCGGTCGCGGCCGCGGCCGCCGATCTGAACATCCCCGGGGTCGCGCCGTTCCTCACTCCGAACGACCGCTTCTATCGGGTCGACACGACGCTGTTCGTCCCCGCCGTCGACGCATCCACGTGGACGCTCCGCGTCCACGGGATGGTCGACCGCGAGCTCACGCTCGACTACCGTGACGTCCTCGCGCGGCCGTTGATCGAACGGGACGTCACGATCGCGTGCGTCTCCAACGAGGTCGGCGGGCACTACATCGGCAACGCTCGGTGGACCGGCGCCCGCCTCGCCGACGTCCTCGACGAGGCCGGCGTCAATCCGGGCGCCACGCAGCTGGTCTCGCGCTCCGTCGACGGGTTCACGATCGGAACGCCCACCGCGATCGTCATGGACGGTCGCGACGCGATGCTCGCGGTGGCGATGAACGGCGACCCGCTCCCCCTCGCGCACGGGTTCCCGGTCCGGATGATCGTGCCGGGCCTGTACGGCTACGTCTCGGCGATGAAGTGGCTGGTCGACCTGGAGCTGACCACGCTCCAGGCCTACGACGCCTACTGGGTCGAGCGCGGATGGTCGAAGGAAGCACCGATCAAGACCGAGTCGCGGATCGACACGCCGCGGAACGGCGCCGACGTGCCGGTCGGAACGGTCGTCGTCGCGGGGGTCGCCTGGGCGCAGCACCGGGGGATCGAACGGGTCGAGGTTCGGATCGACGACGGACCGTGGAACGTCGCGACGCTCGCCGCCGAGGACACGATCGACACCTGGCGGCAATGGCGGTTCGGGTGGACGGCCACGCGAGGAGGTCACGCGATCGCCGTCCGCGCCACGGACGGCGACGGGGTCACCCAGACCGCCCAGCGAGCCACTCCGTTCCCGGACGGGGCATCCGGTTATCACACGGTTCTCATCCAAGCGAGCTGACCGCGAGGTCCCGCGGTGGTCCCGACCTCCTCGGACCCGCCCGGATCAACGTCAGTGCGCGAGATCATCGACGCCGTCCGCGCCGGCCGAACGGATCTCCCGACCATCATCGGAATCGGCAGATGAAACACGGACGGGAGAGATCGGGTGGGGTCAGAGCGGGAGCTCGATGCGGACCGCGGCGCCACCGGCCTCGGCGTTCTCGGCGAAGGCCGTTCCCCCGTGCGCCTCGGCGACCGCCTTCACGATCGCGAGACCCAGTCCGGCGCCCTCATCGTTCCCTCGCCCGTCGACACGGGCGAAGGGTTCGAAGACCCGGTCCAGCAGTCCGGGTGGGAACCCCGTCCCCGAGTCGACCACCTCGAGGGTGAGGGCGTCGCGATCACGTCCAGCCCGCAGCACGATCTCACCGCCATGCTCGGTGTGCCGCAGCGCGTTGTCGATCAGGTTCTCCATCGCCTGCCGGATCCGATCCCGGTCGACGCTGGCCCTGATGCCGGAGCTCTCGGATCGCAGCCGGACGCCTTGCGTTCCGGCTCGATCCTCGAACTCCGACGCCACCCGCTCCAGCAGCTCCGAGACGTCGACGTCCGCACGGTGCACCGGCAGCCGACCGCGATCGGACCGAGCGAGGACCAGGAGATCCTGGGAGAGGCGGGTGAGGCGCTCCGATTCCTGGCGGACGCTCCTCAGGGCCGCCTCGAGCTCCTCGCGATCGCGCGATCCCTTGAGGGCGAGGTCCACCTCGGCGCGGAGGACCCCGATCGGCGTGCGGAGCTCGTGGCTCGCCTCGTCGATGAACCTGCGCTCCCTGTCCAGCGCCTCGTTCAGGCGATCCAGCATGTCGTTGAGCGTCTCGGCCAGCCACTGGAGCTCGTCCCCGGTCCGCGGGACCGGGAGCCGCCGGGAGGGCTCGATCGTGGAGATCGCGGCCGCCTCCGCCCGGAGCCGTTCGACCGGGCGAAGCGCCGCGCCCGCCAGGATCCAGCCGAGGATCGTGATCGCCACCACCACCAGCGGAGAGCCGATCCCGATCAGCACGGCCAGTCGCCTGGCCGCGTCCCGCTGATCCTCGGTGTCCTGACCGATCACGAGGATCGATCCATCATGGAGGCGGCGTGCGTACAGCCTCGCATGGACGGGCTCCTCGGCCGTCTTCACCACGGCGTCCACGAAGCCGGCCTTCCGGGTGTCGATCGCCGGGGGGAGGGGAAGCGGCCGCTCGCCCATGTCGTGGCTGGCCGCGAGGATCCGGCGACCCTGCTCGTCGAGGAGCTGAGCGAAGGTCTCGTCCGCCCGACCGACGAAGCGCACGGACCGAGCGCGATCCTCGGAGGCGGTGATCACCCCGGCTCGGTCCAGGAGCGCTTCGTCGATCGTCCGATCCAGCTCGTGGCGGAAGCGCAGGATCAAGGCGACCCCGGAGATCACGACGACCGCCAGCGTGAGGCCGGCGAAGACGGCGGTGAGCCTAGTCCTGATCGGCAGCCGCACCGGATCCGTCCCGCAGCCGATA
>Ga0114129_10003089_pt1 | contig 23361 bp, 24 predicted proteins | sample RhiMetdeltSRZDD1_FD_80071 | JGI IMG/M metagenome (GOLD analysis project Ga0114129, IMG submission 80071) | Populus rhizosphere microbial communities from Tennessee, USA - Rhizosphere MetaG P. deltoides SRZDD1 (version 2) (version 2) | ecosystem: Host-associated > Plants > Roots > Rhizosphere >...
GCCTCTCTGTTATTTCCGGCCATCGGGCTCCATCTTGGCACCGGTATCGTCGGATCGATCATAGCTGCGGTGATCGGGGCAGTGATCGTGCTCGTCATTGTCGGCGCTGTCAGAAGAGCCGCATAGATAACCATCATCGTCATTCCGGCGAATGCCGGATCCAGCTCCATTTGCTCATTTCGAAGCTGGACCCGGCTTCCGCCGGGGTGACGATTTGGCGAAAACTTGCTAATCCGGCCTCATGAGCAAGACCGACATCAGGGGCCTGACGCAGCTTGGCGCCTCGATCCCCATTCCCAACACGCCGGAAGAAGCCGTTCTGGAGCGGGTCCCCAACCCGCATCCCGGCACCACCTATCTCGTCCGCTTCGCGGCACCCGAGTTCACCTCGCTGTGCCCCATGACGGGCCAGCCGGATTTTGCCCATCTCGTCCTCGACTATGTGCCGGGCGACTGGCTGGTCGAATCGAAGTCGCTCAAGCTCTTCTTGAACTCTTTCCGCAATCATGGCGCCTTTCACGAGGACTGCACCCTCGCCATCGCCAAACGGCTGGTTGCTGCGCTTGAGCCCTTATGGCTGCGCATCGGGGGCTATTGGTATCCGCGCGGTGGCATCCCGATTGACGTCTTCTGGCAGACGGGCGCCCCTCCGGACGGCCTCTGGCTTCCCGATCAGGGCGTTCCACCCTATCGCGGTCGCGGCTAGACGGGCTTGAGCCCCAGCCGCTCGTCACGTCGGCGCAAAAGCACGATTGCCGGCAGTACCAGGAGCACCATCCATGCCTTCCCGATGATCTGGCCATTGAGAAAGGCGAGACTGCCGAAGGCGAGCCAGAGAAACACGATGCTGTCGATCACCAGCCCGACGCCGCTGCTCACCGCCACCGCCAGCACGAGCTTTTTCTTCTGCAGCGGCGTGTAGATGAGCATGTCGGCTGTCTCCGACACGAAGAAGGCCGCAGCAGAGGCGACCACGAGCGGCGCCGGCGCAATGAGGGCCGAAAGCAATGTGCCGGCGAAAATGCCTGCGGCAGCCGCTTTCCAACCGAGTCGCCGCTGAACGAGGTCGCGGAAGACGAAGGCAAGCCCCACCGTCACCACACCGCTTGGCGCCAGTATCCCGGGAGCCACGGGAATGACGCAAGGTCCCGCTGGCACGCAATACGTGCCGACATGTCCGATCATCCAGTTCGCCGCCGGGATGCACAGCGCGAAGGCCGCGAGGAAGAGCACGCCCTCGACGATGCGGATGTTCTCGAGCGATTTCGCCACAGGACCTCCAAGGACGCCCGCCTTAAAGCCAAGCGCTACAGCAAGTCAAGAAGCCTTGGCGGCGGGCATGAATCCGACATCTTCACGAAATATTCGGCCCCACCGCAGCGTAATTGCATGTCCCTCCCACCATTGCGCGATGGGCTTCGAGACGAGCCACAGCGATACCGCCACCGCCCATCCGAGATAAGCATCGATAGCGTAATGCCATCCGAGGTGGATGGAACCGATATAAACCGCAAAGCAATGAATCGAGAGAATGATGCCAAGCCGCCGGCTGATCTGCCATCCGGCGAGCGCAAAGAGCAGAGAGGCCGCATTGTGCATGCTGGGCATGGCGGTAATGCCCCCGAGCATGGCCTTGGTCTGGTAGGAATACCAAAGCGCATCCTGGACGCCGATGGCCATCAGCGGAATGGTGTCGTTCACCTTGTGCAGATAGCTCATGAGCGGAGCATATGGATCGGGCGACAGTCCGATGAGCGAGTAATAGCAGGGACCGGCGGAGGAAAAGGCCACCGCCATGAGGCTGCCGCCGATCGCCCATGTCAGAATGAAGCTGAGGAAGAAGCGGGTCCTGAGAACGCTGGTGCAGGTGGTGAAGGCGAAATACATCCACAGCATCCACATCGTCAGAAACCAGAAATTGTAACTGAAGTTGACGATGAAAGTGATGGGCCAATAGCCGAGCACCGGCTGCAGCCATTCCCACGGATGCTTGCCGAAATGCAGGAAGCGGTCCCATTCCATGAATGTCGGGTCCCAGCTGAACGGGATGAGATTGGGGATGTTCTTCTTGATATCGGTGAAGATGTCCATGAACAGATTGAGCAGCAGTACCATGGGCATGCCGAGCGCCAGCCGGCGCGGATCGGAGAAGTGCGCCGCCATGTCCTTGTACAGCCAGATGGTCGGGCGTTTCGGCCGCACATACAGGATCATGTGCCAGAAGCTCATCAGCAATTGGCAGAAAATCAGGATCGGCACGGAATAGAGCATGAAGCTCGCCAGGAGCTCGAGCGCGTCGGTATTGATGACATTGGGGTTCGAGCGCACGAACAGCCGGTAACAGAACCAGTAGATGCCGATGATGGAGACGAAGATCAGCTGAACCCACACCCCGGCTAGGAATAGCTCCTTACGGCTGGCACTCGTTACACTGGCCTGGCCGAAGTTCGCAGTTCCCACTGTCTGCTGCATTTTCTACGCTCCCGTGCGGCTTTAAAGTCGGGATGCGATCCTGCCGAACGGAAGTTAAATTTTCCTTGCCCTGCAACCGCAGATCGGTTCGGTTCCCTAGACAAGCCCCATGCGGCGCAGGCCCTGGACCTCGATTCGCCCATGGATCTGGCGAATCTGGGCAAATATCTCGTTGAGAAAGGCCCTGAGCTTCAGCCGTATCGCCTGGTTCGGCGGCACGTAATGGTTCATGAGGAAGTCGCCGAAGGAAAACCCTCGCTGCTCGATGAAGTCGATTATCTCGCGCTCCAGTATCGGCAGTGTGATCTCACCATCCTGCGCGATCTCGCCATAAAGATGCGTCACCTCCGACAAGTCGATCACGTGACCGACGGCGAGGTTCCTCACCGGCACATAGCGGTCGAGTTGACCGCCATTGTAGATCTGGCGGGCAGTTCGCAGGGATGAAAATGGCTTGTCGATGATGAACAGCACAATGACCGAAAATCCTGCTCCCCGCGTCTCGCTGACGAAATCGATCCGGTCGAAGAGATCGAACGTTTCGAGCAGCAGCCGGCAGGGAAGGTCGATGACGTAGTCGCGGGGCGGGGTGCCCAGGATCGTGTCGACCATGGCCATTCTGCCGCCGATCTTGGCGAGGTCGACGAGACGCGTTCGCTCCGGCAGATAGGATCTGATCCCGGCTGAGGGGTATTCGGCGTCAAACACCATGGGCTCGCGCCCGACAAGGGTCAGGTCATCGGCGATGATGCGTGACAGGAGCGTCTTGCCATTGCGAGCCTTGTCTGAGCAGACGACATGAATCTTGGGCGTCACAGCCTGTCCCGCAAGCCGGGGCAGGGGCTCGAACAGCCGGCAGGGGCGCGCGTGCGTGCCCCTGCTCGTTGCGCTGCGATAGCTCTATTCCGCCGCGGCCGCCGCTGGAGCCCGCTGACGAAGCAGGTTCTGCAGAAGTTTAAGCCGTTCGAATTCCTGATCGATTTCGTAGCACCAGCGCCGTACATAACCACGCAACACGAAAGAGAAATTGCCGGCGGATCCGTCCGCCGTCTTGCTGTCGATGAAATCCTTGAAGGTTACGCCGGAAAGGTCGACCTGTTCATAGGCCATTTCATTGAGCTTGGGTATGTCGATCTCGTCTTGCTCCTTGACCCGCGCGAAATAGCGCTTGTAGGTCTTCGGATCCCATTCGAAGAAGCTCGTTTCGTTGATGAAATTCCGCGCCACGACATAGTTGACGCCGTTCATGTATTTGGCGAGTTCGCCAATCTCCGACATTGACGCAATGGCCGGTCCGATGACGTGAATGAGCCCGAGGTCGAACGCCCCGGCGCGCGCTGCCTCCAGAACGCCGATCTTCTCGAAAGTATCGAGCGCCTTGCCGAGGCTCCCCGCCTTGAGGTCGACGAGTGTAAGCCTGACATTGGCCGTGTCGAGCGTATCCAGAATCTTCATCTGGTCGCCGACCTGATAGAGATCGATGATCTCCGTGATGTTGGGATAGAACCGATGCAACGTGCCGCGCGGATTCTCCGTGTCGAAGGCACGGGTCATGACGTTCTTGCGTGCGAGATAGTCCAGGATTGCGCGCGAAATCGTCGTCTTGCCGACGCCGCCTTTGTCAGCGCCGACGAGAATCAGCGTTGGTTTCATCGATTTTCCCCTGTTTGAGCGTCCCACGGTTGCAACCTCTGTTCGGAAAGGGGCCGATTTATGGCAGATATTAACCATGCTACTGCTGATCCACGGCTGTTTTTCGGCAGCACTTCGGCTGTTTCGCCATATTTATCAATCAATTTGTGGCGTGCTTTTACCATCTCCAACCGATTTTGCCGGAAGGCCTCCGCTGGTGCATATAGAAGCCCAATCGATGGGGATCTCTGATGGCGATTCTGCTCGCGGGAGTGATTCTCTTTTTCGGCATTCATCTCCTGTCCTATGCGCGGGAGTTCCGCGCGCGGCTGCTCGGCGCAATAGGCGAGGGGCCGTATAAGGGCGTCTATTCGCTCCTGTCGGCCATAGGCTTGGGCCTGATGATCTGGGGCTATGTTCTAACCCGCGCCGGCCCTGCCGCAGCCGAGGTTCTCTATTGGCCCCCGTCCTGGGGCCGTCATGCCACCATGCTGCTCGTTCTTCTCGGCATGATCTGCATAGCGATCTACCTGCACAAGGGCCGCCTGAAGCTTTGGCTTCGCAATCCCATGTCGATCGGTGTGGCCCTCTGGGCGGGCGGGCATCTCTTTTCGAATGGGGAGGTGGCAAGCGTCATCCTGTTCGGCTCCTTCCTCCTCTATGCTCTGATCGACATTGTGGTGAACACGCTGAGAGGCACGGTGCCGAACTTCACACCCAAGCCGCGCCACGACCTCATATCCATCGTGGCGGGCATCGCCCTCTACGCCTTCTTCCTTTTTGTGTTTCATCCCTATGTGCTAAACGTCCCCGTCGTCTGATCCGAGGTCTCGCCGCCCATGTCCGTTCAGAAGTCATCGAGCCGGATCACCGCACCTGAAATTTTTGCCCGCAAGGGCGGCCCGCCCATCGTCGCTCTGACCTCCTATCACGCCCACACCGCCGTTATCGCCGACCGCTATGTGGATTTCATTCTCGTGGGCGATTCGCTCGGCATGGTCATGCACGGCTTCGAGACCACGCTGCCCGTGCCGCTCGATCTCATGATCATGCATGCCAAGGCCGTTATGCGCGGCGCCAAGCGCGCCCTTGTCGTCGTCGACATGCCCTTTGGCTCCTACGAGGAAAGTCCTTCCCAGGCCTTTCACAATGCCGCCCGCGTCATCAAGGAGACGCAATGCGGTGCGGTAAAGATCGAGGGCGGCGCCCGCATGGCCGAAACCATTCGCTTCCTCGCCGACCGCGGCATCCCGGTCATGGCGCACATCGGCTTGACACCTCAGTACATAAACATGTTCGGCGGCTTCAAGACGCAAGGACGCCGGCGCAGCGAATGGGGTCCGATCGAAGAGGATGCCCGCGCCGTCGCCGAAGCCGGCGCTTTCGCCGTCGTGCTCGAGGCCATTGCCGAGCCTTTGGCGGCCCGCATCACCAAGCAGATCGGCATCCCCACCATCGGCATCGGCGCCTCGGCCGAATGCGACGGTCAGATCCTCGTCATGGAGGACATGCTGGGCTTGTCGCCGCGCGTGCCAAAATTCGTCAAGGAGTTCGGCCGCGTCGGCGAAGCGATCGAGCGAGCGATAGCCGCTTATGCCGAGGAAGTGCGCAAGCGGCAGTTTCCTTCCAAGGCGAACACTTACGACACGGCAGATTGAGCGTGCCGCTCTCGCGCCGCAGCCTGCTCTGGGGCCTCCTCGCCGCCGGGGTCGCAGGTTCTTCTGCCGATGCTGAAGGCGTGATCGAGCTCCGCGCCCGCCCGCTGCCGGCGCCGGAGGGTGCCGACGCTTTCCGGGCGGCTTTTTACGGCCGCATTCCAGGTCCGCTTCTGCGCGGAAAACAGGGCAGGGAGATTTTGATCCGCGTTCACAATGAGCTGGATGAAGGCATTTCCGTACACTGGCATGGTGTCCGACTGCCCAATGCCATGGACGGCACCGTCCTGACGCAAGCCCCCATAGAGCCCGGACGACGCTTCGACTATGTCTTCGTCCCGCCGGACGCCGGCACCTTCTTCTATCGCGCCACCGCATCGAATTCGCTCCTGCGTGCCCGCGGCCTGCATGGCATGTTCCTGGTGGAAGGCGCCCCGGAAGAGCGCGCCTTCGACGTTCCTCTTGTTCTCGATGACGGAGAGCTTGGTCCTTTGGTGAACGGAGCGAGGCAACCCTCGATCGCGGTGCCGGCCGATCGCCCCTTGCGGCTTCGCTTTCTCAACGCCGCCGCTGCGCTCGCCATGCCTCTCGTCTTGAGCGCGGAAGGCGCGGACGTCATTGCCTTTGACGGCCAGCCCGCCGAGCCGTTGCGTATGGCAGCTGCGCCCTTCGAGCTCTGGCCTGGACAGCGCCTCGATGTCGCCTTGCCGCCCTCGCGCAGTCCGGTGGAACTGTCGATGATCAATACGGGCGAGGCGGAAAAGCTTGCCTCGATCCTTCGTCACGGCATGCCTGTCCCTGTCGCAGGGAGCGCGGTGGCCTTGAAACCCAATCCTCTGCCGGACTATTTCAACTACGCCGCATCGCACCAGTTGTCCCTCACGATCGAAAGGGGGCAGGGATCGCGAAGGTCATGGCTGGTCAACGGCCATCGCGGCTTGAGCCGCGATCCCATGTTTTCTGTTCCCCGCGATTCCACCATCGCCCTGACGGTCGACAACATCTCGCGATCGCCGCATGTCCTCCACCTCCATGGCCACGCCGCAAGTCTCATCGAACTCGCCGGACGTTTCATCGAGACGCCCGTCTGGCGCGACACCTTTCTTGTGAAGCCGCTCGAGCCTGCCAAGCTTCTCTTCATTGCCGACAACCCCGGAAAATGGCTCATCGCCAGCACCCTTCCGCGCATCTTCGATGAAGGCCTCGCCGCGTGGTTCGAGGTGACCTGAGCCAAATGAGCTCATTCCTCACGCCGGCACCCAGGATAATCCCTCGCCGGATTGACGGGGGGACCTGAGCCCGATCTTCAATTTGCCTTGATTTCATCACGCTGGTGATCTACCCGCTCAAGGCGAGAAGCGCCCGTTCGCCAGCCTCGAAGTGGAGCGCCCATAGGAGAGTTATGTCTCTGTCTGATGAATCCCTTTTTCGCGAAGTCGACGAGGAGGTACGCCGCCAAAAGCTCCAGGATCTCTGGAATCGCTGGGGCAATGTATTCATCGCCGTCAGCGTGGCCGTGATCCTTCTCGTCGCCGGCTACAAAGGCTGGCAGTACTGGGAGCAGCGGCAGGCCGAGCAGGCGGCCCGCGACTATTTCGCCGCAGCCACCTTCGCAAGGCAGGGCAAGCCCGAGGAGGCCTCCAGGAAATTTGCCGAGCTCGCTGCCGGCGGCCATGAAGGCTATGCCGCCCTCGCCCGTATGAATTTGGCGGCCGAACTCGCCGCGTCGGGCAAGGTCGATGAAGCTGTGAAGATCTATGATCAAATCGCGGCAAGCGCCAAGCTCGATCCCAACCTCAAGAACGCGGCCCGCATTCGTGCCGCCTTCCTCCTCGTCGATCGCGCTAGCCGGGACGACATGGCCAAGCGCGTGTCCGACCTGAATCTCCCAAACAGCGTCTGGCGCAATGAGGCCCGCGAGATTCTGGCGCTTTCTGCCTATAAAGCGGGTGATTTTGCCGAGGCCGATCGGCTGATGAACGAGATTCTGAGCGACCAGGATTCCCCGCCCAATCTGCGCCAGCGCGCCCAGCTCATGACGTCGTTGTTGGCACCTCGCCTCGACGACAAGCCTGAAGCCCAATGAGTGCCGCGGGGAGAGGGATGAAGAGCCGTTTCCTTGCGTTCTCTTTCATGACCGTCGCGCTGCTTGGCTGCAGCTCCGCCAAGAACCTTCTCGACTTCGGCGACAAGGATACCGTTCTCCCGGGCCAGCGCGAATCCGTTCTGCAGAACAGCTCCGCGGCGACCGACTCTGCCATTTCCTCCGATCCCATCGTCATTCCGGCAGCGCAAACCAACCCCGGATGGATGCAACCGGGCGGCAGCACCTCGAACGCGCTTCACAATCTCACTCTGGGGCCGCAGCCGGTGCGCGCCTTCGCCGTTCACGCCGGCAAGGGATCAAGCCGCAATGGCCGGCTGACGGCCAGCCCCATCGTTGCGGGCGGTCGAATCTTCGTCCTCGACACGGAAGCCGCCGTTCATGCCTTTTCCGCCCAGAGCGGCGGCGCCGCTTGGACGCGTTCACTCGTGCCGGACGGCAAGGACGGCAAGGGAGCTTTCGGCGGTGGCCTCGCCTCCGACGGCCAGCGCCTTTACGCTACCACGGCCTTCGGCGAGGCGCTGGCGCTCGACATCGCCACCGGCTCCATCCTATGGCGCAAGCAGATCGGCTCTCCCATTCGCTCTGCACCGACGGTTGCCGACGGCAAGATGGTCTTCGTCTCCGTCGCCAATCAGGTCTATTGCTTGTCGACTGCCGATGGAACCGAGCTCTGGGCCTCGCAGGGCGTGGGCGAGAGTGCCTCGGTCATGACAAGCACCTCCGCCGCCATCGAGGGCGGTATCGTCGTTGTTCCTCAGACCTCGGGTGACGTCACCACCTTCCGCTTAGGAGACGGCACGCCTTTATGGACAGACACGCTCGCCTCGAGCGACACCAGTTCCTCGCTCGCCAATCTTAATGACATCGCCGCCCGTCCCGTCATCGACGGCGGCCAGGTTTTTGCCATTTCGCACTCGGGCAGCTTCGTCGCCTTCGATGCCAAGACCGGCGCCCGGACCTGGCAGCGCGATCTCGCCGGCACCCAGACGCCCTGGGTCTCAGGCGACTATCTCTTCGTCATCACCCAGAACAATCAGGTCGCCGCCATCTCGCGCAAGTCGGGCGGCGTGCGCTGGATCAAGGACCTCCAAACGGGCGTGTGGAGCGGACCCGTGATGGGCGGCGGCAAGCTCATCGTCGCGAGCTCGGAAGGAAGCCTCGTCATGTTGTCCGCCCAGACCGGCGAGATTCTGCACACCGTCAGTCTCAAGTCGAAGATCTTCGTGCCTCCGATCATAGCTTCGGGAACTATATACATTCTTGCCGATGACGGTGACCTCATCGCCATGAGGTAGTTGAGGTAGTAAAGTCCGGCATGCCCCTGAAGATCGCCATTGTCGGCCGGCCGAACGTCGGCAAGTCGACCCTGTTCAATCGGCTGGTCGGCAGGAAGCTGGCGCTCGTCGACGATCGTCCGGGCGTCACGCGCGACCGGCGCATGGGCGACGCCTCGCTCGGCGGCCTGAACTTCACCCTCATCGACACGGCCGGTCTCGACGACGCCTCGGCCGCGAGTCTAGAGGGCCGCATGCGGCGGCAGACAGAAGCGGCAATCGATGAGGCCGACCTCTGCCTCTTCATGATCGATGCGCGCGAGGGGCTGACGCCGATCGACCGCCATTTCGCCGCCCTTGTTCGCCGCAAGGGCAAGCCTGTCGTTCTGCTCGCCAACAAGGCAGAGAGTCGTCGCGGCGCCGACAATGTGCAAGAGGCATACGCCCTGGGCCTCGGCGATCCAATTCCCATTTCCGCCGAGCATGGCGAGGGGTTGAACGACCTGTATGACTCGATCCGCGCTGCGGCGGACGCGGAAACGGCAGGCGAATTGCCCGCGATGGAGGAGAAGGCGACCGAGCGCTCCATGCGCCTTGCCATCATCGGCAGGCCGAACGCCGGGAAGTCGACGCTCGTCAATGCGCTCCTTGGCGAGGAGCGCATGCTGACCGGACCCGAGGCCGGCATCACGCGCGATGCCATTCCGATCGACTGGTCTTTTAACGGCCAAAAGATCAGGCTCTGGGATACTGCTGGCCTGCGCCGAAAGGCCAAGGTGCAGGACGACCTTGAGAAACTCTCTGTCGCCGATGCTCTGCGCGCCATCCGCTTTTCCGAAGTCGTGATCCTTGTCGTCGACGCGGAGGTGCCGTTCGAGAAGCAGGATTTGCAAATCGCCGATCTTGTCGAGCAGGAGGGCAGGGCGCTCGTCATCGCCCTCAGCAAATGGGACAAGGTCGAGAACAAGTCGAGCTATCTCCGCGAGATGCAGCTGAAACTCGATGAATCCCTGCCGCAGGTGAAGGGTGTTGCCATGGTCGCCGTCTCTGCGCTGAGGCGACAGAATCTCGACCGGTTGATCGAGGCGGCAATCGCCGCCTACCGCCTGTGGAACAAGCGCGTGCCGACCTCGGCCCTCAATCGCTGGCTCGAGGAAGCCTTGGCGCGCCATCCCCCACCCGCGCCGGGAGGCCGCCGCATCAAGATTCGCTACATGACCCAGTCGAATGCCAGGCCCCCGACCTTCATCCTCTTCACCTCCAACGCCAAGGACCTGCCTCACTCCTATCTGCGCTATCTCGTCAATGGCCTGCGCGAGACCTTCGGATTTTCCGGCACTCCTATCCGCCTGCACCCGCGCCAGACCAAAAACCCCTATGCGCAGAAACGGTAGCACTCCTCGTCATTCCGACTATTGTCGTCATGCGCGGGCGTGACCCGCGCATCTGCCGACTGGCACGGAGATGGCCAGGTCTCCGCCCGGCCATGACGCACTAAGCTTATGATCCCCGCCGCTGCACCCGGCCGCTCTCGAAATCGAACACCTCGCCTGTCTCGAGAAGCTCGGGCGAGACGAGCCCGAGGACGGCCCCAGCCACCGTTTCGGGCTCAGGCAGGCTCATCGGATCCTCACCCGGCATGGCCTGCGCCCGCATGCGAGTGCGCACCGGTCCCGGATTGAGGAGATTGACGCGAACGGAGGTCTTCACCGTTTCCGCTGCATAGGTTTTGACCAGCGCCTCGAGCGCTGCCTTCGACACGGAATAGGGTCCCCAATAAGCCAGAAGCTTGAAGGCTGCAGCCGACGTCACGAAGACGGCCCGCCCCGCATCCGACTGGCGCAGCAGCGGATCGAAGGAACGGATGAGACGCCAATTGGCAGTGACGTTCACCGCCATCACCTCATCCCAGACCTTGGGCTCGACATGGCCGAGAGGCGACAGTCGGCCCAGCACCCCGGCGTTGCCAACGAGGATGTCGAGCTTCCGCCACCGCTCGAACACGATTGCGCCGAGCTGGTCGATTCCCTCGGCCTTGCGTAGATCGAGCGGCACGAGCGAAGCCGTGCCGCCTGACTTTTTGATGTCGTCGTCAAGTTCCTCAAGCCCGCCCGTGGTGCGCGCCAGTGCCACCACATGGGCGCCGTGCCTGGCAAGAGCGAGCGCCATGGCGCGCCCAATTCCGCGCGAGGCGCCGGTCACGAGCGCCACGCGCCCCTTGAGGTCGAGCTCCATGCGTGATCAGTAGGCTTCCGCGAGCAGTGACAGCTGGCGGGGGTTGCGCGGCCCGTCGCGATCCGTGAGCGGTGTGGGATAATCGCCCGTGAAGCAATGATCGGTGAACTGCGGGCGGACGGGATCGCGCCCCGGCAGTCCCACGGCGCGATAGATGCCTTCGACCGACAGGAAAGCCAGCGAATTCACGCCGATGAACTCCCGCATTTCATCCAGCGTATGCGTCGCCGCCAGCAGCTGCCGCTGCTCCGGCGTGTCGATGCCGTAGAAATCGGGATGCGTGATGGGTGGGCTGGCGACCCGCATGTGCACTTCCTTTGCGCCGGCCTCATACAGCATGCGCACGATCTTCACTGAGGTCGTGCCCCGTACGATCGAATCGTCCACGAGCAGCACCCGCTTGCCCTTGATCACGTGCCGGTTGGCATTGTGCTTGAGCTTGACCCCGAGAGCCCGGATCTGCTGCGTCGGCTCGATAAAAGTGCGCCCGACGTAATGATTGCGGATGATGCCCAGTTCGAAAGGCAGCTCCGATGCTTGCGCGAAGCCGAGCGCCGCGGGCACCCCCGAATCGGGAACCGGAATGACGACGTCCGCATCAGCGGGAGATTCGATGGCGAGCTGCCGGCCCATCTGCTTGCGCACCTCATAGATGGAGCGCCCGCCGAGCACGCTGTCCGGCCGCGAGAAGTAGACATACTCGAAGATGCACGGACGGGGAGCCATCCTGGGGAAAGGATGAAGCGACTCGATCCCGTCCTCGGTGATGACCACCACTTCCCCGTTCTCGATCTCGCGGATGAACTTGGCGCCGATGATGTCGAGCGCGCAGGTTTCCGACGCCAAAACATAGGCGCCGTTGAACTGGCCGAGCACCAGAGGCCTGATCCCCAAGGGATCCCGCGCCCCGATGAGTTTCTTGTTGGTCAGCGCCGCGAGCGAATACGCGCCTTCGAGCGAACGCAGTGCATCGATGAACCTTTCGATGATCCGTTGTTTCGGCGAGCGCGCGACGAGGTGCAGGATCACCTCGGTGTCGGAAGTCGTGTGGCAGATCGCTCCGTCGGCGATGAGTTCGCGCCGGAGGGTCAGTCCATTGGTGATATTGCCGTTGTGGCCGACGGCGAGCCCGCCCGTGGCAAGCTCCGCGAACAGCGGCTGCACGTTGCGCAGGATGGTTTCGCCGGTCGTTGAATAACGCACATGTCCAATGGCGGCCCGGCCTTTGAGCCGGTTGATCGTCTGCTCATTGGAGAAATGATCGCTGACGAGGCCGAGACCCCGCTCCGCATGGAAGCGCTCGCCGTCATAGGTCACGATGCCGGCCGCCTCCTGACCGCGATGCTGCAGAGCGTGCAGCCCGAGCGCGGTCAGCGCCGCGGCGTCGTCATGGCCGAAAATACCGAAAACGCCGCACTCTTCGCGCAGCCTGTCTTCCTCGACGAAGGTCGTCATCTGCCAAAGCCTCTAAACTCAAACTCCGGGGCCGGCTCTTGCGTCACTGGCCGGTCGTGCTCTGACCCGCCGGTTCCGAATCCGTGTCTTCGCGATCCTGCGGCGCAGCCGCCGCCCCATCCGTGCTCTCGATAAGCCTGTTCAGATTCTGCTGCTGCCCGGCCTGGTAACCCTCCTCTTCCTCGGGCGGTGTCGCCGGCGCCGGCTGGGTATCCTGATCGGTGACATAGGTCTTGTTCCTCAGCACGTCGGCAACGTCGGCCGGCAGGAATGAGATCACCACCGTGCTCACCTCCTTCACCACCGGCAGGAGCCGAGCGTTCTTGATCCACTCCTCCTGTTTCTGCTCCGGCACGAGCCATACGTAAAAGAGATAGGCGATCGCCACGAGCAAGAGGCCGCGGGCAAGCCCATAGGCGAAGCCCATGGTGCGGTCGAAGGCGCCGGCGGCGCTGTCGAGCACCCAGTCGGCGATGCGCACGCTGATCAGCGACATGATGATGAGAACGATGAGGAAGACCCCGCCGCCGAGGGCGATCTTCGCCACGATGTCGGGCTGCAGATACTGGCCGGCAAGCTGGTTGAGCTCGGGCGAGAGGACCGCCCCCAGCGCCGCCACGGCCGCAATGCCCCAGGCGAGCAGCGACAGCACCTCACGGGTGAAGCCGCGCATGAGGGCAAGCAGCCCAGAAATCAGCATGATTCCGATGAGAATCAGGTCAAGCAGTTGAAATGGCATGGTTCGACTGTCCCCTTTACTGGGCGCAAGGTCAATCGGCCCGCTTTATAGGGAGCTTTCCGCCCCCTGTCTTGTGTAAATATCCCGAGCTTTTTGAAGGACATCTGTCTCTGGCCACGACGCCTCACCGGCTCGCAACATAGGCGACGAGGTCGGAGACGCTCTCGAGGAGCTTCAACTCGAGCGCCTTCGTTTGCGGTGCTTCGCCATTTCCGGCCAGGATGGCTCGTTTCATGCCGAGCTTCGCCGCCTCCTTGAGCCGGGCCTCGCTCTGGCTCACTGGCCTGATGGAGCCGGACAGGGCGATCTCTCCGAAGAACACCGCTTCCTGCGGCAGCATCTTTCCCGTCATGGACGAAAGGAGCGCCGCCGCCACCGCGAGATCAGCCGCTGGTTCGCGTACCTTGAGACCGCCCGCGACGTTGAGATAGACGTCATTGGCGCCGATGGCGACCCCGCCCCGCGCCTCGAGCACGGCCAGCACCATGGCGAGCCTGTTCTGGTCCCAGCCCACCACCGCCCGGCGCGGGTTGCCAAGCACCGAGGGCGAGACCAGCGCCTGCACCTCCATGAGAAGCGGCCGGGTGCCTTCAATACCGGCGAAGACGGCAGAGCCCGGTGTCGGGTTCTCGCGCGCGCCCATGAATAGGCGCGAAGGATTGTTCACCTCTTTGAGCCCCGCATCCGACATCTCGAATACGCCGATCTCGTCCGTTGGCCCGAAGCGGTTCTTCACTGCCCTCAGGATGCGGAACTGGTGCCCGCGGTCGCCCTCGAAATAGAGCACCGTGTCGACGAGATGCTCGATGACCTTGGGGCCCGCGATATCGCCTTCCTTGGTGACATGCCCAACGAACAGAACCGAAATGCCCTTGCTCTTGGCGAGCCGGATCAGCGCCTCCGAGCCGGCTCTGAGCTGCGACACTGTGCCCGGCGCCGATTCGATCACCGGCGTCCACAGCGTCTGGATCGAGTCGATCACGACCACCTTGGCCATCGGCTCCTCGCTGAGCGTGGCGATGATGTCGGCAACATTGGTGAGCGAGGCAAGCATCACCGGAGCGTCCGTGAGGGAAAGACGCTCGGCCCGAAGCTGCACCTGGGCAATTGCCTCCTCACCTGAAATATAGACGGCAGCTTCGCCCTTTCGCGCCAGGGCCGCCAGGGCCTGGAGCAGAAGCGTGGATTTGCCGATGCCGGGATCTCCCCCAACGAGGGCGGCCGAGCCCTGCACGAAACCTCCCCCGGCCACCCGGTCGAGCTCTTCCATCCCGGTCTTGAGCCGCGGCGGCGGCGCAATCTCGCCTTTGAGCCCGACAAGCTGGCCCTTGCGCCCCTTGGGCAGGCCCTGGCCCCGCGCGCCCGGAACGGGTATCGCCGAAGCCTCTTCGATGATCGTGTTCCACGCCCCGCAGGCATCGCACCGGCCCGACCACTTGGCCGAGGCCGCGCCGCAGTTCTGGCAAACATAGCTTGAAGCAGGCTTGGGCATTGAGCGCACCGGAAGCAGAAACGCCGGTTCTCTTAGCGCTTGGCCTTCTCCTTCTTCTCACCCCTTGGAGCCTTCTCCCGCTTGGGAGCGGATTTCTCCGGCTTGGCGGGAGCGGCCTCCTTTGCCGGAGCAGCGCCGGGCTCGGGTTCCCCGACCGTCGCCTGCTGCTCCTTGGCGAGGGCTTCCGCGTCGAACAGCTGCTCGGCGGCGAGGCGCGCTTCCTCGCGATCGGAGATGGTGCCCGTCAGCACCTCGCCCCGCGCCTGCGCATCCGCCTCATCCTGTGTGCGCGCCACATTGACCTGCACTTCCGTCACCACTTCCGGGTGGAGCGCGATCCTAACCTTGTAGAGACCGATGGTCTTGATCGGCTGATCGAGCAGAACCTGGGTCCGCAGCACTTCGGTTCCTGCCGTCGATGCGGCGTCAGCGATGTCGCGTGTCGTCACCGACCCGTAGAGCTGGCCGCTCTCGCCCGCCTGGCGCAGGATGACGAAGCTCTTGCCGTTGAGCTTGTGCGCCTCCCCTTCCGCACCCGAGCGCCGCTCGGCGTTGCGCGCCTCGAGCTGAGAGCGATCACGCTCGAACTTCTGCTTGTTGGCCTCGGTGGCCCTGAGTGCCTTGCCCAGCGGGAGAAGATAATTGCGGGCATAGCCGTCCTTGACCTTCACCACCTGTCCCATGGCGCCGAGCTTCTCGACGCGTTCCAAGAGAATGACTTCCATTTTCCGTTTCTCCTTGTTGGCTTGTCTACGTGTTGGGTTTGATGGGCGGCAGGGGTCTAAACCGTGCCCTGACGCCGAAGCCGAGCTCCGCAATGCCGAGGACGACGAGCGGCAGCGCCAGGACCCAGCTCAAGAGAATAAGCGTGGTATAGAGTCCCGCCAGAATTGGCATCCGCGCCGAATGGCCATTGAGCAGATGATGCACGACGGATAGCCCCAATATGGCGAAGGCGGTGAGTAGCGGCGCAGCGAACACCATGGCGATGAGCCCTGCCGTTCCGGGCACGAAGCTCGCAGCGCAAGCCCCCGCCAGCGCAAGCAGGGCCCTGCGCGGGAACATGAGGGATGAGAACGCCGCCCAGGGTCTGGGCGACACCCCCAGCCGGATGAGCAGCCGCGATGCCATGAGCAGGTTGATCGTCATCGCGGCGAGCCACGCCGCGGCGGCGGCGGCAGGCGCAAGCTTCACTATGAAATCCACCCATCGCGTCAGTTCCGCCTGCTGTTCGGCCGGCATGCCGGCCCCGAGCGACTGCGAGATACCCGCCGCCGCCTCCGAAAGCGTCGCCTGGAAGCTTTTTGCATCGGGCCCAAGCGCCAGGATCACGAGCGTGAGAAGCCCGCCCGCCATCACCGCCGCCCATAGCACGAGCCGTCCCTCGGGATACCATTGCAGGCCCTGGGCTGTGACCTCGCCTTCGCTTCCCGGGCCTTGCGACGGTCGGCTGGTGAGAGCAAGACGGCTGAGGATGACAGGCCCCGCCGCGCTTGCTGCCACGAAGAAGAGGCCCGTCTTGGCGCCCCCGAAAGCCGACATCGCCAGGGCGCCAACCGCACCGCTCAACAGAGCTGCCGGCCAACCGTGGCTTAAGCCCGCCATGAGCAGCGGCAGGGGCGTCAGGTAGAAGAGCAGCGCCGACAAGGGCGTGAGCGAGATCACGCTCGCATGCAGCACCGCTGCGACGAGCCCGCTCATGATTGCGACGATGATCCAATTGCTATTCTTCAAATGGCTGTCCCCGATCTCAACGTCGATGGGTTAGAGGTGGAATTCATCCACCCCAGCCTGACCGGGCGCTCGCTACGCTATCGCGAACGCCCCTTCTGCATCAGGTGATGACATAGGGCAGAAGGCCCAGAAACCGCGCCCGCTTGATTGCGCGCGCTAGTTCTCGCTGCTTCTTGGCGCTTACCGCCGTGATGCGGCTTGGCACGATCTTGCCGCGCTCCGACACGAAGCGAGAGAGAAGCCTCACGTCCTTGTAGTCGATTTTGGGTGCTCCTTCGCCTGAGAAGGGGCAGCTTTTGCGCCGGCGGAAAAAGGGCCGACGCGCCTGTCCTTGACCCTGTGCCATCAGCGGACCTCCTCACTTGTAGGGGCCGGTTCCTCTTCGCGGCTCGGACGTGGCGGCCGGTCGCGGAAGGACCCGCGATCACCGCCTGATCCGCGGTCGAAGCGGCGTCCGCCGCCGAAGCCGCCACGGTCACCACCAAAGCCGCCGCCAAAGCCGCCCCGGTCACCACCGAAGCCGCCACGGTCGCCACCGAAGCCGCCCCCCCGATCGTCGTCGCGCTCACGCGACCGGCTCTGCCGCACGACGGCCGAGGGGCCTTCCTCGAGTTCTTCCACCTTCACCGTCATGAAGCGGATGACGTCTTCATTGATCGACATTTGCCGCTCCATCTCGGCCACCGCCGCCGGCGGCGCCTCGATGTTGAGCAGCGAGTAGTGGGCTTTTCGGTTCTTCTTGATGCGGAAGGCGAGGGAGCGCAGGCCCCAGGCCTCGGCCTTCGATATCTTTCCGCCATTGTTCTCGATGACGGATTTGAATTGCTGCGTCAGCGCTTCGACCTGCGGGGCCGAAGCATCCTGGCGCACCAGAAAAACATGCTCGTAAAGGGGCATGACTGGCCTTTCTCTTCTCGTTCTTGCGGGTTCCGGCGCGAAGCCTCACTCGAGCCCATCGTTGAGATCAGGCCGGAGTACGGTTCCTCGAAGGAGCAGGGACAAGGGAAGAGGAGCTGGATGACCCCGAACCTTGAGACATGTGCCCAAGGCCTTCCTTTCAGCCCCTGACCGGATGCCGCGGACGCCGGGCTTATAATCGGTCGTTCGCGCCAATGCAACTCCTGCAAATATTAAGGCCGGGCGAAAACCCGGCCGTTCGTTCGTCTTTTAGTGTCCATCTCTGTTGCCACCTCGGGGACACTATCCAAACCATGCCACTGGAGCGTCACGCTGTCAAGGACTTTTTTCAAGGCACTGTCCTTTTTCTCAGACACCATCGCGTCGCATGTAAGATGGCCGGATCAAGTGCGGCCATGACGTTTGGTATCTCGTCATGCGGGCTTGACCCGATGATTTGCCACTTCTATCTCCGCACCATGCATCGCCTAACCCTCGCCCTCCTAGCCTGCCTCACTGCCGCTGCTCCCGCCTCAGGCCATGAGCTGAAGTTCGGTGATCTCGTCATCGTACATCCCATGGTGGATGAGGCTGAAGACGGGCAGGCCGTCGCCCGCGGGACGCTCGAGATCCGCAACGAGGGCACCGAACCCGAAAAGCTCATCGCCATATCGAGCGAATTTGCCGCCAAATCCGAGATCGAAGGCACAAGCCCGGTTACGATCGCGCCGGGAAGCCGCGCCGCTGTGCTGATGCTCTTCCGCGATATCCACAACAAGCTCTCGGAGGACGAGGCCTATGCGGGTGAACTCACCTTCGAGAAAGCCGGCAAGATCAAGATCGACCTCATGGTCCACACCCACAAGCACTGATCTCCATCTCCACGCTCTTGACAGGTCCAAGCGAGCCATGGTGGATGCCGCACCAGAGCGGATTGGCGTAGACACAAAGGGGCGAGGGTGGCGATAGCATTCACCTTTCCGGGGCAGGGCAGCCAGGATGTCGGCATGGGCAGGGAGATGGCCGAAGCCCATGCGGCGGCCCGCGAGGTTTTCGCCGAGGTCGACGCGGCTCTGGGCCAGAAGCTCTCAAACCTCATGTGGGAAGGTCCTGAATCCGAGCTCACGCTCACCGAAAACGCCCAGCCCGCTCTGATGGCGGTAAGCATGGCGGTGATGCGCGTGCTCGAGCGCGAGCACGGCCTCGGGCTTGAGCCGCAAGTGAAATTCGTTGCCGGCCATTCGCTCGGCGAATATTCAGCCCTCGCCGCCGCCGGCACCTTGAGCCTCGCCGATACGGCGCGGCTTTTGAAACTTCGCGGCCGTGCCATGCAGGAGGCGACACCGCCCGGTGTGGGCGCCATGGCGGCGATCCTGGGCCTCGATCTACCGGAGGTTCTGGCCGTTGCCGAGGAGGCCTCGCAAGGCGAAGTCTGCGCCGCCGCCAATGACAACGCTCCAGGTCAGGTCGTCGTATCCGGTCACAAGACAGCTGTGTCGCGCGCCATCGATATCGCCAGGTCGAAAGGCGCCAAGCGTGCCATGCTCTTGACGGTCAGCGCACCCTTTCACTGTCCGCTCATGAGACAGGCGGCCGACGCCATGGCGGTCGCCCTCGCTAGGGTCGAGATGAGGAGGCCCATTGTGCCGCTCATCGCCAATGTCACGGCTGAAGCCTCCTCCAACCCGGATGTCATCCGCGATCAGCTCGTCCGCCAGGTCACCGGCATGGTGAGATGGCGCGAGAGCGTCGCCGTCATGGCGGGTACGGGGGTCGATATCTTCTGTGAAATCGGCGCGGGCAAGGTGCTCTCGGGGTTAGCGCGCCGCAATGCGCCTGAGGCCAAAGCCGTCACCATGGGCACGCCCAGGGAAATTGAGCAGGGCCTGAGCGTCCTGAAGGAGAATGCGCATGTTGTTTGATTTAACCGGGAAGACCGCACTCGTCACCGGTGCGACGGGCGGCATTGGCGCCGCCATCGCCGAGGCGCTGCATGCGCAGGGGGCGACGGTCACTCTCTCCGGCACGCGCCAGAATGTGCTCGACGAATTGAAGACGAAGCTCAAAGACCGCGTAAACACCATTGCCTGCGACCTGACGAAGCCCGACGAGGTGGAGAAGCTCGTGCCCGAGGCCGAGAAGCAGATGGGCAGTCTCGACATTCTCGTGAGCAATGCCGGCATCACGCGCGACATGCTGGCCCTGCGCATGAAGGATGAGGATTGGGCAACCGTCCTCGACGTTAATCTCACCGCCGCCTTCAGGCTTGCCCGCGCGGCGCTCCGCGGCATGATGAAACGCCGCTTCGGCCGCATCATCGGCATCACATCTGTTGTGGGCGTCAGCGGCAATGCCGGCCAGGCGAATTATGCCGCCTCCAAGGCCGGCATGATCGGCATGACCAAGGCGCTGGCCCGGGAAGTTGCGAGCCGCAGCATTACCGTGAACTGCGTGGCGCCGGGTTTCATTGAAACGGCGATGACCGCGTCTTTGAACGACAAGCAAAGGGAAGCGATTGTTACCACCGTTCCATCGGGGCGTTTGGGCTCGCCCGCCGAAATTGCCGCCGCTGTGGTATATCTTGCAAGCGCGGAAGCCGCCTATGTCACGGGCCAAACGCTGCATGTCAACGGCGGCATGGCAATGATTTGAACATGTCAAGGCATTGTACCGGTTCACTTCTTTTGGCTCTTTCTCTGCGCATGCGACCTATGATAGGAAGCGCGGGGCTCAAGAGACTAACCTTTACTGGCTTTCACCTTTGGGGGCTTGAGACCAGGACGCGAGACGAGCGTTTTGCTGGACCATTAACGAGGACTATCGAACATGAGTGACGTTGCTGAGCGGGTGAAGAAGATCGTTGTCGAGCATTTGGGGGTTGACGCGGAAAAGGTGACTCCTGAAGCAAGCTTTATTGATGATCTCGGCGCCGACAGTCTCGACAACGTCGAACTGGTGATGGCTTTCGAGGAGGAATTCGGCGTCGAAATTCCCGACGATGCCGCCGAGACGATTCAGACCGTGGGCGACGCCATCAAATTCATCGAGAAGAGCCAGGCCTGAGGGTCTGCTTTTCATATAACAGCCCGGGAGGGAGCAAGCTGCGACGCATGAGAGCGCGCCTCCGCCAAGCTGTCAGAGGCTTGAGGCATGCGTAGGGTTGTCGTCACGGGACTGGGCCTCGTCACACCCCTGGCAACGGGCGTCGAGGAAAGCTGGAAGCGCCTCTTGGCGGGCGAATCGGCCGCCACTCGGATCGAGAAATTCGACGCCTCCGATCTCGCCTGCCGCGTCGCCTGCGAGGTGAAGCGTGGCGATGGTTCGGGCCGCAGCTTCAACGCCGACCAATTCATGGAGGCCAAGGAGCAGCGCCGCTACGACGAATTCATTATCTACGGCGCCGCCGCCGCCAAGCAGGCGATGGACGATGCAGGCTATAAGGCGGAAACGCCGGATCAGCAGGCGCGCCTCGGCGTTCTTGTCGGTTCGGGCATCGGCGGTCTTCCGGGCATCGAGGAGACGACGCTCACCCTCAAGGAGAAGGGCCCCCGTCGCGTCAGTCCCTTCTTCATTCCGGGCAGCCTCATCAATCTGGCTGGCGGCATCATCGGCATCCACCATAGATGCAAGGGACCAAATCATGCCGTCGTCACCGCCTGCGCTACGGGTTCGCACGCCATCGGCGACGCCGGCCGCCTCATTGCTCTCGACGACGCCGATGTAATGATCGCAGGCGGTGCCGAATCATCGATATGCCGTGTCGGTATCGCCGGCTTCATCGCCTGCAAGGCACTTTCCACCCACTTCAACGATACCCCGGAGAAGGCCTCGCGCCCGTATGACCGCGACCGCGACGGCTTCGTCATGGGCGAGGGCGCCGGTATCGTCGTGCTCGAGGAGCTGGAGCACGCCAAGGCGCGCGGCGCCAAGATCCATGCCGAGCTCGTAGGCTACGGCCTCTCGGGCGATGCTTATCATGTCACCGCCCCCACCCCTGACGGCGACGGCGCCTACCGCTGCATGAAGGCTGCGCTGAAGCGCGCCGGTCTCTCCGCTCATGACCTCGACTATGTCAACGCCCATGGCACGTCCACGCCATTGGGCGATGAGATCGATCTCAAGGCGGTGGAACGTCTCATGGGTAACCGCGCCGATGAGCTCACCATGTCTTCGACCAAGTCGTCGATCGGACATCTGCTGGGTGCCGCGGGCGCGGTCGAGGCCGTATTCTCGATCCTGGCGCTACGTGACGGGGTGGCGCCTCCGACGATCAATCTCGACAATCCTTCCGTCAAGACGCCCATCGACCTTGTGCCGCACAAACCCAGGAAAAAAGAGATCAACACAGTTCTGTCCAATTCCTTTGGTTTTGGTGGCACCAACGCATCTGTGATCTTCCGCCGTTTCGATGCCTAACTGAAGGAGAGCCTGGAGCGTGGCTGACCAGAGGAAGCGCAAGCCGAAGCGCAGATCCTTTGTCCGCGTGCTGGTTTCGCTTGCCACCATCCTGCTGATCACGGGTGGCCTTGCCGGCGCAGCCGCCTTCTACGCAAAAACCGCCTTCGAAAATCCGGGCCCGCTCGCCGAGAGCCGCACCTTCGCCGTCCGTCGCGGCATGAGCACGCCTGAAATTGCGCGCGAGCTCAAGCAAGCCGGCGTCATCAGCGATGACAAGGTCTTCCTCGCCATGGCCTATGTCACCGGCAACCACACCCGCATGCGCGCCGGCGAATACGCCATTCCGCAGCGCGCCAGCATGGCCCACGTCATGGACCTCATCGTGTCCGGCAAGGAGCTCGTCTACAAGGTCACCGTGCCTGAGGGCTGGACCACCGCCCAGGTGATCGAGCGCGTCTCGGCGCATGAGAATCTCGAAGGCGAGATCGGCGACGTTCCGCCCGAGGGCGCCATATTGCCCGAGACCTATGTCTTCCGTCGCGGCATGACGCGCGATGGCCTCCTCGATCAGATGGAAGCCGCGCAGAAGAAGCTGTTCGATGAGCTGTGGGCGAAGCGCAATCCCGATCTTCCCGTCAGCACCAAGGAGGAGGCGCTCACCTTGGCCTCCATCGTTGAAAAAGAAACGGCCATTCCCGCCGAGCGCCCGCTCATCGCCGCCGTCTTTATCAACCGTCTGCGCAAACACATGCGCCTTCAGTCCGATCCCACGATCATCTACGGCATCACTAAGGGCAAGGCCAAGCTCGAACGGCCAATTCTCAAATCCGACATCGAGGCGGTGACGCCCTACAACACCTATCGCATCGCCGGTCTTCCGCCTACGCCGATTGCCAACCCCGGCAGGGAATCGATCGCAGCCGTTCTCAACCCCGCCGACAGCAAGGCGCTCTATTTCGTCGCCGATGGTTCGGGGGGCCATGTATTCGCCGAGACCCTCGCGGAGCATAGAAGGAACGTGCGCAAATGGCGCGTGGTCGAGAGATCGCTCGCCACCGAGGACGAGGCCGAAGCCGAGGCAGCCGAAACGACCTCGCAGTCGCCGCAGGAGGCATCGCTCGAATCCCCGACACCTACGCCCGAGACCGAAGCCACCGCACCGAAAGCGGTCATCGCCGATCCCCCCGAGCCTCCCTCCGATGACGATGCGGCCCCCGCCGAAACGGAGAACCTCTCCGCTGCAGCGGAAGAGGCTCCTGCCGCCAAAGCCA
>Ga0114129_10003090_pt1 | contig 23352 bp, 17 predicted proteins | sample RhiMetdeltSRZDD1_FD_80071 | JGI IMG/M metagenome (GOLD analysis project Ga0114129, IMG submission 80071) | Populus rhizosphere microbial communities from Tennessee, USA - Rhizosphere MetaG P. deltoides SRZDD1 (version 2) (version 2) | ecosystem: Host-associated > Plants > Roots > Rhizosphere >...
ATCGAGTCCAATATCCACGCCGGGGTGAAGTACATGCGGTTCATGAGGGATCAGTACTTCGCGAACGAGCCGATGGACGAACTGAACAAGACGCTGATGACCTTCGCCTCGTATAACGCCGGGCCGGGGCGCCTCAGGCAGCTTCGGCGTGAGGCGGAAAAGAAAGGCCTGAATCCCAACGTCTGGTTCGGCAACGTCGAGCGCGTCGCGTCGGAACGGATTGGCCGCGAAACGGTCACGTATGTCAGCAACATCTACAAGTACTACATCACCTACCGTTTGATATCCGAGCAGCGGGATCGGCGCGAAGCGGCGAAGGCGGACGTCGCGAAGCGTAAATGAACGCGCCGTGTGCAGACTCTCTGCCGGAACTTCACAGGACAACTGCTGCACAATTTGCTGCACGATCTCTGAGAACGGGCATTATGGTAGCCGCGAGACAGCGTTCATGCTTCCAATCGTCATCGAAAATCGGCAAGAAGACTCGGCACGTCGCTCGGATTCCTCACCGCAGGCTAGCGGACCTGCTCCGCCAGAATCAGATCCGTCTCCTCGCGATCGACTTGCGAATATAGGACGAGGCGGCCGCTGGGATGAGCGGACATCCCGACCATGATCGGCTTCGAGACTCGAGCGACCGTCTTCGTCGACCGGTCCTTGAACCCAAAAAACTGAATCGAGCCAGCCCCCGTGAGATTCGTTCTTGGTACGAAGAAAATGCCCTCCGGTGACACCGCAAACGCGACGGGGTCGTTCAGCGACGGCAAAATTTCACGCTCCTCGCCCGTTGCGAGTTCCATCTGCCACAGGGAGATACCTGCACGACCCGCCTTGGAGAGATACAGCGTCTTGCCGTCATGTGACTCGACTGCCAAGATGCCACCGTTTCGGGTCACTTGAACTGCTGACCCGCGGGGCGCGCTTCCTTGCTCGGCTACTCGAACCTTCCAAATCTGACGGGCAGGCCCCTTGTCAGAGCCAAAGTAAATCCAGCGACCGTCTGAAGACCAGCTCGGAAGCGATTCGTTCTCCTCGTCGGCCGTGAGCCGGCGGAGGGCTCCGCCATCGGTGTGAATGATGTATACGTGTGAGCGCCCGCCTGCTCCCGAATTGAATGCGATCCAGCGTCCGTCAGGTGACCACGATGGCGAACCGGTTGGCGGTCCGCTCATCGATGTCAACTGGCCAGCTTGGGATCCATCCTCGCGCGCCGTCCAGATCTCCAAATTGCCCGTCCGGCTGGTCTCGAAGGCGACACGCATCCCATCGCGAGAAAACTGAGGATTGAGGTCAATCCATGTCGACGGTGCAAACACTCGAGTCGCAACGCTGCCGTCCCGCTGACGATCGAGAACCCAGATGTTCGGATCGAAAAACTCGCGAGCGTAGAGAATTCCCGTCGTATCTCGGTTCGTCGTGAACACCGTGGCGTCAGGAGCTTCGGCGGCGACGCGTTGAATCCTGCCGAAATCTGGCGGTGTGACGACTGGTGTTCGATACAGGCGCCGGTCGGTGAACATCTCGCCGGAGGAAAACAGCACCTCGTTTGCGGCAGCGGTCCACGTCGGGCTGGTCGAAAGCCGCCTCGATGCCGTCAAGGGTGTGGCATCCCCTGCGGGATGAAAATCGCGCGACAGCGGTAAGTGATAGATCTCGGCTATGCCGAAACTGATGACCCGGACAAAGGCGAGAGATCTCCCGTCGGGTGCAAACGCCGGAGCGGTGTCGCGCTGGCCACTCCCGGGCCGGGTCAAGCGCCGCTTCTCACCCGTCGCCGGCGAGACAACGAACAAACCAATCGCGTCATTCTCGCCTTCGTTGTCGGATGTAGCGATCCAGGCTCCATCTGGCGACCAAGCCAGCTGACCGCCATAGATCGGGCCCCTCCCGGGCAATGGCGCAATCGTCGTGAGACGACGCTCGAGTCCGGGCAGTGAGGGCATCACCAAGAGTTCGGCCTTTGAGCCTGGTGAAAATCGGATGAATGCGATTGAGCCGCCATCGGGCGACCAGGCCGGGCTCCAATCATGATGTGGATGCGTTGTCAGTTGAACCGGCGTTCCCGAGCGAACTTCTTGCACGTAGAGGTCATAGTTGTCGCTCGCGTCCCGGTGCCACGCGAACACCACGCGCTGTCCATCCGGAGAGAGGCTGGGGAATCGCTCGCTGCCGGGGTAACTGGTCACCGTGGTGCTCCGCCACGTATCTGACGGTGCTTGCACGGTAGGCTCCCCGGTACCGGGGCGCCGCAGGTAGGCCAGCACCGACAAAGCCGCGATGATTACGGTGCTCAGCAGAAGCACTTGGCGAATCGGTGCCCCGGACAGCTGGATCGTAACTTCCGGTTCCCTTGTGGCAACGATTGACCCACGGGCCGCCCACCATCGATCCAACTCGCTCCGATAGGCATACACCGAAGCGCGTCGCTGGTGCCCGTGCCGATGGGTCGGAAGGGCCTCGGTCTGCTCCCAACGTCGCACGGTGCGCTCACTGCGACGCAGGTACGCAGCAATTTCCTTCCATGAATCGAGACGATCCGATGGCGGCCTGCCTGGATCCGTCGACGACGTGGATTCTGGGGACCCGGAGGTGAGGTTGTTTTCACCCGCCATGCGCCGCGGGGGAACACCCTAGCACGAAGCCCGATGCCCTTCAAATCGCGGTTCGATGCGTGTGTCGATGCGGTCATATGCGGCAAATCCGGTCGTGGCCGCTGTTGTCCGTTGCTGCACGTGCTGCCTCCCTCTTAAGTTCCAGCCACGGGACGGTTGGCCTCTGATCATCGGGCGCACTGCGCCAGGGGGCCTTTCCAACAATGGACCGGGAGTTCGTGCCCGGTAGCACCAATTCACCTGCCGGTTTCGCCCGCCAGCAGGTTCGGTCGAATCATTCACAGGCGAAGGAGGAACGCTCATGTTTATGAGAAGACGCCCCTGGGTCGTCACGATTCTGGTGGCCCTGGTCATTTCGGGCGCAGCGCCCGCTGCGAAATCGAGTGCGAGGCTTGTGCGGACGAACAACCCTGTGCTGAACGGTCCCCCTCATGCGGAGCAGTCCGCCATTGCTGCCCAGGACGGAGCCGCCCTAGGAAAACAATTGGCAGGGACGTGGGTCGTCAACGTCGAGCAGCCTGGCTTCCCCCCGTCTCAGCGTCACTTCACCTTCAACGCGGATGGCGGCCTGGTGACGAATGACGACCTGCAAGTCGGGCCACTTTTCGTCGAGCATTTCACCATCGGGCAGGGTAACTGGATCAGAACCGGAAGCCGCAGCGCGGCCGCGACGGTTGTGGGACAACGTTACGACCTGCAGGGTCGTTTCGTGGGAACGTACAAGGTCAGGATGAACCTTGACGTTGATCTCCTCGCGAACGAGTGGAGTGGAACGTTTCGGATCGAGATCACACTCCCGAATGGGCAGGTGATCTTCGCCAGCGATGGTACATTCCAGGCCACGCGCCTCGAGGTCGAGCCCCTGTAGCAATCTCGAGCGGCCCGCATCTTCTGAGGGAGGCCAAACGTGTCAGTGGCTTCGGCCGGGCGGGTGGTCGGACCAAGTGATGGTCCTCCGCTGCTGACGCAGTCGCGTCCGTCGCCGGGCCCCTGACGCTGGGCCCGCGGGCGCGCCTGCGCCGTGTGGCAACCAGCCCCAGGATGTGGCGCCGACGACTATCGCGTCCTCCCTCGCGCGCCGGCGTAGAGGCAAGACTCTGGCTCCGGTGCCACGTTTACGTGCTCGCGCTCGGATGGCGTGTTCGCCATGGACGCGCACTTCGGCGCCAACACGGCAGCGAGAATACTTCGCGCCGCTCGCATCCTCGTCAGGGTCTCGCGACCGTTCCTCGGCCAACCAATGATACCGTCCGGTCGATCCGCTCGGCCGACGCCTCCATCGTGGACGACGTGAAGCTGCCGACTGCGGCGACGAAGGCCATTCGGGCTCCGATCGAGCGCAGCGGTTGCCGCATTGGCTGTCCACCGCCTTGTCGATGCGCGTGATATTCGTGCGAGCTTACGAGCCCGTCGCCGGGCTCGACCTCGCGATCGGTGCCAGTAGTGCGCCCAGAAGACACGGGCAACTACTGCACATTTGCTGGCACGCATCCCGGATGCGGGCAGCTAGCACCCTGGGATCATTAACAATTTCTTCGATCTGACGTGAATACGTAGCGCGGATCGACAATCGGAAAGATTGAGAATTCTGGCCAAATCTCCGCATGAAGCGGACCGAAAAACCGTCGCCCCTCGACCTAGACGTTTTGCGCAAGTGCCGATGATACGTATACTTGGCGTCTACGGTGAGGTGGCCGAGTGGCCGAAGGCGGCGGTTTGCTAAACCGTTGTAGGGCCTTTAAAGTCCTACCGAGGGTTCGAATCCCTCCCTCACCGCCAGACTTCGTCTAGGCCGGCCCTTCGGGCCGGCGTGCTCGCGAGCGGTCCTTCTTCGAGCGAAGTCTGTCTCGCCGTCGCCCCGCAGGGGCGAAGGCGGACCTCCCGCCTCATTCCACCATCCCCCGAAAACCCTAACCAACAAGTGCAACAGCGGGCCTTCTACTTCCAGGTGACCTCCATGCCAAAGAAGTGCAGGAACACCTCGCGATTCGGTTTGTTCTTCGGATTCTGTTGCGGACTGCGGATATAGAAATCGATTTGCTGCGCGGCCGGATTCACTTCCCCGCCGGGCTGCTTCTTGTTCGCCATGGGATAGTTCACGCGCAGCGTCTTCCGGTCCCGGATCCCCTGCGTGATCATGAAGTGCATCTCGTAGTTGTCGTAGAGCGGCTTCCCGTTCAGCGTCGCGTGGCCAAATCCCCACCCCGCCAGATACACGAACGTCTTCGGCCAGTTGTTGTCCCCGCAGCCTGAGTCGGTCCCGTGCTCGTGCAGGAAACCCACGATCCCGCCGTTCTGACACGGATTGAACTCGTTGAACTTGTCGATGACGAGCACCAGATCGCCTTCGGGAATCTTGAGTTTCACCTCGAACTTTCCGGTGTTGGTGAGATCGTTGACGTCGACCTCCGCGGTGCCTCCGACCGGCTTCACCGTCCTGGCGTCATTGTCCATGTGATCCCATCCGACGGGATCGTTCAGCCCGCCGACCATATAGATCCGATTCGCCGACAGGACGTAGTGGCCGTCGTACAAGTCATGTTGTTCGGGCGCGAACATCGTGATCGTGGCCCCGGGTTGCTGGCGTGGATTCGCGGGTTGTTGCGCCGCGGCCACCGTTCCAAGCATCAGGGCGAGCATCACCAGGCCATTCCGCATGTATCCCTCCGAAGTCGTCCGAAACATTTGACTACTGTAACATCGATCGTATAGTGTGAAACAAACGTTACATACGTAATTGCCGATGACTGGACCCATGCCTCAGCAGTCGGAAGCTGATCGGCTGCCGATCACAACGGGAGCGCCAACCCGCCGTCGCTGGTTGCTGTTCATCCACCAGCTCCCGTCTCACCCTTCGAACCTCCGGGTCACGACCTGGCGGCGGCTGCAGCAAATCGGCGCGATTCCGTTGAAGCAGGCCGTCTATGCGCTCCCCGATACGGCTGATGCCCGCGAGGATTTCGAGTGGCTCAAGACCGAGGTGGGAGCGGCCGGAGGTGATGCGAGTGTCTTCGCGGCCGACAACGTGGATGCGTGGTCGGACGGTGCGCTCGTCGACGAGTTCAGGCGAGTGCGCCAGGAGCTGTACGAGGAACTGGCCCGGGACGTCGAGCAGGCGTTGAAACGTGCCGCAAGCACCCGGCGGCCGAAGGGCACGCGGGCACCCGCAATCCGTCGCCTGCTCGACATTTTTCGGGAACGCCTGGTCGCGGCCGAGAAGATCGATTTCTTCGGCAGTGCGGGACGCGATCGTGTCCTCGCTTCGCTGCGTCACCTCGAGGAGCGGATCGAAGGGACGAGCCCGCAACCGGCACCCGCTGGGCACGGAGACCACTCCGGCCGGATGGCGTCGTTTCAAGGGCGCGTGTGGATCACGCGGCCTCGCCCGGGCGTCGATCGCATGGCGTCTGCCTGGCTCATCCGCCGCTTCATCGATCGTCAAGCGCGATTCGGCTTCGCCGCGGACCGGGACGCCGTCCCGGATCATGGCGTGCCGTTTGACATGTTCGGCGTCGAGTTCAGCCACCACGCCGGGGGATGCACGTTCGAGACGCTGTGCGCGGTGTTCGACATCAACGGCCCGGCGCTGCAGCGAATTGCCGCGATCGTGCATGACCTCGATCTCAAGGATGGCCGCTTCGGGGCGCCCGAGTGCAGCACGGTCGGCGCGATGATCGAGGGGCTGCAGCTCGCCTATCACAGCGACGACGCGTTGCTCGAGCAGGGAATGACGCTGTTCGACTCGCTTTACCGGTCGTTCGAGCAGTCGAGCCGGGCGACCGGCCCTAGGGTCGCGGCGAGACCAAGGCGCGCACGGACTTCCGCGGGGAAGCCGCGGCCGCGCAAGAGAGGCCGGTGACAGCCCGCCGTGAGCACACGCACCGCTGTCGGCTCCGATGCTCTCGCTGACACGGTCGACCAGGGGCTGAGCCCGTCAGCTGCACGCGCCGCCCTGGTGCGCCTGTGTGCGGCCGGATGTGTCGCGTATTGCAGCTACTCGATCTGCCGGGCGCCGCTCCTTCCGCTGTTCGCGCGTGAGCTGGGCGCAGGTCCGTCCCTGATCGGCTTCGTCATGGGTGCCTCGACGCTCACCGGTGTGTTCCTGAAGCTGCCGGCCGGGGCGCTTTCCGATCTGTTCGGACGCCGACGGCTGCTCGTCGCTGGCGCCCTGGTCTTCGCGACGCTGCCTTTCACTTACCTCGCGGTCTCGACGCTTGCCTGGCTCATCGCGCTCCGGTTCGTTCACGGTAGCGCGACGGCGATCTTCGGCCCGGTGGCGTCGGCCAGTCTCTCCGACATTGCGCCGGCCGAACGGCGTGGCGGGTGGCTGAGCACGTACTCCACGGCCCAGGGGACGGGCCAGGCGATCGGGCCGATTCTCGCGGGGTATGCGATCGCTGCAGGCCGTTTCGATCTCGCGTTCGCCGTGTCAGGGCTCATCGGTCTCGGTGCGCCGCTCATTGTCAGCACTTGGCCCGGCTCGCCGAAGCGCGAAGCGAACCCCAGGCGCGAAGGCGGGCCTGGCGTACCGGTTGGAACGCCGACGCGCCCGTCATGGCAGGCATTCAAGCAGGGGGTCAGTGAAGTCGTGAGCGATCGACTGGTGCTCATCACCAGCGCCGCTCACGCCGCCCAGTTCGTCCTGAACGGCATGCTCAATGCCTTTTTGCCGCTGTACGGACTCGAGGTTCTGAACCTTTCAGGTTCCGAGCTCGGTTGGCTATTCGGGCTCCAAACCGTGACCACGCTCATGGTGCGACCGGTCATCGGGGTGCTATCGGATCGCGTTGGACGTCGCACGGTGATTGTCACCGGCCTGACGATCTGCAGTCTGGCCGTTTTCTCCCTTTCGGCGGCCGGCAATCTGACGACTGTTGTCGCGGTGGTGCTGACGTATGCCGCCGGTGTCGCGATCACGACGGCCGCGACGAGCGCGTACATCACCGACATCACACGCCGCGCCCGCTACGGTGCCGCTCACGGTGTCTTCGGCACGATCTACGACATCGGGGACGCCCTGGGCCCCATCGCCGCGGGCGCGCTTGTCGCCGGAGTTGGCTATTCGCGGATGTTCCAGGTGATGGCAGCCGTCGCCATCACGATGGCCGTCGTGTTCGCGGTCGCGACGGCGAGGCATCCGTCGCGCACGTGACACGCAGTGCGCGAGCGCACGGGAGAGCAATCATGTCTGACTTCTTCGCAGGTTTCCGTTACGCGTCCCGGACCTTCAGGACGGCGCGCGGGTTCAGCGCGCTCGCGGTCACCATTCTCGCGACCGGAGTTGGCGCGTCGGCGCTGATGTACACCCTCGTTCAGAACGTGTTGCTTCGGGAGCTGCCGTTTCAGGACCCGGAACGGCTGGTGTGGATGTACAACACCAGGACGGAGCGCGATCGCGCGCCGCTCTCCCTTCCCGATCTCGAGGACTATCGGCGGGAGGCGCCCAGCCTGGCAGGGACGGCCGCCTTCACGAACTGGACTACGAACTTGACCGGAGTTGGAGCGCCGGAGCGGCTTGACGGCGTTCGGGTCTCCGGCAACTTTTTCGATTTGCTCGGCACGAGTCCCGCTGTCGGCCGAACACTGACGCTCGACGACGAAACGCGCCAGAGTCGCGTCGCCATTCTCACCCATGGACTCTGGCAGCGCAGATTCGGTGGCAACGCGGCGGTGGTCGGCTCGGGCGTCTCCCTGAATGGCGCGACATATACGATCGTCGGCGTCCTTCCACCGCGGTTTCTCTTTCCGTTTCGGGAGGCAGAGATCGCTGTTCCGCTAACGCTGCACAGCGATCCCCGGCGGACGGATCGCGGAGCCAACTTCCTCCGCGTCGTCGCCCGGCTCGCACCGGGTGTGACTCTGGCCCAGGCCAAAGCGAACCTGGACGCGATCGCGCATCGCCTGCAGCGCCTCTATCCGGCAGAGAACGCGCGAAAGATCGGCATCAGCCTCTACCCGCTTCACACCGAGATTGTCCGGGACTACCGCGGCATGTTGTGGACTTTGTTCGGATCGGTGGGAGTGCTTCTGCTGGTCGGATGTGTGAATCTCGCCAACTTGTTGCTGGTTCGTGCGGCGGGCCGTCAGACCGAGTTCGCCATCCGATCGTCGGTCGGTGCATCGCGAGGCCAGCTCGTTCGCCAGCTGCTGGGCGAGACGGCCTTTCTGACGGCAGCTGGTGGGGCCGCCGGCATTGCTCTGGCGTACGGAGGTTTGGAGGCCTGGCGCGCCTGGGGTCCGGCAGACTTTCCGCACTTATCTACACTCGGACTCGACTGGCGCGTGCTTCTGTTCGCCGTCAGCCTGTCGTGCGTGACGGCCGTCGTCTGCGGTGTGGCACCAGCCTGGATCGGCTCCAGCATCGCGATGGAGTCCGGAGGGATGGGGCTTCGGACGACCACCGCGGGCCGGGCTCAATGGATCATCCAGCGCCTGTTCGTATCCGCGCAGATTGCCTCCACAACCGTACTGCTCATTGGCATGCTGCTGATGGGCCGCGGGTTCGCGAAGCTCGAACAGGTTCCTCCAGGTTTCACACCGGACGACGCAGTGTCGCTTCAACTGTCGCTGCCGCCAGCGACATACGGAAACCGTGACGCACTGACCCTCTTCTTCGAGGCTGTGCGAGACCGGATCGGCTCCATTCCTGGTGTTCGGGTCGCTGGCGCCGTCTCACTCCTGCCGCTGAGCGGTCTGCTCTCAACCGCAGATGTCTCGTTTCCCGATCGACCGGCGCCACCCCCCGATGAAGTGCCCCAGGCGCATCTTCGCGTAGCAACAGGCGAGTACTTCGCTGCGGCGGGCATTGCGGTCCTGGAGGGGAGATCCTTCGACGTGCACGACACCCAGAAAACCCAGCCGGTCGCCATCGTCAGCCGGAGCTTCGCGGCTCGACACTGGCCGGCGAAGAGCGCGGTGGGTCAGTCGCTCCGAATCATCCAGACCTCCGGGTCACCGCACCTCACGGTCGTCGGCGTGGTCAACGACGTGAAGCAGTTCGCGCTCGACGGTCCAACGACCGCGGACTTGTACGTGCCACTGCATCAGATGCCGGCGTTCCAGGCGCCTCTCGTCGCCTCGCGCATGTATTGGGTTGTTCGAGGCCGCGGCGACACCGCCTCGTTGACGCAGGCCATCCGCGCCGCCGTCATGCAAGTCGAGCCGAACGTGGCCGCCTCGAGCGCTCGCACGCTCGAATCGTTGTGGCTGGCGTCGCTCGACTCGCGTCGTGCGAACGTTCGCCTGCTCCAGGTGTTCGGCAACGTCGCGCTGTGCCTGTGCGCCGTCGGCGTCTACGCCGTGACGGCGTTTGCCGCGCGCGCGCGACGACGTGAACTGGCTATTCGTTCGGCGCTTGGGGCGACCCGCGGTGCACTGACGTGGTCGATTTTCCGTCGCGAGCTGCTGCCGGTCGTTCTTGGTCTCGCGGCCGGGTCCGTCGTGGCCCTGAGTACGGCACCCGCTCTCTTCGGCGGCGCGTTCGAGACGAGTCCGCGTGACATCCGAACGTACGTCCAGGTGGCGACGATGCTGCTCGCCGTCGCGCTCCTGGCGACCTACATCCCGGTCCATCGCGCCGGCGCGGCCAACCCGTCTGAAGTGCTCGGCGCCTGACGCGAGCCCGAAGCGCTCATAGGGGGTGATCAGCTGAAAGCCTCCCTCCCCAACTGTGCTAAATTCCAGCGCGCGTCCGCGACGACGCATTCAATTCGGCCCTGGCGGCTGCGGGCGCGAACGTGGACGTCAACCGAGACTGAGGAGCGTTCAGCATGAAACGACGGGACTTTCTCGCCAGCGCGGCAACTGTCGGCGCGGCGACGGTGTTTGGCCTGTCAGGCGAGGGCTCGCAGGCGCCGGCCCAGGGCGAACGGCAGGGCGGCCCGGGGGCGCAGCCGGCCGGCGGCCGCGGCCGGGGGCGCGGCCCGGCACCGGTTCCGCCAGCAAAGCTTGCGCGCGTCTCGCTGATGACGCTGAATTTCAATCCCTACATCCGGCAGCCCGACAACGCGACCCCCGGCCCGGATCAGACGCTGACCGCATTCGACCTGCCGAAGATGTACGTGGAGACCTACGGCGTCCGCAACATCGAGTACCAGCACACCACGATCGTTCAGTCGGAGAAGGATCCGGCGTTCATCAAGGAGCTGAAGGCGCGTCTCGACGAGAGCAACGTCAAGATGACCCAGATCAACCTTGAGTTCGGGACGTTTCAGTCGATCTCGCACAAAGACCCCGAAGGGCGGCGTCAGGCGGTCGAACACGTGAAGCAGTGGATCGACATCGCCTCCCAGTACGGATGTGCGCGCGTGATGATCAATCAGCAGCAGGCGCAGCTGACCAAGGAGACGCGTGACGGCGCGGTCGAGGCGATGAAGGCGATGGCCGACTACGGCCGGCCGAAGAACGTGAAGGTGTCAGCCGAAACGCGAGGCGCCGGCACGCCGGAGTACGTCCAGCAGATCGGCGGCGTGAAGCCGTGGGAGTTCATGATCGGCGTCATCAAGGACGCCGGCGCGGCGTCGAACGTCGACATCGGCAACGTCGGCGCGATGAACCAGCAGGAGCTGCACGACTGCATCAAGGGCTGGTTCCCGCACTCGTCCGGCAACATGCACATCAAGTCGAGCCCGTTCTGGGACATCGGCCAGGCGGTCAAGTTCACCGAAAGCCTGGGCTACCAGGGCCTCTATTCGATCGAGGTCACCAGGCACGAAGCCGTGCGCATCGTCTACAACACGATACTCGCGAATCTGGCGTAACCTCAGCGCGGGCTGCTTCGTCGCGATCCGCCGCGCGGCGTGTTCCAGAAGATGTGGCCGCCGCGGCTGGTGGCGGTCATGACGTCGAGTGCCCCGTCCTTGTTCAAATCGGCGAGCTGGACCATCGAGCCCACGCCGGACCGGTTGTTGATCAACTCGGGCACGAACTCGGCGCCGCCGGGCGCCTTCGGGTTGCGCGACGTGCGATACCAGTAGATCACCGGCGCGCCGTGCGCATCGGCATCGGTGTAGCTGTCGAGATGCGCCCAGTGGCGCTTGCCGGTGACGATGTCCGGGATGCCGTCGCCGTCGATGTCGCCAATCGTCAGCGCGTGCAGCTCGCTGAACGTTACGCCGCCCGCGTTCTGGCTCGTGAAATCGTTCATGATGAGGTGCTCGACGAACGAGATCTTTCCCGCCGGATCGCGCTTCTGTTCGTACCACGCCAGTCCGAACCCGTGGGCGGCGAGCGCGGTCACCACGTCGGGCAGCTTGTCGCCGTTGACGTCGTAGACCTCGATGTTGCCGCCGGCGTTGCCATTGCGTCCGAAGGCGCCCTGGTGGAACGCCCATGGCGACTGCGCCGGACCTGCCGCGGGCTGCTCCCACCAGCCGTGGGGCGCGATGATATCGACCTTGCCGTCGCCGTTGATGTCCCCTGCACCGATGCCATGAATGCTGGACGGAACACCCGGCTGCGAGACGGTGTACGTTTTCCAGGTGCCGGTCGGATTCGACGGGTCCACGCTCACCCACTGAACGGAACTGGCGCCGCCGTAGGTGGCGTCAGGCTTCCCGTCGCCGTCGATGTCCTTGAACATGATCGACTCCGACGTCACCGGCGTCGTGAACACCGCGTATCGCGTCCAGCGGCGTGATTCTCCTTTCGGGTTCACGTACAGGACCGGCGTGCGCGACTCGACGACGAGGATGTCGTCCCAGCCGTCGCCGGTATAGTCGAACGCAAAGTTGACCATCGCCGGCGAGTAGTCCTTCGCGGGGTTGTATGGTTGTCCCGCGTACACTTCGCGCGATTCAGTGAACGAAGGACCGAGGTAGTAGCGGTTGCCGATGGTCACGTCGAGCACGCCATCGTGGTTGAAATCGCCCGCCGCCGCTGACCAGCCAAGATAGAAATCCTCGAAGTGCTGTGCGCGGAACCGTGACGCGGTCTGCTCGGCCGGCGTGATCCGTCGCGCGAGGTCCTTGATCGCGACGTCCTTGAAGCGGACCTCGCCGCTCCCTCCGGCGTAGAGCGCGATCGGCCCGAAGCTTCCGGTGGCCCCGTCGATCGCGACCGCGCTGCCCCGGCCGTTCACGTTCGAGCGAAAGACATCCACGTCGACGAGCACTTCGACCCGATTCCAGTCGTCCGCCTTGAACGACGGATCCGGCGGCGCCGCGAACATCGAGACGAACCCGGACGGACCGGCTCCGCGACCCCCTCCACCCCGTCCTCCCGCGGCGCCGCGACCGCCGCCGGCGCCACCGGCCGGTGCCGCGCCCGGGGGCGGTAACGGCGGTGCGAAGCGCGCCTGGCCGGCGGCGTTGCGGGCCAACGGCTCGCGATTCGTGATCTTGCCCTGGGCATCGAGCGTGACCGCAGCCGTCGAGCGCTCGTCACCGGAGATCTGCGTGTAGACACCACGCGTCCCGTCTGCGCCCTTCTCGGACCGCACCATGACGCCGGCCGTGCACCCCGCGGCGCAGCGGTACGACGCCGCGAACTGCACGTCCTGGTATCCCTTGTCGAGCAGCAGCCAGCCCCCCTCGGGTGCCGTGGGGGTGCCGATGATCTGGCCGTTCTCGGCGCGCCACGTCGCCTGCCCGAGCTGCTGCATGCCCGTGAGCGCCGCCCCCTTGAACGTCCAGTCGGGCGCGAAGGTTCGCGGCGCCTGGCCGCTCACGCCGATCGACAAGGCGGCGGAGGTGACTGCGGTCAGGATGAATGCTGTGGTCTGTCGGGACATGGCTGCTCCATCAACACCAGCGTGATAGCGATCGGGCTCGCCGGAAGGCGCGCCGCACCGTAGCACGCCGACGGCGGCAGGGCAATGATTTTCGAAAATGGGCTTTTTTTCGATTATCGGCTGTTGACACGACGCCGCCTTCGCGCGCACTGTTACTGCCGCACCGATGCTGGATCAACTCACCGCCGATGCCACCATCACGGCCGCGCGGCCCGCGCTCGAAACCAGAGGCCACGCGCGATGGGTGAGAGTGTCCCATTGGCTGCTGACGGCGAGCATCCTGGTGCTGGCATTCAGCGGGTTCGTGATCCTGATGGCCCACCCGCGCCTCTATTGGGGAGAAACCGGCAACGATCTCACGCCGGCCCTGATCGAGCTGCCGATCAGCCGCAATCACCGGCACGGCGGCTGGGTTGACCGCGAGCCGGTCGGCGGTCCGCCCTCGGCGATCAGCGCCAACCGCACGTACTCGATCTTCAACCAGAACGGCTGGGGGCGCAGCCTGCACTTTCTTGCGGCGTGGTTCGTGGTCGGGCCCGGCGCGTTCTATCTCGTCGCCGGCCTCGTCTCGGGTCATTTCCGACGCCACCTGTGGCCTCGTCTCCGCGACAGTCAGCCTCGCATCTTGTGGGCGGAACTGGTCAGCCACATTCGTCTGAGAGTACCCGCCGCGACAGGTGGTCCTGATTACGGCCTGCTGCAGAAGTGTGCCTACTGCGGAGTCGTCTTTGTCGCAATGCCGCTGGCGGTCCTGACCGGTCTCGCCATGTCGCCGACCGTCGCCGCGGCCTATCCGTTTCTTCAAGGGGTGCTCGGCGGATTCCAGTCCGCCCGCACCATCCATTTCTTCTCCTTTGTCGCGATCGTGCTGTTTGCCATTGCGCACGTGATCATGGTGATCGCGTCGGGTTTCAGGCGGCAGATGCGCGGCATGACGCTGGGGCGCTGAGATGAAACCGGGACGACTCGTCACGCGGCGGACGGCGTTGCTTGCGGGGGTTGGTGCGACCGGCGGTCTCTTCGTCCCCGGCTACATCAAGGGCCTGCCGCCGACCTACGGCCATATCCTCCGGATGGGCGACAACCTGACGTATTCGGCCCAACGGATTCTCCTGCCGTCGCGCCGCGCGGTCCGCGAATACAGCCACAAGGACATCAGCTCGTTCCCGGCGATTGGCACGACCGATCCCGCGTCGCCCCACATCCCGAACCGCAGCGACGAGTACGGCCCTCTGCGGAAAGGAGGATTCGCTGACTGGCGCCTGTCGGTGGAAGGGCTCGTCGCCCGGCCGGGCACCTATTCGCTCGCGGACCTGAAGCGGTTCCCCGCACGGACTCAGATCACGCGGCACACGTGCGAGGAAGGGTGGTCCGCAATCGCGGAGTGGACCGGGGTGCCGCTCGCCCGCGTGCTGGAAGCCGCGGGCATGTTGCCCACGGCGCGCTGGGTCAATTTCCGCTCTTTCGATCAGTGGGCAGACAGCATCGACCTGCACGACGCGCTCCACCCTCAGACGCTGCTGGCCTACGGAATGAACGGCCGCGACCTTCCGGTTCCCCACGGCGCGCCGGTCCGGCTGCGGGTCGAGACCCAGCTTGGCTACAAGAGCATGAAGTTCCTCCAGCGCATCGTCGTGACCGACACGTTCGACGACGGCGGGAAGAACGGGAACATCCAGAACGGCTGGTCGTGGTACGCGGGGATCTGAGGCCGACACCGCAGCCTCGAACCCGCGATTTCCGCTCTCGTTGATCTCTCCGAGTTCTTCATCTGCGATCCCGCTTGACACAACCTGCCCGATACCCTATTTTGCTCTATGCCTATCCCGAAACAGCCTCTGCGAGCCAGCTGAATGAAGTCCCGCGATCGCAAGGACCTCTTCCCCGGCGCGCTCGAGCTCATGGTGCTGCAGACGCTGCGCCAGGAGCCCCGGCACGGTTACGCCCTCGCGCAGCACATCAAACGCGCGTCGAACGATCTCCTCAGCGTCGAAGAGGGCTCGCTCTACCCGGCACTGCAACGGATGCTTCGCAACGGCTGGTTGAAAGCACGGTGGGGCACGTCGGCAAGCGGTAGGCGAGTGCGTGTGTACGAGCTGACGGAGAAAGGACATTCGCGCCTCACCCACGAGGTGTCCAGCTTCGAGCGGATGCTCGAAGGCATCCGGCTCGTCCTCGGTCCGGCGGCGGCCGCCAGGGCGTGGAAGCCATGACCTGGATCCGGGACGTGTTCCGCCGCCGTGCCCTCGAACGCGATTTGGCCGAAGAGATCCGGCAGCACCTCGACGAGAAAGTCGACGACTTGATGCTCCAGGGCATCTCCCGGGACGAGGCGACACGCCGCGCGCGCCGCGAGTTCGGCAACTCGACGCTGGTCGAAGAGCAGGGACGGGACGTCTGGCGCTGGCCGTTCGTCGAGGACGGCATGGTTGATCTCCGGTATGCGTTCCGGCATCTGCGCCGCACACCGGCGTTCGCGTTCGCCGCGATCGCCACGCTGGCCCTGGGCATAGGTGCCAGCGTCGCCATGTTCACCGTGGTGAACGCCGTCGTCCTCCGACCGCTTCCCTTCCCCGCTCCCGACCGGCTCGTGGCGATCGAGTCGCGCGACCGGCGAAGCTCGGCGCCGGACACCCTGTCGTATCCGACGTTCTTCGATTTTCGGAACAGGGCGAAGGGACTCGAACGAATCGCCAGCTTTCGCACCTCGAGTCTCACGCTGAGCGGCCGCGGGCTGCCCATTCAGTTGCGTGCCCAGATCGTCTCGTGGGACTTCTTCCAGACACTCGGCGTCGAGCCCGTGGCCGGCCGCTGGTTCCTGCGCGAAGAGGAATCGCCCGGCGCCCGCGTCGTGATCCTCAGTCACGAGACCTGGACCAGCGTGTTCGGTGGCGACTCCTCCGTCATCGGCGCAGCCGTGACGATTGGCGGCGAGCCGCACGTCGTTGTCGGTATCGCGCCGGCGGGCTTCAACTTTCCCCTGCACAGCCGTCCTGATCAGATTTGGACCACGCTCGCTCACGACGCGTCTTCCGACACGGTCACACCAATGACGCGCCAGCGTGGCGCCAGAGTCCTTCACACTGTCGCGAGGCTCGCGCCCGGCATCGCGATCGAGGAGGCACACGCGCAACTCGACACACTTGCCTCGGCGATCGCGCGCGACGAACCGGATCAGAACAAGAACATCGACCGCACCTACCTGACCCCGGCGCTCGAGCGCCTGCTGGGGCAGTCACGGGCGGCAGTCCTGATCCTGTGGGCCGCTGTAAGCCTGCTGATGCTGACGGCCTGCGCCAACGTCGCGAGCCTGCTGCTGGCACGGACGACCGACCGCGAGCGCGAGTTCACCCTTCGGCTGGCTATCGGCGGGTCGAGCAGGCGGATCATCCAGCAACTGGTCACGGAGAATGTGGTGCTTGCCGGGATTGGTTGCGCGGCAGGCGTCGCCGTCGCGGTAACTGCGATCGACTGGCTGCTGCCGCTGGCAGCCGACACGCTGCCCAGGGCGGAGGACGTCAGAACCGATATGCGGGTCCTGTCGTTCGCCGTCGTACTGGCGTTGATTACGACGCTGCTCATCAGCGCGCCGGCCGCACTGCGCGTGGCCCGCGGCAGATCCAGGCGGCCGCTTGGCGCGGGTGCACGTGCCACGACCGACGATCGTCAGGGCACTCGCGGGCTGTTGGTCGTGGCGCAGGTTGCCGTGAGCCTGTTCCTGCTCACCGGCGCCGCCATTCTCGCGGCTACGTTCGTGCGGATCGTCGAACGCGACCTTGGATTCAAGCCCGAACACCTGATGACCTTCTCGGTCTCCCTGCCCTCGGCACGGTTCCCGCTCGATCGGCAGGTGCAGTTCGTCGACGAACTGATCGATCGTCTCAAGGCAACGCCCGGCGTAACCGCCGCCTCGGGCGGGATGCCCCTGCCACTCGAGGGCGACGAGATCAACGTGTCGTTCGAGATCGAACAGCGGCCGTCGGCACCATCGGATCGCCCGCACGCGAACATGGCGATCGTCACGCCAGCATACTTCGAGACCATCGGCACGCCCGTGATCGCAGGGCGCAACTTCACCACGATGGACGACGAGACACATCGGCGCGTACTTGTCGTCAATCAGGCGTTCGCGGAGCGCTTCTTTCCGGGCGAGTCCGCGATCGGCAAGCGCGTCAAGCCCGGGGCGACGTCCAAACGAGACAAGGGCACCGTGTCGCGGGAGATCGTAGGGATCGTCGGAAACGCGCGACAGGGGATGTTGAGTCTACAGCCCGAACCGATTTACTACTTTCCGTACAAACAGCTGCCGTGGGGAGCCCCGTCCGTCGTCGTCCGTTCCAACACGGAGTCGGGCCTCGAGCCGGCCGTCCGCAGCATCGTTGCCGAGATGGCTGCCGAGGTGGCCGTGCACGACGTGCGCTGGTTCGGCGACGTTCTGGTGCAAGGCCGCTCGGCACCCCAGCTCGCAATGCTGCTCATCGGGAGCATCGCGCTGATTGCCCTTGTTCTGACCGCGACCGGACTCTACGGTCTCCTCTCGTACTCGGTGCTGCGACGGACACGGGAGATTGGGATCCGCGTTGCGCTCGGCGCGACGCAGGCGTTGATCGTTTCAATGGTCGTTCGCCAGGTGCTCACCCTGATCGGGACCGGCATCGTCCTCGGCAGCCTGGCCGGCATCGCGGCCGACGTGGTGCTGCGGCAGCGGCTCGGCATGACCGGACCGGCGCTTGCCCCGCTGCTCGCGCTGGCCTGCTTCCTGGTTGTGCTCACTGCGGCGTTCGCATCGTATGTCCCGGCCCGGCGCGCTGCCGCCATCAATCCGACGGAAGCGCTGCGGAACGAATGACATAGAGGTCAGTGATCGACCTTCGCGAACGCTCAGAACACGACGATCACGTCCGCTGTGAATTCGAACTGCCAGACGACGTTGGCGTCGACGGCGACGAGGCAGAGGCCGGGACCGCACGCCGCGGCGCGTGCGTCCAGGTCAACGAACGTCGTCAACACGCGGCTGTCGAGGCGCACACCGATCCGGCGCTGGACCGGCACCCTCACGCCGCCCCCTGCGCCGATCGTGAACCGGACCTCGGCGTCCTCGCCATCAACTCCGTAGCGCGTGAGCCCGAGGAGGCCCGTGAAGAACGGCCTGGCACCGCGCACGCCGAATTCCTGCCGGCCGCCGGCGAGCAGCTGATCCACGACGACGCGCGGGCGGGCCGGTGGACCTGGCACACTGCGAGGCACAGTCACATCGGCTTGCTGGCGTGTGAACAAACTCTCGAACCACCGGCCGTCCCCGATCGCGACGTTGAGCGCCCCTCCGACGACCGGCGCCCCATCAACATCGATCGGCCGATTCGCCGCGACTTCGAACAGGTCGTTGTTGAAGCGATATCCAGCGAGCGGCACGACCTCGATGGTCTGGCCTGGCGCCGGCACCGGGAGGGCGCAAATCGACATGGCCGCCAGCGCGGCGAGCGCGAGCGGCCTCAGGCGCCTCGATGCGACGCGCGGATTCATGATGGCCCTGGCACTGCGAGCCCCTGGCGCTGCTCAGACAGGAGGCTTCGCTGATTCCCCGGGGGTCGCGTGTCTGCCCGGCGACGGGCTCCTACTGGGTCGCGCGAACGTTCTCCGCACGCGGACCCTTCGGTCCCTGCCCACGTTCGAAGGTCACCGACTGACCTTCGCGCAGTTCATCGAACCGGACGCCGCTGCAGGCGGACTGGTGAAAAAAGTACTCGTTCCCGTCGCTTGCCGCAATGAAACCGAACCCCTTGCCAGTCAGCCGTTTAATCGTGCCATTCATCGGAGCCATTGTCGCCTCGTCGAAAGCTGTCGTTGGTGACATGGTATGATCATGTCTTCGGATTTTCCCACGCGCTCTGCCATCTGTAGGCGTCACGAGCCTCTCCCGGCTCGAACCCCGTCACATCCAGCTTAGCTACGCGACGAATCCGTTCGGAGCCTCGGCTTCGACGCCCCGTTGAACGCCGTGGTGGCGCGAACGTGTCGACTACTCGCCCAACAGCGCCGCTGGGAATCGCGTCGGGTCACGAAGGATCTGCAATGTCATTCTCGAAACTGGGGCTGAAGCCTTCCATTTATGTGCCGTTAGCGCGTCTGGGCTATCAGGAACCGACGCCCATCCAGGCCCAGGCCATTCCGGCGGTCTTGAGGGGAACCGATCTCCTGGCGCGGGCCCAGACCGGCACCGGCAAGACGGCAGCATTCGGCCTGCCAATGATCGAGCGGCTGGTCGCGGCGCGCAATGGCGCGCGGCCGCGACACCCGCGCGGACTCGTTCTCGTGCCGACGCGTGAGCTGGCGGCCCAGGTCCATCGGGCGCTCTCCACCTACGGAGCCCCTGCGCAGCTCCGAATCACTGCGATCTTTGGCGGTGTCGGCATGGGGGCACAGGTCCAGTCGCTGAAGCATGGGGTCGACATCGTAGTCGCGACGCCGGGGCGTCTGATCGACCACCTGCAGCGACGCACAATCGATCTCTCGGCGATTGAAATCCTGACGCTGGACGAGGCCGACCGTATGCTGGACATGGGCTTTCTGCCCGCGCTGCGACGCGTGACGGCGTCACTGCGGCGACCGCGGCAGACACTGCTCTTCTCCGCGACGCTGTCCGATGCCGTGGTACGGCTCGCTGCCGAATTCACTCGCGATCCTGCACGGGTTGACGTCTCGGACGGGCAGGCCGTCGCCGCGACCGTGACCCACCACGTGCACACGACGGCGATCGATCAAAAGCGCGCCGTGCTCACGCACCTCCTGACGGAAGAGGCGGCGAGTCAAACGCTCGTCTTTTGCAAGACCAAGCGCGGCTCGGATCGCGTCGGCGACCATCTCGAACGCGCCGGCATCAAGGCGGCCGTCATTCACGGCAACAAGAGCCAGGGCGCCCGAACCCGGGCCCTCGGGGACTTCAAGGCAGGTCGCGTGAACGTCCTGGTCGCCACGGACATTGCGGCGCGCGGTCTCGATATCGCACAACTGCCGCTGGTCATCAACTACGACTTGCCGCTTGTGGCCGAAGACTACATCCACCGGGTCGGGCGCACGGGTCGCGCGGGACGCCGCGGGCGTGCCGTGTCACTCGTGTCGTCATCCGAGTCGCACCTGTTGCGGGACATTCAGCGGTTGTTGCCGGAGCCGCTCGAGCGGGTCCTCGTCAAGGGATTCGACGCGACGAACGCGCCACCATCGACCCACAGGCCGGATCGAAGCCGCGATCGGTCACCGCACCCCAGATTCCGCGGCTCCAACGGTCGTCGTGGTACGGGGAGAGCTGAGACAGCGCGCGATCAATTTCGAACCGGCGATTTAGTCTCCCGCTGATACACCCGTACGAAATCCACGTCGAATTTGGCAGGGAATTCCGTGCCGGACGGATCGCCGCCGGCCGTCCCACCAATTGCGAGATTGAGCAGGACGTACTGGGGCTCATGAAACGGATTCCTGCCGGTACCGTCCTGGTTGACGGTCCGGGTGAGCTCCACCTCGTTCAACTTGGTCCCGTCGACGGACAGCACGATCGCGCGCTCGTCCCAATCCATCCGCCACACGTGAAAGGCGGCAGACCATTTCGCGTCGTTGAAGCTGTCGAGCGGCTTCCGGGTATCGGCCCAGATGGCCTGGAAGGGCTTGGCGCCGCCCCATGCGACGTTGGCCAGCAGCGTGCCGCGGTAGTACTCCATGATGTCGATCTCGCCGCCGTGCGGCCATGGACCGGTGATGCCGAGGGTCCAGAACGCGGGCCAGAGACCCGGCCGCGTATCGATGCGACCGCGCATCTCGAAGCGGCCGTATCGCCACTGATGCAGTCCCTTGGTCATCAGGCTCGCGGACGAGTACTCCGCGAACTCACGATTGCGCCAATCGCCGGATCCCTGCTTGAAGTTGGGATTCGGGACCCGTTCGCGCCTCGCTTCGATTGTGAGCAGGCCGCGGCTGATGCTCGCGTTCTCGGGCCGGTACCATTGCAACTCCTGATTGCGGACGAAGCCACGCTCGTACGTCCACTTCTTCGGGTCGGGCTCACCGTCGCGATCGAACTCGTCGGCCCAGACCAGCTCGTGGCCCGGATACTTCGGCGGCGGATCCGAGCGCACGCCCGTCTGAACGATCCCGGCGCCTGTTACCGCCAGTACCCACACGCCCACGGCGACGAGACTGAGGAGGGACAGGCCACCGGTGATCATTTCCGTTCACTCCATGAACAGGATGCTGACTGGTGACGGCGTGCTCGTCAGCTCGCCGGCCGGGGTCAGGGCTCCGGTCTTCTGATCGATGCTGAACACCGCCAGCGTATCCGAGCGCTGGTTGGCGGCGATCAGCCAGCGGCCGGACGGATCCAGCGAGAAATTCCGCGGCGTCAGGCCGCGCGTCGGCTCGTATTCCACGAGCGTCAGCGCGCCGTCGCTGCCGACGCTGAACACCGCGATGCTGTCGTGTCCGCGATTGGAGCCGTAGACGAAGCGGCCGCTCTTGTGGACATGGATCTCGGCGGTCGAACCGGTCTTCACCTCCGCAGGCCGCGTGGGCACGCTGCTCCTGGCGGTCAGCCCGCCGGTTTTCGCATCCCACGCGAAAGTCGTGATCGTCGCTCCCTGCTCGTTGATCGTGAACACCCACCGCCCGCTCGGGTGAAAGGCGTAGTGCCGGGGTCCGGAGCCTGGCGGCAGCATCACCGGCGGGGTGTCGTTGAGCGTCAGCTGCCCGCTCTTCGAGTCGAAGCGGAACACGAGCATCTGGTTCAGGCCCTTGTCCGCCGTGATCAGGTACTTGTTCTGCGCGTCGAACCCCACCATGTGTCCGAGAGCCTTCGCACCGGCACCATCGGCAGGCTTCCCGGCGACCACCGTCGCCGCCGCCTGAAGACGTCCATCGGAGCCGACGGGGAACAGCGAGTAGTTGCCACCACTGTAATTTGCAACGGCGAGGAACCGCCCCGACTTGTCGAGCACGAGATGGCACGGCGCGGCGCCCTTCGTGGACTGCACGTTGAGCTCGGTCAGTTTGGCTGTCGCCGGATCGACCGCGAACGCCGTGACGCTGCCGCTCGGCTCACCGCCGAACGTCTGCAGCTCGTTCACGGCGTACACGAAACGTCCGTTGGCGCTCGCCGTCAGGAAGCTCGGACTGGGGGTCTCAGCGACGAGGCCGACCGCCGTGAGCGCGCCCGTGCCGTCATCGAACCGAAAGGCGTAAATCCCCTTGCTGGCGGTCTTCTCGGTGTAGGTGCCGATATAGACGAGGCGCTGAGCGCGTGCATGCGGCGCCGGAGCCACGCCTGACGCAATCACGAGCAGACCAAGGACGGAGGCGATGAGGCGCATGAGAGCTCCATCTGAAAGACGTCGACGGCGCTGACAGACGCGTCGGCGTGCCGGGAGTATAGCGAATCGCAGGTTCGCGGTTCGCGGGTTCGCGGTTCGTGTCCCTCGGCGTGAAACCCCCGTATCCCGTCTATATAATTCGGCACCGAACCCACGGACCCAGAGAACGATGATTCTGTCGGTCGGCGATCGCCTCGGTCCCTACCTGATCTCCGCGCGCATCGGCGCGGGCGGAATGGGCGAAGTCTACACGGCGCGGGATACGCGGCTGAACCGGACGGTCGCGCTCAAGGTCCTGTCGCCAGACCTTGCGGGCGACGCGCAATTCCGTGAACGCTTCAACCGCGAGACCCAGGCGGTCGCCGCGCTGAATCATCCACACATCTGCACGGTCTACGACGCCGGCGAGGCGACGGTCAATGGAGGATCGAGCGGGCCGATTCAGTACCTGGCGATGGAGTACCTCGAAGGGGAAACGCTGGCGTCACGTTTGACGCGCGGTCCTCTCGCGCCGGCGGAGGCATTGCCAGTCGCGGTTCAGCTGGCACGGGCACTCGACAAGGCACATCGTGCGGACATCACCCACCGCGACGTCAAACCGGCCAACGTGATGCTGACGAAGGGCAGCGCCAAGCTGCTCGATTTTGGTCTGGCCAAA